>Ga0302325_10016405_pt1 | contig 15694 bp, 12 predicted proteins | sample Palsa_T0_2_FD_201948 | JGI IMG/M metagenome (GOLD analysis project Ga0302325, IMG submission 201948) | Peat permafrost microbial communities from Stordalen Mire near Abisko, Sweden - Palsa_T0_2 | ecosystem: Environmental > Terrestrial > Soil > Palsa > Peat permafrost | place: Sweden: Abisko...
CCCATCTGCCCAGCACGCCGCGCACGCGCGCGCGGGGGTACGCGCGTCGCGTGGCGGCCGCGCGCGCGGCGGCCGCACGCGAGGCCCCGGAGGGCGCGGCGCCCGTCAGCGGCCCAGGCTGCGGCTGCTGAAATGGCTCCGTGTCGAGGCCGACGACCCCGGTCACCGTGCCCGCCAGCGCCGCCGGCACATGGACCGCCGCGGTCGGCGCGACGAACCGTTGCACCCCCGCGGCCGTATCGGCGCGGAACGACTCCAGGCCCGTCTCGAATACGCGCTCGGCGGTGGCGACCGGCATCGTCGCGTCGGCGAACTGACCGGTCACGTCGATCGACACGTCGGTCGCCCCAACCAACCGCAGGTAGGAGATCACGCGCCGCCGCTGCGCCGGCGTGGCGCCGAACTGCCGAGACAGCATCGACACCGGCTCGTACACCCCGTACTCCGGTGACGACGGATCGCTGACCGCCGCCGCAAACCGGGCGAGCCCGGCCGTGTCGGTCCTGAGCGGCAGGTCGAGCGTCAGCCGTTGGGCGGCCGGCGCAGCGCCCACCCGCGCGGCCTGCGCGACCGGTCCGGCCGCGGACGCCCCAGGGGCCGACACAGCGGTCGCGATCGCCGTGCCGAGCAGCGCGAGTAGGCCACCACCGATTCCATTGCGCATGCACCGTACCCCAAGTCGAAGTTCGCTCCCCAGGTTCACCTCACCGAACCGTTCCCAGGTCAATCGTCGCATATCGAGGGTGAAGCGGCGCGCACGCGGGCGGTCGGCATGACCGCCCGGCGGCGCGCCGCATCGTCGCTCTCAGCCCTTGAGCACGACCCTGACCGGCGCGCTCTTGCGCTCGGTCCTGTCGGCCCCGTCGACGACCGTGCCGACGATCGTCGCGGTCACCTGGTGGTGACCGGCCAGCGCCCGTTTGAGCGTCTCCGCGACCTTGCCGTCGGGCACGAAGCGCACCGTGTCCGCGACCCCCGCGGCAGCCGGACGCGGCGCCGCGCTCACCCTGACGGTGGCACCCCCCGTGATCCTGATCGTCGCCGTCGCGCCCTGTACGCAGGCGACCGAGCAGGTCACGCTGGCGCGCAGCTTGCTCTCCGAGACCGACTGGGGGGACGGCGCTGTGACCGACACCGACGCGAGCGCCGGCTCGATCGTCGTGGCGGCGGTGGTCAGGTTCAGGAGGTTGACCTGGCCAAGTCCCGAGGCGTCGTCGTAGCCGGGTGCCGCACTGCAGCAGCCGAGCGGGTCCCCCTCGGTCGCGAACAGATCGTTGGACCCCATCGTCACATCGGCGAACACGCTCGTCGGGACCACCGGCGCGGCGAGCGCGGCGTTTGACCCGGCGATCGAGTACAGCAGCGGGTTGGCGAACCCGATCCCCGACCGCCCGGCCTGACGCAGCGCCTGGTCGGCGAGCGCGAACCCGCCCGCCAGCAGCGGCGTCCCGGCCGACGTGCCACCGATGAACAGCCAGCCGTGCTTGGCGCTGCACGGCTGCGGCTTGGCGGTGCAGAAGATCTCATAGCCCGGCGCCAGGTCGGCCAGCATCGAGACGTCGGGCAGCTCCCGGCGGCCACTGGTCTGGAACGGGGCCTGGTAGGACGGCTCGGTGAACAACCTGCTTTTGCCGCCGCCACCGGCCGCGGGCTGCCCCGGCCCGTCGTTCCAGACGACCGAGGAGGTCACCTGGTTGGCCGCGTTCAGCGCGATGTTGGTGCCGCCGACCGAGGTCACGAACGGCGAGGACGCGGGGAAGCTGACCGCCAGCTGGCGCGTCGGGTCGCCCTGCTCGTCGACGCACGTGCTCGAGCCGTCGTCGCCGGCGGCGGCCAGCACCGAGATCCCGGTCGAGGCGGCCAACTCGAACGCGGTCTCATACAGGCCGATCCCCCTCCTGCCGAGCGCCCTGAGATTGTTGGGCTCACATCCGCCCAGCGAGGCCGAGACGACATCCGGTCGCTGGTTGTTGGATTCAATCGCGTCGATCAGCGACCTCAGGACCGCGCTCGGGGCGGCGCTCGACTCATACACGTCGATGTTGGACAGCTGCGGGGCCGCGGCGCTCAGGACCTCCAGATCGAGCGTCGTCTCCCCGCCGGGGGCCAGCGGCTGCTGGATCCCCACCCCGAACACCCTGACGTGCGGCGTCGGCAGCTTGAAGCAGCTGTCGAACCGCGCGATGTCGGCCGGCTTGAAGCCGTCGATCTCCAGCACCGCGACCCGTTCGCCGGCGCCGGTGAACCCGCCCGCCTGCAGCGACGAGACGCCGTATGCGGTCAGGTACTGGTTCGGCGTGAACCCGCCCTGCGCGCGCCGGCCTGCGGCACAGCCCGACGGGGTGCCGGTGCGCGGCAGGTAGGCGGTGCCGAGATTGACGTCGGAGCGGTCCGAGGAGCCGAACGAGCGCAGCGACAAGCCCTTGGCGGCGTCGGCCAGCGACTGCGGCGCCGGCTGCGGCGTCTGCGTCAGCGGCTGGGTGTCGAGCCCAACGACGCCGGTCACGTCGCCGGCCAGAGCGCCGGGCACGTGCGTGGCGCTCTCAGGCGCGACGAACCGGGCGACGCCCGCCCTGGCGCCGGTGCGGAACGAGGACAGGTGGGTCCCGAACAGCCGCTCGGCCCGGGCCACCGACAGCGTCGCCGAGACGTCCAGGCCGGTACGGTCGCCCGCCACGTGCGTGGCGCCCGCGTGGCGCAGGAATGAGATCACGCGCGCGCGGACCGCGGACCGAGCGCCGAACCGCCGGGCGAGCGTCGACATCGACGCGTAGTCCCCGTATTGAGGCGAGCCGGGAGTGCTGACCGCCGTCGCGAACGCCGCGAGCCCGCGCTGGTCGACCTTCAGCGGCAGCAGCACCGTGAGCTGCTTGTTCGCGGGGGCGGAGCCGACGCGGGCGGCGCCGGCCACAGGCCCGGCCGCCAGCGCCGTCGGCGCCCAGACTGAGATGACGGCGAGCGCGGCCGCGAATGCCGCTGCCCGGGCCGCTGAACGGCTGGTGATCCTCATGCTGGTGTCAAACCCCTATTGTGTTCCGGCGCCGCGGCCACGCCGTCTGGTGTCGAGCGCCCGACAGCGCCCCATATCCGGTCCCCGCTCGGGGATCGTTGCACACCCGAGGCGCGACGGCGGCGCTAGTGGCCCCTCACGAGCGGCCGGACGCCGAGCGGCGCACGTCAGCGGAGCGCACCAGCTCGCCGCCACCCGCGTAGGGCACGATCTCGGCGCGCAGCTCGCGCCTGAGCGCCTCGAGGCGCTGGACCTCGGCGGCCAGCTGCGCGGCGCGCTTCTCCAGCACGGCAACCTTGCGTGAGTTCGCCTCCAACTGCTGCTCGAGCTCGAACACCCTCTCGACGCCGGCCAGGTTCATCCCGAGCTCGGCCGTCATCTCCTGGATCCGGCGCAGCCGCTCGACATCGGCCCGCGAGTACAGGCGCGTGCCCTTCGGCGAGCGCTTGGGCTCGATCAGCCCGCGGGCCTCGTACATCCGGAGCGTCTGCGGGTGCATCTCGGCGAGCTCGGCCGCGACCGAGATCATGAACACGCCGCGGTCGGAGGAGACCTCGACGCGGGCTCGTAGTCGCTGCCCCATCACGCCGCCTTCGCTCCCTCGCCCGAGCCCGCGCCCGCGGCACCACCGGCATCGGCTGACGCCGCGGCCTCGGCGAACAGCCGCTCGCGCGGGTTTCCGTTCATCACCTGGGCGAGTCGATCGACCGCCTGGGACTGCTCGCTGGTCAACGAGGCGGGCACCTCGATCACGAACCGGTAGCGGATGTCGCCGCGGGGGTGGGCGGGCTCGTTTCCGAGCTTGGGTGGTCCCTCGCCGCGCAGTCGCTGGACGGTGCCGTGCCTGGTCCCGGCCGGCACGCGCAGGCGCTTGGATCCGTTCAGCGTCGGCACCTCGACGACCGCGCCGAGCAGCGCCTCGGGGATCGTCAGCGGCACCTCGACCTCGAGGTTCTCGCCGGCGCGCTTGAACACGGGCGAATCCGTCACGCGCGTGATCACGTACAGGTCGCCGGGGTCGGCGCCCCGCAGGCCGGGCTCGCCCTTGCCCGCCAGGCGGATCCGGCTGCCCTCACGCACCCCGGCCGGGATGTTGGCCCGCAGCCGCCTGACCGAGCGCTGGGCGCCGGTGCCCTGGCAGGTTGGGCACGGGTCATCGATCACCGCGCCGGTGCCGTGGCAGTTGGAGCAGGGCTGGGACATCGAGAAGATCCCCTGGCTCTGAGCCTCGACGCCGCGACCCTCGCAGACCGGGCAGACGCGCGGCGTCGTGCCGGGCTTGGCGCCCGAGCCGTTGCAGGTCGGACACGGCTGCGAGGTCGGCACCGACAGCGCGACCTGGGTGCCGTTGACCGCCTGATGGAAGCTCAGCGACACCTCCGTCTCGAGGTCACGTCCGCGGGCCGGGCGCTGCCGCGCGCCACTGCGGACGCCGCCCCGCGCGCCGGGCGCACCCGACCCGGCGCTCCCGGCCCCGCCGAAGATGTTGTTGAGGATGTCCCCGAAGCCGCCCGAGAACGAGCTCGGATCAAAACCTGCGCCCGAAGCCGCGTTGGCGAAGTTGCCGAACGGGCCCGAGCCGCGGTCATACGCCTTGCGCTTGTCAGCGTCTGACAGGACGTCGTGCGCCTGCGAGATCTGCTTGAACCGCTCCTCGGCCTTCTTGTCGCCGGCGTTGCGGTCCGGGTGGTACTGACGGGCCAGCTTGCGGTAGGCCTTCTTGATCTCCTCGTCCGACGCTCCCTTGCCGACCCCCAGGACCTTGTAGTAGTCAGGTCGCTCAGCCATTGTGCACCGCCTGTCTCACCCGGCGACGACGACGCGCGCCGGGCGCACGACGCTCTCGCCGATCCGGTAGCCGCGCTGGAACACCTCGACCACGGTCCCGGGCTCGAAGCCGTCGAACGGTTGCTGCGCGACGGCCTCATGCAGCGTCGGGTCGAACGGCTCGCCCTCCGGCGAGTAGCGCTCGATGCCGGCGCGCTGCAGCGCCGCGATCAGATCCGAATGGACGTGCCTGATCCCCGCCACGAACGCCTGCTCGGCCTCGTCGGATGCCTCAGGCGCGTGCTCGAGCGCGCGCTCCAGGTTGTCGACGGCGGGCAGCAGCTCCTTGGCGAGCTTCGTCGCGCCGCGCTGGGTCGCGGCTGACGCGTCACGTGCCGACCGCTTGCGGTAGTTCTCGAAGTCGGCCTGGGTCCGCTGGGCCAGCCCCAGGTACTCGTCGGCCTTCGCCGCCTTGGCTCCGAGCGCCGCGATGTCGACGACGTCGCCGTCGAGGGCCACGACTTCGGGGGCATCCCATACGGCTTCACGCCCATCCGATGCGGCCTCGGGGCCATCCGGGGCGCCGTCGGCCGCAGGCCCGTCGTCACGCGCCGGCCGATCGGTCCGCGGCTGCTCCGCGGGTGCCGCGGACGCGCCTTGGCCAGCTGACGGCCTCACGGCGGACTCTGGCGTGGGGCCGCCGGTCTCTGGCGTGGGGCCGCCGGTCCCCGCCCCGGGGCCACCGGGCCCCGGGGGATCGAAACGAGGATCGGAGGTCATCACTTGCCCTCGTCAACCACCTCGGCGTCGACGACGTCCTCCTCCTCGGAGGCCGCCGACGCGCCGTTCCCCGACGCTCCGTCGTCCTGCGGGGCCGACTGCTCGGCGGCCCGCTGGTACAGCGCCTCGGAGACCTTGTGGAAGGAGGCGTTGAGCGCGTCGCGCTTGGCGTTGATGTCGGCCGCGTCCTCGCTGGTCAATGCCTCACGCACCGCCTTGATGTGGCCCTCGATCTCCTCCTTGGAGGAGGCGTCGACCGTGTCGCCCAGCTCGCCGAGCTGGCGCTCGGCCTGGTAGGCGGCGTTCTCGGCGTTGTTGCGCGCCTCGGCCAGCTCACGCTGGCGCTTGTCGTCCTCGGCATGCGCCTCGGCGTCGCCGACCATCCGCTTGATCTCGTCGTCGGACAGACCGGAGCCCGAGCGGATCTCGATCTTCTGCTCCTTGCCGGTGCCAAGGTCCTTGGCCGACACATTGAGGATCCCGTTGGCATCGATGTCGAACGCGACCTCGACCTGCGGGATGCCCCGCGGCGCCGGCGGGATGCCGGTCAGCTGGAACTTGCCCAGCGACTTGTTGTAGGTCGCCATCTCACGCTCGCCCTGCAGCACGTGGATCTCCACGCTCGGCTGGTTGTCCTCGGCGGTCGAGAACACCTCCGACTTGCGGGTCGGGATCGTCGTGTTGCGCTCGATCAGCTTGGTCATCACACCGCCCTTGGTCTCGATACCGAGCGTCAGCGGGGTGACGTCGAGCAGCAGCACGTCCTTGACGTCGCCGGCCAGCACGCCGGCCTGGATCGCGGCGCCCACGGCGACGACCTCATCGGGGTTGACGCCCCGGTGCGGCTCCTTGCCGGTCAGCTCCTTGACCTTCTCCTGCACTGCGGGCATCCGGGTCATGCCGCCGACCAGGACCACGTGGTCGATCGTCGCGGCGCCCTTCTCCTTGGCATCGTCCAGCGCCTGGCGCACCGGCGCGACCGTGCGGTCCAGCAGGTCCGCGGTCAGCTCGTTGAGCTTGGCCCGCGTGAGGCGCATGTCGAGGTGCTTGGGGCCGCTGGAGTCGGCTGTGATGAACGGCAGGTTGATCTGCGTCTCCTGCGTCGTCGACAGCTCGATCTTGCCCTTCTCGGCCGCCTCATAGAGCCGCTGCAGCGCCATCGGGTCGGCCGACAGGTCGATTCCCTGTGACTTCTTGAACTCGGCCACCAGCCAGTCGACCAGGGCCTTGTCGAAGTTGTCGCCGCCGAGGTGGTTGTCACCAGCCGTCGCCTTGACCTCGAACACCCCGTCGCCGATCTCCAGCACCGACACGTCGAACGTGCCGCCGCCGAGGTCGAAGATCAGGATCGTCTGGTCGGCCTCCTTGTCGAGCCCGTACGCCAGCGATGCTGCGGTCGGCTCGTTGATGATCCGCTTGACGTCGAGTCCGGCGACCTTGCCCGCGTCCTTGGTCGCCTGACGCTGGTCGTCGTTGAAGTACGCGGGGACCGTGATCACGGCCGAGTCCACCGTCTCGCCGAGATAGGCCTCGGCGTCGGCCTTCAGCTTGCCGAGGATCATCGCCGAGATCTCAGGCGGGGAGTACTGCTTGCCATCCGCCTCGACGCGAACGTCGCCGCCCGGGCCCGATACGACCTTGTACGGGACGATCGCCTCCTCCTCGCGCACTTCGGACTCCTTGCGGCCCATGAAGCGCTTGATCGAGAAGATCGTGTTCGTCGGGTTGGTCACTTGCTGGCGCTTGGCCACGGTGCCGACGAGTCGCTCGCCGGACTGGGTGAACGCGACAACCGACGGGGTCGTCCGCCCGCCCTCTGCGTTCTCGATCACCGTCGGCTCGCCACCCTCGAGCACGGCCATACAGCTATTGGTCGTGCCGAGGTCGATTCCGATCGTCTTTCCCATGTTCTTGCCTGCTCCCTTACGGTTACAAAAATCTGAGTGTGACGGTAGCAGATCGTAGGTGCTTGATCGGAGCTACCGGGGGCGGCGCCGCCCGCACTCAGCGGCTACCGGGGCGAGCGCCTCAGAAGCTGTGGGCACTCGGGCACATGCGCACCAGCGCGCAGTCGTCGCACTCTGGCCGACGCGCGTGGCAGGTGCGCCGGCCGTGGCGCAGGAGGTTGAGGTGGAGCTCGAGCTCGGCGCCGGCCGGGGTCAGCGCCAGCATCTCGTCGTGCATCTCGGTGAAGCCGGCGCCGGGACGGAAGAGGCCGAGCCGGGTGCCCACGCGCGAGACGTGGGTGTCGACCGGGATGTCCCGCATCCCGAGCGCGAACAGGAGGACACACGCGGCGGTCTTGCGCCCGACACCCGGAAGCGAGCACAGGTACTCCTGCGCGTCGGGCACGGTCTGCTCGACGAGCCAGTCCAACGACAGGCTGTGCCCCGAGCTCTCGGTGATCGCGAGAAGGATGTCCTTGATCCGTGCCGACTTGACCTTCGAGATGCCGCCCGGCCGGATCGCCTCCTCGATCTCGTCGACCGGCGCGTCGCGGACGTCGACCCACCGCGGGAGGCGGTCGCGCAGACGGGTGTAGGCGACGTCGCGGTTGCGGTCGTTGGTCGACTGCGACAGCACGGTCAGGATCAGCTCGGCGATCGGGTGGCCGTGGGGACCAGCACCCGGGATCCCGTACACGAGCTCCAAGCGCTCCCGGAGCGCGCGCACGCGCCGCCGGCTCGGCCGCTGAAACTCAGTCACATGCGCCCCATAGCTCGCACGCTCGCGCCGCCGCGCCGAGCGCGGCCGGCAGCGCGTCTCGCACACCCTCGTCGCCGCCGCCGAGCGCCGCCAGCAGCGTCCCGGTGAACGCGTCGCCCGCGCCGACGACACTGCGAACGGTCACGGCTGGGGCGGGCACGCGTGCGTGCACCCCGTCGCGGCCAAGCAGCAACACGCCGTCGGCCCCGAGCGTGATCACCGCCAGCTCCGCCCCGAGCGCCAGCAGCCGCCGGGCAGCCGCCCTTGGGCGGCCCTCGCCGGTGATCGCCGCCGCCTCTCCGACGTTGGCGCGCACGAGCCGCGCGCCGGGCACGCACTGGAGCACCGCGTCGACCGCCTCGCGCTCGCCGGGCCACCGGTGCAGGCGCAGGTTGCAGTCGACGACGATCGGCCTGCCGAGCTCAAGCGCCGTCGCGCGTGCGTGCATGGTGAGCTCGCGCTCGGCGGCCTCCGACAGCGTGTTGGAGTTGATCAGCAACGCTCCGGCGCGCGAGACCGCATCGTCGAGCAGTTGCGCCGTGAGGCCCGCCAGCGGCGACGCGGCCGAGGGATAGAGGCGGTAATGAGGCTCCCCGGCCCCGTCGAGCGTGACGAACGCCAGCTGCGTCGCCTCGCCCGCGCGTCGGCACAGCAACGAGACGTCGACGCGCTCGGCGCTGAGCTGCTCGCCCAGCCACCGGCCCCAGCGGTCGCCGCCGACCGCGCCCGCGATCGCGACGGGCGCGCCGGCCCGGGCGGCGGACACGGCGGTGTTGGCGGTGACGCCACCCAGATGCGCGCCGAACCGATCGGCGTCGGCGAACGAGGCTCCAGGCCACTCGCAGATCAGGTCGACGATCGCCTCGCCGAGACACAGCGTCGGCATCGTGTCGTCCGAGACCGTGCTCATCGGGCCACTAAGCCTGCGCTCATGTTGCGGACGTTATCCTCGCCTGGTCTTGGCCGTCCTAGAGCAGACGACCGCGCGGCCACCGGCGCGGCCAACCTCGCCCCTGGTCAAGCGTCCGCGTCCCGAGCTACGAACGTTGCGCTGGGCGCTGCCGACGATCGTCGCCGCCGTGTTGGCGGGCCTGTACCTGTTGCTGGCGCCGCGCAGCGTCGATCTCGCCGCGCACCTGTTCCGCGCGGCGATGTTCAAGCAGCAGGGCTTCGCGGTCTGGAACAACTACTGGTACGCGGGCAACGAGGTGCTCGGCTACAGCGTCCTGTTCCCGGCGGTGTCGGCGGCGCTGACGCCGCAGCTCGCCGCGGCCCTGGCGGCCACCGGGACCACGGCCGTGTTCACGGCGCTCGCGCGCCGCCACTTCGGCGACCGGGCACTGGCCGGCGCGGCCCTGTTCGGCGCGGCAACCGCGGCCGACCTGTACTCCGGGCGCCTGGCGTTCGCGTTCGGCGCGCTCCCGGCGCTCGCGGCGGTGCTGGCGCTGGACAGCCGGCGGCCCATCACCGCCTGTCTGCTCGCGATCCTGTCGGCGCTGTGCAGCCCCGTCGCAGCGCTGTTCGCGGCGCTGATCGCCGCCGGCTACGCGGTCGGCGGCACGATCGTCGCGCTCCAGGCGGCCGCCGGCACGCCCGGCCTCGCCGCCGCGCCCGGACCGCGCCCCGGTCGGCGCCCCGGTCGGCGCCCCGGTCGGCGCGCCGTCCCCGGCGCTCGCCGCCTGGCGCTCCGCACTCGGCCTGCGGCGCTCCCCGGATGGCGGGCATTGCCGCTCGCGCTCAGGACGGCGCTGCCCGGGATCGCCGTGATCGTCGCCGCCTTGGGGCCGGTCCTGCTGATCTCGTGGATCTTCCCGCAGGGCGGTTCGGAGCCGTTCGCGTTCACGACGATGCTGCCGCTGCTGATCGTCTCGGTCATCGCACTGACCGTGCTGCCGCGTGAGCTGGTGCGGCTCCGAGCCGGAGTGGCGGTCTACGCCGTGGTGACGCTGGCGCTGTATCTGATCCCGACCCCGATCGGCTCGAACATCGCGCGGATGGGCACGTTCGCCGCGCTGCCGGTGGTGGCGCTCGTGTACTGGGGTCGGCGGCCGCGTCTGCTCGCGCTCGTGTTCCTGCCGCTGCTGTACATCGGCTGGTCGCCGTCCGTTCGCGACGGCATCGCCGGCGGCGTCGACAACACGGCGTCGACCAGCTTCTACCGGCCGCTGCTGCGATTCCTGGACCACCAGGCGGCGGTACCCGGCTCGGCGCCGTTCCGGATCGAGATCCCGTTCACCGCGTTCCATTGGGAGTCCTACGAGATCGCCACCCGGTTCTCGCTCGCGCGCGGCTGGGAGCGCCAGCTCGACATCCATGACAACCCCCTCTTCTATGGCGGCAAGCTGACGGCCGGCACCTACGATCGTTGGCTGCACGACGACGCGGTGCGGTTCGTCGCGATCTCCGACGCCGAGCCCGACTACTCCGCACGGGCCGAGGTGAGGCTGATCGACGCCGGGCTTCCGTACCTGCGGCTCGTGTTCCGGGGGCCCCATTGGCGCGTCTACCAGGTCGCAGATGCGACGCCGATCGTGCAGCGCCCGGCGGTGCTGCAGCGGCTGACCGCCGGGTCGCTGACGATCCGCGTTCCGAAGCCGACGACGATTGAGGTGCGAATGCACTTCACGCCCTACTGGCAGCTGTCGCAGGGATCGGGTTGCGTCGCACCGGACGGCAACTGGACGAAGCTGACCGTCCGGCGCGCCGGCGAGGTGCGGCTGTCGACGTCGTTCTCGCTGAGCCGGATCGGCGCCACCTCGCCGCGCTGCACCTCATAGTGGTTCGAATCCGGGCCACGGAGTCGCCGCAAACGGCGCACACGCAGTCGTAAGGGTGGCCTAACCCGCGAGGACGAACCGTCGTTATAGGATGGCCGGATGCCCAAACGGCGGCTCAGCGAGATACGCGCCAGCGTGCTGCCGAAGGGCTGGCAGGACGCGCTCCGTCAGTTGCTGTTGTTCGCCGCTGCCTACGGCCTGTACCAGCTCGTCCGCGGTCTGGTGCACTCAGACATCGCGATGGCGTCGTGGAACGCGACCAAGGTGATCAACCTCGAGCGCACGCTGCATGTGTTCATCGAGCCCAACATCCAGGCGTGGACGGTCAACATCCACTGGCTGATCGACCTCGCCGATCTGAGCTACCTGTACAGCCAGTACGTGGTCACGTTCACGATCCTGCTGTGGATCTACGTCCGCCGCAACGAGTCGTTCTACTTCGTCCGCAACATGTTCATGGCCGCGATGGTGATCGCGCTGATCGGCTATACCGTCTACCCGACCGCGCCGCCGCGGCTGATGCCCGAGTGGGGCTTCACTGACCCGGTCGCGCAGTTCACCCACATCACCGCCGAGCGCGGGACCACGTCGGCATTCCTGAACCTGTACGCGGCGATTCCGTCGATGCATTGCGCGTTCGCGTGCATGGTCGGGATCCCGATGTCACGCTTCGTTAAGCGCCGCTGGGCGAAGGTGCTGTGGCTCTGCTACCCGCTGTACATCGCGTTCGTGGTGATGTCGACCGGCAACCACTACCTCACCGACTGCGTGCTCGGCGCGACCACCGCGGGGCTGGCGGCGCTGATCTCCAAGCAGCTGCTGGCGCGGGCGAGACCCGACGTCTGGGCATTCAGACCGTCCCGCGGCCAACGCGGACACACGCTCACCGCCTAGTGGTCGCTCACGTGAGTACGGTCGCACCGAGAGGTGCGGCTGGGGAATCGGACCCGCCCACCCCAGGACGCAGGAACCGCGGTGTGGCTCTGCCACATAAGGTTCCGAGGACGCCGCCAGGCGCCGCCAGACGCGCCTCGAATGCGATCGTATTTGCGTGAGGGGCCACGGGCGCTGCGGTTCCGACATCACGCCGACTAGGCTTTGAGCCGTCCGATGGCAACGCCGACCACTCCCGTACGCCCGCGTCCGCCCTCCGGGCGCCGTACCCGTCAGCGAGGCCCGACGACTCAGGAGTTGATGCAGCGGCGGTTGATCGAGAGCCGCTTGACCCCGAACGCGATCTCACTGACCGGGTTCCTGCTCAACCTCGCCGCCGCCGCGCTGGTCGTCAACCGGACCTTCTTCCTGGCGGGCGTCGCGTTCATCGTGGGCTCGATCATGGACACGCTCGACGGCCGCTACTCCCGGATGTCGGGCAAGGGCACCCAGTTCGGCGCGTTCCTGGACTCGACCCTGGACCGGCTCGAGGAGGGCTTCGTACTGACGGCCGTCGGCGCCTATTTCGCGTTCAAGCACGATCAGCTCGCGGTCGCGGCGGTCGTGCTGGCGGTGCTGGCCTCGTTGATGGTCTCCTACACGCGCGCCCGCGCGGAGGCGCTCGGCGTCGAGTGCAAGGTCGGGCTCGCCACGCGGCCGGTGCGCGTCGTGATCCTCTCGGTCGGGCTGGTGTTCGCGCGTGGCGCCTCGCTCGGCAACTTCCACCTGCTCGCGCCGGCCGTGTATGTGCTCGCGGCGCTCAGCATCGTGACCGTCTGCCAGCGGATCTGGCACGTCCGCAAGGAGCTCATGGCTCAGGCGGCCGAGCAGTAGGGACGCCGGTTTGCCTCCGATCCGCCCGCACGGATCGCTCGGCCGCGGTGCCCATCAGCGGATCCTTGAGGCGGCGGCGGCGCTGTTCACGCGGCGCGGGATCAACGCAACCCCGATGAACGACTTGTACATCGCGGCGCGCGTCTCCAAGCGCACGCTGTATCAGCACTTTCCCAGCAAGGACGCGCTCGTGCTCGAGTATCTCGATACCGCCGAACGTGCGCGCGGATCCGGCCCGGAGGCCATACTGGGCCGGACCGACCTGGCTCCCCGGGCGCGGCTGCTCGAGCTGTTCACGACGCTGGCAGATCAACCTCGCCCGATGCGCCCCGACCCATTCGTCGGCGCCGCGGTCGAGTTCCCGGACCCCGACCACCCGGCGCACCGTGCCGCCGCCGACCACGGCCGCCGCTTCGTCCGGCGCCTCGCCGACCTGGCCCGCGACGCCGGCGCCCGCGACCCCGAGCAGGTCGGCCGCCGCCTCGCGCTGCTCTATGACGGCGCCGCGGTCCGCGCCTTCGTCGATGACGATCCCGCCCCGACCGCCGACGCCTACGCGATCGCTGCCGCGATCCTGCGCGACGCGATCGACTGACCGGCGTCCTTTAGGTGGAAGGGGCCGCGCAGTCAGGGAATCCGCCGGCGAGCGCGAACGGGGTCAGATCGATCTCGCTGACGCCGTCGGTGATCGTCTGCGCCACGGCCTCCCCGATCGCCGCCGAGTGCTTGAACCCGTGGCCCGAACAGGCGGCGACGATCCGCACGTTCGGATGGCTGGGGTGACGGTCGATGATGAACCGGCTTGCGCGAGTGCAGGTGTAGAGACAGGACGTGGTGCGCAGCGGCTCGGCCGTGACCCATGGGAAGTACCGGATCAGATACCGCTGATGGAAGGCTTGGGACGAGTGGGTGAGGCGTCTCGCCGGTGACTGGTCGGGGTCGGCGGTCGCGTCGTAGCGCTCGGTGGCGAGCTTGACGCCACCGGTGCGACCGTCGATCGCCGGGAAGCCGTAGAAGCCGCCGCTGAGATGCGTGTAGGCGTCCCGATCGCCGTCCATCTCCCAGATGAAGATCGGCATCTGCCGCAGCCTCTCGTAGCCGCGTCGGATCCCGAACCAGTGCAGCGTCTGCGGGTAGACGGCGAACAGCCCAGCGCTCTCGGGAACGAGCTTGGTGATCCACGCTCCCGCGCACAGGACCAGCTCCCGCGCCTTGAGCGTCGCCGTGTCGGTGGTGACGGTCACCGTGCCTGTGCTCGCCGCCCAGGACCGAACCGGTTCGCCGAGGCGCAGTTCGGCTCCCGCTCGGCGAGCGAGCGCGAGCTGCGCGGTGATTGCCGACTCAGGGCGCACGAAGCCGGCCTCCGGCTCGAAGTAGGCCTCGGTGTCGTCGGGCACGTCGAACATCGGAAAGCCGTCGCTCAACTGGGCGTGGGAGAGGTTGCGATGCGCTATCCCGTGGAGCCGGGCGACCGCGCGGGTCTGCTCGAGAAACACGTCATCGCCCCGACCGATCACGAGCCCGCCGACCTGCTCGAGCACGCTCGAGCCGGTGGCTGCCTCGAGCTCGCGCCACAGCTCGTGCGATCGGCGCACCAGCGGTACGTGCTCGGCACCCTCACCGACGGCCAGCCGCGTGATCCGCGTCGCGCCATGGGTCGACCCTCGGTCGTGCGGCGGCCGGAAGCGGTCCACGCCGAGCACCCGCAGCCCCCGCTGCGCCAGCCGAAACGTGACCGCGCTGCCCATCGCGCCCAGTCCGACGACGATCACGTCGGCCCGGTCGGCCCCACTCAAGGCGGGCCTCCCGCTCGCGTCGACCACGCCATCCCCTCAATTGTGTCGGCGATCGGCCGCCGAAGGCGGCGCGTGGCGGCGATCGTGTCGGCGATCGCCGCCGAAGGCGGCGTGTGGCGCGAACCTTGGCAAATCACTGCGGCCAGCCCGCAGGAACTCGCCGACGTTCGCGCAGAGCCCTGCAAGTAGACCTGCTCGTTTACTTCAATAACAGTGGGCGCGTGCTGAGCACACCGGCGGTACGAAGTCGTATACTTGCGCGTGTAACCAGCTCGCGCTCTCGGCGTATCTCTCAGTGATCACGGCGCGCGACCGCGCCGGCAGAACTTCCAGAAGGGACACACTCTCCGTGAGCACCACCACCAGCTCGACGAACGGCTCCTCGCGCCACCAGCACGACAAGGTCCGCGTCGCGATCATCGGCGTCGGCAACTGCGCCAGCTCCTTCGTCCAGGGCGTCCACTACTACCGAGACGCCGATCCGGAGCAGCCGGTCCCTGGCCTGATGCACGTCGACCTCGGCGGCTACCACGTCCGTGACATCGAGTTCTCGGCCGCGTTCGACATCGACGTCGAGAAGGTCGGCAAGCCGCTGCACGAGGCGATTTTCGCCGGCCAGAACAACACGCTGAAGTTCGACGCCGAGGTCTCGGACGTCGGCGTCGAGGTGATGCGCGGAATGACCCACGACGGCCTGGGCAAGTACCTCTCGCAGAAGATCACCAAGGCCCCTGGGCCGACGGTCGACATCGTCGAGGTGCTGAAGTCGACCCGCACCGACGTGGTCGTCTCCTACCTGCCGGTCGGCTCCGAGCAGGCGACCAAGTGGTACGTCGAGCAGATCCTCGAAGCCGGCTGCGGCTTCGTCAACTGCATCCCGGTGTTCATCGCTCGCGAGGACTACTGGAACAACCGCTTCGTCAAGGCCGGGCTGCCGATCGTGGGCGACGACATCAAGTCCCAAGTCGGCGCGACGATCGTCCATCGCGGCCTCGCGCGGCTGTTCCACGACCGCGGCGTCAAGCTGCTGCGCACCTCGCAGCTGAACGTCGGCGGCAACATGGACTTCTACAACATGCTCGAGCGCGAGC
>Ga0302325_10016406_pt1 | contig 15694 bp, 11 predicted proteins | sample Palsa_T0_2_FD_201948 | JGI IMG/M metagenome (GOLD analysis project Ga0302325, IMG submission 201948) | Peat permafrost microbial communities from Stordalen Mire near Abisko, Sweden - Palsa_T0_2 | ecosystem: Environmental > Terrestrial > Soil > Palsa > Peat permafrost | place: Sweden: Abisko...
GTGCTCCGACTCCCATACTACTTCTGCATGATTAATTCGGCTTTGTTTGCCTGGGTCTATCAGGCCGTCCGTCACGGGCGCGCGATTCCATCGCGAGTAGAGCTTGACCGACTGGGAAATCACCCGTCGGTTCGATAGCCTGCGAGCCAGGCACGATGGTTGCGAACCCGGGTTGACGGTGCCTGGTTCACAGCCTGCGGAAAACCCGTAGTGGTGCAGTTTGCGAAATCGCCAACCACCAGGGCCACGAAGCTGCACCCGGGAAAGACCTTGGGCCAAAAACTTCGTGATACTTCGTTCTCTCGGTGGTTTAGGGTTATGTGAGTTGCATCGTGAACTTCCGCCTGTGCGGCTTGCGCCCAAGCCGCACACGAAAAAGGCCCGCGGCGGGCCGCGGACCTTATCTACAATCAGGCTTAGTTAGACCTCACTCGACTCCGGCAAGAGCCGCGTTGAGTCCCACAATATCGGCGCCCAGATCCTTGCCGTCGCTCCCAGCATTCTTGTAGGGGCTGCCCGGCGGGAGTTCATAGTTTCCGCCGTTGCCTTCGTCAAAGGAAGTGAATTCGGCATTCGGGCTCAGACCAAAGAAATTGCCGGCCGGCCAGGTTGACGATCCGAACTCGGGAGAGGTTCCGAGCAGAGCGTTGTAGTTGAAGGTGAAGGTCTTGAAGCAGCTAGTCACAATCTTGACCGGAATGTCTGAGAGTGCACAACTGGCATGGCCGCCCTCAGCATCCCACATGGGGTGAAGGCCCGTGGTGATGATGTTGTTGGTGAAGACGAACGCATACATTTCCGGATTCGGCCTGTTGTTGCCCGTGAACATAAAGCCGCCGGTGACATCCGCGAAGCCGGTAATATGATTGATGGTAACTGTATTTAACGGATTCGTTGGCCAGCTGTTCGCCAGATAAAATAGCCTGCCCGTGCCATCGTAATGTTCGCTGCTGATGTCATCCAGGACGAGGTCGTGAATGCTCCAGCGAGTTCCGGCCACGGCATAATATTTGTGATTGCTCTCTCCATGGCTCTCGAGGGGAGTCGCCATTACGATACCGCCTCCGGCATGGATCACATGCGTGTATCGGATGGTCACGTCGGTGACCATGCAAATTGGACAGAGGGGCTGGTTCTTTATGTTCGGCTGGTTGATCGGAGTGAGGACGATGGCAAAGCCCCTCTGGCTGAACCCTCCCCAGACGTCTTCCATCAGGTTGGCTTGCGCCAGAACGCGACAAGCGTTCTTAAGTTCCAGATGGTTTTTGACAATGAACGGCTCCCCCGACTCTCCACCCTGGAACGGCTTATTTCCCGGCATCCATTGCAAGGGTTTGAAGAAGTGATTGAAATTGATGGTGATGTCGGTTGGAGTCGTGGTGGCCCCGGCGCCGCCGAACAGGATCGCTTCGCCCGAAGCCTCCAGGAAGTTGTCCTGAATCTCATAGGGACCATCCTGCTGATCCCCGGTACCACCGCTCACCGCGTGCGCATCGGTGCACGCACCTGTTTTGGAGGTGCAGTGAAAGTCATTCAAGTAGGAGTCCACGACGGCTACGTTGCTTGAGCCCGCGAGGTTGAAACCGGTCTTGGTATCATCTTGGGCGACGCCGTGCACCCAGCTTCGATCGACCACGATGTATTCGGCGGTGCCTTTTTGCTCTACCGAGATCAGGGTTGGCGATGCTTTGACTCCGACCGGTCTTGTGATCTCCAATCCGAGGAGCCGGTAGTGATTGGCACCCGATTCGAAGATCACAGGACCGTCGGCTAGTCCTGAAACCACGAGCTTCGCCAGAACATTTTGCGGCTGGCTGCAGGTATATTGCGGACGTCCCACGAGCGAAGCCACTCCTGCATAGCAAGGCGTCAAGCGCTGCCCTTCGGGCGGCAGACTGGCATCGGGAGCGCTGGTGCGAACGATGATCCAGTTGTTGTTATCGCAGTTCTTGGCGGGAAAGTTGAATACTCCTGAAAACGTGGCCCCAGCCTGCAGTTCAATGGTGTTGCCGCAGACCGCGTTATTCAAGGCGGTTTGGAGATCGCCGCCGGCATTGACATTGATGACGGATCCTGGCGCCGGTGTGTCTGCCATGGAACTGGCAACGGTCGCTATCGGCAATTCAGCCGGACCATCGTAACCGCTATTGCTGGTGGTGTCGGTCGCCTGTGCAAAAACAGTCGTCGCGCGTATCGCCGTTCCGTGCACCTCCGCAGCGGAAAAAGCGGGCGGCAGCGCGACCGAGAGAAGCATCAGAAGACTAAGACGCTGCAGGAGCGCAGAGGAAAATCTGAAGTGGCTGTTACCAAGTGCAGTTTCTACGACTAACATTATGAGCCCTCGACCCTACTGAATTGGGGGACAGTCGATGTCCTCATGCCGAATCTAACTGGGTGGGTGGTACGTTCCTAGATGCCGCCGGTAGCACGGGGAGTAATGTACCGATTCGCGCAGCCCCACTGTCCATTGGAGTTTGTGCTTGAAGTGGTTGAAAACAGGCTATGGGCAGGCGGTGTGGGGTGAAGGAGCGATGAAGTTAACAGCCTAGCCGGAGGGAGCGCCTATGAAAAACTGTTGTAACACGATAACAAACCAGGGTAACGAAACAGGGTAGCGGGGCAGGGTAAGGAAGCAGGACAAACCACTTCGACTTTGTCTGTTCGCCTGCTGATGTTCGTCCGGGCGTGAGTAACTCACCCGCGCAGCGGACGATGCCGTCTAGCGATCTCACTTAGCTGACAATCTGTACCAACGATCCCGAACTCCCCGTGAAATTGCCGTCGGTATTGTATGTCGCTGTAATCGTATTTTGGCCGACCGGCAGTGATGATACCGTTCTTTCGCCCTGACTGTCTTTGAGTTGCACGGTACCGAGCGTGGTGGTTCCCACAGTGAAGGTAACCGAACCATCGACGACAACGACGTTCGGCGCAGGCGATTTGACAATAGCTCTGAATGTGACCGGACGGCCTTGAGCGATGGGGTGGTTCTTTGAGGAGAGAATGATGGTTGTCGTTGTCGCTGGAACGACTGTCTGTTGCGTAAAGGCTAGGGAGTAGTAAGTGTAGTCATCGCCTACATATTCGGCACCTGCATGACTGGTTCCAACCCCCACCAATTGATTATCGGTGTAGGTTGTGCCGACGCGTATCGGGAGGCCGGGGAGATAAAGCTGAGTCGTCCCGTTCGGGGCAACCGGGCCGTCGACCGTAGTGGTAGCGGTGTACGTAACTGGATATCCAAACACTGAAGGATTCGGAGAGGATGTTAGCGTCGTCGTGGTGTCATACTTTATTACCTTTACCTGAACGGCGCCATAGCTCGGATAGAAGGTCTGGTCTCCACGGTACGATGCTGACATGACCACTGTCATCGCGTTGGCACCGTGCAGCGGGATCGTCAGGGTCGCAACTCCATTTTGCAACGTTGCGGAACTATTGCCGCTGCCCTGGCTCGAAAGAGCCACTTGTTCGCCGTTGGGGATGACCCCTCCGCCGAGAGATGTAACCGTAACTGTGAAAGTAATCGACTGTCCCGCATAGATCTGTTTTGGCGATGCTGTGATCTTGAGCGCCGTCCCAGCCATGTTGACTCCCGTGCCTGAAAAAGAGACGGTTTGCGGGGTGTTCGATGCGTTATCCGTAAAGGTCAGGGTGCCGGTGTCCGTTTCAAGAGCTTCCGGCGAGTATGTGACGTAGACATTTCAATGTGTCCCCGGCTTGACACCTTCCGCGCAGTGATTGATGGGCAGGGCGAAATTTCCTGTGATGGAAATGCTGGAAATTGTGATCTCCGACTCCGACGTGTTCGCCACGCTCACCCGTTGCGGGGGACTGGTCTGACCGACCAGAGTCTGAAAATTCAAACTCCCTGGAGACACCACGGCGGTGGGAGCGGTCTGAGCAGCCGCAGGCTCGCAGAGCAGGACGGCCAGTACCAGGGCTATCGGTACACTAAGAGCCGGTGAAGTTCTTCGGCTGAATGCGGTCATAAGACCGTACCTCGGCTGTATCGGACAGTTATGGCTTACGACGAGCACGTACCCTGGGGAAGGCCTGAGATTCTAGCGCCTTAAGTTCTTGATCGCAAGAACCGAACTTGTATTCCTTGTATTCGCTTGGATTCGTCGATAATTCGTCGATCGTTGTACTGTTGGCCAAGGTGCTGTTGGCAAAATCGCCAACCACCAAGGCCACGAAGGTCGACCAAGGAAACACCTTCGGCTACCCATTCGTCCGATAGACGATGATCGAGTCTGGAGGCAAGAGTTGCCTACAGCAGTTGATTAGCGCAACGAAACCGTGGGCACTCGATCGTGATGCGTCAGGCTTCTTTATCCGCGCCGACTGTTTGCGAGCGGCTGTCTAACATCGCCAGCAGGGGAGCGCGTAAGAAGGGGCTTCCCGCCAGCAGGCCTGAGATCAGAGGATTTTTCTGGTTGCAGCGCAATTCAGAGTGGTCGAGCTTCAGCACCCAGCCGCCGGCGCTTTCGACGAGCGCTGCTCCGGCGGCAACATCCCACTCGTTTTTCGGAACCAGCGTGAAGGTGAGATCGGCTCGACCAGCGGCGACCAGTCCCAGTTTGTAGGCGACCGAGCCCATGGGGCGAATATTGAATTCGGCGGACTCGAACTGCTTCCACTCGCCGCGATTCACTTCGCTGCGGCTGGCGAGCACGAGTGCGCCGTGCAAATCTTTACGCTGGCTTGGTTGTGCGGGCTTGCCGTTGTAGGTTACTCCGGTGTCGCGCGAGCCGAGGACGAGTTCATCGGTGGCGGGATTGCAGATTCCGCCGGCGATGGGAATTCCGTTCTCGACTAAGGCGATCGAAGCGCAAAATTCGGGGATGCCTTGCACGAACTCGCGCGTGCCATCGAGCGGATCGACCACCCAGACCCGTGGTTTGTCGAGGCGAGTGAAATCATCCACGGTTTCTTCCGAGAGCCAGCCTTCGCCGGGGCGAAGAAGCATTTTGCGCAGAATGTCGTCGACTGCGCGGTCGGCCTCAGTGACCGGATCGTGCCCGACTTTATATTCGGCCTCGATAGCGCCAGGCGTGAAGCGGTTCAGGACTTCGCGGGCCGCTTCAAGGGCGGCGTGAATACGTTCCAGGGTTTCGGCAGATGAATATGAAGTCAATGTGTGCTCCGTAAAAAGTTCTCAGTTCTCAGTTTCCAACCCTCGAACTTTGTTGATTCGGCGCCGTTGACGGAGAGCCGAGAGCTGAGAACTGGATTTTCAAACCCATAGCATGCGCGCTCCCGTGAGAAGCAAAATCGTGCACAGGATCCGGCGCAGCCAGAGTACGGGGACTCGCGTCGTCAGATAGGAGCCGAGCATGCCGCCGGGAATCGAGCCTATCAGCAAAGCGACCACCAGATGCCCGTCGACGTTGCCTGCCCGCCAATGCAACAGGCTGGTCATGCCGGTGAGAAGCACGGCGTGGGCAATGTCGGTGCCGACCATGATCTTGGGAGGGAACGAATAAAACAAAAGAAGCAACATCATGATGATGCTGCCGGAACCAACCGAAGTGATGCCGACGAGAAATCCGCCAACCAGTCCTATCACAGCCATGAAAGCAAAAGACTGCATCGTGGGCTGGCGTCCGACGAGATGGTCTTCGATCCGTTTTTGGAACAGAAGCAGAGCGGGAATGATAACCAGCAGCAAGCCGACGGCGGACTTGATGAAATCGTTGACGCCAGCGCCGTGAAGCTGGCGCAGGTGCACCAGAAAAGTGACACCGACATAAGAGCCGGGAATGCTGCCGACGGCCAGCGCCAGGACAACTTTTCTCCGCACGGTGCCTTTGCGCAGGTGGATGATGGTGGCGGGAATCTTGGTGAAAAAGTTACACAACGCGTCGCTGCCGACGGCAACGATGGCAGGCACGTGCAGGCCGAAGATCAGCATGGGAAGCAGCAACACGCCGCCGCCCAGACCCGTTAAACCGATCAGCGTTCCGACGGTGAGGCCGATCAGCACTTTTAGCAGCAAGAATTCCATGCCGTCTTTCGAGGAGTTCTCAGGTCTCAGTTCCCCGGCGAAGCAGAACCTGTTTAGCAGAATAATGTTAAGGAACCGAGAAAACTGAAAGTCTGCTCCAGGAGCCGGTTTGCAGAGGATAGTGTCTCATGAAGTCCATCGTAATACTCGACTTTATTGACATCGTCAGGCTTCTTAGGGCGGCCCCGGTTCTCAGCCGGGAAACAACGCGTCGAAGGACTGAGAACCGGGAACTGCCTTCTAGCCGTTGCCGCTGGCCGCGACAAAGCCCTCGCGCTCCAAGTGCAAAATAATCGTCTGAGCCGCTTCCTCGGGAGTCAGCTTGGCGGTGTCAATCACCACTTCGGCATCCGTGGGCGCTTCATAAGGATCAGAAATGCCGGTGAATTCCTTTACGATGCCGGCCCGCGCCTTGGCATACAGGCCTTTGCGATCGCGTTGCTCACAGACTTCGATCGAAGTCGCAGCGTGCACCAGGATAAAGCCGCCGAAGGGTTCAATCATCTGCCGCACCGCTTTGCGGGTCGCCGCATAAGGGGCGATCGGCGCGCAGACCGCGATGCCGCCGTTCTTGGTAATTTCGGAAGCAACGTAGCCGATGCGGCGAATGTTGATGTCACGATGCTCCTTCGAGAATCCCAGTTCGGACGACAGGTGCTTGCGCACCAGATCGCCATCGAGGAGCGTAACCGGACGGCCACCCATCTCCAGGAACTTTGTGATCAGAGCGTTGGCGATGGTCGATTTGCCCGAGCCCGAAAGCCCGGTGAAGAAAATCGTGACCCCCTGCTTGTGCCGTGGCGGATAGCTGCGGCGTAGTTCCTGCACAACTTCGGGATAGGTAAACCACGCCGGAATGTCGCGGCCGTCGTTCAAGCGCTGCCGCAGTTCGGTGCCGGAGATGTCGAGGACCTTGACGCCCGGCGGCACTTCATCGGCCGGAACGTAGCGGTCTTCATTCTGCAGATAGACCATCATCTGGAAGGGAACCATCTTGACTCCGATTTCGGCTTCGTGCTTCTTGAACAACTCCTGGGCGTCATAGGGACCATAGAAGTTCTTGCCGTCGGTATCTTTTCCCGGGCCGGCGTGATCGCGGCCGACGATGAAATGCGTGCAGCCATGATTCTTGCGAATCAAGCCATGCCACAGCGCTTCGCGCGGTCCGCCCATACGCATGGCGAGGGGGAGCATCGACAGCTTGACCGTGCCATGCGGATACTTGGCAAGCAGCAACTCATAGCACCGCGTGCGAACGAAATAATCAACATCGCCTGGCTTGGTCATGCCGACCGACGGATGGATCAGCAGATTGGCCTCGACTTGCTTGGCGGCGCGCATGGTGAGTTCGACGTGTGCGCGATGCATGGGATTGCGCGTCTGGAAGGCCACGACCTTGGTCCAGCCGAGACGTCCGAATTCGGCGCGCAAATCGGCGGGGGTGAGGCGCAGCGCACGGAAATCGTAGTGCGACGGAGCCTGTAATTGTTCAATGGTTCCGCCCACATACCACGAATTCGATTGATTGATGGCGTAGTCAGCGCCCGGATGAGCGGCGCTCGTAGAACCAAACACGGACTGGGCTTCACTTTTGCGGTCCGGCTGCCACACGTCTTCGACGGTGAGCACGGCCAGCATCACGCCTTCGGGATCGCGCAGCGCGATTTTGCTCGAGCCCGGTGCCAGCTTATGGGCAAAATCTTCGCTGACGTCGAGAGTGATCGGCATGGGCCACAGGGTGCCGTTCGCCAGTCGCATGTTGTGGCACACGCCCTCGTAATCGGCGCGATTCATAAACCCGCGCTGGGGAGAAAAGCCTCCGCTCATGAGCAATTCCAGATCGCAAAGCTGGCGGGCGGTCAGGTCCCATGAAGGCCAATCTTTCGAGTGCGCCTTTAACTCCGCGGCGCGCTCGGCCGGCACTTGCAGGTGGACCAATTCTCCCCCATGCGGGGCAATCAGATGGCTACAGGAAGCGGTCAAGTCCGTATTCCTCCAGGTTTTTGCCGCGGTGGGCACTTCGCTCTTACCTTTTTCGTTTCTAACTTCAAGGTTCACTTCAAATTTCTGCTTGTGTGGCGTGCCGATGTCTTTGGGACTCATCCCAGAATTCCTTCCTCGCCCGTGGACACGTGTATTTTGTCGGAACGGCCCGATAGGCGAACCACTTTCAATTTGGACAATAGTCCTTGGATAACACGCAATGAGAATTCCGTTTTCTGATTCGAGGAGCAATTGGACTTCCGTATAACAACGCAGCTGTGGTCGTAAGACATTGAAAGCATTATTGAATCCGAATTACTCGTAGTTTTCAGTCGCGGCGCATCGCGATCGAGTGCAAAAGATTGCGATGATCCGCAGTAATGGGGAAATACCTAAGGTGCAAATGGTTCTGACCTGATCGCCCCGATGAAAGAGCCTCCCAAACCCGAAGTCCAGCAACGGTAAGTATGTGATTCTAGCAGTTGGCCCATCAGGCCGCAGCATGCGCGGAAAAATTAACAATCCTAAGTAACTGGTTGGCAGATAGAGGCGAGAGATTTGCGGCGAGAAACTCTGATTCGAAATCCGATGCAGTAAAGCGGAGCTGAATTGGGGTTGGCCGACCTCGCATTTTTGCTGGATGACCGTTACTTTCGGAACCTGAGAGAGGCAAAAACGCTATGCTACAATTTGCTTCTCCTGCAAAGATTTTTCGCATGAAGTCCGATGCCGTCCGATTAGGAGATGCTGATCCCCATGGAGTCAAACCTATATTTTGCAATTGGATGAACCTTGCTGGATCGCCGGTTCGGAAGATTGGCCGAGCAACGATTGGCCGAGGGAAGAGGAGCCGAGCGAAGATGAGCCATCCGAAGACTAGCCAATCCCACGATTAAATCCTATGGTGAGCAAGAAGGTTGTCATTATCGGGGCGGGACCGACCGGGCTGGGCGCGGCCTACCGCCTCCACGAGCTGGGTTACGAGGACTGGGTTCTTTACGAGAAATCCGAAGGTGTCGGCGGCCACGCCACCTCCCACGTGGACAAACACGGATTTGTCTGGGATGAGGGCGGACACGTCATCTTTTCGCACTATCCTTATTTCGACCGGCTGATCGACAAAGTCCTTGGCAAAGAGGTTCACGAACGCATTCGCGAGAGTTGGATTGTAAAGGGAGAATCCTGGGTCCCGTATCCTTTTCAGAGCAACCTGCGTTACTTGCCGAAAGAAGTTCAGGTCAGCTGCCTGATCGGAGCGGCCAAAGCCGCATCGAATGGCGGCGGACGCGAAGCGGGGAACTTTCGCGATTGGATTCTAGCCACGATGGGCGAGGGCATCGCGGAGGAGTTCATGTTCCCTTACAACTCCAAGGTCTGGACCACTCCGCTCGAACAGATGTCGAAGACCTGGATCGCCGAGCGCGTGGCGGCGATCGACTTCAGGCGACTTCTCGAAAACGTTCTTTACGAACGCGACGACGTGGCATGGGGCCCGAACAGCAAGTTCAAGTTCCCGCTGCACGGTGGAACCGGTGAGATCTACCGCCGCATGGCCGCATTGTTCCAGAAGAAAATACAGACGGGAAAGAAGCTGGCGGAAATCGACCTGGCGCAACGCCGGATTTCTTTCGCCGATGGCACGGGCGACAAATACGATGTGCTGATCTCGACCGCTCCACTCGATCTGCTTACGAAAATGATCAAGCCGGCTGATAACCGGCTGCTGGACGCTGCCCAGGGTCTGGAACACAATAATCTGCTGGTGGTCGGCCTCGGATTGAAGAAGAAGATCGAGACCGGGCGATGCTGGATTTACTTCACCGACGCGCAAATGCCGTGTTATCGCGCCACCTATTTTTCTCACTATTCGCCCAACAACGTGCCGAATGGCGATATCGCGCACTACAGTTCGCTGATGTGCGAAATGTCATTCCGCGTGGGAGAAACGCCCGATCCGGAAAAGGTGCTGGATCAGGTAATCACCGAACTGGTTCGGACGAATATGCTGGAAGAGTCGGACCGCGGCCGCGTCGTTTCCCGCTATCACCGGACGGTTGGCTACTCGTATCCGATTCCGACGCTAGGCCGCGACCGCGCGCTCGACGTGCTGCAGCCGGCGTTGCTCGAAAAAGGGATCTATTCGCGTGGACGTTTTGGCGCCTGGCGGTACGAGGTTGGAAATATGGATCACTCGGTGATGATGGGCGTGGAAGCGGTCAATAACATCGTCGCGGGGGAAAAGGAACTGGTTTTTCACAGTTCGTAAAAGACGGTCGTTAGTCACGGGTCGTCAGCAGGCTCAGCTTGCTCATTAGCAGCGACCAACGACCGAAGATCAGCGACCTACGATCAAGTTCCAGCGGGATTTGTAAAGATGCCGACAACCTCGACCAATCCGGCGCCTAGAGTCAGCGTGATCATTCCCAGCTATAAGACCGCCGATCTGATCGCGGCTTGCCTGGATTCGGTCTTCGCTCAGACCTACACCGATTTCGAAGCGATCGTCGTCAATGACGGCTCTCCGGATACGCCAGAACTGGAGAACGTGCTGCAGCCTTATATCAGCCGGGAAAAAGAGCGCCTCGTTTACATCAAACAGGAGAATAAACGCGCCGCCGCCGCCCGCAATAACGCGATTCGGCAGGCGCGCGGCGAGTTCGTCGCGTTTCTCGACAGCGATGATACGTGGTATCCGAATCATCTGGCGGCGCAGATGCAATGGATCGACGACGATCCGTCGCTCGATCTGGTCTATGCCAACGCACTTCTCGTCGGCGATCCGGTGAAGGAGAAGCCGTTTATGGAACAGTGCCCGTCCCAAGGTCAGGCTACCTTCGAAGCCTTGATCGTGGAACGATGCCAGATTCCGATTTCAACCGTGGTCGCCCGCAGGAAAAGTCTGATCGACGCGGGGTTGTTCGATGAGAAACTTGCGCGCTGCGACGATTACGATATGTGGGTCCGCACCGCCTTCAGCGGGGCCAAGATCGGCTATGGGCGCACGGTTCAGGCGCGCCTGTTCATTGGCCGACCGGGTTCTCTCGGCGTCTCCAAGGCAAGAATGGCGGAAGCCTACTGGTGTATTCTGGAGAAGTTTCAGCGGACTTTGCCGCTCGAGGGCCCTGAACGCTCGGTGGTCGAAAAGCGCGCCGCCGAGATTCGAGCGCGCTATTTGCTGGAAGAGGGCAAATGCAAGCTGGAAGAACGCCAGTTTGACAAGGCACGGGAGTTGATTGCCGAGGCCAACGTCTTTTTACACAGCGCCATGTTGAGTCTGGCGGTCGTGGGCTTGGGCATCGCACCCGGTGCTACCACAAGGCTGATGGCTTTCTGGAGCTGGATTCGGCACGGAGCCACAGCTTGATCGGCTTGCGCTGCGATTTTTGCGAGCGACTCGCGGGCTGCGCATTTTGGGGTTTGATCATCAGGGTTTGGTTCTTTCGGGGCAGGTCGTTGCAATGATGAATCGTTTGATCGCGGGAGGGAAGCACTTTTTCGGCTTGCATCCGCCCGGCCGCAATCTGCGGGTTTTTCCCGATGACGTTTTTCTTGTCTCCTATCCCAAGTCCGGCAATACCTGGACGCGGTTTCTGATCGCCAACCTCGTCTATCCGGACAAGAGTCCGGATTTCTCGAATATCAATGATTTAGTGCCCGATCCGGAGGCAATGGCGAAGCGGGATCTGGAGCGCACGGCGCGTCCTCGCCTGCTCAAGAGCCATCAGTATTTCGATCCCCGTTATCCGAAAGTGATCTACATCGTTCGCGATCCGCGCGATGTGGTCCTCTCGGAATATCACTTCGATATCAAGCGGCGGGCCATCCCGGACGACTTCCCGCTGGCGCAGTTTGTCGCCCGCTTCATTCGCGGCGAAGTGAATCACCTTTCGGGAACGTGGTTTGAAAACGCGGCGTCATGGTTTTATACGCGTCGCGGTGATCCCCGATTCTTGCTGGTGAAATACGAGTCGCTGCAATCGCAAGCCATGGAGGAGATGGAGAGGATCGCGAGTTTTCTGGGGATCGCAACGGACCGGGAACAGATTGCCTTCGCCATCGCGCAGAGTTCCGCCGATCGTATGCGTGAGCTCGAAAAGAAGCAGGCGCATTTGTGGTCTTCGACCCGGGAGACGCGAAAAGACAAGCCGTTTATCCGCTCCGCGAAGTCCGGAGGCTGGAGAGTGGAGTTACCCGAGTCGAGCATTGCGGAGATTGAAGGGGCGTGGAGCGGATTGATGCGTGAGATGCGCTATGAATTGTCCGGGTCGAGCCTCGTGGGCGCGCGTCGCGTTCATTCCGGACTGGAAGATTTGTAGAAGATTTGGAATGGGTGATTTGAAATCGTGATTTGCAAATCACCCGTTGCAAATGTTTTCGGGGACTGGAAAATGATCAAGCATTTGATGGCTGGCATACAGCGCGGGCTCGGACTGCACCGGCCTGCGCGCGGCCTGCTCATTCTTCCCGATGACATTTTTCTGGTTTCTTTTCCGAAATCGGGCAATACGTGGACGCGCTTTCTTCTTGCCAACCTCAGATTTCCGGAGCAGCCCGCTACCTTCGAGAACATTAATCGCTTGATTCCAGATCCTGAGGGTACCGCGAAAAGGGATTTCGACCGGATGCCGCGGCCGCGCATTATCAAGAGCCATGAATGCTTCGATCCACGTTACCCACGCGTGGTTTATATCGTGCGCGACCCGCGCGACGTTGTGGTTTCGCAATATCACTATCATCGCAAGCTCAGAAAAATCGAGGATGATTCGCCGATCGAGAAATTTGCTACGCGCTATCTTGCCGGAGAGACTTGCCCGCACGGTTCGTGGGGACAGAACGTCGCCACCTGGCTGTACACGAGCGAGGGAAGTCCTCGTTTCCTCCTGTTGCGTTACGAAGATCTGCTCGCCGATACCGCGCGCGAACTTGCCAAGGTGGTAGCGTTTTTGAATCTCACAGCCGGTCCCGAGTTGATCGCTCAAGCGGTGGAGCGAAGCTCGGCCGATAACATGCGGAAACTCGAAAAGAAGCAGCCGGACAAAAATGAACTGATGAAAGGCTCACGCAAGGATCTTTCGTTTATACGCGCTGCCGGTTCGGGCGGATGGCGCAAGGATTTGCCCGCACCCGTGGCCGCCAGAATCGAAGCGGCGTGGGGACCGCTGATGCAACATCTGGGATATGAATTGAGTTCGCCGACTCCGTCGGAAACGTCTCAGGTCCCAGGTGTCAGGTCGCAGGAAAATCTGATGGCAAGGCTTTCCTGAGACCTAAGACCTTAAGACTCGATAATTATGCTGGCCCATGTCAAATACGCCGTGAAGTACCTCCTGGGACGCGATCAGGCGGGGAATAATTTCACCGTGTTTCCCGACGATACCTTTCTTGTTTCGTATCCGAAGTCGGGTAACACCTGGGTGCGTTTCCTGCTGGCCAATCTCATCTACCCCAATGAAACCGTGGGCTTCGCCAATATCAACCGGCTGCTACCGGCTCCGGGCGTCTCCTCGAAGCGGTTCCTGAAGAATTTGCCACGGCCGCGCATATTAAAAAGCCACGAACCGTTTGACGTTCGTTTTCGAAAGCTCATCTACCTGGTCCGCGATCCGCGCGACGTTGTGATTTCCGAGTATCACTTCGACTTGAAGAAACGCTATATCGAGCCGGATGTCACACTCGAGCAATTCGTCGAGCGCTTCATCAAAGGTACGACTTCCGGGTACGGGTCCTGGTGGGAACACACGGCAAGTTGGATCGCAGCCCGGCATGGGAATCCGGCATTTCTCCTGGTTCGTTACGAAGACCTGCTCTCGGAACCCGTCAGCGAAACCGGCAAGATCGCCGAATTCCTCGGCATTCAGGCTGGGCCGGAACGCCTGCAGGCAGCCGTGCAACGAAGCGCGGCGGACCGGATGCGCAAGCTCGAAAAACAGCAAGCCGATCAGTGGACGGGAACCAAGAATACGCGGAAAGAAATTCCGTTTGTCCGCGCGGCGAAGTCTGGCGGATGGAAGGAAACTCTGCCCGGGCATTGCGTGCAGGAAATTGAAATTGCCTGGGCCCCACTTTTCAATTTTCTCGGCTACCCGCTGCAAACGCCGGAATTGGACAACAAAACTGTGCCGGCGTGGGTCCGGACGGGTCAGCCACTTTAATGGATATCGGCGCCATCAAGTTCCAACTGCAGGAACGAGTCGCCTGCTCCCGAATGAATTGCTTCCTGAGTTTTGTTCCATGAGTGGCCTGCGATGAGTTTTGTTCCATGAGTATCAATAAACGCCAAATCATCAAGAATGTCAGTTCCAGTTGGTTCTCGCTGGGAGTCGATGTCGTTGTCGGCTTCTTGCTGTACCCCTTCATCCTGCACAAATTGGGCGATACTGCTTCCGGCATCTGGGTTTTGATTTTTACGATCACCGGCTATTACGGGCTGTTCGATCTGGGAATCCGTTCCTCAGTGGTTCGTTACGTCTCGAAATTCACCGCGGTTGACGACATTGAAGACCTCGCCAAGCTGATCAACACCAGCCTTTTCAGCTACAGCTGCATCGGTGTTTTGAGTCTGATGGTCACCGGCGTTCTCACGATTTATGTCGACACCCTGTTCAAAATTCCGCCAGGCTTCCATACCACCGCCCGTTGGTTGCTGTGGATGGTCGGAGCCGCGATTGCGCTTGGCTTTCCGTTGGGCGTAGTAGGTGGGTTTTTGGACGGGCTGCAGAAGTTCTACGTTAACAATTGGACGAGCGTTGCAGCCAATGCGGTTCGCGTAGCTCTGATCGTAACCGCCCTTACCCACGGGAAGGGACTGCTCGTGGTGGCGGCGATCACGGTTGTTCTTCCCATTATTACCTCGCTCGTCCGCGGAGCCATAGCGTTCCGTATCTGTCCTGTTCCGTTAGGGATGAAATACGTTGACCGCAAGACTTTTCACCTGATGGCGAACTATAGCGGGGTCACGCTGATCATCATGATCGCGACCCAGCTCAAGTTCAAGACTGACAACATCGTAATTGGCAGCATGATCTCGGCGGCTGCCGTCACTTACTTCACCATCGGCTCCCGTATCGTGAATTACACGCAACAGGTGGTGATGGCGCTGGCGCAAAACTTTCTTCCTTTGGCCAGCGAGTCTGAGGCGACCGGAAAAATGGACCGCCTGCGGAAAGTTTTCGTGGCTGGGAATCGGTTGTGCGCGTTTACCTGTTTTCCCATCACGGCGACCCTGCTGATTCTGGGCAAGTCGGTGATTGAGGTCTGGGTCGGGAAAAAATATATCGCTACGAGCTACCCGGTGCTCGTGATTCTGATCATCCCGGCTACGCTGATGTGGGCGCAGGCGGCCTCTGGACGAGTGCTCTTCGGAATCAGCAAACACAAAACCTGGGCGTTCGTGACCCTGGCTGAAGGGGTTGCCAACCTCGTGCTCAGTATCATCCTGGTGCGTCCGTACGGAATCGAGGGCGATGCCTACGGCACGGCCATACCGCTAGCGTGCACCATGATTTTTTTTATGCCGGGGCATTTGTGCAAGCAGCTTGGGATTCGGGTGCGAACCTACGTGCGCGAAGCGTACGCTTGGCCAATCCTCATTACCGCACCCATGGTGCTGGTGCTTCTCCTGATGCAACGCTGGTTCATTCCTCACCATTATGTGGGGCTGGCGGTGCAACTCCTGATCGCCGGGGCGGTTTACGGTCTGGG
>Ga0302325_10016408_pt1 | contig 15693 bp, 18 predicted proteins | sample Palsa_T0_2_FD_201948 | JGI IMG/M metagenome (GOLD analysis project Ga0302325, IMG submission 201948) | Peat permafrost microbial communities from Stordalen Mire near Abisko, Sweden - Palsa_T0_2 | ecosystem: Environmental > Terrestrial > Soil > Palsa > Peat permafrost | place: Sweden: Abisko...
CCGGCCACGGCCGCGCCGGCGGCGGCTAGGCGCCACCGAGCGAGCGGAGGCGGGCGACCACGCCGGGGAAGGCGGCGGCGAAGGCGGCCACGTCGGCCCCGGTGGTCGACCACCCGACCGAGAGCCGCAGCGAGCGTTGCGCGTCGACCCCCATGGCCTCCAGCACGGGCGACGGCTCGAGCGTCTCCGACGAGCACGCGCTGCCCGAATGGGCGGCGATGCCGGCCTGGTCGAGTCCCAGGAGCACGGCCTCTGCCTCGACCCCCTCCACGCCGAGGCAGACGATGTGAGGGAGGCGGTCCGTCACCGCCCCGTAGGCGACCACGCCCTCCACCTCCAGCGCGGCCCGCAACAGGGCGCTGGTCTGCGCCGCGCCGGCCGCCATCTCGGCGGCTAGACGGCCGGACCCGGCGATAGCCAAGGCGGCGGCGGCGAAGCCCATGATGGCGGGCACGTTTTCCATGCCGGCCCGTCGCGCCCGTTCCTGGGCGCCGCCGACGACCAGGGGCGGGAGCCGAAGACCTCGTCGCACGACCAGGGCGCCGATGCCCGGCGGCCCGCCCAACTTGTGGGCGCTCACGGAGGCCAGGTCGACCCCCATGGCGTCGAGGCTGAGCTGCACCCGCCCCGCCGCTTGGGCGGCATCGACGTGTACGAGGACCCCGGCCGCCCGGCAGGCGGCGACGACCTCGGCGACCGGCTGCAAGGTGCCCACCTCGTGGTTGCCCCACTGGCAGTTGACCAGGGCAACGGGCCGGACATCGCTCTGTCCCACCAGCGTGGAGACCGCGTCGATATCGATGCGGCCGAGCCTGTCGACGGGAAGCGTCACCATGCGACCGGTGCGGGCCGCGGCGTCTCGGACTGAGGAGTGTTCGACGCCCGCGCAAGCGATGTCGCCGGGTACCAACATCGATGCGCCCCAAATGGCCGCGTTGGCCGCCTCGGTGGCTCCGCTCGTGAAGATGACCTGTCGGGGCCGGACGCCGAGGAGTCCGGCTACCTCTTCACGCGCTCCCTCGATGGCGGCACGGACCATGTGACCCTCGGTGTGAACCCGCCCTGGGTCAGCAGCCCGGTCGAGCCACGAGAGCATCGCCTCTGCGACGCCCGGCCGCGCCGGCGACGTCGACGCGTGGTCGAGGTAGTGGCGCAACTCGGCGAACTCCGCGAGCGGGCTAAACGAGGGTGACGCAGTGGTCGTCACCCATGGCCCGAGACGCTTCGGTCTCCGGTCGGGTGTCGCCGTACAGCCCGGCGAGCATGCCCCTGACCATGCCGCGATCGACGGCGCAGATCACTGGGTGCTCCTGCGCGGTGGTCCCGAACGGGCAGTGCTCGGCGATGATCGCCAAGCTCCCCCCGCGAGCTTCGGCGTGGGCGGCGAAACCGTGGGCGGTGAGCGCATCGGCCACCGCGTGAAGGGCGGTCCGCACAGAGCGCTGCGCTTCGCCGGGGGCCATGGCCTCGGCCAGCCCTCGCCCGTATTCGATGCCGACGTCCTCGGCCATCCGCTCGGCGTCGGCGGGCGGGAGCAGGGCGAGCGCCCGGCCCAGCAGGGTGATCAGCAGGTCGTCGCGCCGCGACGGCAGTTGGAGGCGCAGGCCGGCGTCTTGCACCCGATAGCGTTTGGACGGTCGACCGGCCCCTGCCCCGTCCGTCCGGGTGACGGTCACGTCGAGATAGCCGCCCCCGGCCAGTTTGTCGAGATGATGACGGGCCACGTTGGGATGGAGCCCGAACTTCTCGCCGACCTCAGACGCCGTCACACCGCCCTCGCGCTCCCGGGCAAAGAGGTAGATCTCCCGCCGCGTGGGATCCCCGAAGGCGGTCGTCACGGCGATGACCTCGGCGGCGAACTCGTCGCCACTCAGGGCCCGCTCCCCAAGGACGCTCGCAGGCGGCGGCTCGGGTGACCTGGGCACACGGATATTCTACCTACGGCGGTAGTGGAAATTCTTCGAACGCACAGAGCGAGACCCCGAGAGGCGCATGCCCACCATCACACCTGACGATGTCCTCACCGCCCTCGAGCCGGTCCAGGATCCGGAGATCCAGCGCAGCATCGTCGAGCTCGACATGGTCCGCGGCATCAGCGTCGACGGTGCGACGGTCCACGTTGGCGTCGCCCTCACCGTGGCCGGATGCCCGCTGCGCGCCGAGATCACCAACCGCGTCACCGCCGCCGTCGTCGCCCTGGCGGGCGTCGAAAACGTCGTGGTCGACCTCACGGTGATGACCGATGACGAGCGCGCCGCTCTCGCCGCCAAGCTCCACGGCCAAGGGCCGGGCGGCGCCCATGCGCCCGAGGCCATGGGCCACGCGTCGGGTCTCGCTGTCCCCGCGACGACGGTGGGCCCGCGCACCAGGGTCATCGGCATCGCGTCGGGCAAGGGTGGCGTTGGCAAGTCGTCGGTGACGGTCAACCTGGCTGTCTCGCTCGCCCAGCAAGGCCATTCGGTCGGCCTGCTCGACGCTGATGTCTATGGCTTCTCGATCCCCAAGATGCTGGGCATCGACCACGACCCCGTGCAGATCGACGACATGATCATCCCGCCCGTCGGGCACGGCGTGAAGTGCATCTCGGTGGGCCTGCTCGTCGAAAGCGACGAGACCCCTGTCATGTGGCGCGGCCCGATGCTCCACAAAATGCTGGAGGAGTTCCTGACGAGGGTCCACTGGGGTGCGCCCGACTATCTCCTTTTTGATATGCCCCCGGGCACGGGCGACGTCGCCCTCTCGATGCACAATTACCTTCCCCAAGCCGAGCTCATCGTGGTGACGACGCCCCAGCCCGCGGCCCAGCGCGTCGCTCAGCGGTCGGCGAGCATGGCCGCCAAGGTCAACACGCCCGTCCTCGGCGTCGTGGAAAACATGTCCTGGTTCACCGGCGACGACGGCCACCGCTACCAGTTGTTCGGCAGCGGCGGCGGGCAGGAGCTGGCGTCCAAGCTCAACGTGCCGCTGCTCGGCCAGATCCCGTTGGTGACCGCCGTCCGGGAGGGCGGCGACATCGGGATACCGATCGTCGTCGCTGATCCCTCGAGTGAGGCGGCTCTCGCGTTCGCGGCCATCGCCGGCCGGGTGTTGGCGACTGGCCCCAAGCGGCGCTTCAACCCGGAGCTTACGATTCGGTGACACCCGGCGGCCGCGGTCCATGCAACACGCAGGTGCGCCCTACCCTCGTTGGACATGGCTGCCCGCGACCAAGGCCGCGCCCAAGCCCAAGCCCAAGGCCAGGGCCCTCAGGGCACGCCTCCTGAGCGAGGCACGCCGGTAGGGCGACGGGTGATCCTGGGCATGACCGGCCTCGGGGCCGCCGGCATCCTCGTGGGCAGCAAGATCCAAGGTTTCCTGGACCGGGTGATGGCGCCCATCCAGGCCGCCGATCCGACCGGGTTGACGCAGCTGTTGCCCGCGGCCGGCGGCTTCCGGATCTACACGATCACCGGGTCGTTGCCCTACAAGTCGCCGGCCGACTACCAGCTCAAGATCAGCGGCCTGGTCGACAATCCCATGACGCTGACGCTCGACGATCTGATGGCGATGCCGGCCACCAGCCTCATCCGGGACTTCCAGTGCGTGACCGGTTGGCGAGTCCCCAGCGTCCACTGGACCGGCGTGCGCCTCGGCTACATCCTCGACATGGCGGGCGTCCAGCCAGGCGGCAAGGCCCTCGCCTTCCACTCCTTCGACGAGGCCGACACCGAGAGCCTGACCCTCGAGCAGGCTCACCTGCCGGACGTGATCGTCGCTTATTCGATGTTGGGTGCGCCCGTCACTCGGGACCACGGCGGCCCGGTCCGCCTCTACGTGGCGCCGATGTACGGCTACAAGTCCCTCAAGTGGTTGGACGGCATCGAGGTCACGAGCGAGGTCATCCCCGGCTACTGGGAAAACAACGGCTACGACGTCGATGCCTTCATCGGGAGATCCAACGGTCGAGATGACACCCCTGTCCCCTGACGGCGCCGAGTCCGCGGACGCCTTGGCGAATGTGGCCCCCGCCCACTTGGCCCGATTCGACCGAGGCGAGCGCGTCCTCCATTGGGTCAACGCCACTCTCCTTCTGACCATGCTCGGGACGGGGGCTGCCCTCTACATCCCGCAGCTCTCCGAGTTGGTCGGGCGCCGCCACTTCGTCCTCGCCATCCATGTCTACGCCGGCGTGGCCCTGCCCTTTCCCTTGATCCTCACGTACGCCGGCGGGCGGTGGGGTGCTGGGTTTCGCGCTGACGCCCGACGCCTCAACCGTTGGAGCAAGGACGACAAACGATGGCTGCGCAGTCGCGGGCATGACCCGTTTTTGCGCACGGGCAAGTTCAACGCCGGGCAGAAGCTCAACGCCGCCTTCACCGTCGGGACGATCATTGTGATGCTTGCCACCGGCTTGATCATGCGGTTCCCCAACTACTGGCCGCTGGCGTGGCGGACCGGTGCCACGTTCGTGCACGACTGGGTGTTCCTTGCCGCCGCGGTGGTCGTAGCCGGTCACATCATCTACGCGCTCAGCGACGGCGACTCGCTTCGGAGCATGTTGCATGGCTGGATTCCGAGCTCGTGGGCGCGGCGCCACGCGCCGGCCTGGTTTGAGGAGGAGACCGGTCTGCCCGCCTCCGAGCGCAAGACCCGGATCCAACCGAAGTCGGCGCCGCGGCGCTGACGTAGCCTTCGGTCCGTGGAACCAGCCGAGGCGATCACCGAGCGAGGTCGCCGCTGGGCGTCGACCATGGGTGGCCATCCGTCGGCGCAGACCGACGTGCGGACGGCCCACGCCGACTCGCACGCAAAGGTTGGAGTGGGGATCCCCTGCGGCCGGGAGGAACGCGAAGACTTCGAGACCACCACGCTCGCCGCGGGTGCCACCCGGTCGGTGGGTGCGGGCGACCGACCGCGCGCCGAGGAGCCCGACGCCGAACGCACATGTTTCGAACGTGACCGGGATCGCGTCCTCCACGCCGCCCCCTTCCGTCGTCTCGCCGGCAAGACGCAGGTCTTCGTCTTCCCTGACGACCATCAGCGGACTCGCCTCACCCACGCCCTCGAAGTCACCCAGGTGGCGACCAGCATCGCCCGCTCCCTTCGTCTCAACGTCGCTTTGACCGAGGCGATCGCCCTTGGTCACGACTGCGGTCATGGTCCGGCCGGTCACGCCAGCGAGGACGCATTGACGCCCTTCCTGCCCGAGGGTTTTGACCACGCCGTGTGGGGGGCCGACGTCGTCCTGGCTGGGCTCAACCTGTGTCGGGAGACCAGCGATGGGATCCGCAACCACTCATGGTCTCGACCGGCCCCTGCCTCTCCCGAAGGCGAGGTGGTGTCGTGGGCCGATCGGATCGCCTACGTGTGCCACGACTTCGAGGACGCAGTGAGCGCCGGAGTTGTCAGCGCCGTCGATCTTCCACCCCTCGTGCGTGACCGGTGCGGGACCACGCGGGGGTCCCAGCTGCGCGCGTTCATCCACGATGTGGTCACCGCCAGCGTCGGTGGCGGCCCGGTCGGGATGAGCGCAGAGATGGCTGATGCGCTGGCCGCCTTCCGTGCCTGCGATTACGAGCGGATCTACCTGCGGCCGGAGTCGGCGCAGCAGGCCTTGGCCGTCCAGCGTCTGCTGCGGGCGTTGGTCGAGCACCTGGCCGGCACGCCCGATCTGTTGCCGCCGGCCTCGGCTGAGGCAGCCGGATTTCCCAGCCCGCATTCCCCTGAAGCGCTGCGCGCGGCCGTGACCTATGTCGCGGGGATGACCGACCGATACGCGGTGACCCTTGCTCAGCAGTGGCTTGACTGGGACGCGTCGGATCTGAAGCTCCAGATCTGAGGTGCCAACAAGGTGCAACCAAAGAGTTGCACATAGGCGGTAAAGTGAGGAAGATCCGCCTACAGTGGCAACCACAGGGCGTAGTTACGCCCATCACCAAGGAGTAAGCGCATGGACGTGCGCGTCGGCGTCACCCAGACCCCCAAGGAAATCCACGTCGAGATGCCTGACGGCACCGACCAAGCGGCCCTGATCACCGAGGTGGAGACCGCGCTCGGCGCTGACGCCGGCGTGTTGTGGCTGACCGACCGCAAGGGCCGGCGGGTGGGTATCCCGTCAGCCAAGGTCGCCTACGTGGAGATTGGTAGTCCCGGCGACGACCGCCGCGTCGGTTTCACCGCCAAGGCCTGATCCGCGTCGGCGGATGTCGTCGCCGCTGCGAGTGCCCGACCTTCTCGACCGCAAGCTGATCTTCGTCACCGGCAAAGGGGGCGTCGGCAAGACCACGGTGGCCGCCGGACTCGCCCTGTTGGCGTCCCAGCGCGGCAAGCGGACGCTCGTCTGCGAAGTCGATGCCAAAGGCAACCTGGCCGACTTCTATGAGAGCGGACCCAGCGGGTTCGACCCCCGCGAGGTGCAGCCCGGACTCTTCACCATGGCCATGGATACGGAGCGCTCGCTCGACGAGTACCTCCGACTCTTTTTGAAGGTGCCGGTGATGGGGCGGATCGGGCCGGTCGCCCGGATGTTCGACTTCGTCGCGACGGCGGCGCCCGGCGTCAAGGAGATCCTCACCGTCGGCAAGTTTTGCTACGAGGTCCGCGAGCGCCACTACGACCTGGTCGTCGTCGATGCCTCGCCGACCGGCCACGTGATCGGTCAGCTCGCCGCCCCGCAGGCCATCAACTCTCTCGTGCAGGTCGGGCTCATCCGATCCCAGACCGATTGGATGCTGGAGATCCTCTCCGACCCGGTCCGCACAGGTCTGCTGATCGTCGCCACGCCTGAGGAGATGCCGGTCAACGAGACCATCGAGCTGAGCCAACGGGTCCGGGTCGAGACGACCGTCGACCTGGCTGGCATCGTCGTCAACCGGGTGCTGCCGGAGCTCTTCGGTCGCGGCGAGGAGGAGGTCTTCGAAAAGACGGCGGCCGCCGCCGTTCGCAAGCGCGTCAACACCGTGGTGGGCGGTGATCTCGGGCCGCTGCTGGACGCTGCTCGGCTGGCGGTCACGCTTCGGCGCACCCGGGCGACGCATCTCGACCGGCTGCGGAGCTCCATCGATCAGACCTTGCCCATGCTGTACGTCCCCTACCTGTTTTCGCGCACGCACGGTCTGCGGTCCACCAAGGTGGTCGCCGAGTCCCTCGCCGGCGAGCTGGGTTATTGATGGCGGCCCGGACCCAGGCCGCGGATGGCAAATCCCGGTCGTTGGAACAACTGATGGCCGCCCACGAGATCGTGATCGCGTGCGGCTCGGGAGGGGTCGGCAAGACGACCACCGCAGCGGCCGCCGCGGCCATGGCCGCCGTCCGCCAGGGAGGCAAGGTCCTCGTGCTCACCGTCGACCCGGCCCGGCGATTGGCCAACGCCCTTGGGCTCGACGGGTTCGGCAACACGGCCAAGCGGGTGCCGCCCGAAGCCTTCGAGCAGGCGGGCGTGCTGCCCCGCGGCGAGTTGTGGGCGGCCATGCTCGACACCAAGGAGTCGTGGGACAACCTGGTTCGCCGACACGCACCCGATCCGACGACCGCCGGGCGGATCCTCGACAACCCGCTGTACCAAAACATCACCGGTCGCTTCGTCCAGAGCCACGAGTACATCGCCATGGAGCGGCTGTACGAGTTGCACACCGATGGTGCCTACGACCTCATCGTGGTGGACACGCCTCCGACTCGCAACGCGCTGGACTTCCTGGAGGCGCCCCAGCGGATGTCGGAGTTCTTCTCCAGCCGTCTCCTCCGATTGCTGACCGCGCCCTACAAGAGTCGTCTGGTCAGCCTGGCATCGAAGCCCTTCTATCAAGTCGGGGACCGCATTCTCGGGACGCAGTTCCTTCAGGACATCGCCGAGTTTTTCATCCTGTTTCAGACGATGAGCCCGGGCTTTGTCGAGCGGGCCAATGCCGTGAGCCGACTCCTCCACGACCGACGCACGACGTTCATCGTGGTCACCACCCTGGAGGCGGCCCCCGCTCACGAAGCCGAGTTTTTCATCGACGTCCTGTCGTCCAAGAAGTTCCATCTCGGCGCGGTAGTGCTCAACAAGGTGCTGCCGGCCTATCTGCGTGATGCCGGCGGCAACGCCGCCCGTCTCGCCGAAAAGGTCGAGCGCAAAGCCGACGAGATGGCCCGCAAACTGGTCACGGATGTCGATCCCGACGTGCCCGATGCCGAGCAACTCCGGCGCGTCCTGACCGAGGTCGCCGAGAACTTCATCCGGTTCCAACTGGTCGCCCAACGCGAGGCGGAGCAAGAGGCGGCACTGGGTAAGGTCCCGGACGTGGTCGCCACCGTCCCGTACTTCGACACCGACATCTACGACCTGGCCGGCCTTCTCCAACTCGGCGAACGAATCTGGTGTTGAAGCGGCCGGGTGTAGCGCTGGCCGCGATTGCCGTCCTGGCCGGGTGTAGCTCCTCGGCGCACCGCGTCGTGGCCAGCGGTCCCGCCTCCACGACGAGCATTGCCACGACAACGACGTCCAGTAGCTCGACATCGACCACCGTCGCCTCGACCACCACGGCACCGAAGCATGCCGCCCCGTCGACGACATCGGTGACCAAGGCGCCGCCGCCGGCGACGTCGACGACCGCGGCGCCGCCGACGTACGCGTACGTGTTGGGGCCCTCCTCCAGCGGTTCCGACGTCACCGTCGAGCCGGGCAAGCTCATCGAGGTGGAGTTGAGCGGTAATGGGGAGGAGTGGTCGCCACCGACAACGTCGGACAGCGCGGTTTTGGCCTACGTCTCAGGCTCGACAGACGCGACGACCGGGGCCGCACAGGCAACATTCCGCGCCGTCGAATCAGGGAGCGCGGACATCAAGTCGTCGCGGCGCTGCCTCCAAACGGCGGGGCAGGTTTGCCCGCAATACATCGTCCTCTGGACCGTCGGCGTCACCGTGCAATGACGGCGCTGTGGGAGGGCGAGCGGGTCCGCTTGCAGGCGCTCGAGCCCGGCGACGTCGAGGTCTTCACGGCGGCCGATGCCGACACGGACGGGGCGCGCGCGGGGTGGCGAGTTTTCCCGCCGCGGTCATCGTGGGCGGCCGGGCAGTGGATCGAGCAAGCGACCATGGCTACCAACGACGGTGACGATTTTCGCGTCGCCATCGCCGCCCTCGCCACTGGCGACGTCGTCGGCACCCTCAACACGCACAGCTGCGATGGGGCGGCCGGTACGTGCAGCTATGGCATCGCCGTCTTTCCGTGGCAGCGTCGCCAGGGGTATGCGAGCGACGCCATCGTCGTGGTGCTGCGCTACCTGTTCGGCGAGCGGCGCTACCAGAAGTGCACCGTCGGTGTCCTCGCCTTCAACGACGCGTCGGTGGCGTTGCACGAGTCGCTCGGATTCCAGGTCGAGGGGCGCATCCGGCGGGCCCGCTTTGTCGGCGGCCAACACCACGACGAGATCATGCTCGGGCTGACCGTGGAGGAGTACGCGGCTCGCTGGCCGCTGACCCTCCCCACCTAGGCTGCACCGGGTGCTCGACTATCACCTCCACCTTTGGCCGCACGGGCGCAAGGCGACGCAGGCCACGGTGGACGAGCTCGCCGCCTATTGCGAGCAGGCTGCCCTCTTGGGGGTGACCGAGATCGCCCTGACCGAGCACCTCTTCCGCTTCGACCAGGCCGACGCCGTCCTCGGGGGATGGTGGCGAAGCGGCGCGGCGGCCGACGGCGACCCTCGACTGGCTGCCGAGGTTGCCCGCTACTGGCATGAGCATGTTTCGGCCGACCTCGACGCCTACGTCGAGACGTGTGCCGCGGCCAAGGCCGCCGGCCTGCCTGTCGTCATCGGCATGGAGGTCGACTACTACCCGGACCGCATGGACACCGTCGCCACGTTGTTGGCCGGCTACCCGTTCGATGTGCTGTTGGGAAGCGTGCACTGGCTCGGCGCATGGATGTTCGACGACCTCGACTCCGCTGTCGCGATGGGCGAGTGGGAGAGTCGTCGCGTCGAGGAGGTGTGGGACACCTACACCCGCGCCCTCGAGGAGCTGGCGGCGACCGGTGCCATCGACGTGCTCGCCCACCCCGATCTGTGCAAGGTCACGGGGCGGCGGCCGGCGATCCCCGATGAGTGGTACGACCGCATGGCCGAAGCGGCGGCGACGAGTGGCGTAGCCGCCGAAGTGTCGTCCGCCGGATGGCGCAAACCGGCCGCCGAGGCCTACTCGCCGCCGCCCCTGTTGAGCCGCTTCCGCAAGGCGGGCGTGCCCGTCACGACGGCGTCCGACGCCCACCGTTTGTCCGACGTCGCCGACCGGTCCGGCGACCTGCGCGTCATCGTCGAGGCGGCCGGGTACACCACCCTGTGCGCCTTCGAGGGTCGCAAGCGGCGGGAGGTGCCGCTCTAGTGGCCACCATGGCCGAGCTGGCGCGGATCCACGCCCAGCTCGCCGACGATGAGCTCGAGCACCTGCAGCGACTCGTCGCCGACTGGGGCATGCTCTCGGACTTCTGCTTCGCCGACCTGTTGCTCTTTGTCCCTGTCACCGGCAGCGGCGGCTCGCGCTTCGTCGTCCTCGGGCAGATCCGTCCGACGACGAGTCAGACCCTCTATCGCGAGGACCTGGTCGGGCGGATCATCGACGAGGTAGAGCGCCCCTTCGTGGCCCGGGCGTGGAGCGTGGGCGAGATCGTCGAGGGAGAGGTGTTTGTCACATCCCCCGGCGAGCGAGCCCGTCTGCAATGCATCCCGGTCCGACGCGACGACACCCTCCTCGCCATCATGACGCGCGAGTCGGTGCCGACCGTGGGGCGCCGGCCCGGCGAGTTGGAGCGGGTGTACGTCGAGACGTTCGATCGGTTCGCCCGCATGATCGTCGGCGGTGAATTCCCCTACGCCGTGGAGGATCCGCCCACCCAGGATGCTCCCCGGGTGGGGGACGGCGTGCTGATCCTGGACCGGGGCGGGCGCGTCGAGTACGCCTCGCCCAACGCCGTCAACGCCCTCCACCGCATCGGCATGTACTCCAACAGCGAGGGGATGCGGCTCGACGAGATCGGCATCCCGACAGCGGCGATCGACGCGGCCGTCAGCGCCGGCTCACCGGTCAGTGAGGAGATCGAGCGTTCCGACGGCATCGTCGGTGTCCGCTGCCTGCCCCTGCTCGAGCAGCGAGAGGTCGCCGGCTGCGTCGTCCTTCTGCGCGACGTCAGCGATCTTCGCCTGCGCGACCGGCTGCTCCTCAGCCGCGATGCGACGATCCGCGAGGTTCACCACCGCGTCAAAAACAATCTCCAGACCATCAGCTCGCTCTTGCGGCTCCAGGCCCGCCGCGAGCCGGCCGGCAGTGGGCGCACCGCCCTCGAGGAGGCCGAGAGGCGGATCAGCTCGATCGCCCTGATCCACGAGATCCTTTCTCGAGAGACGGGCGACTCGGTCGATCTCAACGAGATCGTCGTGCAGTTGGCGCGGGTCGCCGAGGAGGGCGTGTTTTCGAGCCACCTTCAGGCGCGGTTTCGCGTCAACGGTGATGGGGGAGTGCTCCCGGCCGACATCGCGACGCCCCTCGGCGTGGTGCTCACCGAGCTGCTCACCAACGCCGCCGAACACGCCTTCCCCCCGAGCTGGTCACAACCGGAGGGCCCCCACGTTCAGGTCTCGTTGGACAACACGGGCGACACGATCGTGGTGCGGGTCCGCGACAACGGTGTCGGTTGGCCCCCGGACTTCGATATTGCCGCGTCGAGCAGCCTGGGGTTGTCGATCGCCCGAAGTCTCGTCCTCACCCAGCTGCAAGGGACGCTGACGACGTACAACGACCATGGTGCGGTCAGCGAGCTCCGCATCCCCATCAAGCAACGGTGAGGGTCTTCAGCGGCCCAGAGGGGAGGGGCCCAGCCGGGAGGGGCTCAGCCGGCGCGGCGCTGGCGGGCCAGCCAGGCTTTGCGCAGCTTGCGGCGCTCCTCCTCGGAGGTGCCACCCCAGACGCCCGACTCCTGGTTGGTCGCCAGGGCGAACTCGAGGCAGGCGGCCTGGACCTCGCAGGCGCCGCACACCGACTTGGCTGCGGCGATCTGATCCAGGGCCAAGCCCGTCGTCCCCACCGGGAAGAACAGATCGGGATCGGTGTCGCGACATGCCGAGCGTGGCCGCCAGTCGTCGAGGTCCCATTCGATGGTGCGGGTCCAGGTGAGGGTCACAGTGTCTCCAGGCAGCGAGGGCAAAGATTGTGCAGTCGTTCACAAAGGGGTCCCACGCAAGTTTGGGCCTGCGAACCGACTGTTTCCGTAGGGTAAACGGAGTGTGCTCGCAGGGGCAAGCAAAACTTTTGATGAATCGTGAGCGGGCGGCCGCGTGTTAGTCCTCGCCCACCGCGGAGGCCATGAGCCGGAAACCACCGGTGTGCGTGAAAACACCCTGGATGCCTTCCGAGCCGCCCTCGATCTCGGCGCCGACGGCATTGAGCTCGACGTGCGCCGGGCGGCCGACGGCCGACTCGTCGTCCATCACGACCCCCTCCTTCCCGACGGGAGGCCGGTCGCCGACACTCCCTCGGCCGCCCTGCCCTCGTGGCTGCCCAGCTTGGAGGACGCACTGGAAGCCTGCGCCTCCCTGCGCCTGGTCAATGTCGAGATCAAAAACTCGCCGTTGGACCCTGGCTTTGAGCCCGCGCACGGTCTGGCCGTCGACACCGCCGCGGTCCTCGCCCTCGCCCGGCGGCGGCCCGCGGCCGCCGCCCCAGCCTCCCCCGGGGTCGGCCCCGGCCCCGGCCCCGCGGCCGCCGCCCCCGGGCGGCCGGGCTGGACCACCATCGTCTCCAGCTTCAACCTGGCGACGCTCGACGCCTTCCACGCCGCGGCACCGGCCGTCGCCACGGGCTGGCTCACCGCCACGGGCTATGACCAGCTACCGGCGGCGGCGTCGGCCGCCGCCCTGGGCCACGCGGCCATCAACCCTCCCGAGGCGACCATCACTGCTGAGTTGGTCGGCGTCGCCCACGACGTCGGACTGTGCATCGTGGCCTGGACCGTCAACGAGCCGCGCCGCATGGACGAGTTGGCCGCGCTCGGCGTCGACGTCATCGTGACCGACCGGCCCGCCCTCGCCATCGCGACCCTGAGCCCGTAGCGACGGGCTGCTCCTCGATCGCCGCGAGGGCGACGGCGGCCCTCGCCTCGACGACCTCGTCCTCTGCGAGTGGCTGCATCAGCAGGTAGATGGCGACCCACACGGTCCGAGACGGGGGGAAGGTGAGGACGGGCCCGATCGTCGCCAGCAGGATGCCGATCACCACAAACGGGAGCGGGTTGGAGATCCCGCCGTTGGCGAGCATGCCGATGAGGACCGCCAACAAGACCAGGATGCCGGCCTCTCCCGCGGCCATGTTGATCACGTAGCCGCCCAGCCAAAACCCTTCCTCACGCACGAAGAGCAGACCGCAGCCCGGGCACCGGGGGCGGAGCCGAAACCACGAGGTGAAGACTCCCTTCGCACCACAGCGGGGGCAGCGGCACAGCGCGCCCCGGCCGATCATGCGCCGCGGTGTCGGTGCCCTGCGCCCGCCCCCGAGCGGCGCGGCGGGCGCCGCTGGCGACTCGGGCTGGCCCATCGACCTCACCCTACGCCGGCATCACCACACCCAAAACGTCGGGCTCATGCGCAAACTCGGCTTGGTCGAACGCCCCGATGTAGTCCCCGTCGACCTGGACGGGTAGCGCGGCGCCCACGGCCCGGACGGTGAAGGTCTCGAGATCCACTCGCAGATCGAGCTGGCGGTGCTCCCGCACCGGCCGTCCGTAGCCGAGGGACGACGCGATGATGCGGAGGAACGGGATGAACGAGATCGTCCTGAACGTGGCCAGGGCCATGGCGCGGTCAAACGTCGCTTCCGACGCGATGTGCAACGGTCGGTTGCCGAGGAAGGTGTAGGGGTCCGAGTTGAGGGCCAGCGCGAAGTAGCCATCCGTGATCACCGATTCGTCGCCGAAGTTCACCGTGAGGCACGGGCCGCTCCGGTCGTAGTGGCCAAACCAGGTCGCGAAGCCGGCGTACACAAACAAGGGATGTCCGGCCCAGCGCTTGAGGCCGCTGCGTCGCTCGACCTGCGCGATCACCGCAGCGTCAAACCCGACGCCGGCGTTGAAGAGGAAGTATCGACCGTTGACCGATGCCAGACCGATGCGGCGGACCGACGCCGGTCGGCCGAGGGCGGCCAGCAGCTGCCCGGTCGCCTCGATCGGGTCGTTGGCCAAGCCGATCGTGCGGGCGAACACGTTGGTCGAGCCGCCAGGGAGGACGGCGAGCGCGGTCTGTGTCCCGGCCAGACCATTGGCCGCCTCGTTGAGCGTCCCGTCTCCGCCGAGGACGACGACGACCTCGACGCCGCTTCTCGCCGCGCCCATGGCCAGCCGCGTGGCGTGTCCCCGGCGGCTCGTCTCGACGACCCGAACGTCGTGGTCGGCCGCCAACGCCTTCTGGATCACCACCCGGCCCCGTGCCGTGACCGACGACGCCGAGGTGTTGACGAGCAGCAGAAGGCGCATGCGGAAGGCCGAAAGTAGCCCGTCCGCTCGGCTCGTTTGGCCGATCGCGAGTAGACGGGGAACAATCTCGGGCATGAACGTCGCTGTCTGCCTCAAGCAGATCCCCGACCCGGCCAACCCCGGGAAGCTCGACCCCGAGACCAAGACTCTGGTCCGGGAGGGCAAGCTCATCATGGATGACTCGGACGCCTATGGCGTCGAGATGGCCTTGCAGCTGGTCGACAAGGCCGGCTCGGGCGAGGTGACACTCGTGTCGATGGCCCCCAATGATGAGGTCAGCGGGCTGCGCAATGCCCTGGCCATGGGCGCCCACAAGGGGGTGCTGATCAGCGATCCGGTGCTGCAAGGCACCGACGCGCTCGGGACGGCCAAGGTCTTGGCTGCGGCCATCAAGCGGTCGGAGTTCGACCTCGTGCTGTGCGCGACGGAGTCCACTGACGGCTACACGGGCACCATGCCCGTGCAGCTCGCCGAGTTGCTGGGCCTCCCGGCCGTCACGTTCGCCAAGCACGTCGAGGTCGACGGTTCGACGGTCAAGGTTCAGCGCCAAACCGAGTCCGGCTACGACGAGGTCGAGTCACCGCTGCCAGCGGTGCTGACGGTGACCGCCGGTGTCGTCGAGCCCCGGTACCCGTCGTTCAAGGGGATCATGGCCGCCAAAAACAAGCCGGTCGACATGCTCAAGCTGAGCGACCTCGGCCTCGACGCCGGCGTCGTCGGCCAGGCCGGTTCCGGACAAAAGATCGTCTCTGTGGCCCAGGCTGAGGCCCGCCAGGCGGGCGAGATCATCGAGGACGAGGGCGACGCCTACGAAAACATCGTGGCCTTCCTCGACAAGCTCAAGGTCATCTGAGGAGACGATCGGACATGGCTCTTTCCACCATCTGGGTGCTCGTCGAGGTCTCGCCCGAGGGCAAGCCCCTCACCGTTTCGCTCGAGCTGCTGACCAAGGCCCGTGAGTTGGCCGGGACGGTCGAGGCCGTCGCGTGGGGTCCCTCGACCGCGTCGATCGCCGCCACCCTGGGGGCGTACGGCGCCACCAAGGTCCACGACGTAGGCGACCTGGCCGGCGCCCTCCCGGGCGTCCCCGTCGCCGCCGCACTGGCCCAGGCCGGCGGGCTCCCCGATGTCATCCTGATCCCCCACACCTACGACGGCCGCGACATCGCCGGCCGCCTGTCGGTGAAGCTCGACAAGCCCGTGCTCACCAACGTGAC
>Ga0302325_10016410_pt1 | contig 15692 bp, 13 predicted proteins | sample Palsa_T0_2_FD_201948 | JGI IMG/M metagenome (GOLD analysis project Ga0302325, IMG submission 201948) | Peat permafrost microbial communities from Stordalen Mire near Abisko, Sweden - Palsa_T0_2 | ecosystem: Environmental > Terrestrial > Soil > Palsa > Peat permafrost | place: Sweden: Abisko...
GGTACCGGCTGCTGGTCGCCGCTCGAGGCGAAGGGCTGCCGTAGGGCAGCCCTGGAGCCACTTCATAACCGATCTGGAGGATCGGAAGGACCCGACATGAAGCACATTATGTCGGATGATGGGGACGTGTCAAGCGAGCTATGGCTCGTGAGCGGCAACCCTCGTCGGCGTACACAAATCAACCGGCAGTGAATTGCGAGACTGGACGGCGACGCGGCCATATGCGATGCTAGCTTCAAGGCGTTCTCTGCCGATCTTCTCACCGGCGCCCAGATCCGGTTGATTTTCGGACACGAAAGCAAAAAGAGCGTCGAGGTTTGGCGGCATCTGTCCTGGGAGTTGGTCGATAAGGCCCACTAGGACGCGGTTCAGACCGTCGGGATCTGGAGCGAGGCAACCCCAACCAGCGGAAACTGAGATGGTGTGAGTGACCAAGCAGCGTGAAATGGGATATTCAATTTGCTTGAGTTTGAAAGAGCGGGTCGCGGTGGCGGGGTTAGCGTTCATGGCGGCAGGATGGGCGCAAGCCACGGACCCGCCGAGCGATGCGAAGCCTCCGCTACCGCCGTTGTTGCAGCAGATGGAGGGCAACTGGACTGTATCCGAGAAAATGTGGCCCGGTAGCGGCCAGCAGGCCGTTGATCTCCCGGCGGCCACGGCGCATCGTCACCTCATCCAGAACCGCTTTCTGGAGGAGGTTATGGAGCCTAGCGGGCCGGCGCGTCCGATTCGTTAAACCGAACGTCTTATTTCGAGTTCAATTCCACAACCCACAAATTCGAATACTTCTCACTCGACTCCAGACTGCCGCAAATGATGAACGAGCGCAGCGCCGTCGTGAACCCCTTTTTGGCTTCCGGCGGCGGGGTCAAATTGGAGGGTGGTCACTTTGTCGCGCCCACGTGGAGGAAGGCACACAACATACCGTTCCGGTACAGAGTGGTGGTTGGAGACCTCACCCGGGATCGACAAACGGTGCAATTATTCCTCACCCCCGGACTCGGGGACAGATCGCAAGGAGTTTCTGGCGTTCGAGTACTTGTACATGCGGGCGCCTTGAGTTGGTAGTCCCACTAGGCCGTGGCCCACGCGACAATGGAGAAGTCCATGATTCTAGTCACCAAAGCAACTTGTCGCGGCCTGAAAGCTAGTGCAGATCTTGGTGTGCCGCCAAGACCTCCGCGAACTCGCCAGGGGGGTGGGGAGTGACTTCGGCGACGCAGGTCATCACCGGCACCCGCCACTTCGACCTCAGCGCAGCCGTCTACACCCATTCGCGGCTGGTCAGGCTTGGCATCGAAGCGGATATGCATGTGCGGCAGGGCCTGTTTAACTTCTTCTTCCTGAACTCCGATGTCCCGGATTCGCATGACACTTATGACGTGACGGTCAGGTGCTCCGACAAGCACCTGAGGCAGTGAGCCGCCTGTGAATGGCCCACGGCCCCGCTTTCATTAGCAATCTGCCGGCGTCGAGTCGATACAGTTGTTGGATTTGGGGCTTCCCGGTCGGTGATCGGTCTAAGGCCTGGTCGAGGCCTCTCGCACTCCTCGGGTGGCGTGGACTCGGCCCCAATCGCACGAGGCTTGAACGACAGGCAAAAGGGTCTAACCATATTTCGAGATCGTGTACGTGACCCGCGGAGGAACCGTTTGGTGATCAGTGCGGTCGACAATGCCGTCTCTAACAAGTTCTTGCAAATGACGGATGAGCATCCGCGCGCAGATCCCGGGGATGCATCGCCGAAGTTCCGCCGCCTTGCTATCTCGTTTTGAAAACTCTTTGATGGCGACTGCAATAACGCTGGGCATATTTGTCCTCACACTGCTGCTTATCTTTCTCCGGCCGAAGGGGCTTAACGAGGCCTGGTTTACGGTTGCGGGTGGCGCCGCCATGCTGCTGCTGGGTCTGGAAACTCCGGCACAGGCATGGAAGATGGTGCTTGACGGAAAAGAGGCACTTCTGTTTCTTGTCGGACTCCTGCTCCTTGCCGAGCTTATGCAGGCTTCAGGATTCTTTGAGTGGGCTTCGATCCATGCGGCGAGGGCGGCAAAGGGAAACGGAAAAGCGCTCTTCCGCAATGTGTTCCTCCTCGGTGCGGTGGTGACGGCGCTTCTGTCCTTGGACACAACGGCGGTGATGCTCACGCCGGTCGTCATGGCTTTTGTGACGCGGCTCAAGCTGAACGCCAGGCCGTTCCTTTTTGCCTGCGCCTTTGTCGCCAATACTGGATCTCTCCTTCTACAGGTGAGCAACCTCACCAATCTTCTCCTTGCCGGCGCGTTCGGCTGGAGTTTCTTTGAATTCACTGGCCGGATGATCGTGCCCCAGCTGCTTGTTCTGGCGGTCAACCTCTTACTGTTTCGATGGCTGTTTCGCTCAAGCCTCCCGGATGCCTTCTGCGCCGACCAACTCCCAAAACCTCGCGACGTCATTCCGGATGCGCGTTTCTTTCACGCCTCCACGCTGGTCTTTGCGACCGTTGTTGTCGGCTACTTCGTCGGTGCTGCGTTACGCATTCCACCCTACGCATTTGCGATCGCGGGCGCGCTTATCCTGTTGGTATTGGGCATCCGCGCCCGATGGATCCGGCTCGGTATCGTTCGAGAGATTTCTTGGTCCGTCTTTCCATTCGTGATCGGGCTCTTTTTGGTCATTCGTGCGATGGAGAACCTTGGTCTCACTGAACTCGTGGGCCGAGGCTTTGCGGAAGGTGGGCAGTCCAAGTTGCTGACGGTCCTGATTGGAACGTTCGGGGCCGGCCTCGGATCAAATGCGGTCAATAACATCCCGATGGCGCTCCTCTCGATCTCCAGCCTGCGACATGGGGATGATCTCGCACGCTATGCGGCGCTTTTGGGTTGCAACATAGGCCCAAATCTCACTGTCGCCGGATCGCTCGCCACGATGCTCGTCATCAGTACAGCTCGTAAGCGGGGGGAAGACGTTGGGGCCAAAGACTTCTTCTTCGTCGGCTTGAAGGTAACTCCGGCGCTCTTGTTTGTGGGGTCGCTCGGTTTACTCGTTACATTCGGTTTTATTCGCTAAGGCGCGGACCTTGGAACCTATGATGCAACCCTGCTCACTTGCCGAGCCTAGACGAACTTGCGGACGATGGCTTTAGCCTTTTGGTCGCAGAAGCTCTCTTGGGCATGAGATATCAGGTGGAGCAAGATCCCTTCCCCCGTGGATCACGATTCACCCGAAACCGCCCGCCCGTACTGCCCAGAGCCAGCCCTTTAATTTTGGGCGGGCTCTCTATTTCTCAGCTCACGCTGCCAGTGGCTGACACGCGTGGTGGAGTTGTTTCATCGCGTCCGGGGCCTGCAGCACGGCGCCGTTTCCGTCCAAGTAGACGAGTTCGCCACTCAGGATGAACTCCATTCGGGACTGGAGCGGTAGAGCAATAAACTCGCCTACGGTGTACGCGGAGCCCTTGAACTTGAGCGTCGTTAGAACTTTTGGCTCTTGTTTATGTGGGCCCGCATCGGAGATCTCCATCTGCGCCAACCGGCTGCCCGCGTCTTCTAGCCCGCGCCGAAGAGCCTCTTCCCGAGTCGGGGCGCAGACTCGGCAGATCGTGGCGCCGGGGTCTACGTTGCTGACGACGCAAACGTATTTGTCTCCCAGCCGGTAAGCCGCGATTTGCAGCTTCCAGCCGGCTACCTCCCGGATGTGTTCCTCGTACTGGTCGATCAGTGTTGTTACCCCTGGCATACCGTTCTCCTGTTGATTAGGCGGCAGCGCCCACCTCAATGGGCGCGTTGGGAAGACGGCACCACTGCGCCATCGACTGATCGTAGTTCATGACGACCTTGTAATCAAGGAGATACTTCAGGACGAACCAGCCCAAGCTGGACCTCTCTCCGATGGCGCAATACGTGATGACGGACTTGTCCCTCGTCACCCCGAAACTCTCGTAAAGGGGGGAAAGTTCGTCGGGGTCTTTGAATGTTCCGTCCGCCTTGCAGTTAAGGTTCCAGGGGATGTTGATCGCGTTCGGGATGTGGCCGGCAATAGAGCACTTTGCCTCCATCCCGGCGCCGGGACTTCGGAGTCGGCCTTCAAACTCTGCCGATGAGCGGACGTCGATGAGGGCCTGGCCGGCCGGGTCGAAAAAGGCGCCGAAAATATTTTCAGTCGTAGCCTTGTTGCTGAGGTCGCACTCCTTGGCGGTGTACGAGGTTTGTTGATACACCGGCTTTTCGTCGGTGACCGGGCAGCCACTGCTCAACCACTTTCGAAGGCCGCCATCCAAAAGCCAGACGTTTTCGTGGCCGTAGAGCTTCATGAGCCAGAACCCCCAACAGGCGAACCAGTTATTGTTATCGCCGTAGAGCAAGACCTTGGTGTCTGGCTCGATGCCGCTAGCCGCCATCAACTCCTCGAACTGAACCTTGGTCAGGATCTGCTGGGTTTCTGGATTCCGGAGTTGAGTTTCCCAATGCCACGGAATAGCTCCGGGCAAATGCCCCTGGTCGTAAGCCTCCGGGTCGATATCGATCTGGACGGGTCTCGCTCCGGCATTGAGGAGTTCCTCTACTTCCGTGCACTCTACGAGCGAGTTCGAATAAAAGGGATGGTTGGGCATTACCCCGTTATCGGTACGCCGCGACTAGATTATCTCCCTCCATCCCTCGGATCCGTGGATATTCTTGGTGGCCGCGTGCCCGGGGCCGACATCGCGCGGTGCGGTTGCGGATGCTCTCGGCAAAACGGGCAGAAGAGGCGAATGTGCTCGCGTCACTCAGCAAAGAGATCGGTCTGGCCGGCAACCTGAGCCTATCCAACACTGGCCTGGGGCGGGATCCCGTAGCCCGCCGGGATGATTGGCTTCTTCCCGTGCTCGAGGATGGCCTCGGTCGTCAGGATCTGGTAGCGCGGGATTTCCGGCAGCCTAGCCAATCGACAGTGCCCACTTTATCTGCCACGAGACGTTCGAGATCGCTTTATCATCGCTGCTCGCGAAGTCTTGAGCCCCTAGCAACTGGATGCCCGTCCAAGCGCGGTAGGCGTGTCCAACGACCCGGCGATCGGTGTCGGTTGCCGTATTGGCGTCTTCGAACAAGGCACTCCGGGCTTGACTATCGTGAACCCCCGCCCTTTTCACTCATCCAAACACCGCAGTGTAAATTTAAGAGGGTTTGCTGTCTCAAACTCTACGACGTAGGTGTCAGCTTCGAAGACCTTGATCGGACCTGATGGAATCAACACACTCCAAGTACAGGTTCGACTGGACCTCACGAACCGGTCGGTTAAAACTTCGACAGACAACCCTCTGCTGCCTAGCGGGGCGTTCGCTTCGCTCGCTCGGCCGATTGTCTCGGGAAGGAGCCGCAAAATGACCGCGACCGCCCTTTTCTGTTACAGTTCCTACTCACTTAGTCCCCATTCAAATCACCTGAGCTTATGACTAAATCGGCTTTACACTACGCAGAATTCGATTCACGAGGGCCGAGGCTCTTAATTTGCTTTGCGCACCAGTCCCGAAGGCTTCGGTGCTCCTGCGATTTCTTCCTGAACTCATCAGCCAAAGCTCTCGTTCCTGCATTCCGGGCACTGCCCGCAAGGGCCGAAGAGCATTCGGAAGCCGCAACGCGGCACGCCTCCTCGTAGGTGCGGACGTCTTCAAGCATGTGCACGTTGTTCTGGATTGATTCGTATCGATGCTGTTCCATTGGATTTCGGCCAGGCCACCCTAGCATAGACGGATGTAAGCAGTTGGCGACAGATACCAGATTACGGTGACCAACATTTCCGTGCGTTCCATAAGGATATGGTCGCTTCACCCCAACCAGGAGGTATGCACGGGTCAATAGGAGAAGGTTGCTGCCTCGTGCCGGTGTGAGGTCATCCAACGCTGCGGAGTCTATGGGGGAAGACCAGGCTACCGGGCCCTCGAGCGGTCGTTGCCTTTGTTGCGGTTCGCTGGTGAGGAGGACGGGACCTCTGAGTATTGACCGCTAGACCCGGAGCAACATCAGGATCCCGATCGTCGGGTCGCTGCGTGGCGGCGCTGGGGTGGCCTAGCCATTGCGAGGCCCATATTCGCGTCGGACCCTTGAAGGGCGGTCGTCTTTCCGTTGCTTGGGCTCGACTCCATCAACCTTTCAGGTTCGGTCACATCGCCTCGAACTCGCAGCCCGGTGACAGGAGCGGGTGCCCGGACTGTCGTTAGGTCACCCGGCTAATGAGGCACATCGGTTAATCTAGATGCAAAAGCATAACGATAATCCCGGGAAAAGATAGCAAGTGAGGGTTGTCCTAATGACGCAGACACCCTATAAGTCAAGTGGTTACAAGAGACGTGAGAGTGGTAGCCTGCGTCGATGCCAAGTGACTATGCGGCGAAACTCTCCCGGGCATTGGCTGAACACCCAATAACAGAGCCAACGGAGTTTGAGCTAGCCGACCACGGCTTTAGCCAGGCGGTAGCGGGCGCGCTCCGGGATCTGGGTCACCATGTCGAGCATCACCCGCTCCGCCCGTGGATTACAGTTCATCCGAACGCGCTTGAGAGCGAAGGCTAGATTTCAGGCTGTAGTACTGCCCCCATTGCACGCTGAGCCGTGCCGCTTACGGGCTTGTGAACCTCGAGCATATGTTAGTTGCCGGGTCTGCCCTTAAATCAGGATAGTTCGCCCCCGGGGAGAATTGCGAGCGAACGCTGCGGCTGGAGAATTGTCCGAGAATCCAAACCGATCGCTCAAGTCCCTGTTTTCATGTCCGCCGAATCGCGTGGAGGATAGATTGGTACTGAGCCGGCGCCGGTCCGGTCAGACTCGACGGACCAAGGCGTGGGCCCGCGTGTTGCTTGCGTCGAAGCCGCCCTCCCAACTGCTCCGGTCAGCTGACCCCTCTGCACTTCGTCCGGGCCACCGCAAAAAGGCCCAAAATAGTTCAACCAAGTCTGCCGGAAGCTTAAAATGCGGCAATTTTGCGGATCGGGAACCGCGACCCGGCGTTTTTGGTATTTCTCGGCATGGTGATCCCTCTCGGTGAGCCATCGCTGCGTCCCTAGCGTTGGTACCAACCAAGGTTTTGGGCTCTTGCGATGTTCCTCGCCTTGCCAAAAGGCCTAGGGGCGGAGCTTCAAGAGGGTCCTTGCAATAGAGTCAAAGTGACGGGTTTCAAGTTCAAATCGAGCAGTTCGATGTTTTGACAACAGTAGGGTCATGACGTTGTCTCAAAGCTGCGAACGAACGATTTGGGCCGGGTCGTCAAGCTTCTAGTTTCAACTTCCATGAGCTCAGAAACGGAATCCCCGCCCTCTCTCGGTGTCCTCACACCGGTTCGGAGGCAAGTTGCTGGAGTCGACCTGGAAAAGGTCAAGCCAGATCCTGCTGCCCTCGCGCTTGCGCCGGGAGATTTCGCCCTAAAGCATCAGGTCCTACCGCTCTACATCGAGGGAGGGATCCTCTACGTCGCGATCCCGTCCCGAGACGGGATGCGCGCGGTCGACGACCTCTCGATCCTCCTGGAGCAGCCCGTTCGAGCGCTTCTCGGCGACCCGGCGATGATCCGCGAGCAGATTGAGGAACGGTTCATCGAGGGCATCCTCGCCGGCTTGCCAAGCGACGATGGCACTTACACCGAGATTGACGAGAACGCCGACTTGGCCGACCTGCAGCAGATGGCGGGAGAGACGGCGGTGATTCAGATGGTCAACCTGGTCTTCTCACAGGCTGTCCGAGACGGAGCCAGCGATATCCACATCGAGCCGTTTGAGAGAGAAATCCGGGTCCGATTCCGGTTGGATGGCATCCTTCAGGACGTTCTCCACCCTCCGAAGCGCATGTACGCGGCGCTGGTTTCAAGGCTCAAGATTTTGGCGGAGCTCAACATCGCGGAGCGGAGGCTGCCCCAGGACGGCCGCATCAAAATCCAGGTGTCGGGGCGGTCCATCGATGTCCGCGTCTCCATAGTGCCCACCATGTACGGCGAGCGCGTCGTCATGCGCATCCTTGACAAGACCAATGCGGTCTTCGGACTCCAAGAGGTCGGGATGTCCAAGGACGTACTCAGCAAGTTCCGCGAGTTGGTGCGCCAGCCGCATGGAATGATCCTTTCCACCGGACCGACCGGTAGCGGCAAGTCAACAACTCTTTACGGCGTACTGCACGAGCTGTGCTCGATTACCACCAACATCCTCACGATCGAGGATCCGGTCGAGTATCAGATCTTCGGAATCGGCCAGATCCAGGTGCGGCCGGCCATTGGGCTCACATTTGCCAATGGGCTTCGGAGCATTGTCCGGCAGGACCCGGACATTTTGATGGTGGGAGAAATTCGCGACCAGGAAACGGCCGAGATCGCCATCCACGCGGCTCTCACGGGCCATATGGTGTTCAGCACCCTGCACACCAACGATAGCGCGGGCGCCATCACCAGGCTGCTCGACATGGGAGTCGAACCGTATCTCGCGGCAAGCTCGATCATCGCGGTCCTTGGTCAGCGCCTTGTGCGAAGGAACTGCAACTTCTGCTCGGTTTGGACTCCCCTCCCCGAGAGCGGCATGAGGACTCTTGGAATCAAGCGGGGTGAACGTGCGGAGTACAAGCGCGGGGCCGGATGCGAAAAGTGTTCCGGCACCGGCTACAAGGGGCGGACCGGCCTCTTTGAACTGCTCGCCGTAGATGAGCCGATTCAGAAGATGATCGCCGACCGTGCTTCCGCCAGCGTGATCAAGAACTATGGGCTCGAGGCCCAGCACATGACCACGCTGCTGACCGACGGAAGGCGGGTGGTGCTGGAAGGTCTGACCACCCCGGAAGAGGTGCTGCGGGTTTGCCAACGGGAGGATGTGGGGCTTGGCGACCTATAGCTACGTCGCCTTCGAACTCTCTGGCCGGCGGCTGACTGGTACCGTCGACGCCCCCGACCAATCGAGTGCGATGGCGATCGTCGCGTCGAGCGGCGCCAAGCTGCTCGAGATCTCGGAGCGGGCAAGCTCGGGATCAACTTCTGCCAAGAAGCAGTCGGTATCTCGGGCGGAGTTGGCGCTGCTCACCCGTCGGCTCGCCGACCTTTCAGCGGCTGGTCTGCCGCTCGACCGCTCCCTGCAGCTCTCCGGTGAGCAGTCGGACAATATTTACCTCCAGCAGGTCACCCTCGAGGCGACCAAAGACGTGCGGGGCGGCGTTCCGATCTCCGATGCGCTGGCCAAGTACCCGGACCTGTTCCCGAGCGTTTTCACGATGACCCTGAAGGCGGGCGAGGCGAGCGGCCAGTTTCCCCAGGTCGCGGCTCGGTTGGCGGAACTCCAGCAGACCGAGGTTCGGCGCCGGAGCCAGTTCATCGGCGCGCTCACCTACCCGGCGATTCTTGCCGCCACCTGTGTGGTGGTGGTCCTGTTCCTGATGCTTTTTATCATTCCGAAGCTTTCCGGGGTTTTCAATGACCTTGGCAGCGAGCTTCCCGCGAGCACCAGGCTGCTCCTATCGGCAAGCGATTTCACGACTCATAACGGCGCCCTCATCCTGATCGCATTGGTGGCTCTCGTCGTGGTCTATCAGGGCTATATGCGGAGCGCCCAGGGTCAATACAGCCGAGACCGGATTCTCCTGAACATGCCGCTCGTCGGCAAAATCGTGACAAAGGCCGCGATCTCACGGTATGCCAGGGTTCTGGGAACCCTAATCTACGGTGGCGTGCCGATCCTCGAATCCCTGCGAATCGCGGGGGCGGCGGTCGGGAACCGGGTGCTGGAGGCCAGCGGGACAGAGGTGCAAAAGAGCGTCCGGGAGGGGCACCGGATCGCGGATGCCATGCGCGACACCGGTGTGTTTTCCAACGTTTTGGTCCAGATGGTCGCGGTCGGCGAGGAGACTGGCGACTTGCCGACCATGCTTAGCCGCGTGTCGGAATCGATGGACTTTGACGTCGATACCGGCGTTCAAAAGCTCACCTCGCTTCTCGAGCCCATCATGGTGCTCGCCATGGGCGGGTTCGTCGGGTTCGTCGTCATTTCGATCCTATTGCCGGTCTACGAGGCCCAGGATTTGGTGAAGTGACGGTGCGTCGTCGGGGCTTCACCTACATCGAGATGCTCGTGATCATCGGGATCAACGTGATCATCGCGATGCTGATCATGCCCAACCTGATTACCGACAAGGCTCGGAGAACCACCTGGAGCTTTCGCGATCAACTCACCAGCCTAGCTCGAGAGGCCCGCTCGACGGCCATCGAAACGAACGACGAAACGAGCCTCACCTACAACCAGCCCGACAACGCCTTCGAACTCGTGATCGCCAAGCAGAACGTCCCGCCCCAGGTGCTCAGGACGCTGCCGGTTCCGGACGGGGTAACCCCGGAAAAGTTCATGGCGGATCAAAACGAGTCCAACTCCCAAGTATGGGCCGTCCCTTTCCGTCAAGACGGAACCACTTCGGGTGGAGGGGTCCAGTTCGGCCCGGACGAGCACCCGTTCTGTCTGATCATTCGGCGGGCGACCGCTGAATCTCTGACCCAGGACACCGTGTTGCCAGATCTATCCCAGGAATCTTGGCCGGCGGGAGGCTATGCGTCGCGCCAGTAAACGCTCCGGCTTCACGCTGGTTGAGGCGCTCACCGCGGTTGTGCTCATCGCGGTGGGAATTGTGGGCACCCTCGGCAGCCTTGGGGCGATCGCCAAGTCTCAGAGCCGGGCGATGGACCAAGAGACGATGCAGCGGCTCGCCCTTCAGAAGTACGACGAGGTGGCAGCCCTGAAAACGGTGACCAGCGGCGAGGCGACGGGCGATTTCTCCGACCAAAATGAGCTGCGATTCAATTGGAGGGTGGACCGGACAGCCACTGGAACCGGCAATCTGGACTCGGTACTCGTCACCGTGTCACGCATCAACCGCCCTCAAGAAAGGGCTGAGATCGAGGGCCTGCTTTGCGAGCCGCCTACCACGTCCGGAGGAAAGCAGTGAACCGTCGTGGGATTTCCATGATTGAGATGCTCGTCGCCGTCTTGATGGTCGTGGTCGTGATGACCTCCATCAGTCGCGCATTCGTGACGGGCATCATGTTTCAGAAGAACGGCGAAACGGCCCGCAATCTGGAAGTCAAGCGAATCGCGTTCGAGGATCGGCTCCGGGCGATTATCGAAGGCGCCGTGCTCTACACGCCGGACCATTTCTTCATCGCTCCGATCCCCGACACCACCGGCCAAACCGCGCCGACGGACACAAGCGGCATTGCCTTGGCGGAGGGTGCGGACAGCCTTGTACTCACCAGCGTGCCGTCGACCTTGCCCGGCGCCTTTCTTCACTCGACGGGTGAGTCGTTTGAGGACCTCAACAGTCGCTTTGGACCACTGGCTGGCCCCAGCGAAATCGGGATCTCGACGGTCCCGGTCGGGGATGCCGGTCTGGCCCAGGGGCTGTTCCTGAGAATTCAGACTCCGCCTGACAGCGACCCGACCAAGGGTGGCACCGAAACGCTGATGATGGATCATCTCCAGGCGATCAAGTTTCAGTTTTACGACGGCACCCAGTGGGATGACTCGTGGGACACCACCAAGACGAACGCCAACCAGCTTCCTCTGGCCGTGAAGGTGACCTACTACCTACAAAATGACCCGGTCTCAAGGACGATGCTGATTAGGGTGCCGATGGGAACTCCTCCCAGCAGCGGGAGCCCGCCGTCATGAGGCGACGCCAACACGGGACAGTTCTGGGTGCGTGCAACCGGGTTCAACCGTTGTTCTTACCGACGGTATTGAATCCTTGGTCGAGGAGCCTCGCAGCTGGTAGAATCGCGGCGCTGCGGCGCCCAACTTTCGCAAGTCGACTAATGTCATATCCCTCCCCTCCGCGGGAGGGAAGGGGTCTGACATTTGTCGACCGTGACAAGCTTCCGATCCCGCAGGCCTGCTTGCCCACGCCAGGGGGGTTGGCCGACTCGAGCTTCAGAATTGTAGGTACGGGCGCAGGTTCCAGCTTGAGGGGGCGCGTTCCGCGAAGACGCCAGCGCAGGACGGTTCTGGTGAATGGGTGTCACTGGGTTCCACCCGGTGGGAGAGTGTTGTTATGAGGCGATACCGACGCGGGACGGTTCTGGTGCCTACCCTTGCCATCCTGCTCGGACTCGTCACTCTCGTGTCCACCCTGGCGATTGCGAACCGGACCCAGATGCATGCGGAGTTCAACCGAATGGAGGCCGATCGGGCACGCCTGATGGCGGAGGGGGCCATCCAGCGAGTGATAGCCGAACTTCAAAGTCACAATCCGGATCTCGCGCTCCAATCGGACACGTGGGCCACCCTTGGCAACTCCGGAGCGACCCAGTATGACGTCGGCAATGATGGTTTCCGGGTCCAAGTTCTTGACGCGGGCGCAAAGGTCAACATCAACACCGCCCCCCAAGCCCAGCTCACCAACCTGCCGATGACGAGTGATCAAGTGGCGGCCGTGATGGACTGGCGGGAAAGCCAGAGCAGTCCGCGTCCCACCGGCGCCAAGGACAGCTACTATAACTCGCTTACGAATCCCTATAACACCAAGTTGATGCCCTTCGAGAGTCCCGACGAACTGCTCCTGGTCAAGGGATTCACCCCCGACAACTACTTCCAGCCCAATCCTGACACCGCCGATCTCACGACGATCCCGCCCGATACGCTCAGTGTTCCGATTCGAGATTTGGTCACCGTCGACTCGCTGTCGGCCGACATGGACCCAAACGGCAACCAGAAGATAGATGCCAACTCGGCCCTACTGACGCAGTTCCTCTCGGATGGAATCACCCCCAGCGTCGCCAACTCCATCGTTCAGGCAAGGCAGACCACCCCGTTCACCAAGATGGCGGACATCTTCAATAACGTTCCCGGGATCGATACCCAGTCGGCAAAGCTGATCGCAGACTTCGTGATGATCGGGACGACGGTCAGCCATTCCGGGCTCATCAACGTGAACACCGCCACTGCGGCGAGCCTTGAAACGATTCCCAATATCAGCTCGGACCTGGCTCAGGCTATGGCGCAGCGGCAGTCCAGCGGATACCAGGGCCTAGGGGATCTGCTGGACGTCCCGGGGATGAACATGAATACCTTTGCCCAGGTGATCGATTACCTGTGCATCGGCTCCGCCGCCTATAACGTGCGTGCAATCGGCATGGCGGGGAACACCGCCTATGCGATCGAAGCAAACCTGGTTATCCAAACCGGAGGCAATATCCAGATCACCCGCGAAAGACCCCTCTCACCGTTCGACGCCGTCAATCTCTGGCAGTGGAACGGCCAGCCGGCCAGCCATGAGCAACTCGGGGAGCCACTTCCTTGAGCCATCCATTGCCCTTGGTGATCGAATGGAGCAGTTCCCGCGTGCGCTCCTTCGATCCCCTCACTCGACAGTCTGGGGTTTCTACCACGATTTCCAACGGGCTGGGGCGCACCGTCTCCGGACGCCAGGCGGTGATCGCAATTGCTCAGCGCTCGGTTTTCGTCAGGACGATTCGAGTCCCGCCGCTGGGGCAGAAGGAGTTGGGGCGCATCGTTTCGATGGAGATTGCCCCACTTCTGCCGCTGCCGGTTTCAGAGTTTGTGATCGGCTTCAAAATCGGCCCCGCCACGCCGGGCCAAGGCCGAATCGCGGTGGTGAGCGCCATCAAGACGGACCTTATCCTAAGGATCCATCAGGAAGCGGCAGACTGTGGACTCAAGGTTTTGGCGGTGGTCCCTTCCGCGTTCGGCGCATGGCTTGCCGCCCGTGCTCACGGCATTACCGAGGGAGCAGTTGCCCAGTCTGACGGCATGAGTCTGTCGATAGACGTCCTTTCTCACGGCGAATTGGCATACAGCCGCGCGGTGCCGATGCCGAACAGTTCGGAGGATATCCAGGAAGAGATTCTTTGCACATTCGAGACCGCGGGGGTTACCCCAGGGAGGGTTCTTGCCCTTGGCGACCCGCTGCCCGGCGCGGATCTGCTCGATTCGAAAGACGGACTTGAGCAGCTTGCGAACTGGGCTGCGGTCGAAAAGCGGGTGATCCAGTTTGAATTGCCGGAGGCAACCCGTTCGCGGCAGAAGAACGCGCTCCGCATGGTCGCCCAGCGCGCGATAGCTGCGACAATCGTCGCCGCCGCCCTCTGCGGGCTCGCGGTTACCAAGCAATTCCGCGCGTCGCGGGCCGGCTCCCTGGAACTGGCATCCGTGAATGCCCGATTGACCGAGGCAAACAAGCACGATGCGGAAGCCAAGGTGTCGGAAACGGCATCAGGCGACGACCTCCTCCTCATTTCAACCGCCTTCCATCCGGCCCAGCCGTTCAGTGACATGATCGTTGCGATCAACAACGCGGTTCCGCCGCATTGCTGGCTCACTGGCCTCTCGTTGGAGAGAGGCAAGCTCATCCTGGTGCGGGGCGAAGCGGCCGACGATGCGACCGTCGCCAAACTTGTGAAAGCGCTCTCGGTGGACCCCCGATTTAAGACCGTGAGGCTCGTATCGGCGATGAGGTCGACAAATGGCAAGAAGATATCGATCCGATTCGCCATCTCATTCCATGCAATGGGCAACTTGCCCTTGGGAACGGCCGGAGGCGCGAAGAACTCATGATCGATCTCAAGGACCGGCCTGAAGCCGGTTGGAACCTCCTCCTCGCGATTGCGCTGATTGTCGCGGTTGGCTCTATCGCCGCGCTTCTTTACTGGAAGCCCCCCGACGAAGCCCTCCTGAAGAGGAAATCGGACCTGGCTCATATCACCGCGCGGGTCCACGATCGGAATGCTCGCCTCAAAACCAGCGCTGAGGCAGTGAGGCGGGGACAGTGGAAGGAAGGTTCGGCGATGATCGGGGCGGCCGTGTTAAATAGCCTCTCCAAGGCGGCGGACTCGTGCCATGTTCAGTTGGGCGGGTTCCGTTCCGACAAGGCGGCTTCTTCGGCTCTTCTCCAGCAGGTCCCGTTTGTCGCGGTCGTGGACGGCGCCTTTCCGGATGTGATGGCCTTTGTGCAGAAGGTGGAAGCCCCCTCGTCAAAACTCGCCCTGAATCTTCTTCAGGTGACATCTTCGGACGCAAAAGCCGGAAGCGTCACCGCAACCCTTGGAATCGTTGCATTCCTGCCCTCGGAGGTGAAGCGCAGTGACTAGCCTGAATAAAATCTTTCTGTGGGGCGCGGTCGGGATCGTGGCCGCCGCCTTCTACAATTTTTCGGGTGACGATAAGCCCGCCGTGAAGAACCCGCCCCCGGCGATCAAGACAACCCCGAAAACTCAGGGCGAAGACGAGGTCACCGAGGCCGACTATCACGTTCGTTTCGACCACCCCAAAGCCAAGCTTCGGAATGTCTTCCTCCCAGGCGGTGGAGCAGAGAACGAAATCGGCATCCAGCCGATGGATATCGACCATATCCCGGCTGAGTTGGCAGGTGGTGAATCGAACTGGACGTTCACCGGCTTGGCCCAAATCGACGGCTCGATGATGGCGCTGCTCGAGAACTCCGAAAAGCACCAGGGCGGCTTCGTGAAGCAGGGAGAGCACTGGAAAGGCGCCCTGGTCAAAAAGATCACTCCGGAGAGCATCGTGCTGGTTGACAGTGACGGGACCGAGCAGGTGATCATGCGATTCAACCCGAACAAACCCACCAAAAATGCGGCCGCTGCTCCGGTGGCACAGGTGCCCGGGGCCCTCCCGGCGGTTACTCCCCAGGCACCTCCCCCGGGACCACCCCCTGGCATGCGGATGCGAGGGCGTATAGGTGGCGGCGTCG
>Ga0302325_10016411_pt1 | contig 15690 bp, 14 predicted proteins | sample Palsa_T0_2_FD_201948 | JGI IMG/M metagenome (GOLD analysis project Ga0302325, IMG submission 201948) | Peat permafrost microbial communities from Stordalen Mire near Abisko, Sweden - Palsa_T0_2 | ecosystem: Environmental > Terrestrial > Soil > Palsa > Peat permafrost | place: Sweden: Abisko...
AGAAGGATCCGGTAAGAGACTTGCTTACGCCAGATCTGGACCGGTACCACGATCAGTTTGACCACGGCCGCGTAAGCCAGCGCGGTGCTGACGGCAATCTCCACCGGCACATGCAGAAAGATGATCAATAACGGTGCCGTAACCACGCCGGCTCCCACCCCCGTGAGCGCGATCACCACCGCGATCGAGAATCCTATCAGCAACTGCAGCATTAAGACTCTCCCGGTTGCACGTGGATTCCGCATTCCTGCTTGCGTCCACCCCAGCGGCCCGAGCGCGGGTCATTGGGATCGAAAGGCAGGCTGGTGCACGGTTCGCATCCGATGCTGGTGTAGCCCTTTTCGTAGAGCGATAGCAGGGGGATGCCGTGCTGTTCCGCGTACTGCCATACGTCCCTGGTTGACCAATCCGCCAGCGGACTTATCTTCTGCAACTTCTTGCCCGTGGGTAAGGAAAACGCATCCACCACTTGAAGGTTGGCGCGGGTCTTTGCCTGCTCCCGGCGCAGCCCGGTGAACCATAGGCGGTACGGCTCAAGCGACGCAAACAAGGGGCCTACCTTGCGCATGCCGCAGCAGCGGTCTGGTGCAGTCTGGTTCAGAATGCCGAATTGCGACTCCTGTTCCGCCACCGTGAGAACAGGCAGAACATTGATGAGGTTCAGACCCCACTCGCTGGTCAGGCGATCGCGATAGGCGTATGTCTCCGCGAAGTGGTAGCCGGTGTCAAGAAAGATCACCGGAACATTGCCCATCGCTGCCCGCACCAGGTGCACTACGACCATGTCTTCGGCCTGGAAGCTACTGGTCACACAGACCTCGTCCGCGTGGGCGGCGGCAATCTGCTCGTTGACCAGGTTACGGGCGGCGGCGATCTTCTCTTCCAGGGCCGCTTGGTGTGCAGAGGCAAGGGGTGTTGTGGATGTGCTCATTGATTGCTCCCTTCTACCTCGATCGCACGCACGATAGCGGCAAGCTTCTCTGTGGGCTCGTCCGGCAATCCGGTTACGCGCTCGAACGACACATCTCCGCGGGGCAGCGCAACCGAGACCTCGCCGGAAAACTCATCCAGATCATTCGCCTCGATGAGGACCACGACTCCAGCCTGGAACAACCGCTGCAACAAAGCTCGATTCGCTGTCCGCGTGCGCACTACGTCGACGCCGCTCTGCACCAATGCGTTCTCGACTTGGCGAAGCAACTCAGGATCACGGATAGCGACGGCCGCAACAGCTTTCTTATCGCTGACTACGCGGCCGGCGGTTAGAACCTCGCGCACCATGCCGGCGGCTACGGTCGCGTGCGATGCCGGGTCGATCAGGATGAAGCTGCCGGTCGTCCGCTGGTTAGCATACGTATCCAGAAACAAGGGGCGAGTAGTTTCCACCTCCACCACGCCAATACTGTTCAGCTCCAGCCCTGTTGCCTGCTCCGGCTCGACGGTCTGCATGTTGACGCGATTTTGGATCGTCCGGATGCTGGCCTTGACTGTCTGCGAAGTGTGCTTCAGCAGGTAGGTCTTGCCCAGATCGAGAGGCGCGGCATCCATCCAAACCAGGGCGGCAAGAAAATTGGCCGCTACGGCCGGCGCCTGATGCGCGGCAGCAAGCATCTCTCCGCGGCTGATATCGAGCTCATCCTCGAGCGTGAGCGCCACCGACATCGGAGCCACCGCCCGGTCGAGATCACCATCGAAGGTGGTAATGCTCTTGACCCGGCTGGTTCTGCCCGAAGGCAGCGCGATCACGCGATCGCCGGGCCACACCGACCCGGCGGCAATCTGCCCGGCAAAGCCACGATAGTGCTGGTCAGGACGGATGACGCGCTGAATGGGCAGGCGGAACGGCGCGTTGGCCAGATCACGCCCGGTGGGCACGGTCTCCAGATACTCAAGCAGCGTAGGACCCTCATACCACGGCATCCTTGTCCCGCGATCGACCACGTTGTCTCCGTGGAGTGCGCTGATGGGAATACAGAGCAACCCGTCGATGCCCAGCTTGGACGCAAGGTGCTGCAAGTCGCGTTCCAGCGCCGCAAATGTCTCTGCTGAATAATCCACCAGGTCCATCTTGTTGACCGCGGCTACGATGTGGCGCGTGCCCAGCAGCGATGCGATATAGGCATGACGGCGCGATTGGGTCAGAATGCCCTTGCGCGCATCGACCAGGATGATGGCTACGTCAGCGGTCGATGCGCCGGTCGCCATGTTGCGCGTGTACTGCTCATGACCGGGCGTGTCGGCGATGATGAACTTGCGATGGGTGGTGGAGAAGTAGCGGTAAGCCACATCGATGGTGATGCCCTGCTCCCGCTCCGCCCGCAGGCCGTCGGTAAGCTGGGCAAAATCAATCGCGCTCGCCACGTTGCCGGTGGCTGCTTTGGTGACGGCGCGAACGTGGTCTTCGTAGACGTTCTGTGAGTCGTACAGCAGGCGGCCGATCAATGTCGACTTGCCGTCGTCTACGCTGCCCGCGGTGCTGAAGCGCACCAGGTCTTTGGCCTGCTCCGCGGCAAGAAAATCCTCCATCGAAAACATAGCTTCCATGTCCATAGCGCCGCGACCTGTCCCGGCCGTGCCGGGATCGAGCGATAGCCCCGATTTCCTATAGAGATTGCTGGGTTCCGCGAGCTTCATGCGCCTTTCCTTAAAGAAAGGCGCACACATAGCCTTCTCCGGTGCTGCGTATAGGAAATTCGGGGTGCAGGCATTAGAAGTACCCCTCGCGCTTTTTCAACTCCATCGATCCGTCCTGATCATGATCGATGACACGGTTGGCCCGTTCGGAGGAGCGAAACGCGACCAGCTCGGCGATGATCTTGGGAATCGTGTCGGCATCGGAGCGGATGGCGCCGGTGCATGGACTGCACCCCAGCGAACGCAGGCGGCACTTGACCCATTGCTCTTCCCCGGGCAGGCCCTGCACGAACGGCTGCTCCACCGGAATCAGGCTCTCGGCGCGCACCAGCATGCGCCGCTCCTGGGCAAAGTAGAGCGGCACCACCGGAATCTTTTCCAGGTGGATGTAGTGCCACACGTCCAGCTCGGTCCAATTCGACAAGGGAAAGACGCGTATGCTTTCGCCCGGGTTCACCCGAGCGTTATAGAGGTTCCACAATTCGGGCCGCTGGTTCTTCGGGTCCCATTGCCCGGCGGTATCGCGGAAGGAAAAGATGCGTTCCTTGGCGCGGGATTTCTCTTCATCCCGGCGCGCTCCGCCGAAGGCGGCGTCGAAGCCATGCGCGCGCAGGCCATCGAGCAGCGCCGTGGTCTTGAGCAATCCGCAGCAGCGGCGCGTTCCCAGGTCGATCGGGTTGGCTCCCGCAGCCAGCGCCTCTTCATTCCGCCACACCAGCAGCTTGACCCCCAGCTGGCGGGTGTAGTCATCGCGGAACGCGATCATCTCTTTGAATTTGTAGCCGGTATCGATGTGCAACAGAGGAAACGGAATGGGCCCGGGGTAGAAAGCCTTCTGCGCCAGGCGCAGCATCACCGAAGAATCTTTGCCGATGGAGTACAGCATGACCGGCTTCTCAAACTCAGCCGCCACCTCGCGGAAGATGTGGATGCTCTCCGCTTCCAACAACTGTAGATGGCTAAGCTTCGGCGCGGCGCCTGCTTCCATCGTTTGGACTCCCAAGCTTGCCACTCCGGCTCCTTCAGGCCCACGTTGCACTGCGTTTTGGTGCCAATAAAAAACCGCTCGCCAGAGGTCTGGCAGCGGTTGTGATACTTGTCTGAGTTACGCGAAAGTCTGGTCGGGAAACCCTACTTCTCAGCTAGCAAAACTCACACCCGCTTCTGCAGTGACAACGAACAACACTTGTCACAGCAACAACAACCAGCGGGATAAGGCATAGCCTGCATAGGATTTAATACTCTTGCGTGGCTGCCCTTTTGTCAAGCTCGGCACACCCCTGAAGTAATCCGCGCCGGCTCGACAAAGTACCCAGTTTTGGGGACAGCAACGGGCACTACAACAAATGCCCTTCACGTATAAAGAGTCATAGGAGCGCTGCAGGATTCATGAAATGTATACGGGTCGGCCTGATTGGTTTTGGATTCGCCGGACGCGTCTTCCAGTCCAATGTCATCGCAGCAGTGGAGGGATTGGAGTTAGCCGCCATCGTGCAGCGAAGCGGGTCCAGCGCTGCTACTGCTTTTCCTCATGCCAGGATCGTACCCTCGGTCGAGGCTCTATTAGAGGATGCGAGTATCCAGCTGATTGTGGTGGCTACTCCCAACGCCACCCACCTGCCGATTGCCCGGCAATGCCTGCTGGCCAACCGCGATGTAGTCATCGATAAGCCCTTTGTCCTGAGCTCGGGCGAGGCAGCGGAGCTGATCCAGCTGGCGCGCGAGCGTCATCGGCTGCTCAGTGTCTATCAGAACCGCCGCTGGGATGGCGACTTCCTGACGGTGCGCAAGCTGCTCGAAGGCGAACAGTTGGGCCGGCTGGTCAAATTCGAGTCTCACTATGACCGGTATCGCCTGGCGCCCAGGCTGCACGCCTGGCGGGAGGACGGCTCGCCCGGGGGAGGAGTTCTTTTCGATCTGGGAGCGCACCTAGTGGACCAGGCACTGGTGCTCTTTGGTGTTCCTCATTCCGTCTGGGCTAGCGTGCGGGTGGAGCGGGAGGGAGCCCGGTCGGATGACGCCTTCGACCTGTACCTGCACTATCCGACGGGACTTGGCGTATGGCTGCGCGCCACCTGCCTGGCGCGCGCTCCGGGGGCGCGCTTTACGCTCAACGGCACACTAGGCACTTTTCGCAAGTTCGGCATCGATCCCCAGGAGGCTCATCTGCTCGCCGGAGACATATTTTCCTCTAAGCCCTGGGGCCTGGAAAATCCAGAGCAATGGGGCACCCTCACGATCGATGAGGGTGGTGAACCGGTAAGTACGCGCATTCCCACCGAGCCCGGGGATTACCGCGGTTACTACATCAACCTGCGCGACGCCATGCATGGCAACGCAGCTCTCGAGGTCACTCCGCTGCAGGCCTGGAGAACCATGCGCATTCTGGAAATGGCAGTGGAGAGCAGCCGAACTGGCTGCACGATTACCTGCGATTGGAACCACGAACCCTAGTGGACATGGGCGTTGATTATTGGGGAGGGTTGTTGGCTGGCGTGTCCGGCTTGCCTTCGACCTTGTGGACACCGGTCTTGGTCGTCTGTGTCGTCTTGTTGTATCCAGTCTTAGTTCCCTGCACCGTTTTGTGGTAACCCTTCTCGGTTCCCACCTTCGTCTTGTCGTAGCCTTTCTCAGTTCCCGTTTTTGTCTTGTCGTAGGCGGTTTTGCTTCCCTGGCTCACGCCGTGTCCGGCACTGGTTGTCGCTTGCTTGGTATCGGATCCAGCGTTCTTCATATCCTGCTTTGCTCCGTTATCGGTGGTCTGCGCGAGCACAGGAAGGGTGAATGCCAGGGTGGCGATCAAAGGAAAAGACCTGATGCGGCCGAAGTTCATGGGGCGTATCTCCTTGCAACGTTCAAGGGGGTTAGATGCAGGCCATGGCGAGCGCGTTCGGAAGAAGGTGTAGCCTGTTTGTTGTGAACAAGATGAAGACGATGCGATTGGTGCAATTGAAGGCCGGCGAAGTGCGCCGGGTAGCCGTAGTGGAAGAGCCGAAGTTGCGTTTGCTATGCGACTTCGATTCTGTGTATGGGCTGGCGCAGGCAGCCATCGCGAGCGGTGGGAAGCTTACCAACGTAGTAGCTGATCATCTTTCGGATGAGTCATTGGATTATGACCAGATTTACAGTGGCAGCACGCACTGGAAGCTACTCGCGCCGGCTGATCATCCCGGGGAAACCGCCCGCTGCCTGGTGTCGGGCACCGGGCTCACTCACATGGGCAGCGCGCGCGATCGGGCCTCGATGCACATGGCCAAGGAGGAGGAGCTGACCGACAGCATGAAGATGTTCCACTGGGGCATGGAAGCCGGCCGCCCTAAAGCAGGAGAAATCGGCATCGCCCCGGAGTGGTTCCACAAGGGCTATGGCGCGATCGTGCAAGCGCATGGCGAACCGCTGCTCGTTCCCTCTTATGCGGATGACGGCGGCGAAGAGGCGGAGATCGCGGTTGTGTATCTGATTGGTCCGGAGGGCCAGCCCTATCGTATTGGCATGACCCAGGGTAATGAGTTCTCTGATCATCGCTTTGAGAAGAAGAACTATCTCAACCTGGCTGGATCGAAGTTACGCACTTGTTCGATCGGGCCCGAGTTGGTCGTCGATCCTGATTTTCGCGCCGTGCCAGGCACAGTGAGCATCACCCGCGACGGCAAGGAATTCTGGTCACAACCGATTGCAAGCGGCGAAGAAGAGATGTCGCACAGCCTGCGCAACCTGGAGCATCACCACTTCAAGTTCGAATTGCATCGGCGCCCCGGGGACGTGCACATCCATTTTCTGGGTGCGCACTCGCTGAGCTTCGGGCAGGGTGTGGAATTAAAGGATGGGGACGTAATGGAGGTCCATTTCGACGGATTCGGCCGCCCGCTGCGCAATCCTTTACAAGTGGCCCAGGAAAAAGATGTGCTGGTCGAGGTGATTCCTCTCATTTAACCGATGTTTCTCCCTGAGCGGTGGGCGCACTCCACGGCGAGGCGGGGCAGGCGCGGGACCGCATGTGTTCGCCAACGCCAACAATCTGCACAGGAAAACCCAGCGATGGGCACCCGTCCCCTTCCGTAGCCCGTCCTGTTCCCATTGTTTGACCATCTAGCATCCCGGGGATTATAAGGTTGCCGGGCCTGAAATCCTTTCGATTTGGCAGGTTCCGTATTCGTCGCATTGCGTCCGCATCCGGGAGTCCCGGATGGAGGTAACACGAAGATGATCCCGCCGGCCTTTGAGTATCTCCGCCCAAAAACGATTCCGGAAGCCATCGCTTTTCTACAGCAGTACGGAGACGAGGCCAAGATTTTGAGTGGCGGGCAAAGCCTCATTCCCATGATGAAGTTCCGGCTGGCCAGGCCTGGCTATCTCATCGACATCAACCGTATCTCTGGTCTTTCCTATATCAAGGAAGAAGACGGGTTTCTGAAAATCGGCGGGCTCACACGCGAAGCCGAACTGGAAAACTCCCCGCTCATCCACGCAAAATATCCCATCCTCTTCGACACCGCCCGCGTGATCGCCGACCCACAAGTGCGGAATATGGCGACCTTGGCCGGCAACCTCGCCCACGGCGATCCCGCGAACGATCATCCCGCTACCATGCTGGCTCTGGGAGCGCAGGTCGTGGCCGTCGGGCCAGAAGGCGAGCGAGTACTCCCCATCGAGAACTTTTTTGTCACCCTCTTTACCACCGAACTGCAGCATGACGAGATCGTAAGCGAGATTCGCATTCCATCGCCGCCGCCACGGAGCGGGGGTGCTTACCTGAAGCTGGAACGAAAGGTCGGCGACTTCGCCACCGCGGGCGTAGCCGCGCAGGTAACCCTGGACGGCGAAGGAACTTGCCAAAGGGTCGGTATCGGCCTCACCAATGTGGGCGCAACCCCGATAAAGGCCGGCAAAGCAGAGGAATTTCTGCGCGGAAAGAAGCTGGACGAGGCCAACATCGCGCAGGCAGGACAGCTGGCAGCTGACGACGCACAACCGAGTTCTGATCTGCGCGGCCCCGCGGAATACAAGAAAGGCTTAGTCAAGGAACTGACCCGTCGCGCTCTCTCCCGTGCATACGAACGAATCGGCAAGTAGAGATTAGGAAAAGCAGCAGAGGAATTCTTAATGGCGAATAAACAAGCGATTCAAGTCAACGTGAATGGCCGTCTACGCGAAGCCATGGTCGAGCCCAGGTTGTTGCTGGTCCACTTTATCCGCAGCTTTGCCGGGCTTACGGGCACACACGTCGGATGCGACACCACCCATTGCGGCGCCTGCACCGTGATGTTGGATGGAAAGACGGTGAAATCGTGCACTCTGTTTGCCGTGCAGGCAGACGGTTGCGAGTTGCTCACGGTGGAAGGCCTGATGCAGAACGGCAAACTCCATCCGCTGCAGGAGGGCTTCAAAGCAGAGCACGGCCTGCAATGCGGCTATTGCACTCCGGGCATGCTCATCTCCTCCTATGCCCTGCTGAACAAAAATCCCCATCCTACGGAAGAAGAGATTCGTTGGGGAATTTCCGGCAACCTATGCCGCTGCACGGGATACCAGAACATTGTCAAAGCCGTGCAGTACGCCGCCGACAAGTTGGATCAGGGAGGGAAAAAGGATGATCTTCCAAACATCGCCTGAGATCGGTGGCATGGGCCATTCCATCAAGCGCAAAGAGGATCTGCGCTTCATCCAGGGCAAAGGCAACTACGTGGACGACGTGCAACTGCCGGATATGGCGTATGGCCACATCGTGCGCAGTCCCTATGCGCATGCCCGGCTCAAGAGCATCAACATCAAAAACGCGATGCAGCTTCCGGGTGTTCTGGCGGTGATCACCGGGGAAGACTTAGCCAAGGCAAATCTCGCCTGGATGCCCACCCTCTTCTTTGATAAGCAAATGGTGTTGGCTACGGGTAAAGTGCTTTTCCAGTCGCAGGAAGTAGCCTTCGTGGTCGCGGAAGATCCCTATACTGCGGCCGACGCTGCCGAACTGGTCGAGGTTGAGTATGAGGAATTGCCGGTATTGGTAGATCCTCACAAAGCGCTTGATCCGACTGCGCCGATTCTGCGCGAGGACCGCGAACAAAAGGACAACCACATCTTTCACTGGGAAGTCGGTGACAGGCCCGCCACGGACAAGGCGTTTGCGGATGCTGAGGTTCAGGCCAAGGTGCACGCAATCTTCCAGCGTTGCCATCCATCGCCCCTCGAAACTTGCGGCTGTGTTGCCGACTTCAATCCCGCAACTGAGCGGCTTACCATCTACCTCACGTCGCAAGCCCCGCATGCGCACCGGACTCTTTTCTCAATTGTTGGCGGCATTCCGGAACAGAATATTCGCGTTGTTTCCCCGGATATCGGCGGCGGCTTCGGCAACAAGGTTCCTATTTATCCGGGATACGTCTGCGCTGTGGTTGCGTCGCTGACGATTAAGCGCCCGGTGAAGTGGATCGAGAGCCGTTCGGAGAACCTTCAATCCACTGGGTTCGCACGCGATTACCATATGACGGCGGAGCTCGCCGCCACCAAGGACGGGAAAATCCAGGCTATGCGGGTGAAGACACTGGCTGATCACGGAGCTTTCAACGCGGCCGCACAACCCACCAAGTTTCCCGCGGGGTTGTTCAGCATTTGTACCGGCGCCTATGACTATCCCACAGCCTTTTGTGAAGTGGATGGGGTTTACACCAACAAGGCTCCGGGCGGCATTGCCTATCGTTGCAGCTTCCGCGTGACGGAAGCTGCTTACCTGATCGAGCGAGCGGTCGATGTTCTGGCCCAGGAGTTGAAGACCGATCCGGTTGAGTTGCGGCGCAAGAATTTTATTGCCCCGGCAAAGTTCCCGTATAAATCGCCGCTCGGCTGGTCCTATGACAGCGGAGATTACGATGCAGCCATGAAAGTGGCGTTGGACACGATTGGCTACGAGGCGTTGCGCAAGGAACAGCAGGAAAAGCGTGCGCGTGGCGAGCTGATGGGCATTGGTGTTTCGAGCTTTGTGGAAGTGGTGGGAGCCGGCCCTTCGCACACCTTCGATATCGCCGGGATCAAGATGTTCGACAGCTGCGAGATTCGTGTTCATCCCACCGGCAAGGCCATTTGCCGCATGGGCACCAAGAGCCAGGGGCAAGGACATGAAACGACCTACGCCCAGATCGTCGCCCAGGAGTTGGGTATTCCCGCAGCCGATGTGACGGTGGAGGAAGGCGACACCGACACTGCTCCCTATGGCCTGGGGACCTATGCCAGCCGCAGCACTCCCGTTTCCGGCGCAGCTACCGCGATGGCGGCTCGCAAGATCCGGGAGAAGGCCAAAAAGATCGCTGCTCATCTGCTGGAGTGCAGTGAGGAAGATCTGGACTGGGAACCGGGCAAATTCTTTGTCAAAGGCGCGCCCAGCAAGTCCAAGAGCATCCAGGATATTTCCTTCGCCGCATATACCAATATGCCGCAGGGGATGGAGCCGGGACTCGAGGCCGTGGATTACTATGATCCACCCAATCTGACCTTCCCCTTCGGCACCTACATCTGCGTGGTGGACATTGACAAGGGTACCGGCGAGATCAAGGTCCGCCGTTTTGTGGCTGTGGACGATTGCGGGAACATCATCAACCCCATGATTGTGGAAGGTCAGATTCATGGCGGATTGACCGAGGGGTTGGCGATCGCGTTCATGCAGCTGATTGACTACGACGAGAACGGTAACGTGCAGGGAGGAACTTTTATGGACTACCTGCTACCGACGGCGGTCGAGACTCCCCACTGGGAGACGGGCAAGACCTGCACGCCCTCGCCGCATCATCCATTCGGCGCCAAGGGCGTGGGCGAGTCGCCCAATGTCGGCTCTCCCGCGGCGTTCGTCAACGCTGTTGTCGATGCGCTTTCCCATCTGGGCGTGAAGCACATCGATATGCCAATTGCTCCGTGGAAGGTGTGGAATATCCTCAAGGAGAAAGGTGTGGTCAATTAGAGTATGGCGATCGAGATCACAAAAACCTTTCAGGTCAAAGAGCCGGTGGAACAGGTTTGGAAGCTCTTGAGCGATCCCAGGCGAGTCGCCACCTGTGTGCCCGGCGCCAAAATTACCGATCAGGTGGATGAGAAGACCTACAAGGGCGCGATCACAGTGAAAGTGGGTCCAACCGTAACCGATTACAAAGGCGAGCTGGAGATCGTTCGTCTCGACCCGGAGAAGTATGAGATGGAAATATTCGGCAAGGGGCAAGACGTGAAAGGTCGCGGAAGCGCGTCCATGAAGATGACCAGCAAGCTGCGCTCTCTGGAGGATGGAGGCACCGAGGCCACCAGCGTTGCCGAGGTGAACGTGGTGGGCATTCTGGCCCAGATGGGATCGCGGGTGATCAGCGAAGTCTCGAACATCATGTTTGGGCAATTCACCAAGAACTTTGAGGCGCAACTGAAACAACCGGCCGATGCGCTTGTGGAGGAGGCCAAACCGCTGAGCGCCGCTTCCGTAGCTTGGGCGGCGGCCAAGGGAGCGCTTCACCGCAGTTCCTAGCCTCGCCGATTAAGAATTGGGTAGCGAATCATCATGCCAGCCTCAGCAGCGCAGCCCGGCGATGAAGCAGTGAAAGATCCGGATGCGCTTCTACGCAGCTTCGAGCGTTTGGGTTACATCGCCGATCGCTCGCTAGCCACCGCAGTCTATCTCAGCACCCGATTGCACAAGCCTCTGTTGATTGAGGGCCACGCCGGCCTGGGGAAGACGGAAGTGGCCAAGACGTTGGCCGCCGTGCTGGGAACGCAACTGATACGGTTGCAGTGCTACGAGGGGCTGGATGTCAGTTCCTCCGTATACGAGTGGAACTATCAGAAACAATTACTGGCCATAAGAATCCAGGAAGGAACACAACAAACGGTTGAAGAAAAGGAGAGACATATCTTCAGCCGGGAGTTTCTGCTGGAGAGGCCGCTGCTCAAATCCATCCTTGCCCAGGATGCTTCCCCGGTGCTTCTGATCGACGAAATCGACCGCGCAGATGAAGCCTTCGAGGCGTTTCTCCTCGAGCTGCTCTCCGATTTCCAGATCAGCGTGCCCGAGATGGGTACCATCCACGCGCGGCACATCCCGTATGTCATTCTCACCTCCAACCGCACGCGCGAGCTGAGCGATGCCCTGAAGCGGCGCTGCCTCTATCACTGGATCGATTACCCGAGCTTCGAGCGGGAGATGAACATCGTGCGTGCCCGCATGCCCGGTATCGAGGAAGAACTGGGCAGCCAGGTCGTACGGTACGTGCAAGCAGTGCGGCGTCTGGATCTGGCGAAGCCGCCGGGAGTGGCAGAGACCCTGGACTGCGCGCAGGCTGTAGTCTCGCTGGGAAGCCAGCGCCTGAACGCGGAAGTCATCGAGGCGACGGTCGGTTGCCTGGCGAAATCGATGGAAGATGGCGCCAAGCTCAAGGAGGCAGGGATCGACCTCCTGCTTCCGCAGATTTCCTGAGTGGGGGGAACATGCGTCAAGAGCAATCCGAACACCTGGCTGCTTCCATCGTAGAGTTCTCTCGCTTCCTCAGGAGCAATGGAGTCTCCGCCGACACGAGCCAGTCGATGACTGCACTCGAAGCAGCGAAAACCATCGACATCGACAACACGCAAACCTTCTCCTTCGCTCTGCAGTCGACGCTTTGCTCGAGCAAAGAGGAATGGGAGCTCTTCCCGGAATTATTTGATCGATTCTGGCGCGAATCGCAATCCAGGCCGAGGTCTGCTTCCGGCGAGCACATGGGGTCTTCCAGAAGCAACACCCAGGAACGGGACGACGGCTCTGCCGTGTTTCTCGACCAACCCGGCGAACAGGCCCTGGCACAAGACGGAAATGGTAAAGCGGTCTACGGGGCGAGCGCACAACAACGGCTCAAGAAAGTGGACTTTTCCGAAGTGCCTTGCAATGACCTGGCCTTGCTGGAAGAACTCTCTCTGCGACTTCTACGGCGGATGAGCGTGCGCCGCTCGCGTCGATTGACGATGAACACACTTGCTGAGCGCGTGGATTTGCGCCGAAGTATCCGGCGCAGTATTACGCAAGGCGGCGAGCCCATTGATCTGGCCTACAAGGGAAGAAAGTTAAGAAAGAACAAGCTGGTCATTTTTCTCGACATCAGCGGCTCGATGAATTTCTACAGCATGTTCCTGGTGCGGTTTGCCTATGCGCTGCAGGCTCGCTTCGAGCGCGTACATACGTTTCTCTTCAGCACCAGTGTGGTCGAGATCAGCGATCTGCTCCGCACCAGGAACCTGCCGGATGCCCTGCGGCGGCTCTCGCAGCGGGCAGCGGGCTGGTCGAGTGGCACCAAGATCGGCGAATCGCTGCTCGAGTTCAACCAGCTTTATGGGAGGAAGCTGCTGTCGCGCGATACCGTTTTTATTATTCTCAGCGACGGCTGGGATACAGGAGAGCCCGAGGTGCTGGCGGCGCAGATGCGAGCTACCAGGCGCCGGGTACAAAGAGTGCTGTGGCTGAATCCTCTGCTGGGATTGAAGGGTTATCAGCCCATTACGCGCGGCATGGCAGCAGCGCTGCCCCACGTGGATGTCTTTGCTCCGGCACATAACCTGGAGAGCCTGCTGGCGTTGGAGAGGTACCTGTAGGAAACAGGTGATGTCCGATGTTTGATGAGTTTCTGAGTAAGGCCAGCGAACTGCTCGCGAAGGGTGAGCCCTTCGCAGTGGCAGAAGTGGTGCGCTATTTGTCGCCGATCTCGGGCAAGGTTGGCGACAAGGCGATCATCCTGGCCGATGGTACGCTTTGGGGCTGGATAGGCGGCGGCTGTGCCCAGCCGGCTGTGGTCAAGGAGGCGTTGAAGTCGCTTCAGGATGGAAGGCCTCGCCTGGTCCGCATCAGTCCATCCTCTTCTCAGGAGGAAGGCATCGTGGCCTACAACATGAGTTGTCACAGCGGGGGCACGCTCGACATTTATGTCGAGCCGGTTCTGCCAAAACCACAAATTTTGATATTGGGCCGCTCTCCTGTAGGGCGGACCCTGGCCAGTCTCGCCAAGACTATCCACTACACGGTTTCCATCGCCGCTCCGCAGGCTGACCGGGAAAGTTATCCGGGTGTGGATCAAGTGCAGGCGGATCTGGAGTTGAACGGGCTGAGGATTGGTGCGCAGACCTTCATCGTTGTCTCCACCCAGGGTGAGTGCGACGAGGAGGCGCTCGAGCAAGCACTCAAAACCAATGCTTCGTACGTGACCTTCGTGGCCAGCAAGGCAAAAGCGGCCAAGGTTCTCCAATCGCTCACCGACCGAGGGATCAGCCCGGAAAGACTGAATCAGGTGCGGGCACCGGCTGGCCTGAATATCCACGCCGGTTCGCCGGAAGAGATCGCCGTGAGTATCCTGGCCGAGATTGTCCAGCTGAGCAGAAGCCAGGCTATCCAACACACCAGCATTGCCGGCGCGCCCGAGGAAAGAGAGGAAGCAAAAGACCCTATCTGCGGAATGACGTTAGACATCGAGAAAGCGAAGTACAAATCGGAGTTTGACGGTAAGCCGTTTTACTTTTGTTGCGCCGGCTGCAAACAGACATTCGATAAACAGCCGGATAAGTACGTGCTCGCACAGATTTCGACATGATGCAAAATAGGCGGCGAGCTTCGACAAGATCCGGACCCAACGTGTAGCCTGTCTTGGTGAGCAAAGAAGAGGCCGCCGAGGTGCTCTCGATCGAGGGCCGCGAAGTCCGCGTGACCCACCCGGACAAGCTTTACTTTTCCAGGCAGACCAAGCTTTCGAAGCTTGACCTGGTGCGCTATTACCTCTCGGTTGCACCGGGCGCCCTGAACGGAATCCAGGATCGCCCCATCGTTCTCAAGCGATTCGTGAATGGCGCCGAGGCCCCGGCGTTTTACCAGAAGCGCGCGCCTTCCGACCGCCCCTCATGGATGCGCACGGTAACGCTCTCCTTCCCCTCCGGCCGCACCGCCGAAGAGATCGTGGTCGATGACGCTGCGGGCCTGGCCTGGATTACCAACCTCGGATGCCTCGAGCTACATCCCCATGCAGTACGCGCCGGCAATCTCGAGCATCCGGACGAGTTGCGCGTCGATCTCGATCCCGGCCCTGGCGTCGCCTGGGCGGATGTCCGCACGGTCGCCTTGGAAGTGAAGGCGCTGCTCCAGGAGCTCGGCCTGCGCGCCTGGCCTAAGACCAGCGGCTCGCGCGGGATGCACGTGAATGTGCGCATCCAACCGCGTTGGAGCTTCAGCGAAGTGCGCCGCGCGGCGCTCGCGCTATCGCGTGCCGTGGAGCGGCGCGTGCCCGCACTGGCCAGCTCAAAATGGTGGAAAGAAGAGCGTCACGGCGTCTTTCTTGATTACAACCAGAACGCCAAGGATCGGACTACCTGCTCTGCTTACTCCGTGCGTCCACTCCCCGATGCCCGGGTATCTGCCCCCCTCTATTGGCACGAGGTCCCGGACTGCGAACCTGCGGATTTTACTGTGCTCACCATGCCGAGCCGCTTTGCGGAGATCGGCGATCCGCACGCGGCCATGAACGGCGAGGCCGGTTCACTCGAAGGCTTGCTCGAGCTTGCAGCCAAGGATGAGGCCGCAGGCCTGGGTGATGCGCCATGGCCTCCACACTTCCGCAAGATGGAAGGCGAAGCGCCGCGCGTGGCTCCGTCGCGCGCCAAAACAGCCGCTAAGAAGGCGCCGCGGACCAAGATGCCCTTGATCGTCGTGGCGAACTCCCCGGACAAAGATGCGGCGCTGGCGGGCCTGGAGAGGTGGAAGAGCAAGTATGCCGAGGTTGCCGAGCTGCTAGCCGTGGATGACGTGCTGGTCGACTCGATGCGCGGCACGTCCTCCACCTGGACACGCATTCGGGTCAACCTGCGTCATGTGCCCGAAGAGCAAAGGCCGCCGCAGGAAACTCCTGACCCTGACGATGATCCGACGCGGGAGTGGCGTACCGGCCGTGCTTCCAGGAAAAAGGCGTAAGCACGGGTCAGCGCTTGACGGCGAAAATCTCCATCAGCTCTTGGGGCGGAACCACCTCGAGCTGGGCGTAGGTGCAGTCGCTCGGCTTCTTGTCCGTGCGCCATCTGCGAAAC
>Ga0302325_10016412_pt1 | contig 15687 bp, 15 predicted proteins | sample Palsa_T0_2_FD_201948 | JGI IMG/M metagenome (GOLD analysis project Ga0302325, IMG submission 201948) | Peat permafrost microbial communities from Stordalen Mire near Abisko, Sweden - Palsa_T0_2 | ecosystem: Environmental > Terrestrial > Soil > Palsa > Peat permafrost | place: Sweden: Abisko...
TGCCGTGCGACCCCCGAGTCGACGTCAAGGGACGTCTTCCGCTCATGCCAAGCTAGCGGGTAGAGGCCCAACATCAAGCCTCTTCATTCACGGCTGACGGCGTTTGATATCGGACTCAAGCTTTCGAAAGCGGGTGAGGTTGGCGGGCTCTACCGCCGCGCCTCGAGAGGATCTCCGGCGAGGCAGTTCGAACGATGCAGCGCGGCATTGACATCGATTGGAGCCAACACCACAGGAGCTACCATGAGCGAAGCTAGCGAAAGTAACTGCGTTGCAGTGTTCGACAGTCACGAAGACGCCGAGCGCGCGATCCGCGAGCTTCAGCGCGCCGGCTTCGACATGAAGAAGCTCTCCATCGTCGGCCGCGACTATCACACGGAAGAACACCCCGTCGGCTTCTACAACGCGGGCGACCACGTGAAGTACTGGGGCAAGCTTGGCGCCTTCTGGGGCGGGGTCTTTGGCATCCTGCTCGCGCCGGCGTTCTTCTGGATCCCCGGTGTGGGCCCCATCCTCACGGGCGGGCTCATTGGATCATTCCTGATGGGCACGGTCGAAGGCGCCGCGGTCGGCGTGGCCATCGGCGGCGGCAGCGGCGTGCTTGCCGGTGCCCTCACCGGCATCGGGATCCCCAAGGACAGCGTCGTCCGCTACGAGGCGAGCGTGCGGGCCAACAAGTTCTTGCTCATCACCAGCGGCGCCGCGGCCGACACCCAGCGCGCCCACGGCTTGCTCCAAAAGCTCGGCGCGGGCAGCGTCGAGGTGCACGCGAGCTAGAGAAACCAGCCGCCGATGCTGATTTTGCCGCCCCAGGTGGTCGCGCGATTGCTGCCTGTCAGATCGACGTCGGCGAACGGTCCGAAGCCGCAGAAGAAGTGCGCCACCGGGTGGAACATGAGGGGGACGAACGCGTTGATCGCGAGGTTTACCCCGGTGGACGTCGTCGTCGAGGCGGTCGCCCCCGTAGGGCTCCCCGAGGACGTCACTGTCGAGACGTTCGTCGTCGTGTTCGTGTAGTCGACCGACAGACCGAGCTTTGGCCACAGCGACACGAGATCGGAGAACGTGAAGTTGTAGCCGCCGCGCGCGCCGACCCCGAGCGTGTACTGGTGTCCTCCGGGATTCGCGGTGTAGTCCGTCTCCGCAAAGCCCCCGATCGACACGCTCTGCACGATGAAGTAGTCGGCGGTCGGCTGGAGCTGGATCTGGGTGACCGAACCGCTGACGCTGCTGACGACGGTGTTCTCGGTGACCAGCGCCGCGTCGCTCCCGACCGCGATGTGCCCCTTTTTGCCGAAGCGCTCGGCCGGACCGGTCGACGACGTCTGTTGGGTCAAACTCTCGCCGTTGACGGGGGCCGGCGGCGGCGGCACCGCACCCGTCTGGTCGGCGACTTGGTTTGGCTCCGCGTGCGCGCGCCCGGGAACCGCGCTCGCGAGCAAAGCGAGCGCAAAAGGAGCGAGGGAAGGATGAAGCGGTCGAGGCATGGTGCCGCCGCGTGCACGGGTCGAGCCACTGCGCATCAACTGCGCTTTCGCCCTCACGCGCTTCGGGCGCCGTTCGTAGTGTGGCGTCGTGGCAGGGGCGTTGAGCCGGTTGTGGCGTTTCGTCCACTCGTCGGCGACCTGGCCCGCGTCTCGTTTTGCCTGGACTATCGCAACGTGAGCGGCCGGCCCCCCGAACGGGGCTTGGTGTCGTCCCCCCTCACGAAGATTTCCGTTCCCGGCGTCGCGGACGCCACGAACAGGCTCTTCGAGAGCGTCACGTCTCCGCCCTGAAAGGGCGGGACCTCGGCCTCTTCGAGGAGATCGCCGATGCAGGCGAGCGCCTCGGGCGGCGGCCGGGTGGGGCTCTCGACCACGGCTCGCGCGATCGAGCCGCCGACACCGAACGTCACGTGCAGGTGCACGTAGCCCGGGTCGAGCCCGCGGTCGCGGCAAGGCGTGAGATCGATGCGGCCGACGGCGCCGTAGCCCGCGCCGAGGCGGAAGAACACCGGGTCGGGACGGACGCGGTCGGCGTCCGAGGCGCGCGGTGTTCGGGCGGCATCGCCGGCGACCGTCACGCTCGAAACGACGACGCGCTCGTCGGGGGCTGCCGGCTCCTCGGCAAGGGGCGCCACCGGCGGCTGCGAAGGCATGCACGCGACGAACGTCGGCGCGACCGCGACAAGGAGGAAGGCACCAAGGGCTTTCACGGGAAGCTCAACCTAGCAGGCCCCCGGGTAGAGTGCACGTGTTCGCCAGGGCCCGCCGCGCCCGGCCCCATCCCCGCCGGAATCATTCCTCCGCGGGCGGCGCCCCGCCGGTACGGAGGCCGTGCTTCTGGATGAGGCGGTGCAGGTACATGCGATCCATTCCGCCGAGGCGGGCCGCTTTGCTGACGTTGCCGCTCGCCGCTTCGAGCAGGGCCGCGAGGTACGTGCGCTCGAAGTTGCCGACGACGGCGTCCTTGGCCAGCTTGAAGGGTGTGCAGAGGCCCACGTCGTCGGCCGTGGCGCCCGGCCGCTTGGAGGCGGGCTGGGGCTCGCGAAGCACGATCGTGCGCTCGACGTAGTTTCGCAGCTCGCGGACGTTGCCCGGCCAATCGTGCGCCGCGAGCTCGGCGAGGACGCGGGCGGGGAAGAGGTCTTGCTGGTCGAGCGTGCCGAGCGCCGCGAGAAAGCCCCGCACGAGCAGCGGGATGTCCTCGAGCCGGCTGCGCAGCGGCGGGACGCGGACCTCCATCACGGCGAGCCGGAAGTAGAGATCCTCGCGAAAGAGGCCCTTGTTCACTTCGCGCTGCAGGTCGCGGTTGGTGGCGGCGATGACGCGCACGTCGACCTTGCGCGGTCGCGTCTCGCCGACGCGGCGGATCTCGCGCGATTCGAGGGCGCGGAGCAGCTTGGGCTGCAGCTCCAGCGGCAGCTCGCCGACCTCGTCGAGGAAGACCGTCCCCCCGTTGGCCGCCTCGAAGGCGCCCACGCGATCCCTGTCGGCGCCCGTGAAGGCCCCGCGCACGTGCCCAAAGAGCTCGCTCTCGACGACGCTCGGCGCGATGGCGCTGCAGTCGACGATGACGAACGGCCCCTCGGCGCGCGGTCCTCGCTGCACGATCTCGGCGGCGACGAGCTCCTTGCCCGTGCCACTCTCGCCCTCGATGAGGACGTTGATTTCGCTCGTGGCGACCTTCTCCAGGAAGGCGAACAGCTTTCGCATCGCCACGCTGGTGCCCGTCAGCGCGCCGAACGACTGGATGTCCGGGATGGGCACCTCGCCCGCGGCGTCCATCGCGCGTACGAGCAGGATCGAGTCGCCGATGGTGAGCGTCCCCTCGAGGCCCAGGTCGGCGTCGCGCACGCGAACGCCGTCGAGCCTCGTCCCGCTGAGGGACCCGTTGTCGGTCAGGCGCCATCCGCCGCCGTCTCGGGTCAGCCGGCAGTGAAAGCGCGAGACCGAAGGGTCTTTCAGGACCAGATCGTTCGACGAGTGCGTCCCGATACGGAAGAGGTCGCCCCCCTGGTGCACGACACGGCTCTCGCGACGCCCCGGATCGCGAAGCACGTCGATCGTGAGCCCGGGAAGGACGGAAATCTCCGAACGCACGCCCGACGAGCTCGGCAAGGGGGCATCCTGCCGGGATCCCGTGGGCTCCTCGTCAGGGAGGCGCACGGCCGGGCGGGTCCCCGACTCGGTGCGCCGGGGCCCATCGGCAAGGGTCGGCGCGGTGGTGGAGCGGAGTCGTCTTTGCATCACGCAGTTCGGTCTCCCCGTACAGTGTGTCGGACTCGACGGGAGGGATCATACGATCCATTTGAGGCAGTTGCGTGACCAACGGCCTACACTCGCTGCGGCTCACGTACCTGTTTTCCGATGCAGGATCAGAACGTCGTCGGCGGCGTCGACGGCGTGGGACCCTTGGGGAGCCGCTTCGCCAGCAGGCGCACGACCTCGCCGACCACGGTCGCCCCGATGACGGGCTTGCGGAGCACGGTATTGCATCCGGCCTCGAGCGCGTAGGTCTTGAACGTATCGGACGTGAGCGCCGTGACCGCGATGATCAAGGCGTCGTGGGTCTCCTGCGTCGATCGGAGCAGCCGCGCGACGCTGAAGCCGCTGACACCCGGGAGCATCAGGTCGAGCACGATGGCCTGCGGGCTCGAACGCTTGGCCGCTTCGATGGCCGTCTCGCCGTCCGCGGCCTCGACGACATCGAACCCCGCGGACTCGAGTTCGGTCACGAAGAGGTCGCGCTGGTCGTGCGTATCCTCGACCACCAGCACGACCGGACGGCGGGTGCGCGGTCGGACCGGCGTTTCGAAATGACCGAAACCGACAGGCGTCATGTAAAGAGAAGCTACCAAATGAGAAGGCGCGCGCCACGTTAACCGTAGCAGCCGCGACTGTCAGCGCGTCGGAAGCTCGATGACCATCGTCGTCCCGAGACCCTTTCCGTCGCTCGCTGCGCGGATGCTGCCGCCGTGCGCGCGCACGATCTGATCCGCTATCGCGAGGCCCAAACCGAGTCCGCCGTGGCGCCGAGTCGTCGAAGCGTCGCCCTGCCGGAACGGCTCGAAGAGGTGCGGAACGAACGCGGGATCGAGGCCTTCGCCGTTGTCGGTAATCCGAAGAACGACGCGATCGTCGAGCCGCGTCCCTTCGACGCCGACGCGACCGCCGGGGTTACTGAACTTGATGGCGTTGGACAGCACGTTCCAAACCACTTGATGGATGCGGTCGGGATCGGCGTCGATGGCGCCGAGGACGCCAACGTCGGACGCGAGGTTGATCCGCTTGGCGTCGGCGGCCGGGCGCAACGACTCGACGGTGTTCGCGACGGCCGCCCCCAGGTCCGTCGACGTGACCTCGAGGCGGAGCTGGCCCGCGACGATGCGCGAAACGTCGAGGATGTCGTCGATGAGGCGGGTCTGCGAGCGCGCGTTGCGCTCGATGATGTCGAGCGCGCGATCGACGTCGCGCGGCGGGCTCTTGCCGCGCGCGTTGGCGGCCCAGCCCAGGATCGAGCTTAGCGGAGTGCGAAGCTCGTGCGAGACGATCGCGAGAAACTCGTCCTTCACGCGGTTCGCGTGCTCGGCCTTGGCTCGAGCCTGCTCGAGGGCGCGCCGCGCGCGGACGGCGTCGGTCATGTCGATGGCGAAAGACATGACGGCGTCGACGCCCCCCTGGTCGTCGCGAAGCGGCTGCATCGTGATGTTGAAGACACGCTCTACGCCGCCGACGGCAAGCGCGTGCTCCGTCAGTTCGAGCGGCTCCCCCGTCGACGCGACGCGATCGAGCAGGGCGATCATCTCGGGCGTCGCGCCGAGCTCCTGCGCGCTGGCGCCGACCAGCTCGCGCCCCCCGAGGAGACGGCGCACGGCGGCGTTGCCGAACTCGCAACGGCGCTCGGTCACGCGAAAGATCGAGACGAGCGCGGGGGCGAGGTCGAGCGCCGCCTCGAGCCGCTCACGCCGCTGCCGCTCGCGCTGGCGGAAGAGATCGACGAACGCTTTGACTCGCGCCCGCACGATGGCTGGGTCGAACGGCTTGGTGATGTAGTCGGCGGCGCCGACGCCATAACCGCGCAGCGCGTAGGCCTCGCCGTGGTGGATGGCGGTGAGGAAGAGAATCGGGACCTCGCGCCCCCGCTCGGTCGCGCGGATGCGCGTGACCGTCTCGAACCCATCCATCGCGGGCATCTGCACGTCGACGAGCACGGCGGCAAACCAGTTGTGAGCGACGAGGTCGAGCGCCTCCGAGCCCGACCGCGCCTCGACGAGATCCGCACCGATGGGCTGGAGCACCGCCCGAAGAGCGATGAGGTTGGAAGGCGTGTCATCGACGAGCAAGACCCGCGGGGCGCTCGAGTCGGCGGTCGGCATGGTGGTACCAACCAGAACGGTGGCCGACGCGTCGGCCTCGTGCAAGGCGAGCGGCGACAGAACGACGAGTTGGTCGTGGTCGAGGGGAGCGACCTCCGCTCCCCTCGAGCTCCCCACCGGATTTTGTTGTGAAATACTCCCTAGGGCTGAAGCCGCTTCCGACCTAAACTCGGTTCATGCGGACTGAGCGGCATCGTGAAGCTACGTGGGTCGGCGCGGCGGTGCTCGCTCTCGTGGCGCTCGTCGCTCATTCCTCGTCGGGCCGCAGCTCGACGCGATGGGACGCGCTGCCGCGCTCCGGTGAGCGGCTCGGGCAACCCATTCATTTGCCCCATTGCGGGATGCCAATCGTCGAGTGGCGCGCGACGCCGTCTCTGGCCCTCGAGACTGCTCCCAGCGACCGAGCCCTCGCCGTGGTGGACGAGACCTGCCGCGATGCGTTCGATCGATACGGCGCTTTCCTTCGTTTCAAGGGCATCCCTCAACCGCTCGAAGTGCCGGTGAGCCTGCCCGAAGTCTCGGTGCTGCCCGCCAACGTCGCGCTCGACGGCAAGGCCCCTCGGGCCCTGAACGACGTTCTGTCGCGCTTCGATGCCGTGGCGCCGAGCGGGTGCTGCTACTGGGGACTCTACGTGGATTCGATCCATCATCTCTTCGTGCGAAACGACCCTCTCACCACGGATGCGTCCGGGGCCCTTGGCCCGAATCCTCGATTCGTTCGCACCCTGACGCACGAGATCGGGCACGTGCTCAGCTCGGCGCTCGGGGTCTGGTCCGCCGTACCCTACGATCGCGCGATGGATGAGCGCCTGGCCGAGGAGTTCGTGGCGTTCATGGGCATCGCGGCGCCCGTAGAGAGCTCGAGCGAGGATCTCGCGCTGCACCGTCCAGTCTCCGGCGGCGCCCGCACACTCTGAGTCAACGGTCCGCGGTGGCCGATGGCCTGCCGCAATACCGACCTGGGCACGCGAGTTGCCGTGCTCTCTCCTGTCGCGTTCGCGAAAGGAGTGGCTCATGGAGCAAATGGAACAGGTCAGCCCCATCGGACTTCCCGAGGACACCCAGCGGCTTCTCTCGCGGGCCCGAGCGCCCTTCGAGAGGATCTTCGTCCCGGTCGATTACGGGGCCGACGGGCACCGGGCCGTGGGCGTCGCGCTCGAGCTTCAGCGGGTCTACGGATCCACCGTTTGCCTCTTTCACGTGCAGGATGAAGAAGGCTCCGAGGAGTTCCTCGCGGGTGTCGGCGCGCCGGTCGACGCCGACGGTGCCAGCGAGGCGATCGCGAGGCTGCGGCGCTTCGTCGACAACATCGCGCCCGGGGCCGCGTCGCGCGTCGAAGCGCGTGCGCGCGTCGGCGGCGACGCGGAGACGGCGAAGCTCGTATTGGACGAAGCCGCCGAGTGGCGAGCGACGCTCATCGTCGTCACGGCCACGACGCACCGCGCGCTCCTGCGGACCGTGGCCGAGCGGGTGGTCCGCAAGACGCCCGTTGCCGTGCTCGTCTTGCACGGCGACCCCGATTGATCCGAGGGCGCCGTGAGGTAGGCTGCGCGTGGGAAACGTCGTGCCGAAAAGCCCCTCGAAGAAAGAATCCTCCCTGGTCCTCGCCGCGGCGGCGCTCGACGAAGAGCTGCGTCGATACGACTCACTCGCCGACGAGTCGAAGCGCGCGCGCATCGACAGCGGCAAGACGCTGGAGCGGGCAGTACGCATCGTCCAGGAGTCGACTGCGCGCAACGAGACCGTGCAAGACAAGCTTCGAGAGCTCGTCGCCCAGATCGAAGAGGCCCGGACGCGCCAGGTCGACAGCTTGAACGTGCTGCTCGACGCTGCCCGGCGCGCGCAGGCGCGCTCGGAGCAGTACGACGCCTTGATGAAGCGCTTCGCCGCGCTCGGGGAGTCGGCGCGCGAGGTCAACACGCTGGCAGGCGCGGCCGACGCAAAGCGACAGGCCGGCGCACCCGAAGGCGAGCTGCTCGAAGGTCTGGGCAGCCTCGAGACGCAGATGAGCGCCGTCGTGGACGAAGCCGAGGCGCTCGCCGCGGTGGCCGACGAGCAAGACTGGGCCGACTTGAAGCGCCAGGCGGATGCGGCGCGGCAGCAGCTGCTCGCCGTCAAGAACAAGCTCGTTGCGGCGCGCCGCGCCGTCGCCATGCGCGCCCCGTCCTGACGACGGCAACCTACCCGCTCCCACGATGGGCCTTTTGCCCGGCGTGCGCCCAGCGAGGGCTGCGGGACCGTCATGCGCGACGCCGGGACCGCGTGCCCCGTCGCAAGTCCGCGCTTCCGACCGTGGCGCGCCTTCCGTGTGATGTATCGCGGAGTTGATGGCCACAATGGGCGTGGCACGAGCGATGCTCAACACCGACGCAGGCGACGCGGACACCGCGGCGCCGCACCGGAGGCTTGTCATTATGAATGCTTCAACGAAGGCGACATGGGGTTCGATCGGGCGCTCGGTCGCGACGCGAGCGGGTTTCGCGGCGCTCCTCGCTGGCGCGCTGCTCTTTGGGACGGCGGGGAACGCGGCCGCCTACGACGGCGTCGAGGTCGGCGTCGCGCCGCCCGCGCTGCGGGCCGAAGTGATTCCTCGCGCCCCGTCGCCGCATTACTTCTGGGCACGCGGATACTGGGGATACCGCCCGCACGGGGGCTACGCGTGGAACGGCGGCCGCTGGATGGCCCCGCGGGTCGGCTATGCGTGGCAGCCCGCCCATTGGTACGCACGTGGCGCCCGCTGGCACTTCGGCGGCGGCTACTGGCGCCACGCTCGCTGAATCACCCCGCGCCTGCGGCCTGACTCAGGCGCCTTTCGGCCGGATGCGCTCCGAGAGAACGGTGCGCAGGGGGGGAAAGAGGTTGAGGGCGAGCGCGCGATCCGGCGCCCACCAGGCGGCTTCGATCACCTCGCGGTGATCGACTTTCACCTCGGGCCGCACCGGGACCTCGAGGTTGAAGATGCGAACGTGATCGCTCTTGCCCTCCCACTCGTGGGTGTGATCGAACGCCAGCGCGAGGTCGGCGGCCTTCGCCGTGATGCCAACTTCTTCGCCGAGCTCGCGGATCACCGCGTCGGCCGGCGCCTCGCCGCGGCGGATGTAGCCGCCGGGCAGGCTGTAATAGGGGACGTACGAGTTTCGCACGAGCAGCACCTCGCCGCCGTGCCACAGGGCGACGAGAGCGCCCTCGGTCGTCGGATGCGCAATCCCCCAGTACAAGCGCATTCCGCGATAGGCGCAGACGTAGGCGAGCTGGAAGGCTCGATCGCGGAGCGTGGGCTTCGATTGCGCCGAGGTCGCTTTGTCGGTCATGCGGGAACGGTACTCCCTGGCCGAGTGGGTCTCGTCGCTATTCCCCGGCGCGCTGGTTTACATATGCCGGATACGTGCCGTCGGGGAAGTGATCGACGAGGCTTTTATAAGTTCGCGCGGCGTCCGCATGATTGCCTTGCGCCCACTGCGTGTCGGCGAGCCCGACGACCGCGGGCACATAGGATGGGTTGCTCTTGATCGCGCGCGTGTATGCGTCGATGGCCCCTCCCAGATCGTGGCGCATGCGCAGCACATCGCCGAGGCCGGCGAGCGCCTGCGAGTCGCCGGGGTGGCTCGTGAGGATGGCCTGGTAGATGCGCTCGGCGCGGTCGAAGTCGCCTTTTCGCACCGCATCCATCGCCGCCTGAAGGGGGTCGCTCCCGCTTGCCGGGGTCGTGCGCGCAGGGTCGCCACCCGCTGGAGGGGTCGCGGCCATCGCAACCGTGGGCGTCGACGACGCCGAGCTCGACGGAGCCGGCGGGGAGGACTCTGCCGGCCGCCCGACCGCGGTTCGATCCGCCCCGATCCACGCATGCAGATCGGACAAGAGCGGGTACGCGCGCTCGGCGGCGTCGAGCTTGGAGAGCTCGACCCTCGCTCCCGGGACGTCGCCGGCCTTCACCAGGGCGTAGACGAGCGCCGCCTCCGCTCGTCCAGGACGGAGCTCACCCGCGGCCGCGAGGCGGAGTCGCTCGATGGCGGCGCCCAGCGGTTGGCCCGGCTGCGCAAGGTCGAGAGCAGCCAAGCTGTAGGCTGTTTCGGGCTCCGACGCGCGGGCGAAGACGGCCACGACGTAGCCGCGGGCGCCATCGACGTCGCCGGAGAGACGCAGGGCATCGAGCTTGGAGAGGATCGCTCGGGGATCCTGAGGCGCAACGGACATCGCCTCGTCCGACGCACGCCGCGCGACCGCCGCACTCTCCTCCATCTGAGATCGCGTGACCCTGGCCTCCAAAGTCGCGTCGGCCGGGAGCAAGCGACCCCTCAGCCATGGGATGTCCGCCTTCGCTTCGGCGACGCGCGCCTCGTCGACGAGGACGCGCGGGTCCCGCTCGGCGAGGACGCTGGCCTTGTCGAAATCTCCCTGCGCGACGTCGAGCTCTCCGTTCGCGAGGGCGCGCTCGCCGCCCAGGACAAACGACTCCAGGCGAGGATCGACGGCCGCTTGCCTCGGGATCCGCCCGAGCCCGAGCTCGACGACGCGATACCGGCGCTCGACTACGAAGCTCAAAAACCCGAACGCCGCCACCATGACCGTCGCCACGATCCACCAGCCTGCGCGGCGGCGGCGCGGCGAGCGTTCATCCTCGGGCCACTCGACCTCGTCTTCCGCGTCGTGGATGGGGATATCGGGTCCCACGCGGAAACCTTCGCTCCGCGGAGGGAGGTCGCGCAAGCAATTCTGCGATGCCTAAGACCGTGATATCACCGTCAACTAGGCGAGGATGGGCAGATTTTTGCGCTTTGCGTGGTGCGTGACGGCTCGGCGAAGGGTCGTCTTGGTCCTTTCTTCGGCGTGGGCCATTTTCTTCGCGCTCTCTTTTGCGTTCGAGCAGCGCGCCTCGGCGTGCCTGTCCAACGTGAACTGCTCGGGCGTAACGCCGGTCTGCGGCCTTTCGCTCACGTGCCGGGCGTGCGAGAGCGATCTCGAGTGCGGCGCGCCGCTCTCCGGCGACTTCTGCTCGACCAGCGGCTCACAGCAGGGCGCGTGCGTGCAGGGAGGCCCCGGCTCGGACGCGTCGACCACGCCCTGCTCGGCGGACTCGGACTGCGGCGAGGGCCTCGTCTGCGACACGGGCGCCAACGGCACCTCGGCCTGCGTCGTCGGGTGTCACGCTCTTCCCCCCCCGGGCGGCGGAGACACATGTCCCATCGCCGAGCACTGCGACATCACGAGCACGACCATCGGCGTCTGCCTGCCAAACGCGAGCGCCGACGCAGGAACGTCGACGGGCGCGTGCACGGCGGACGGGCAGTGCGCGCCGGGCCTCGTCTGCGCGGCCTCGCCGGACGGCGGCGGCTCCACGTGCGTGGTCGGCTGCCGCGAGACGGGACCGGAGACCTCGTGCCCCTCGGGCGCGGAGTGCAACGTCGTCGACGGGGGCGTCGGTCTTTGCATCGGCACCGTGGGGACCGACTCCGGCAGCACGGTCGAGACGTGCGCGAACGACACTGGATGTCCCGCCGGCCTCGTGTGCGACCAAGCCATCAGCCCCAGCGCCGAGTGCGTCGTCGGGTGCCACGCCGTGGCGGGCGGCGTCGACACGTGCGCGATCGCGTTTCACTGCAGCGTCGTCGGCGGGAGCCTAGGCATCTGCCTGTACGACACGGGCACCGGATCCGGCACGTCGACCGGGACGTGCAACCTCGACTCCGACTGCGTCGCGGGCCTCGTCTGCGATCACTCGCTCGACGGAGGCGCGCAGTGCATCTTCGGGTGCCACGCGAACGGCGCCGGGAGCGACACGTGCCCCGGAGGGGCCCACTGCAGCAACGTCGGAGGTGGCGTCGGCGTGTGCCTCGAGAACGGGACAAGCAGCGGAGGCGGCGCGAGCAGCGGAGGCGCAAGCAGCGGAGGCGCGAGCAGCGGCGGTGCAAGCAGCGGGGGCGGCGCAAGCAGCGGAGGCGCGAGCAGCGGCGGTGCAAGCAGCGGGGGAGGCGCGAGCAGCGGAGGCGCGAGCAGCGGCGGTGCAAGCAGCGGGGGAGGCGCAAGCAGCGGGGGCGGCGCAAGCAGCGGGGAAGGCGCAAGCAGCGGAGGCGCGAGCAGCGGAGGCGGTGCAAGTAGCGGGGGCGGTGCAAGCGGCGGAGGCGCGAGCAGCGGGGCCGGTGCAAGCAGCGGAGGCGCGAGCAGCGGGGCCGGTGCGAGCAGCGGCGGCGGTGCGAGCAGCGGCGGCAGCGCAAGCAGCGACGGCGGCGAGGGAGCCGACGCAACGCTGAGCGGCGATGCCACCACCGGGCTGCCGTCCGACGCGGCGAGCGACGCGGGGTCTTCCAGCGGCGCCGGATCGAGCGCCGAGGCCGAGGCCGGGGCCAATGACGGGTTCCTCGAGGGAGCCGGGTGTTCCTGCAGCACCGCGCCGGGCTCGGGGTCGATGAACGACGGCTTGCCGTTCGGGGTGCTTGCGGCCGTCGTGGGCCTGGCGCTCACCACGCGCGGCCGGGGCCGCAAGAAGGACGGACGGCGGACGCGATGAAGACGCTCGCCTCGCTCGCGGCCCTGCTCGTCGCGACCACCGCATCCGGGCTGGCGATCGGTCAGCAGGCCAAGGGCTTCGCGCTCGACGCGTTCGATCCGGCCGAGCGAGGGAGCGACTGGTTCGCGGCCGACTCCCTCGACCTGCGCGGTTTCATGCGGCCCGCCGCCGGCATCGTGGCGGACTGGGCGCACGAGCCGCTGGTGCTCGCGAACCCCGACGGCTCGATCCGGACGCCCTTCGTCTCCAACCAGATCATCGTGCACCCGGGCGCGAGCCTCGTGCTCTTCGACCGGCTCCGTCTCGCCTTCGACATGCCGCTGGCCGTCTTCGAGGACGGCAACTCGCTCATCTTCTCGGGCCAGTCGCTGACGGCGCCGTCGTCGTTCGCGGCGGGCGACCTGCGCCTCGGCGCCGACGTGCGCCTCTACGGCACGTACGGAAGCCCGTTCACGCTGGCGTTCGGCGCGCAGGTGTTCGTGCCTACGGGAGAACCGGCGTCGTTCACCAGCGACGGCACCGTGCGCCTGCAGCCACGGCTGATGGCGGCCGGCAAGGCGGGCGAGTTTTCGTATGCGGCCAAGGTCGGCTTCGAGTACCGGCCCGAGACAGGGGACTTCGCGCAGAGCCAGCTGGGCAGCGTCATGGTGTTCGATGCGGCGGCGGGCGTGCGCCTCATCAACGACGCGCTCCTGCTCGGCCCGGAGATCTACGGCAGCACCGTGGTCACGACGAGCGCGGGGCCCTTCGAGAAGCAGAACACGCCCCTCGAGGCGCTGTTCGGCGCCCACGTTCTGGCGGGGCCCATCCGCGTCGGGCTCGGCGGCGGAGGCGGTCTCACGCACGGCTACGGGTCGTCGGCGGCGCGGCTGGTCGCGACGATCGAGTGGGCGGCTCCGTACAAGAGGCGCGATCGCGACGCCGACGGGATCCCGGACGACGAAGACGCTTGCCCCGACGTAGCCGGGTTGCGCTCGTCGGACCCGGCGAAGAACGGATGCCCGCCCGACCGCGACAACGACGGCGTCGCCGACGTGGACGACGCCTGCCCGGACGTGCCCGGGGTGCACACGTCGAACCCGAAGACGAACGGATGCCCGCCCGACCGCGATGGCGACGGTATTCCGGACGCCGTCGACGCGTGCCCGTCCGTACCGGGGATCGCCACGCACGATCCGAAGACGAACGGCTGCCCGCCGGACCGCGACAAGGACGGGATCGCGGACGCCGAGGACGCATGCCCGGACGTGCCCGGCGTACGCACGTCGGATCCGAAGACGAACGGCTGCCCCGGCGATCGCGACAAGGACGGCATCACCGACAACGAGGACGCCTGCCCCGACGTGGCGGGCGTCCGAACGTCGGACCCGAAGACGAACGGCTGTCCGCCGGATCCCGACCGCGACAAGGACGGCATCCCGAACGCCGTCGACGCGTGCCCCGACGTCCCGGGCAAGGCGGACCCGGACCCGAAGAAGAACGGCTGCCCGCTGGCGTTCGTCCAGGGGAGCCGTATCCGCATCACCGACCAGGTGAAGTTCCGGACGGACAAGGCGGAGCTGGATCCGTCGGGTGAGCCGGTGCTCTATGCCGTCGCCAAGATCCTCATGGAGCACCCGGAGATCACGCTGCTGAGGGTGGAGGGGCACACGGACTACACGGGCGGCCCTGGGTATAACCAGAAGCTCAGCATCGACCGCGCGGCGTCGGTCGTGAACTGGCTCGTGGGGCACGGGATCGACGTCTCGCGTCTCGTCAGTCAGGGGTTCGGGATGACGCGGCCGCTCGTCTCAAACGGGGATGAGAATGGGCGGCGGCTGAATCGGCGGGTCGAGTTTCATATCGTCACACGCGATTCGGGTGGGGAGACGGCGCCTGGGCAAGCGCCGGCGCGCTGACCTTTCGGGACGGGCGGACGGGTGAGGGGGGCGGCTTCGTCGGGTGGGGGGCGGGGGTGGGGTTGGTGCGCCGTGCGAGTCATTGAAAAAGAGGCTCGCCGCTGACGTGGCGGCGGACGGAACGAATTGCAAGATGCGCCTCCGACTCAAGAAGGCGGTCCCCTCAGGCTCGCTCGCGCGGGAGAACGATTGGAAGATGGGTTGGCCGGGCAAGAAGGCGCTCCCCTCTGACTCGCTCGCGCGCGACTCCCATCCGACGATGCGCCTCTGAGGCTCGACAGAGGGCTGCTGGCCCTCGGCGACGCGTTTCTTGGGCCGAAGCGAGCGACGGTTGGCGTGAGGGAACTACTGGACCGGCATTTGGGCTAGGAGCTTGGGCGAAGCGGTGGCTCGGGTGAACAAGAAGGAGTCGCTTCTGAAGGTCGAGGGGTTCAGCCTCTCGCTTGGCTCCTCGCCTTCCGACCTAACTCAAACGCCGTCCTACCTCGGAGCCACCCGACTGGCGCGCGCCCTCGTCGTCGACTTCAACGGTGGCGTCCTGCTTCGGGGCGCTCTCCATCCCCCACCCTTCCCCCTTGGCGCCCTTGGCGTCCTCGCGGTCTCTCCTCCGCAAACGATCGACTCTGTCGCTCAGTGGCTGCGTGCGAAGGCGGCGAAAGGTTCGAAGCCGACGAGCGGGCCTGTGTGGGCGAAGGCCAGGATCTTGATGTCGGAGGCGCGGGGGGCGAGGCGGGCCTCCAGGGCCTTGAGGGACGCGACGTTCTGGCTGGAGCTCTTCGAGAAGAGGCTCACGGCCTTCATCATGACGCCCTCGTTGGAGGCGCCGGCGCTGTCGCCGAAGAAGAGCACCCCGCGGGCGAGGTAGACCGCGGACCCGGGTGTGTGGCCGGGCACGGCGAACGTCTCGACCTTGACGTCGCCGACGTCCGACACGTCGCCGTCGTTGACGGGGTGGTCGACCTTGGCGGCGTCGCCCACCAGCGCGACCTCGTTCTGCAAGGCGTAGACATGCGCGTCGGCGAACAGCTTGCAAGCCGCCGTGTGATCGCCGTGACCGTGTGTCAGGAAGATGGCAGTCACCGCGGCGGGGGTGAGCCCGCGGCGCGCCAGTGCCCCCAGGATGGCCTTGCCCGAGGCATCGTGCCCCGCATCGACGAGGGCGACCTTGCCCGGGGCGACGTCGATCAGGAAGACGCTGACGAAGCCGTCCTTCACCGTCTCGACCCCGGGCACCAGCTGCGCGGCGTCGACGATCGGACTGTTGCTGCCGAAGGCCGTGTACCAGATGGCTCCGACCGCCAGGAGGAGCACCACCACGACACCGCCTACCCACTTGAGTGCGAGTTTCACGGCGCTCTTGTACCACGCGGGCGACCCCTCCAGTTTGCCCGGCCGAGGGCTGGCTAGGGGATTGCACACGCCGC
>Ga0302325_10016414_pt1 | contig 15684 bp, 15 predicted proteins | sample Palsa_T0_2_FD_201948 | JGI IMG/M metagenome (GOLD analysis project Ga0302325, IMG submission 201948) | Peat permafrost microbial communities from Stordalen Mire near Abisko, Sweden - Palsa_T0_2 | ecosystem: Environmental > Terrestrial > Soil > Palsa > Peat permafrost | place: Sweden: Abisko...
TCGGCAGCTTCTTGAAGGTCCGCCTCAGACCAGCTTTCAGCACGAACGGCGCCTTGCGCGCGAGAAAGACAGCAGTCCTCAGCTGCTTGCCGGCGTCCATTCGAGCCTCCCGGCTGGTCATCGGGGCAAGTCCGCCCAGCAGCGCGAGCGCAGTCAACCGCTGCGGCGCCGAAGCCGCAACTGCGACGCCGTACCCCGTACCGCCTGATTGGGTCACGACCCCGGTACGCTCGATGTCAAGTGCGTCGAGCAGCGCAAGCTGGTCAGCTGGCCAGTCAGCCATCGTGCGCCCAGGCTTAGCGGCGCTGCCGTGGATCCCGGGACGGTCCGGGATCAGCAGACGGATGCCGAGCTTACGCGCCGTCGGCGCGAGAGCCCATCCGAGACCACGAGAGCAGGGACCGTCGAGAACGGTGACCACCGGTCCGGCGTCGGCGCCGGCCTGCACGTAGGAGAGAGTGCGGCCGTCTGGCAGCGCGATCTGAGAGTTCATCTCTGGTTGCGACATCGTGTCGCAAGATAGTTGCATAGTCTGCGACAGAATGTCGCAACGAGCTCCGCGCGTCCCGGCCAACGAAACCCGGCACCGAATCCTGGCCGCGGCGCGTGAACTACTGCTGGACCGTCCGTTCGCCGCACTGACGGTTGGCGACGTGATGGCCCGAGCGGGGCTCACACGTACCGTCTTCTACCGACACTTCGAGGGGCTGCCGCAGCTCGCCCCCGAGTTGCTCCCCGATGCTGAGGACCCGCTCGTCGACCAAGTCCTCCGCGGCTCTCCCGAAGACCTCATCGACACAATGATCACCGGCCTAGTCGGGCTGTACGCGGACAACGGCAGGTGGCTCCGCGCAATCGACGCCGCCGCAGCGGACCCAGACGTCGCTGCCGCGCTCGACCGCGCCCTCGTCGGTCCACGCCGCCTATTGGAGACGCTCGTCGCCGACGCTCCGCACCCGCCGCCCAACCCACGCGAGTTCGCGCTCCTACTGATGGCAACCCACCGAGCATACCTACTCGACAAATTCGGCAGCGGCAACGACACGCCGGAAAACCGTCAGGACGCAATCGCCGCGCTCGCCGCCCTCTGGCGGCGGCTTCTCGCGCAGTGAACCTCGAGCCCGGACAAGCCCTCGGCCCGGCCCCCTTTTCGCGCGGAAAGCGCGACTGCGTCGCAGAAGGCCATCGCCCTCCGAACGTATCGCCGATAGCCGTCAGCGACGGCTGACTCGACGGTAGCGGCCTCTCGACCCGTGACAACAGTAGGTTGACACGACAACTAGTGGTTGTCATTATGTTGGCATGACCACTGACAACAACGCCGCTGCGCAGCAAGCGACCTTCGACCGTATCCGCGAGGTCCGGGCCGAAGCCATCAAGCACACTCAGCTAGCCCGGAAGTTCGCCGCGGAACGGCGTGACCTGATGCAAGAATTGATCGGCGAGGGCGTCTCGCAAGCCGAGATCGCACGGGAACTCGGCGTAACCCGCCAGGCGATCCAAAAGATGCTGGCGTGCTGATCGCTTGACTACGAGGACGTTCGCGGAGGATCGGCTCGCGAACAGAGTGGCGCCGACTACGACGCGATCCAAGCGCAAGCAGGTTGCCCCGCCGACTTGGACCGAACGCTCCAGTGCGCAGCGATGCACAGCCCGGCGGCGCCGGCTCGATCGTGATTAGGGGCTTGCTGCCCTGGGTCGTTCAGCGAATGGCGGAGAGGTCATTGCGGCTGCTGACGACCTCTCGTGCCGTTTCGTCACCCGTTCTGCTCCCATCTCTTGACGAGGACTACGAACCTCCGCGATGCTGGGTAAATGCCGTCCGATCGGCCGCCGCAGGCGGCCTAGTCTGGCTGGGACGGTCCCGCGTTCGGCGACGAAAGAGGACCTATGGGCATCAGCCGTGAGCAGGCCGCCGCATTTGTGGAGGGGTACGGCCGGACCTGGGAAAGCTGGGATTTTGACGGCTTCGTTGACTTGTTCGAGGACGACGTGATCTACGTCGAGCATCCGACTGATGAGACCGTCGTCGGCCGCGAGCAAATGCAGGCCTACATTCGAGCGGAGTACGACTACCAGGGTGTCGCCACCGTCCTGATGGGCCGCCCGATCGTTGAGGGATGCCAAGTCGTGGCCGAGTTCTGGGCGACGATGACTAAGTCCGAGCAGGAGCGAACGCTCATCGGATGTTTCATCGCGCGTCTGGACCCAACCGATGGGCGATGCACGCACTTCAGGCAATACTAGTTCGTCACGCAGGGACACGCGCGCCCGTTTGCAGCCTGGGGCAACTATTAGGCGTCCGCGCTGCCCATCCGCCGTCTCAATCGCCGAACGCTGAGCGGACACGCGACCCCTTGGCAGTCACCGTCGGACCCTGGCCAGCTCACTCTCCAGCGGCCGCTCCCGCGCAGCCGCGCGGGGTGCGGGGGTGCGCGGTGCGCGGGGTGCGCTGTCAGGATGCCTGGCGTCGCGGCGGCTATGGGTTCAGAATAGGTGCATGGCGAGCGCGCGGCCCGGGCTTCGGCGTCGATGGTGAGCAGGTCGGTGCGCTGGTTGATTCGATGTCGTCGCCGTCATGTGCATGTGACGGGTGCCGTCGTTGCAGGGATGCTGGTCGTTGCTCTGGGCTGGGCGGGGTTTGTGCCAGTCGCTCGCGGCGATGGCGATCCGGCGAGCGACTTCCTGTTGACCCAGCAGGCCTTCTTTACCTCGGAGACGACGGCCGAGTCACCGCCGCAGCGAGAGCTGCTGTCGCTCCTTAGAGCGGCGCAGCTCGCTCGGTTCCCGATCCGGGTGGCGATCATCTCGAGCGAGTACGACCTCGGCTCGATCACGGCGTTATGGCGCAAGCCGCGCCTGTATGCGCGTTTCCTCGGGATCGAGTTGTCGGCTACTCGCAATCAGCGTCTGCTGGTGGTGATGCCGAACGGGTTCGGGTTCGACTGGCCCGGGCATTCTCACGCCGCGGCGTACGGAGTCCTGGCACAGGTTCCGATCGGGCCACGCTCCGACGGCCTTGCCACCGCCGCGCAGACGGCGGTCCGCCGGCTCGCGAGCGCGGCAGGCGTACGGCTGACACCGGCCGCCGACCGTGCCGCGCGCCCTGGCGGCGGGGGCTCAATCTGGATCTGGCTTGCGGTCGCGATCGCTGCTGCCACCGCGATCGGTGTGGGCGCCCGTCGCCGCCGGCGCACGGCAGCGCCGCGCCGTCGGCAAACAACCGCGCCCGCAGCCCAACCCGTCGGCCAGTCGCCGGGCAGGAGATGGTGGGCGATCCCCGGGTTGGCGGCGCTAATGATGCTCTCGATCGCGACGCCGATCGTGCTTGTTGTCGATCTCAGAAGCGGCGAGGCCGCAGGCCCCAACGCCGCATCGATCATCATCCCCCCGCCGTTTTCGTGGGGGGCGGGTCGCAGGCCGGCTCCCGGCTTTGTGCTCCGCGACCAGAACGGGCACCGCGAGTCGATCGCCCAGTTCCGTGGCCGGCCGCTGATCGTGACGTTCGTCGACCCGCTGTGCCGGAATCTCTGCCCGCTCGAAGCGCACCTGCTCAATCAGGTCGTGGGCTCGATGCGTGTGGCACACCGGCCCGCGATCCTCGCTGTCAGCGTCGACGTATACGCCGACGCGCGCGCAGACTTACTGCAGGACGAGCACAAGTGGGAGCTCGTGCCGCAATGGCACTGGGCCGTCGGCCGACCGGCCCAGCTGGCGGCCGTCTGGAGGCGCTATCAGATCGGCGTCAACGTGGTCCACAAGCGGATCGGTTCGACAAGGATCAACTACATCACCCACACCGAGGCGGCGTACGTAATCGACGCCACCGGTCATGAGCGGGCGCTGTTCATCTGGCCGTTCTACCCGCAGGACGTGGAGCACGTGCTCCGCGAGCTGACCTGAACTCTCAACGGCTCACTCGATCGCGCCGTCTATGCGCTGCAGCTCGATCCCCGAGCTATGGCCAAACGCCAGGATGTACCGGAGCTGGTGCACTGCGAACGCAGCAGGCGACAAGCAGGCCGCTTGGCCAAGCCCTCACGGCCCCAAGGCGTCCGCTGGCCATGGCTCGGCGCACGCCGAGGACGTCTGATCAGGGCGTCCGGAATCGGCCGCGACCTCGTCTCACATCCGAACCACCACCGGACGTTCAGACGAATGCTCACAACAGGCCGAGTAGTCCGCGTTGCGTCGATGCTTTCGGTCATCGCATGCTTCCGGCGCCGCGCCTGCTGCCGAGCCGCCGCCGCCAGCAATGTTTCGAAGATCGCGCCGAACGGAAGACACAGCGTGCTGAATTAGCGCACCGCAGATCGGGTACGACGACGTTCTCGTTACCAAAGCGAAAGACGCAGTCACTGCGGCGATATGCGCTGAGCTGTCGTTCAAGCGCCTATATGTCAGGAAGCTGTGCGCGGCGTCCATAGTGGGCGACCCGGTTTCGGAGCGGGAACAGACCCCACTTCGTGCCCTCTCTCGGTCCCGTCCTTGAACAGCGGCGTATGCGGCCATTCAGGTTGGTGTTGGCCCGGGCTGCTCGATGGCCTTAACGGCTCGGTCGCTCCTGCGGCGGCCGAGCGACTCGTGCGTTCAGCTTGTGTCGCCGGGGTTGGCGTTTGGCTGTATCTTCTTCGCTGTGGCCTGGACGAGCATCATGGAGGATGCGCTTGAGCGTCTAGGTGACGCTGAGCACAGGTTGGGCGGGTCTCCAGAGGCGAAGGCAACGGCCGTTCGTGACCTCCAACGAGCTCGCTCGGAAATCGAGATGGCGGTTGCTTCGGCAAGGCGGAAGGTGGAAATAGAAGCCATCGCCGCTCGGGATCAACTGCGACGCGAAACCCAGGTCCTCCGTGCACAGTTCGACAAAGAGCGACACGAGTTGCACGACTTGCTCGATTCCGAGCGCGAGCGACACGACATTGAGCTCGCTGAGGCGTCTCGTCGGCACTCACTCGTGATGGAGAAGGAACGTGCCGAGCTCGAACGTACCTTTGACGTCTATCGAAATCAGCGAATGGACCTCGAAGACGGAGTTCGCCAGGCGCTCGTCGTGCTCCGAGAAATAAGCGGGCGATGGCTCCCGTCGAGGCTCCGAACGTTTGCGGCCGCCGATCTCCGGCGCTTGGCGGCGGTTGAGAGAAGCCTAGCTGCGGCGATGAAGGACTCGGAAAAGGCCGACGACACAATCCTAAAAGCGAGGCTTGCTGCGTTCCCAGACGCGAACTAGCTAGGTTTCTGATCCCGCGGTTGCGAGTTGCTCATCGGAACGGCGAAGGGAGCTACAAGTCCCGTCGCCGCTGACCTTGAAGGAGTGGGTGCTTGCGGATGGCTGTGTCGTCGTCCTCGTGTGCGACAACGGCATGCTTGTTCCAGACACCAGGGCGGAGATTGCTAGGCGAAGTCCTGGATCTCGACTGAACCGGCGCCAGCTCTCTGGGCGACGCACCAAAGCGTCTCCACGCTGTCAGCGGCGAGGCCTCCAGAGTCGACTTACGCGGAATGACTGGACGCGTGGCCTCGACATCCCGCCAGGTCTGGCGATTTGTGCTGCCGGACCAGTGCAGACAATTCTCTCAGAGGAGGCTCCCCAGTTTCCGCGGCTACCACGATCATTCGACGGCCCCGGACGCGAGCAGCTTGAGTCGTCGGAGGGCTCACCTGGAACCAGATGCGCGCGAGCGATTTCGTCCGCGTGCCTGACACCGGCGGCAATGTACGTAATTCTCCAGCAGCCGCAGAGTCCGCCGCGTCATATCCCAACGATCACCGAACGCGAGGCTGTGGAGGTGGCGTCAAGTCGTCCGCTATGTGCTCGCACGCGTGGCTTACATCGAGGTCCGCGATCATGGCGCGCGATAGATTCGGCACGAGCCCAAGCGCATGCTCGAGCAAGCACTAATCTCCAGGCTTCGGGAGGCCCTTCGCGATGCGAACAGTTGGCTGGACGTTCACTCCAGGCTCCAGGAGCTAGCACCCGACCACGAGGACCCACTTCATCGTGCCTTTCTGGACGCATTCGGTTACGCCCTGATTGAGCGCTCGTACTACGCGGCCCGTGACCGCGAGGGCGGCCCGTTCACCGCCATGTTCTCAGGCGAGGGGTGGCAGGCGCCACCACGACTGAGCGACGTTCAACCCCAGGCCGTGGCGGCGTGGCGTGACGCCGCCGACGCGCTGGATGAGCCGCTCGCCGTCTCACGATTGGGCGATCTCCTTTGGGAGGTCAAGTCCAAACCACGCCCAGACCTGCGTGCCCGGGCGGCCTCGGACGCCTACCGGGTGCTCGCTAAGGAAGACACACGCCCGCCAATCGAACGCGTTCGCTACCTGACCCGCGGACTTGAGCTCGCGTGCGCGGTTGGCGACGTCGACCGCCAAGCCGGCCTGATTGACGAGATACGCGATGCAGTTCGCTCCGACCTTGAATCGAACGACGGTGGCGCGGGCGTGAGCCGCTTGCTCTTGAGCGCGCTCGTTGATCTTCCGGAGGCGGCGCGACCCGCCGAAACGGACGAGCTGCTCGTCCGTACTAACGCGACCTACGGTGACAATCCTCACATCGCCGACGGCGTCGCAGACCTCCGTGCGCGACTTCTAACCACGACCGAAAGGGAGTCCCTTCGCCGCGCACAAGTCGAGACATGGCGGACCGCCGCCGGTGGCGCCACGGCACGCTGCGCGTCATTCATCTCGAGCACGCGCTCGGCCTGGCACGGACCCACGGCCTAGCAGACCTCGTTCAGGAGATCCGGCGAGAACTCCAAAACATTCCAGCGGAAGCCCTCGATCTGAAAGCTGTCTCCGCCGAGGTCGAGATGCCGGCGGCCGAGGTAGAGGCGTTCCGCGCTGCGTTTCGCGCGGGCACGTGGGAGGACGCGATGCGCCGGTTCGGTGCCCAAGGGCCACCCGGCGGCGAGCCAGCCGACCTCGAGGAGCACGTGGACAGAGTGATGCGCGATTACCCACTCCAGTTCCTTTTCACGAAAGCCATCGTTGGACCGGATCGGGCGACAGCCATATTTCGCGCCACCGGCCAAGACAGCCATCGCCGCCTTGCAGTCTCGCAACATCGAGCCGAGAGCGCTCGTTTTTGGGGCATCTTCGCGGCGGAGGTTCTGGACATCGTCCGCGAACGCCACGGCGTCCCGAACCACCACGCGCTGGCGCTGTTCTTCACCACAAGCCTGATCGATGTTGAGGTAGCCGAGCGGATCGCACGAGCCATGGAACTGCACTGGTCCGGAGACTACGACGAAAGCGCGCATCTCCTGACCCCGCGACTTGAGACCGTTCTGCGCGAGGCCGCCCGTCGCGTTGGCATCCCCATAATCCGCGAGCCGATAGGAGTCGAACCCGGGGGTGTGCGCGGACTCGGGGCCATCCTCCGGGACCTAGGAGGGGCATTCCGCCACGCCGGCTGGCATGCCTACCTTGAGAACCTCATCACTGACCAGCTCGGGTTGAACCTCCGAAACCCCGTCGCGCACGGTCTCCGGCCTCAATTTACGAAGGTCGACTCAGCGCTGCCAATCCACGCTGCCTGCTACCTACGACTTCTCGGTCTTGAATCGATCGAGCCCGAAACACCTGGCTGAGCCGCATACTGCGGGCGTGAGCCTCGCAGACGTAGCAACGTTAGGAACTGCGATCTTCGCCGCTATTGCGGCTGGCGCGTCGTGGGCCACGGTGGCGCAGGCACGACGCGGGCGCATCGACGCGGCAACGCCAAGCATGTCGATCGACGTGATCACACCTCTCGGCAGCAATGAGGTACGTGTGCACTTGATGAATCACGGCCACGCCGTGCGGGGCGTCGAATTCGCGGTGGCAGTCGACGGGCAGATGACGTTCAGCGTGACCCCCAGGCCAACGCTCCAGCCAGGGGAACTGCTGATTCTTAGAACCGCAATCAACCACGTCAGCCGCGCCGACCCGGTGTCGTACATCTCTTGTTATGACCTGACCGGGAGAGTGCTTCACGCCTGGTGGCCAGACGGCGAGCACCGGGTGTACCGCGTCAAGGACCATCCAGAAGAACGCGTGAATCGATCCCAGCTCATGGCCAGGCTCGCTCCGGCGCTGGACATTAGCCAGATGCAACTAGTGCCCTACGAAGAGGTACGCGAATAGCGTTGTGTCAACCGGGATCGCCAAGGTACGCCGGAGTACCAGGGGCCGATCAGATGTCGCAGGTCAGTCCTTCGAGCACGACTCGTGACTGGCTCCTCGGAGTCGCCGGCGCGCCTGAGTGCGTGCGCCCCCGCCGCGCTGCGACGATCAATGAGAGCCCGCGCTGGCGGATACGAGGTGCTCGACGACATTCCTACCTAGAAACCCGGGGCGTGCCGCCTGCACGATGTCGAAGGCGTCCTTGGCGCAGGTGTCGGCATCGCCGAGCAGGAGCCGGTCATATGCGGTTCGGACCTCACGGTCCGAGTCGACGCCGCGATTCTTTACGTGCACGAGGTCATCGCGGATGCCCTTCAGGTGGAGATATCGCTCCCACGGCCTCCTGCCCTTGATTGGCTCGCCGATGTCGAGCATGGGCACAGCGAGACCGAACTTCTCGTCGAGGTTCAGCGCGTGGACCATGTCCTCTTGGGGCACGTCACGCGTCCGGTCCTTCTTTCCGATCGTGACGACAGCGTCCTGGGGCAGGCGATCGAATCGATCGATGCCGTTGCACCGCGAATGGTCGTTGCGTCGGCGCTGTCGACCCAGACCGCGCGGCCGACCGTCCTGAGCCATCTTCAGCGTCCGATCACCAAGGTCCCCCGAATAGAGGTCGCGAGTGCTGGCCGTCGCGAGTTGTGCGATGACTGACCAGCCTGTGCCCGGAGATGAGATGTCGCAGATCGCTGATGACGGCCGGATCGGACCTGCCGCGTCGACGGGCGATGCCGGCGTTCCCGGAGCGCCCAGCGGCGATCCCGGGGTGATCGGTCGACCGCGATCAGCGGCCGCGCGGACTCAAGCGGCCCGCGAAACGGCGAGCCGGCGCGTACACCAGCTGCGCACGCAGAGCGAGCTGGTCGACGCAGCGTTCGAGGCTGGTGACATTGACCGACGCCGCGCTGGCTCGTTGCTGGCCGGCGGGATCGCCTTCCGCGTCTTCATCTGGCTGCTGCCGGCGGCGCTGTTCGCCGCCGGTGTCACCGGCCTGTTCCGATTTACCGGCTCCGCACAGCCCGATCGCGTCGCGCGCAGGCTCGGGCTCGGCGCGTCCGTTGCTGCCATCGTCAGGCAGGCAACCAGACAGTCGCATAAGGGCTCCGCAGCCCTGCTGGCGATCGGCCTGGTCCTGATGATGTACATGTCGATGAAATTGATTCGCGCGCTCAGGGTCGCCTTCGTACTGGCGTGGGAGGAGCCTTTTGGCCGCAGACCGCACGTGCTGCGCGACGGCGCGATCCTGTCGGCCGCACTTCTCTTGGGGCTCGCGACACAGACCGCCATCGGGTATCTACGCCACCAGGTTGGACCGGCATCCGTGCTCCTCAGCCTCGTGTCGATCGCGGTCGCTGTCGGGCTCTGGCTGAGCGTCTCGCTGCTGCTCCCGCACGCTGACGCTCACTGGCGAGCGCTCCTACCGGGCGCAGTCCTGTTCGCCATCGGGGTCGGGGCAATGCACTTTGCGACCGTCTACTACTTTGCCCCCAAGCTCGCCAAAGAAGGATCGCTGTACGGCTCGCTCGGTACCGCCGCGGTCTTGCTGCTCTGGCTCTTCGTCCTGTCGCGCATCGCCGTGGCATCGGCGTTCTACAACGCGACACTATGGCGCCGCAAACCCCAGAGCTGACACCGAGTTCGACTTGGTCGTGGGAAGTTGTGACGGTATGCCGCGAGCTACTGGCGCCCCTGACGCGTTCGCGAGCCGAACGCCCAAGTCTGGCCACACTACGCATGAGAACGCACCGGACGCTTCGAACCCGGGGCGACGGATCACCGGGTCACGGCCCTGACCGGGGTCCCGCCGAGGCGCCCGACACGTTAGACCGGCGCGGCCGACGTTTGTCACCCAACTTTGCCGGCAAGCAGAGGATCGTCCGGCAGAGGTCGCGCTCGCGCGTCGGTACCGATGGGCCACCGCGCACTCCGCGCCCCGGCTGAGGGCGGCTGGCGCCGGCGGCGAGCGCGTCTCAATACCTATCGACCAGCGGACGCTTTGAGCGTCGGCTGACGCCATCCGACGTCGGCCGCAAGTGCGTCTCACGTACCAACGGCTACCGAACGCTTTAGTGGGCTCGGGCGTCGGTGGTTGTGAACAGGTCGACTCCGTGGTGGGCCGCGTGGGCAACGAGTACTCGACTGATCAGACTGGCCAGGCCGTCGCGATCTGAGGGTGGCAACGGGTCCAGCAGTATCGAGATGTCCGCTTGAAAGCGGGTGGAGGCCTGAGAAATGAGCGAGCGTCCATCGTCGGTGAGGCTGACCTGGAGGGATCGTCGGTCTGTCGGCGACGGTACCCGCGTGACGAGACCGCGGCGCTCGGCACGGTCTACCAGCCCGGTGATGCTGGATTTGTCAAGGTCGAGAAGTTGCGCCAGCTCGTTCATGGTCGGCGTGCGGTCGCGCAGCACGCCGAGCAGGCGCGTTTGGATGATCGAAAGGTCGTGCTCGGCGGCTCGTCGCTCGAGCAGGCGATGGATGACGAAGGCGAGCTGGGCGAGCCCGTCGACTGGGGTCAGCTCCTCACGCGCCGTCGCCGGCGGAGCGATCGATCGGGATGCCATGCTGGAACTCTACTTGCGTTAGTACGTGCCATCAACTAAATTAGTACGTGACACCAACTAAAGGATCCGCAGCCCTCCAGGAAGGGACCCCGAATGGCGCAGATGAACGCAGCCGTAGTGACATCGTTTGACGAGCCACCGCACTACCAGCAGTGTGAGGTGCCCCAACCGACGACGCCCGACGAGATGCTCGTCGACATCCTCGCCGTCGGCCTGCATCCGCGCACGCGAAGCGGCGCGGCGGGAGCTCACTACACCAGCACGGGAACGCTGCCGATGGTCCCCGGCATCGACGGCGTCGGCCGGCGGCCGGACGGCAAGCGGATCTACTTCGTAGCCCGCGACGACGTCATCGGCACGATGGCCGACAAGGCGCTCATTGATACGCGCCGCGCGATCGAACTGCCCGACGATGTCGACGTCGCGAAGGTCGCTGCCGCAATGAACCCAGCGATGTCAGCATGGGTGGCTCTCCGCCGCCGCGTTCCGATCGAGTCCGACCAGAGCGTGCTGGTCCTCGGCGCAACCGGAAATGCCGGGGCGATGGCCGTGCAGGTGGCCAAACGCCTTGGCGCGGGCCGGGTCATCGGCGCGGGCCGTGACCTGGATCGACTCAACGGGCTTACCTCGGTCGGTGCCGACGACGTCGTCCAGTTCACCGCCGACATCGACGCGACGGGCGCAGCGCTCGGTCGGGTGGCCGCCGACGTCGATATCGTGATCGACTACTTGTGGGGCAAGCCGGCACCATCGCGGTCACACCCAACACGGTGCCCCTGCACGATGTCGAGAGCATCTGGGCCCAGGCAGACCTGCCAGGCCAGCGAACCGTACTCGTGCCCTAGCCCCTTCCAACCACCCCAATCCCGCCGGAGCTCCAATCACGCTCGCCTGATCAACCGCGGCGAAAGCGGACACGCAACGCCGCAGGATCACGATCATCCGTGGCGCCATCCACAGACCTCGCCTCGCTTGAGCATCCGCTTGCGAACGCCGCCGAGTTCGCTGAGCGCGTTCGCCGCGGAGGCCGGCGGCATCGCATAAGCCCAACGCTCTCTGCAACGTCGCGACACGGTCGGCAGCGCGTCGCTGCGCACCGTGATCGGTCCGCGGCTCTGGGGAGGAGCGCGTGGCCGATTCGGCCCCGGAAAGCAGTCGTGTCACGCTCGCTGCGAGCCTTGCCGAGAATGTCCGATGGGAGTAGCCGCGACGCTCATTCTCCCGCCGGCGCCCTCGATATCAGCGCTCGTCTCACTCGACCCAGGCGTCGTTCACGCGCTCACCGTCGGCGTCGTGATGCGGACCGAAAACGAGAAACTCAAGTCCATCGGGGCCTGCCTCAAAGGCGCGGACGACCTCAGGCGCAACCCGGATCGCGTCAAGCATCCGGACATCGGCGATCTCGCCATCGAGCTTGACTCGTCCAGTGCCGGCGAGAATCAGGTACACCTCCTCAGCGCGCGTGTGCCTGTGAGCGAACGGCGAACGTTTCCCAGCCCGAAGGCGAAAGTGCGTCACCCCCGTCTGCTCGGTCTCGAGATCCACGCGTGCCACACGTGCCTCCCATCGATCTCCAAAGCCGCCCGCCGGCGCCGCGTCCTCGACATCGGCCAGATTGATCTGCTTGTGCGAGCGTGACATCTCATCCTCCCACTCGACTAGTCGAGCCGATGATCCCAGCCCGGCCCCCGGGGGCTCAAGCAGGTTGTGACGTTTCACGACGTTTTGCGTTGCCGCCAAGGCAGACGCCGACCGAGACTGCCACTTCCCGCCCGGCGGCCAAGTCGACCACCTCCAAGCTAGGCGGCGGCCGGGGACTCGGCTGCGCCGCGGGTCGTCAGCGGTTGGGGCGTGAGCACGCGGCTGTGAGGCGCTTAGGCTGGGGCTGGCGGGCAGGTGTGGCGCTGCTTGGGCCCGGAAGGGCGCGGGCGCAGGCGGCTTCGATGAACCGTGCGAGCTCGCTCGAACGCTCGCGCTGGGGGTGGTGGCCCATCTTTTTCCAGACGCTGATCTGCGCTTGCGGGAATGCGGTCATGACACCGTCGCGGTGAGCGAGCGGAACGACCCGGTCGTGATCGCCCCACAGCGCCAGTACCGGCCCGCGGTAGTCAAGCTGGCGGCGGTAAAACGCGCGGGGCGAGAGCCCCGACGCGGAGATCGCCTCGTTCGCGCACTCCGCGCCCGGCGCCCAGCGGTGAGCGTTCTGACGCAGTCGCGCGACGAGCTCGGGGTCTGGGCGATGGCCGTTGCCGACAACCGCCATGTAGACGCCGACCGCGGTCACGGGGTTCGCCAGCGCCACCGGCAGGCCACGGCGGACCAAGCCGTGTACGCCCGGCAGTTGGATCGCTTCGGCAAGATGAATGCGCCCAAACCCGACGGGGGCGATCAGGACGAGCGCGGCCACATCGTCGCGTAGCTGTTCTGCCAGCCCGGTGGCGACAGCGCCACCTAGCGAATGGCCGACGAGCGTGAAGTCGTGAACCTCGAGTGCCGCCAAGACGGCGTGCACGTCCTGGACGTAGGCCGAGATGCGGTTGCGCGTCGGGCAGTCCGAGTCGCCGAAGCCGGGCAGATCGACGGCATAGCAGGGCCGGTCCATCAGCCCTGCCAGGTGCTTCCAGCCCGCCGCGCAGTCCAGCAGGCCGTGTAGCAGCACCAGCGGCGCGCCATCCCCGGGCCAGCACTCCACGTTGACACCGCGGCCGTCAGGCAGCGCAACACAGACGGCCGCGGTCACGCGGCCTTTCCGCGCCACCTTGCTTGAGGCCGTGTCCGAAAGCAGTCTGTGGCGAGAGCTCTGAAGAGACGCCGAAGCCATCACGACATCACCTCGCGATGCCGAGATAAGGCCTCAGAGCGGTGAGATCCGCAGGCCGGCAGGCGAGGACTTCTAATTGTCGACAGCCCGGGAGTAGGGTCTTATCGGCAGACGTTTGGAGACGAGCGCGAGTCCGCTCAGCCGTGGTGGCTCGATCCAAGCTTTGTCGCGCGAGCATAACCCAGTTAGCTGACCGTGGCAGCCGATCTGACCCAAAGGACAACGGTCGTGCTGACCATCAGAACCCAGCCTGCCGCACCGGCATGCTCGCCACGGCGCGGACAGCTCGTTCCACTCAACGACCTTCGCCGATGCGGGCAAGAGTCTGGATGGGCGCACTGACGAGACATGAACTCTCCCTGCTCGTCGAAGTGGCGGTTCTGCGTTACCGTCCGCTGTAAACGCTTCGACGAGCAGGTCAGACCATCGTCCGGGTCGACACCGCAGGGAGTCAAACCCTCCAACACAGTGGAACTTCGATCCCCGTTCACCGTGCTGTCATGACACACCGGCAGCCCGGAGCCGTCAATGGCCACGGCGACCCATACTCGTTCAGCGCGTGAACGCCAACGGCCCAATCGCAGTCACGCCATCGGAGGCGATCGACGTGGCCCTCGTGGCGTACCGCAGTCACCGCTCGAACCCGCCGCGTCACACAGCGAGGTCTCGGCGGACTCAACGCTCGGGGCGATGGCCAATCAGAGCGTCCGCAAACCAACCTCCTGCGAACAGAGGAGACCGGCCGCAATGGGCCGTTCCTGCGTTGGTCACCGGGGGCGGAGGAGGGTCAGCTGCCGATCGACGGCGTTGGTGGTGCGTGTGATGTCTCCGGTGGCAAGCAGGTCGAGCATGGCGCCGCGTAGCACGGCGAGCGCGAGCGTTCGCTCGGCCTCGGCAGCTGGGGTCTCGCGGTCAGGGGGGCCCTGGGCGTCGGCGAGCACGTGTGGCCAATCGCGGACTGTGCTGCGGGCGAAGCCGGCCCAGGCGCTGTTGGGGGCGATCAGGGAGCGGGCGTAGCCTTCGACCCAGAGCGTCAGGAGCGCCCGGTGTTCGTCGGCTGCCAGCCATTTCCAGAGCTCGGCGGCCACCGGCGTAGGCCTGATCGGGTTTGGCCGCGGTCAGGCTCATTTCAACGCCGGGGCAGGCGCGGGCGACCTTCGTGAGCGCAGGTACGATCAGCGCGAGGCGGCGGAGGAGAACGAGGCGGAGGTGACCTGCTTCGCCGTCGCGCAGCGCCCGGAGCCCAGCTTCAGCGGCGGATAGGGCGTTACCGGCAGCCTCGGCGGCGGCGAGGGCGAGCTCGCGTTTGACCTAATGTGGCTGTAGGTCCGAAGATGGCGCGGTGTCTTCTGATCTCGTTGCTCTGTTGTCGTCGCTGGTGGCTGCTGACTCGGTGAATCCCTCACTGGTCTCGGGAGGCGCGGGCGAGCGCGAGATCGCCACTCTGATCGAAGGCTGGGCGCGCGACGCGGGCCTTGTGAGCGAACGGCTTGAGGCCACGCTTGGCCGTCCGAGCGTGCTGGTCCGCGCACACGGCACGGGGGGCGGTCGCACGCTGCTGTTGTGTGGGCACATCGACACGGTCAACGTCGAGGGCATGTCTGAGCCGCACACGCCGCGGATCGACAGTGGCCGGCTCTACGGCCGGGGGGCGTATGACATGAAGGCCGGTGTCGCGGCTGCGCTGATCGCCGCGCGGGAGGCCTCGCGACTCGGGCTGGCGGGTGATGTGGTGGTGGCGGCCGTCGCCGATGAGGAGCACGCCAGCCTCGGCGTCCAGGAGGCGTTGCACCGTGTCTCGGCTGACGCGGCCGTCGTCACCGAGCCGACCGAACTGGAGCTGGTGGTGGCTCACAAGGGCTTCGTCTGGGGCGAGATTGAGGTCACCGGCCGCTCAGCGCACGGATCGCGGCCGCATCTGGGCGTTGATGCGATCCTCAAGATGGGTGCCGTGCTCGACGAGTTGGAGCAGCTCGACCGTTCGCTTGCGGCGCGAACCCATCTGTTGCTGGGGCGCGCTTCGGTCCACGCGTCGCTGATCGAGGGCGGCGTCGAGCTGTCCAGTTACCCGGCTCAATGCACGCTCGGCCTGGAGCGCCGCACCTTGCCCGGCGAGACCGCAGAGCAGAT
>Ga0302325_10016415_pt1 | contig 15683 bp, 13 predicted proteins | sample Palsa_T0_2_FD_201948 | JGI IMG/M metagenome (GOLD analysis project Ga0302325, IMG submission 201948) | Peat permafrost microbial communities from Stordalen Mire near Abisko, Sweden - Palsa_T0_2 | ecosystem: Environmental > Terrestrial > Soil > Palsa > Peat permafrost | place: Sweden: Abisko...
CAGTTTGTGAGTCGAGTTCTCACGCAGGCTCGCGAGACTCTACCGGAGGCGCCTTTTTCGTCGCTAATTTGGTCGGCATCAGAGGTCCTCTGAAATTCATCGTATCTCAGCCTCAGAAATGAAGCGTTATCCCAGCCAGACGGGTTCAGGCTCCAGGCGAACACCAAAGCGGGATGCAACAGCGTCAGTGACCTGATCGCGCAGGGCGATGATATCGGCTGCGCTGGCGCCTCCCCGGTTGATGAGCGCAAGCGTGTGGCGGCTGGAGACCCCTGCGTTACCGAGCGCATAACCTTTCTGAAAGCCCGCCCGCTCGATCAGCCACGCGGCGGAGAGCTTCACTTCCCCATCCTGGGCCGGATAGGCAGGGATGCTCCGCTTTTCGACGCCCAGTTCTTCGGCAAGCGAATCGATTACAGTTGCCGGGACGATCGGATTCTTGAAGAAGCTACCAGCACTCCGGCAGTCCGCGTTGCCGTCCACCAGCAGCATGCCTTTCTGCGCGCGGATAGTGCGCACCGCCTCCCGAACCTCGGCCAGGGTTGGCGATGCCTGGTTTTTGGCGGCGAAGTAGCGGGCCAAGTCGGCATAGACGAAGTTGGCGGGACCATTTTCGTGCAAAGCATAGTCAACCCGGGTGACGATGTAGCGCTCTTTCTTCGCCGTGTTGAAAATGCTGCGGCGATAGGAAAACCCGCAGGCAGCCGCGGAAAGATCCACAAAAACGCCGGTAGTGCGATCGAACGCGCGTACCGTTACGATGGTTTGCGAAACCTCCTGCCCATAAGCGCCCACATTCTGCACCGGCGTGCCGCCCACAGTGCCTGGAATGCCGGAGAGGCACTCGACCCCCGCGTAGCCGGCGCCGACCGCGTAAGCCACCAGACCATCCCAATCTTCCCCGGCCGCGGAGGAGACGATCACCCGCCCGTTCTCCTGGATGGAAGTGATGCCTTCGAGAGCAATGCGGAGGACGAGACCAGAGAAGCCGGCGTCCGAAACCAACAAATTGCTGCCACCGCCCAGAACGAAGAGCGGCAACCGGCGCTCGGCTGCAAAGGCTATGCCGGCGGCGATATCGTCTTCACTCGCCGCCTCGGCGAACCAGCGCGCGGGGCCGCCAATTTGAAAGGTGGTGTAGGGGGCGAGGGGAACTTGCTCAAGGAACTGCATTTTCCACCAAGGTATACCAAGCCATATGCACTGGCTAAACCAGGGTCGAATCTTTACAATCAGAGGGAGTAGTTAAGGAGCAGGCATGTACCCCGAGATGATGATTCTACCGATGCGCGAAGAGCTTACCCGCGCAGGCATCAAAGAAGCGCGGACCGCAGAGGCAGTCGATGCGGCACTCAAGAATCCAGGGACCACTCTGCTGGTGGTCAACTCGATCTGCGGCTGCGCCGCGGGAAAGATGCGCCCAGGAGTCAGGCTGGCCTTGCAGAACAAGAGCCTGCCCGACCAGGCAATCACGGTATTCGCGGGACAGGATCGCGAAGCCACGGACCGCGCCCGCTCCTACTTTGAAGGTCATCCCCCGACCTCTCCGGCAATCGCCATCCTGCGCGACGGCAAGCTGGTCTACCTGATGCAGCGCTCAGCTATAGAAACCGCCACGGCGCCGATGATTGCCCAGGAGCTTACCCGGGCGATGAATGAGTTTTGCTCCAAGACCACGGCATAGTTCATCCGTAACTAGAGGTTTGGCGGGCAAGGGCCGTGCTGCGCAAGTAGTTGCTCGATAGTGTCAGTGGCCCCCGCAGCCTTCGAACGCCAGGATTCCTGTACGGTGGCATGCGGCTCTGGGTGCCCCTTATCTGTCTGCACCTGGTAGACAAAGGTGATGACCCGATCGTTGGGCTCATCGCGCCAGACGTTTCCTTCTCCGTCCCTCCGGCTTGATCCGGAAACCCAGCCGGTGGGCGTGAGATGCCATTCGGTCCACTGCCTGCTGATGGCCATGCTCTCCCCAAAATTGCATTGCCGAACAACGACAATTTAGGTTAACAGGATGGAAAGGCCTACCCCTCTATGAGTAAGACCAAAGCCAGGGCGTCTTCTCGCCGCAAGCGATCGCTGTTCAAGGGGTTTCTCGCCGGAGCCATTGGAGGCCTGGTGGGTGCAGGCGCGAAGGCCGCGGCTGAGATTGTTTACCCGCCGCGGACCCAGGGCCAGATTCCCCCTCCTGCTGTGCTCGTCAATCGTATGTCCGACCATCCTTTGACCGAAAAAGAGGAGGAAGTTTCGGTACGGGCAATTCATTGGGGATTTGGGGCTTTGGTGGGTGGAGTCTATGGAGCCCTGGCTGAGTATCAGCCGGCGATTACCAGCCGGCTCGGCGCTAGTTTCGGTTTAACGCTATGCGGCATCACGCATGCGTCTGCGTTACCTATGATGGGTTTGACGGAATCCCCGGAGAACCAACCTGCGCGCGAACATGCCTCTGAGTTGGTGACGCATGCGATCTACGGTGTAACCACCGAGGTGGTTCGCCGCGCAGCGCGAAGGGCACTTTAAGGCGTAGAAGAATCCGCCAGCTGCGCTTTTGCTTCCATTGAGCAGATACTCTTCATGGAAGCGCCACCCTTCCTTTTCTCATCTCGATCGTAGCGAAGTGGAGGGACCTGGGGTGCGCCTCGCGGCCCCATCCACACTGTCTCACCCTGCCTACAACGTAAAAAAACGAAATAGCGCGGACAACTATTAAGTGGGTGGCCCAGGTCTCGATTTTGAGACCTGGGTTTTCCGGCTGGAGCCATTTGCAAGGGGAAACCCAGGACTCCTTAGGAAGGAGGTGAGGGGCGAGAGCTGCTTATCCCACCCTTCGCAAAGAACGCGAAGGATGGGGCACCCGTCGATGGGTTGAGGGGCTAGAGTCACAAAGGGAGTTCCTTCCACACGCGACGACTTGGAAAGGTCGTCCAGCGCTCCTAATGAACAAATCCGCTTTGTTGCGGGAGCTGCGGGGCGAGAGCGGTGGAATCCCACATCTCGCGAAAAACGAGCGAGATGCCCCGAATTTCCTGTACGCAGCTCTGGACAGGACCGCGTGTGCGGCTCTCTTTAAGGAGAGCCGCATGAAGTTCAGGGAACCCAGGAAACTACACAGGAAATCGGGGATGTGGGGCACCCGGCGATAGTGGCGGGGCAAGAGTCTGGTTGCGGCGTTATTTTTGAAAGGGCAAGCGAAGTGGAGAGACCTGCGGTTTCCCGCGGGCCTCCCCTACCACCCTTATGCGATGCGGTCGATTTGCTCCCCAGGGAGTGCCTGCTCCGCTTTCCGCGTGGTGATCAGCACTGCGGGATGACGCACGCCGGCATACACAATGGCGGCAACCACCGCGCCCACAAACGGCGCGACAATAAACAACCATAACTGTTGCAGTGCCCACCCGCCGACAAACAGCGCCGGACCAATGCTTCGTGCCGGATTGACCGAAGTGTTAGTGATAGGAATCCCGACCAGGTGAATCAGCGTCAGCACCAGGCCAATGGCAACGCCGGCAAAGCCGACTGGAGCGCTAATGTCCGTCGAGCCCAGCACGACAAGAACCAGAAACATCGTCAGCACAACCTCAGCGACAAAGCCGGCAGCCAACCCATAGTGGTCAGGAGAGTGCAAGCCGTACCCATCTGCCCCCAGCCCACTCACCGAGGCGCTGTAGCCACCCGGCAGACCGTTCGCGACGATCAGGATCACGCCCGAAGCAAGAATGGCGCCGATCACCTGCGCCACCATGTAGGCGCCGGCATCGCGCGCATTAATCTTGCGCGCGAGAAAAACTCCAAGGGTAACGGCTGGATTGACATGGCAGCCGGAAATCGGCCCGATGGTATAAACCATGGCGAGAAGCGAAAGTCCGAAGGCCGCAGAGATGCCGGCAAAGCCGATGTGGCTTCCCGCGAGCACCGCACTGCCGACGCCCCCGAAAACCAGGACAAACGTACCCACCAGTTCCGCAAAATACTTGTTCATGGACACCTCCTCTTAAAGCGGTTTCACAAAAACTGTGAAAACCACAAGCTTAGGGCCCAATCCTTGTGAAACCGCTTTAGGTGGGAGAAGTATAACGGCCATGTCCAAAATCAAATGAGAATATTCGTTTACCGCGTGCGTCCCGTCGTTTCCGCAGGACTCATCGCCTGCACTTTGCTGTGCTTGATGCTGTAACTGAAATAAATTCCCAGCCCGATGATCAGCCAGATAATCAGCACCTCCCACGTCAGCAGAGGTAACTTAATCATCAAATAGAACGCACTGCACATTCCGAGAATGGGAACCAGCGGAACCAGCGGCGTGCGGAACGGCCGCTCCATATTCGGATGGCGGCGGCGCAGGATCCACACCCCGGCACAAACGATGGTGAACGCCAGCAAGGTTCCCATGTTGACCAGAGCTGCCAGCTTATCAATAGGAAGCAGAGCAGGAAGAAAGGCGACGATGGTGCCCACGACGATGTTCGAAATCCACGGAGTGCGAAACTTGGGATGAACGGCCGAAGCCCACTTCCACAACAGCCCGTCCTTCGACATGGAATAGAACACCCTGGACTGCCCCAGCAGCATGACCAGCATGACCGTGCCGAGGCCAAAGACGGCGCCGATTTTCACCAGCAGGCTGCCCCAGGTAATGCCGGTGACATCGATGCCCATGGCCACCGGATCGCTCACATCGAGGCTACGGTAATTCACCAGGCCGGTCAGCACGGTAGAGACCAGGATGTACAAAAGGGTGCAAACCACCAGCGACCCAAGGATGCCGATGGGCATGTCGCGCTGCGGATTGCGCGCTTCCTGCGCAGCGGTCGAAACAGCGTCAAAGCCAATGTAGGCAAAGAACACAGAAGCCGCACCAGCAGTGATGCCTCCAAAGCCGAACTTCCCCGGACCCTCCGAGGGAGGAATAAAGGGATGCCAGTTCACCCGGGCGAGTTCAGGGTGATGAAACAGGAAACCAGCTCCCAGAACCAGGAAGATGCCCACGATGGTCAGCTTCACGATCACGATCGCGGAGTTGAGGTTGGCGGACTCCTTGATACCGATGACCAGCACCACGGTGACGGCCAGGATGGCAAAGAAGGCGACAAAGTTGAACACACCGGCAGCGTGGGGTAAGGTCGCAAGGCTGACCGTGGAAGGGATGGACGTCGCCGGTTGCCATTTTTCGGCGTAGAAATAAAGCATGTTGCCGTAAGTGGTGGTGAACTGTGGCGGCAAGTAAATGTGCAATTGCTGTAACAGGCTGACGAAGTAGCCGGACCAGCCGGAGGCCACCGTGGCCGCGCCAAAAGCATATTCGAGCACCAGGTCCCAACCAATAATCCATGCCACCAGTTCGCCCAGCGTGGCATACCCATAGGTGTAGGCGGAGCCGGCGATGGGGATGATGGAGGCGAATTCCGAGTAGCAGAGCCCGGCAAAGGCGCACGTGATGCCGGCGAAGATAAAGCTGAGCGCTACAGCAGGACCGGCATGAAGCGCAGCCGCCTGGCCGGTCAGTACGAAAATTCCCGCGCCGATGATGGCGCCGATGCCCAGGGTGATGAGGTTGACCGGGCCGAGCGAGCGCCGCAGTGTGTTTTCCCCTACCTCGTAGGCTTCTTTCGTGAGTAGCGAGAGGGGTTTGGTTGCCAGGAATCTAGGCATCGGGTCCGGATCATCCTCCAGTAAAGGATTTGTGATATGTCTGGCGGTTGTATGTTTGTACCGGTTTCCGGTGAGGGTGTAAAGCAAACGTTCGGAGGCTAACCACGTGAATCCCACCCCTACAGCGATCGAGACCTCACTCACCGGCTACGACCTGATCAACCAGCCAATGCTGAACAAGGGCACCGCCTTCACCGAGGAGGAGCGCGATCTCTTCGGACTGCACGGATTGCTTCCTCCTCACATCGGAAATTTGAACGATCAGATCAAACGCCGTTTGCGGGCGCTCGACGGCCTGCCGGCTGGTTTTGAACAGTACGCTTTTCTGCGCGAGCTTCAAGACAGCAATGAGACGCTCTTCTACGCCTTGCTGGCCGGGAACATCGAGCGCATGCTGCCCCTGGTCTATACCCCGACGGTAGGCGAAGGATGCCAGCGGTTCAGTGAGATATGGCGTAAACCGCGGGGCCTGTTTTTGAGCTATCCCCATAAGGATCGGATTGCGCGCATCCTTGCCCACCCCAGGTTCGACCAGGTTCGCTGCATCGTGGTCAGCGACGGAGAGCGCATCCTCGGGCTGGGAGACCAGGGCGCCGGCGGCATGGGCATTCCGATCGGCAAGCTTTCTCTCTACACCGCTCTGGCTGGAATTCACCCCGATTCGACTCTGCCCATTCTTCTCGATGTGGGCACCGACAACCAGGATCGACGAAACGATCCCATCTACATCGGATGGTGCCATGAGCGAGTGCGGGGACAGGAGTACGACGACTTCGTTGAGAGCTTCGTGAGCGCGGTCATGGAACGCTGGCCGCATGTCCTGCTGCAGTGGGAGGATTTTGCCGGCGCCAACGCTGCGCGCTTGCTGGAACGGTACCGCGATCGGCTATGCACTTTTAACGATGACATCCAGGGAACAGCCGCGGTCGCGACTGCCACTTTGCTGGCCGCAATCAACGTGACCGGCAAACCAATCACCGAACAACGCATCGCCATGCTCGGCTTCGGATCCGCCGGCGTTGGCATTGCCTCACTGATGGTCAAGGCGATGGAAGAAGCTGGTCTGAACGAGCAGGAGGCTCGCGACCGGGTTTACGCCGTGGATAAGGATGGCCTGCTGGTCGAAGGCTATTCTGACCTCCATCCCACCCAGCAACCCTTCGTGAAAAAAAGGGAGAAGGTGGCGGGATGGAAGCTGGCTGCGCCGGACAAGATTGGACTATTGGACGTGGTTAAAAATGCGAAGCCGACCGTCCTGATCGGTGTTTCCGGTCAGCCTGGGGTGTTCACCAGGGAGATGGTCCAAGCGATGACTCAGTATGCTGAGCGGCCGATCATCTTCCCGCTCTCCAACCCAACCTCGCGCAGTGAGGCCACTCCCCAGGATTTGCTCGATTGGTCGACTGGAACTGCGCTGGTGGGTACCGGCAGCCCATTTCCACCGGTCACGCTTAATGGCCACTCGATCCCCATCGATCAAACCAATAATTCCTACGTGTTTCCCGGGGTCGCGCTGGGGGTCATCTCCTCCAGGGCTAGCCGGGTTACGGATGCGATGTTCATGGTTGCGGCCAGGACGCTGGCGGGACTTTCTCCTACGGTGAAGGATAAGAAGGGCCGGCTGCTGCCTCCGGTTACGGAGATTCCCTCAGTTTCGATCGCGATCGCCATCGCCGTCGCCGAACAGGCGCGGAAAGAAAACGTTGCGGAACTCAGTGCTGAGGAAGACATTGAGCAAGCAGTTCGCTCCCATGTTTGGCAGCCCAGCTATTTACAGTATCGATTGCTGAAGCCCTAGACAAGAATGGGCCTTTGGCATATGCTAAGGCATAGGCTAAAGCATGACTCCTGAACGTCGCGTGAAACTCTTTAAGAACGGCCGCAACCAGGCGGTGCGAATTCCCCGGGAGTTCGAACTCCCAGGGAATGACGCGATCATGCGCAAAGAGGGTGAAAAGCTGATCATCGAACCTGCCCTTCCGCAGTCTTTGTTGCACCTGTTATCAACACTCAAACCGCTCGACGAGGATTTTCCCCCGATCGGTGATGCAATCCCCCGTCCTGTCAGACTTTGATGCGTTACCTGCTTGACACCAACATTGTCTCGGACCTCATCCGCAATCCTCAGGGTCGTGTTGCCGCACACATCAAGAAAATCGGCGAAACACGAATCTGCACCAGCATCATCGTCGCGGCCGAACTGCATTATGGCGCAACGAAGAAGGGATCCCCTCGTCTTACGGCTCAGCTCGAAGCGGTGTTAGGCGCGCTGGAGATTCTACCCTTCGACTCCCCTGCCGACTCGGTGTACGGGTTGATTCGCGCTCGGCTTGAACAGGCGGGGCAACCGATCGGCGGCAACGATCTCCTGATCGCCGCACAGGCCATTGCATTTGGGTACACGATTGTTACAGACAATCAGAAAGAGTTCGCTCGCGTCGCCGGCTTAGCCCTCGAGAATTGGCTACGCTGAACTGCTTGACCCGGCTTCTCCCTCCTCACGTTTCCCCCGCTCTGTCCAGCTAATTCGCGAGCGCCCGCACCATCGGTAACTTGATCAACGTTGTATGGCCCTTCCATCAGGGCGTCCCTACCGTGGATAAGAGGGTCCCCCACATGCCCGCTTACTGCTCGCAAATCGCGGGACCAAGCCCGTCCCGTCGTGATCGCAGCCGACCAAGGCGGATGATATTGCGGGGGTGGCTCCTGTTGCTGCCGGCGGCTTGCTGTATCGGTCTTCAGACCCAGGCTTCGGCGCAGCTGTCCATAAGTGGTCCAGACCAAATGAGGCTTGGCGGTAGTCAGCAATACACCGCCATGGCAGCAGGCGTCCCCACCGCTGCCGTGTGGTCGGTCAATGGCTATGTCGGCGGCATTGGCTCTACTGGCCCAATATCCACTACAGGCATGTACTCGCCCGCAGCTCAAATTTTTGCCGGCCACTCGGTCACCATCAGTGCCACGACGGCGGCCGCCGGCTCGGCTTCGTTAAGCGTCAAGATCCTGAACCTGCTGCCAATCTTCGCCTCTGCATCGGTCACTCAAACCGTGACCGGCACCGCCTTTTCGCTGAATGTACTTGGGTCGGGTTTCGTCTCTACTTCGCAGTTACTGGTAGCAGGCGCCAATGTCGCTACCAGTTTCCTTTCTTCCGGTGAACTGCAGAGCGCCATCAACCTCTCCCCGGGAACAACCACGGTTACCGTAGGAATTCTGAATCCCAACGCGGCGCAGAATTCTCCCGTTACCCAGACCGTGCCGGTGGAAGCGATTCCGGCCGTCAGCTTTACCCAGGCCGCCCGGCTGCTTGACCAGGCGACCTTCGGTCCCACCCTCGCTGCCATCCAGCAGGTACAGCAAATCGGCACCGCTGCTTATCTCAACCAGCAGTTCGCTACCCCCACCACGCTTATGCCCGCCATTCCCAATCCACCGGTCGCTGCCTGTCCCGGGGGCACCGAATTCTGCGCGCAGAATTCCTTTTGGGAAAATGCACTCACTGCCAATGACCAGCTTCGCCAACGCGTCGCCTTCGCGCTGAGTGAGATGTTCGTCGTTTCTACCGATATGGTGAACGCCCGCACCATACCGTCGTACCACAACATGCTTGCCAACGACGCATTCGGCAATTTCAGCCAGCTCATGAATGACGTCGCTACCTCTGCGGCCATGGGGGAATACCTCGACATGCTGGATAGCGGCGCACCCCCCGCGGGCCAGATCGCGGACGAGAACTTCGGCCGCGAATTGATGCAGCTCTTCACCACCGGACTTTATCGGGTGAACCCGGACGGCACTCTTCAGTTGAGCGCACAGGAGCTTCCACAGCCGGTTTATACCGAGTTGCAGGTGCAGGCATATGCCCGCGCGCTTACTGGATGGACGTACGCCAATCCCACAGGCGGCGTTCCCACCAGCTTTCCCAACGGAGTACCAAACTACGATCAGCCGATGCAGCCCATTCCCGTCTCGCACGACATTACGGCAAAGGTGCTGCTGGACGGAGTCACGCTCCCGGCCGGACAAACCGCGGAAGAAGACCTTACCGGTTTGATCGCTTCCATCTTCAATCATCCCAATGTCGGCCCCTTTGTTTGCCGCCAGCTCATCCAGCACCTGGTGACCAGCTTTCCCTCACCGGCCTACGTGAGCCGCGTCGCCGAAGTATTTGCCAACGACGGCTCCGGCGTCCGCGGGGACATGAAAGCCGTCGTCACCGCCATCCTGAATGATCCGGAGGCTCGCGCAGCCGACACCGATCCAACCGTGGACGGTGGCCACCTGCGCGAGCCTATTCTCTACTTCACGGGTATTCTTCGTGCGCTCCAGTTCACCAACGTCAGCCCTCAGGGCAGTTACTTCATAGCCTCCAGCTACACCGCGCCGCTGGGGCAAACACCCTACGCGGCCGCCAGCGTCTTTAACTTCTTCCCCCCCAGTTATGTCATTCCCGGCACGGCCATCAACGCGCCCGAGTTCGCGCAGGAGAACACCGCCTCTGCCATTGCCCGTCTGAACCTGGCCGACAGCATCGTACGCAATCACCTGACGTCGTTCAACATCGACACGAGCCCGACTAGTTTTCTGGGGCAGATTGCCTCCGCGACCGGCAACCCCGCGACCGACAGCGCGAACCTGGTCAATACTCTCAATATCCTCTTTGTGCACGATCAAATGCCGGCCGCAATGATGTCGGCCATCGTAGCGAATGCTGCTCTTTTAACGGATATCGGCCAGCGTGTCCGGGTGTCTACCTGGCTCGTCATCAGTTCAAACTTCTACCAGATCGAACACTAGCAAGAAAGAGTTGGCATTGTTATGAGTATCAATCGCCGCAGTCTTATTCGATATGCCTCGCTTGCCGCGGGCGGCCATCTTGCCGGGCTGCGGCCCTTTGGCGTGCTCAACGCCTTCGCCCAGGCTGCTCCAACGCAGAACTATAAGGCGCTGGTGTGTATTTTTCTATTTGGCGGCAACGACGCCAACAACACCCTGGTTCCCTTCGACAGTGTTGGTTACGGCAACTACGCGAGCCTTCGCGGACCGCTTGCTCTGCCGCAAAACCAGCTGCTGCAGCTGGCCTCGCTACCTGGCTACGGTCTGCACCCCAACCTGCCCGAAGTTCAACAACTCATCGATAGCGGCGCCGGCGCTTTGGTCGCCAACGTGGGCACGTTGATACAGCCGACCACCCGGGCCACCGTGGCCGCGCAGATGAACCTGCCTGCCAACCTGTTCAGCCACTCCGATCAGCAGTTGCAATGGCAAAACGCGGCCCAGTCTGCAGTCACTTCTACCGGTTGGGCAGGCCGCATGAGTGACCTGCTGGGCAGCAGCTTCAACTCATCCGCTTCCATCCCCATGATCACCACGGTAGACGGCGACACCCTTTTCTGCGATGGGCAATCGACTACTCCGATGGCGGTCAGCCCCGGCAGCCTGGCAGGCGTCTCGTGTGGGGAAGGGACAGCGGAGTGTGCAGCACGGCAATCGATTGCACAGAGCTTTCTCGGCTTTGAAAGTGGCCTCAGCCTGGTACAGGCTGCGAATAACACCGCCCAGAATGCCTATCAGTACGCCAATGTGCTTACCCAGGCCCTCTCTGGCGTTGCGCCTTTGGCGACCGTTTTTCCATCCCAAAATCCCTTCGCCGCCCAGTTGCAACAGATCGCTCAGTTGATGCAGGTGCGCAACAGCTTCGGGGTGAACCGGCAGATTTTCTTTGCCGGCGTCGGTAATTTTGACACTCACGCCAACCAGTTTGGGCAGCAGAGCCTGTTGCTGAGCCAGTTTTCCTCGGCAATCTCTGCGTTCTACCAGGCCACCCGGGAGCTGGGGATTGCCAGCCAGGTGACGAGCTTCACCATGTCTGACTTCTCCCGTGCCTTGCAGCCAAACTCGAATAGCGGCAGCGACCACGGCTGGGGTAGCCATCATCTTGTGGTTGGGGGCGCGGTGAAGGGAGCCAAACTTTACGGCACTTTCCCCACGCTTGCTCTTGGCGGTCCCGACGACTCCGGCCTGAATGGCCGATGGATTCCCTCCACGGGCAGCGTACAGTACGCGGCCACCCTCGCCAGTTGGTTCGGGGTCAGCGCAGCCCAGCTCAGCACGATCTTTCCCAATCTTGGCGGATTCAGCTCTGCGAATCTTGGATTTGTCTAGGGCGCAGCATCAGGGCATCTCGAAAATTCGGCTTCTGGAAGTTCGACGAGGTAGGCACGCATGGCTCTCTCCTCTAATCCCGGTAGTCATACTTTTTCCCGCAGCGCGTACAGGTGTCGGTCGTCCAGTCCCAGCGATGGACCAGGCAGAAGAGTCGTTTCAGCCAGTTGATCATTTCTCCCCCGCAGCACTGGTTTATCGCATGCAACGAGTTTAACTCTTATGCAACTTATGCCGTGGCGATAAGGGAGCTCTTGCGTGCGTCATGGACCAAATGCGCCACTGGAACGGCTCTGAGCGGCATCCAGCTACGTGGGTTGCGAATCCGGTTGGTCCAGGAGCTTTTGAAAATGGTCGACGAATTGCGCTACATGCAAGCCGTCTGCCAGCCCGTGGTGCACATGGATGGATACCGGCATGGTGCGCCGGCCGGCGGTCTCAGTGATCTTGCCGAAGGTGATTCGCGGCGCAGAATCTTCATGGGAGAAGTCTCGCGCGTGCGAGATGGAAGTGAAGTCGAACCATGGCAGCGTCGAATAGCGAATCAGGTTGGCGTTTTCGGGGCGTTCCAGGTCATCCCGCTGCCGCACCCGCTCCACTTCGATGGAAGCCTCGCTCACGAATTCAGCGATACGTTCGCGATAAGGAAAATGAGCGAATCCGATGGTACCGTTTGGGCGTCCCACTGCGCTACCGCCATTAACCACTTCATAGCGCCAGACCGTGCCATCCACGATGCGCGTATGGAAGTTCTCAATCTGTTGCGCGGCGACGAGCGAGCGATGCAGGAGTGACAAAAAGACGGAGAGGCCGTCAGACTTGGCGAAGTTGTAGGTTGCGGTACAGTCTACGCGGAGGCAGACACCGTGGAAGGGTTCGCTGAAGGCGTGGAAAAACCTGAAGAGCGCGCGGCGCTCCCACTTTTCCAGATCGATCTGCTGTCTTCGTTGAACGACAGATTCGCGCATATCTTCATGCTAAACCGTCGAGCAATCAGCAAAGAGTCGCCGCGGCAAGTCAATGGTGAAATGAACGCGGACGAAGTTGAGTGGGTGGCCTATTTTCCTTGAATTCGGTTCAGAAACAGTTGCATGAACCGATCGCGATCCGCGGCCAGGCAAACGCGCGCATTCGGCTTGAGTGGAATGAGCCCATCGATCTCGTAATGATCTCCGTGCAGAACATTGTTTTCGTCATAGCCGGTACGGTTGGCCACTGTTTCTCCGCGAGTAAACTCACCCCTGGTCTCTACATCCACGTGCATTTCTTTCAGTGTGCCGAGGGTAGGATCCATTGCGATCGCCACAGCCAGCGGGTCGTACATGGCGGCCCCGCTCCAACCGCTTTTCTCGCTGCGGGCTACGTAAAAATCGACAATCTGAGAGATGAAGTCGTTCTCCGGTCCATGCGTTGAGCGGAGTTGTGCCAGCTCCTTGTGTGTAATCAAGGTCCGCTCGCCCACATCCGAACCCACCATGGTCACGATCCAGCCGGCATTGAACACGATCTGCGCCGCCTCCGGATCGTTATAGATATTCGCCTCCGCGGCGCCGTCGACATTCCCGCCTGTGATCGACCCACCCATGATCACCACATTCTTCACCAGGGGAACGATAGAAGGATCCTTGGAGACGGCAAGTGCGATGTTGGTGAGCGGCCCAACGGGGATGAGCGTGATCTGGTGCGGATACTGGTGGACTAACTGGATAATGAGGTCCGGACCGAAGCGGGGATCCGTCTTGCATTTCGAAGGCGGCAACTCTACGTCAGCCAGACCGTTCTTTCCGTGCCAGTACTGTGCTGTAATCAATTTTTGATTCAACGGATGCTGCGCCCCTGCTGCGACCGGAACGTCGCATCGTCCGGCGAGCGAAACGATCTTCAGGGCATTTTCCAATACTTGCCGTGCATCGACGTTGCCGGGCACAACCGTAAACGCTTCGACCTTCAGTTCGGGAGAATTCAAGGCCAGAAGAATAGCCATGGAATCATCCGTACCAGGATCGGTATCAATAATGACCCGCTGAGGCGAAGTTTGCGAAAACGCGGTGGTTGCAGAAACAAGGAAGACGAGCAGAATCAAGAGTAATAAAAAACGAAATCTCTTCAAAGCAAGCAGTCCTTTCGTCTCCGCAGAATCCTCCCCTTTCCACAACCGCTCAAGTTCGCTTCAGCGCCTGCTGCAAACCTATTTATAACTAGCACTCGTAAGACTCAGATCATCGTGATGCGCCGCCAGATCCACCATGGATTCAAACGCCACGCCCCCCAGTGGATCAGCCTTGATCGCCTCATCCAGCGCCGCGTTGACCTTATCCAGCCCTTCCGCGTTCTTCGCGACGTATACAATCAAAAACGAGCCAGGAGCTTCGGTATGGATCGCTTGGGTATCCACTTCGTACTCCTGCAGCGTGCCGTCGGCGAACAGCTTCTCCAGCAGAGGCACGATCAGCTTTTTGCTCAGTGTTTCCACCGCGCTGCTTGGCGCATCCGGCTTTAAGCGGTACGACGCCGCATAGGTGTACCCATCCTTCCACGATCCTGGATGCCAGTTGTAGAACCGGCTTTCGTAGACGGTATCGAAGTGATTCGTGGCGCTGTCCAACACAGAAGCCGAACTACCACCGGACTTGGTGAATTGGTCCAGCACCTTGAGTACACCGGCCAGGGACATGGCCGACCACCAATCGTCGTGGGTGGTGCCATCCGCCTGGTGGACCAGGGTCACGTCGTCGCCATATCCCACGATGGTGCCGTCGGCGACGGCCTTGTCCAGGATCTTCTGGTTAGCCGCTGTGGCCTTCTCCACTTCTGGCCACTGCGCCCGGGGAATATTCCAATTCGCGACGTACGTGTACAGCGCAGGTTTTTCTTTAACCTCGGACGTCTGCGCGCCTGCCTGCCCGGCCCCAATGGTGGCCATTGCGAGCCCAGCCACGCCTGCGAAAATTTTCAGCAATTTCACGTTCATGATCTTTCTTCCTCCGTAAGTTGAACCAGGATCTACGCTGGGTATTCCTGGCCACCGAAGTGTACAGGGGAAAGTCGCCTGCAAAAAACAGAATTTGCACGAAGACACCGTGATCGGTTGGCCCCCGTTCCCCCCTCTCCCAACATTCCACCCAACTCAGTTTTCCAGGGGTCCATCGACATCTTCACGCGAGACGCGAATCTGGCCCATCACTGCATAGGCGCATTGGCGACGTTACACACCTCTGACGACGGCGTGGACGTCTCTGCTTTCGCCACCCAGCCCGTCGCATCCTTGACCGCCTGGTCGGTTGCAGCCGATTGGTCCCCATGCGCCACCGAGGAGATGTAAGCGAGTTGGCTGGCCGTCAACTTCCAGCTCAGCGGTGCGGGCTTCGACCTTTGCTGACCGTCGGGCTGCTGCGGTATCGCGAACACCACGTGATGGATGATCAACTTGTCTGCATACGCCGTCTCCAGTACACACAGCTCACGGCGATTGCGGCGCGTCACGCTTACGTGGCCGGCGTTCCATAGCCCCTCCAGCGGCCCGAGAATTTGATCCAGCGTCCACCAGGCGGCGGGAGGGTGGCCGTAGCCGGACTGCTGCTCCAAGTCATCCTGCTCGACGTGTGGGTCCAGGTCAACGCCGTCGCGGATCTCCACCAGCAGCAACTTCAGCGGCTGCGGCACAGTTTGGTGGTCGGCCACTCGCTTCTCCATCACCGAGTACAAAAACTCGATCGCCGACGCTGTTCCATCGTTGTCAAAGTAGCCACCGTCCAAAAAGTGCGACGCGGCCTTCGCGTACTGCCGCGGAATCCGCGTGGCCGACGAAACGACCGGAAACGTCGCGCTCAGCCGCGCCGCCGTGGACAGCGGCAGGTCGGCATAGACCTTTT
>Ga0302325_10016418_pt1 | contig 15682 bp, 18 predicted proteins | sample Palsa_T0_2_FD_201948 | JGI IMG/M metagenome (GOLD analysis project Ga0302325, IMG submission 201948) | Peat permafrost microbial communities from Stordalen Mire near Abisko, Sweden - Palsa_T0_2 | ecosystem: Environmental > Terrestrial > Soil > Palsa > Peat permafrost | place: Sweden: Abisko...
CGACCTGGATGTAAAAAAACTCGCCACCATGACGCGCACGATCGGGTTGGGAGGCGTGCAGAAGGCAGCGGAAGACATTCTTGCCGGTAACGTCCGTGGCCGGCTTGTCGTAGAGATTGCTCAATGACGGTCGGGCCCATTTCAGCCCGTCTGTGCAAATGAGTTATTTTCTTCTCATTCTTTCCGGGGTTTTCATCGGGCTGATTGTGGCCGTCCCGATCGGGCCGGTGAATCTGATCTGTATCCGCAGAACTCTTACGTTCGGTCCGCTCAATGGGTTCATAGCGGGGCTGGGCGCGGCGCTCGGCGACGGCATATTCGCAACGGTTATCGGCTTCGGGCTGACGGCGGTCCGTCAATGGATCGAGCACCACTCGACGACCATTCAGCTGAGCGGCGGATTCCTGCTGCTTATCTTCGGCGCCTATACATATATCGCGGACCCGCTGCATGGCCGCGGCGTGGACAAGAAGGAAGTGCAGGAGCCGCGTCGCGCCTCGCTGGGGCGCACGTTCGCGTCTACGCTGGCATTGACCATTACCAATCCGGCAACGCTGTTCGCCTTCACCGTTCTCTTCGCCGGTGTGGGCGGCATTGCCGCAACGTCGGATACCGGGCGTTTCGATGCATTTTTTATCGTATTGGGCGTGGTTTCGGGCTCAACGCTTTGGTGGTTCACCCTGACGACATTCGTCGGACTGTTTCACGCGCGGATCGATGCGGCCGTGATGAAGGTCATCAATCACGTATCTGGCGTTGCCGTTTGTCTGTTCGGATTCATCGTGATTGCGCGCTTGTTGCTGAAAGCAATACTTTGATTTTCCCCTCATGTGGCGTTCGCGCGAAGCGCGCGATACGCTCCAGGACTTCTTCCGCTTCCGCAATCATCTCTCGAACGATTTCACCGGCAGGCTTTACCTCGCGGACGCTCCCGGCTCCCTGGCCCATGGCGAATGCCGAGCGGCTGCGATCGAGCCCCTCGGTCTGGCCGCCGATTCCGCCCATCACGCCTGCCTGATGCGAAACCATGGCCTGTTGCGGGAAGGGTTGAATCTCCTGCGGTCGCCGTTCCCAATCCGCGACGTACTCGTTTTTGAACACGCGCATCGTTTTGCCGGAGTAGCAGCGCGTAACGATCGTATCCTCATCGCCGGCATCGAGAATGACCTGCTTGTACATCCCGCCCGCATGCGCTTCTGCGCTCGCTATGAACCGCGTGCCGACCCATACACCCTGGGCGCCCAGAGCGAGCGCCGCAGCGAGACCGCGTCCATCGACGATCGAGCCGGCGGCAATCACCGGGATCTTCACGGCATCGACAACCTGCGGAATGAGCGCCATCCCAGCAATCTTGCCGGTGTGACCGCCGGCCTCCGTGCCTTGCGCGACAACCGCATCAAGGCCGCCGGCCTCGGCGGCGCGCGCGTGACGCACGGTGCCCGACACGTTCATCACTTTCAAACCCGCATCGTGAAACTTCTTCACCAGATGCGGCGGCGGCACGCCGAGACCGGAGATAAACGCCTTCGCGCCTCCCTCGATGATCGTGTCGGCGGTGCGTTCGAGCGATTCCGGCACCGCGGCCAGCAGATCGACGCCGAACGGCTTGTCGGTGAGATCGCGGACTTTCCTGATCTCTTCGCGAATCTCGCCATGGGAGCGGCCAGCCATCCCGAGCGTGCCGAAGGCGCCAGAATTGGATACGGCGGCGCAGAGTTCAGCATAGGAAACCCCTCCCATGCCCGCAAGCAGGATCGGATATTTGATCCCGAGCAGGCCGCAGATGGGTGTCTGAAGGGTCATAGGCGTTCTCCGGACATTTGTCGTTCACAGCATTTCATCACTGCCATCGTCCGGGCAAGCGCGTGGCCTCATGTCGATCAGCGCGGTCTTGCTGTCGTTGACTCACAAGGGCCGCCGTTTATGATGCTCGGCAACGTTGCTGCCCGCCGCGAGGCGCGCGGAATCGGCCATCACTTGATCCCTCGCGGGAGAGGGCTGTCGCCAGACGACGGACGCCGAAGGAGCAACCGCCCCGGAAACTCTCAGGCAAAAGGACCGCGAAGGAGATGAACTTCTGGAAAGCGGGGCGGCATGTTTGGCCGCTCCCACCGAAGGGGTAAGTCCCGGACTGCGATCCGGGATGAAATCTCTCAGGTCCAATGACAGAGGGGCGCGAGTTCCGGCGTAGCCGGCGCGCGCCGTATCAACCTCTTCGCCGGACCGCCATGGCTGACCAATCAAACGAGACCCTGCACAGGACGCCGCTCTACGCACTTCATTGCGAGCTGGGCGGCAAGATGGTGCCATTCGCCGGCTATGATATGCCGGTTCAGTATCCCGCCGGCATTCTCAAGGAACATCTCCACACGCGCGAGAAAGCGGGATTGTTCGATGTCTCGCATATGGGACAGCGGTTTCTTGTCGGCCCCGATCACGCCACGACGGTGCGCGCGCTTGAGGCCATGACGCCGGGCGACTTTCAGAGTCTCGGCCTCGGTCGAATGCGCTATTCGCTCTTGCTGAACGATGATGGCGGGATTGTCGATGATTTCATGGTCACACGATCCGTCTCCGCAAATGACGACGGCATGCTGGGCTTTGTGGTCAATGCGTCGCGCAAGGATGTGGATGACGCATTCGTTCGTGCACGCTTGCCATCCAGCGTCACGTTGAGAGCTGCAGACGACCGCGCGCTACTGGCACTTCAGGGGCCGGCGGCGGAAGCCGTGCTTGATCGTCATTGTCCGCAGGCCAAATCTCTCTCGTTCATGACGGCGACACGCGCCGAGTTCGACGGCATCGATTGTACCTTCTCGCGCTCCGGCTATACGGGCGAAGATGGCTACGAAATTTCGATGAAAGCGGAACATGCCGAACACTTCGCACGCGCATTGCTGTCAGAACCGGAAGTGCTTCCTATCGGCCTAGGAGCGCGCGACTCCTTGAGACTGGAGGCCGGTCTCTGCCTCTACGGTCATGAAATCGACGAGACGACCGACCCGGTGTCGGCGGCTCTCACCTGGGCCATGGGCAAGCGCCGCAAGCTTGAGAAGGATTTTCCGGCAGCCGAAAAAATTATGTCATTGCTTCTCGATGGCGCGCCAAGAAAGCGTGTCGGTATCCGTCCTGACGGAAAAGCGCCGGCGCGCGACGGCACGGAGATTGCCGACAAGTCCGGCCGCGTGATCGGACACATAACGAGCGGCGGGTTCGGCCCGACCCTCAATGCGCCGGTTGCAATGGGCTACGTCGAAAGCGCCTTTGCGGCGGACGGCACGGAAGTGGATTTGATTGTGCGGGGTAAGGCAATGCCGGCGCGCGTGGCGCCGACACCCTTCGTCGCGCATCGTTACAAACGCGGAACATGAATTCCAAAACAGGATGCAATCCATGAGCGAGACCCGCTACACAGACCAGCACGAATGGGTACGTATCGACGGTGACGAAGCGACCGTCGGCATCACGAAATACGCAGCCGAGCAGCTCGGCGATGTCGTTTATGTCGAGTTGCCGGAGGCCGGGCGCAAAGTCGGGCAGGGCGGCGAAATCGCCGTCGTGGAGAGCGTAAAAGCGGCAAGCGAAGTCTATGCCCCTCTGACCGGCGAAGTAACGGCCTCCAACGCCGCGCTTGCCCAGGACCCGGCAACGGTCAATGCCGATCCGCAAGGCGAAGGCTGGTTCTTCAAAATGCACCTCGCCGACAAGGGCGACGTGGCCAAGCTCATGACTGAAGCCCAGTACGCGGAATTTGTGAAAGGCCTCTGACGCGATGCGCTATCATCCTCTCACGCCGCACGATCGCGCCGATATGCTGGCGAAAATCGGTGCGCGCGATATCGACGCGCTGTTTCACGACGTGCCGAAATCCGCGATCGTGGGCCGCGAAACGTTCGATTTGCCGGATACGCAGGGCGAGCTTGAGGTCGAACGGCAGCTCTCACGTCTTGCGGCCACTAACATGTCCGCAGGCTCCGTGCCGTTCTTCTGCGGCGCCGGGGCCTATCGCCATCACGTTCCGGCTGCCGTCGATCACCTGATTCAGCGTTCGGAATTCCTGACCTCCTATACCCCGTATCAGCCCGAGATCGCGCAGGGCACGCTGCAATATCTGTTCGAGTTTCAAACGCAGGTCGCGTTGTTGACCGGAATGGAGGTCGCCAACGCGTCGATGTACGACGGCTCGACGGCCACCGCCGAAGCTGTGTTGATGGCGCAACGCGTTACGCGCAGACCGAGGGCCGTTCTTTCCGGCGGCCTGCATCCACATTACGCGCAGACCGTGCAGACAGTCGCAGCTTTGTCGGGGCAGGTAATCCAGGCCCCGGTAACGCCGGGACGCGCGGAAGATCTCGCCGCGTTGATCGACGATCAGACAGCGTGCGTCGTCGTGCAGAGCCCCGATGTCTTCGGACTCATTCGTAACCTTCGCCCTATTGCACAGGCCGCGCATGCCAAGGGCGCGCTGCTCATTGCCGTGGTTACGGAAGTTGTTTCGCTCGGTCTGCTCGAGTCGCCTGGCGCGATGGACGCCGATATTGTCGCGGCAGAAGGTCAGTCCATCGGCAATGCGCTCAATTTCGGCGGGCCTTACGTCGGATTGTTCGCCACGCGCGACAAGCTCGTTCGTCAGATGCCCGGGCGCCTGGCCGGCGAGACAGCGGATGCCGAAGGGCGTCGCGGTTACGTTCTCACGCTGTCCACGCGCGAGCAGCACATCCGCCGCGACAAGGCAACGAGCAACATCTGCACAAATTCGGGCCTCTGTTGCCTTGCGTTCACAATTCACATGTCGCTGCTGGGCGAAGTAGGGTTCTCGCGGCTGGCGCGACTGAATCACGCGCGCGCATCGGGCCTCGCCGACAAGCTTGCGAAGATCAAGGGCGTTTCGCTCGTCACGCCTGCATTCTTCAACGAATTCACGCTGAAGCTGCCCAAGCCGGCCGCGGAGGTCGCCGACGCGCTGGCCCAGAGGCGTATCCTCGGCGGTGTTCCCGCTTCGCGATTGATTCCGCACGATCCGCAGATGCGCGAGCTCCTGATCGTCGCCGCCACGGAAACCGTCACAGAGGAAGATTGCGACGCCTATGCCGCGGCGCTCGCGGAGGTGCTGTCGTGATGAACAATCAAGGCCGGCCGACGGCGCCCACTGCGTCGCACGATCAAGGCATTCCTACCATCTCCGGCGATCGCGGCCTCGATCACGAAGAGGCCTTGATTTTCGAACTGGGTCGTCAAGGCATGACAGGAGTCGATCTGCCCGACACGACGGTGGTGGACGCGCGCCTTGCCGGACTGCGCCGCAATTCTCCGGTGGGACTCCCTGGTCTGTCCGAGCCCGAAGTGGTGCGTCACTATGTGCGGTTGTCGCGGATGAATTATGCAATCGACGCAGGACTCTATCCGCTTGGCTCCTGCACGATGAAACACAATCCACGCCTCAACGAGAAGATGGCGCGGCTATCGGGTTTTGCCGACGTGCATCCTCTGCAACCCCAGCAAACGGTTAAAGGTGCGCTCGACCTCATCGGCCAGCTCATGCGCTGGCTCACCACGCTGACAGGGATGCCGGCGGTTGCGATGAGCCCCAAGGCCGGTGCGCATGGCGAACTCTGCGGCTTGCTGACGATCCGTGCCGCGCTCGAAGCGCGCGCCGAAAAACGCACGCGGATTCTGGTGCCGTCGTCGGCACACGGGACCAATCCGGCGACTGCCGCTCTTGCCGGCTTCACGGTTGACGAAGTGCCAGCCATGTCCGACGGCCAGGTAGATGCGGACGCGCTCAAATCCAAACTCGGGCCCGACGTCGCCGCAATCATGCTGACCAATCCCAACACCTGCGGTTTGTTCGAACGCCGGGTGGCGGAGATGGCAGAATACGCCCATGAGGCAGGCGCTTACTTCTATTGCGACGGCGCCAACTTCAACGCGATCGCAGGCCGTGTACGGCCGGGCGATCTAGGCATTGATGCCATGCACATCAATCTGCACAAGACGTTTTCAACGCCGCACGGCGGCGGCGGCCCGGGCGCAGGGCCTGTCGTGCTGTCGGCGGCATTGGCGCCGTTCGCGCCGCTGCCGCTGCTGCTGAACGACGACAACGGATTTCGCATTGTTGAGGATCGCGAATTCGTGCCTTCGGGCGTAAAGCCGTTCGGCCGAATGTGTGCTTTCCACGGGCAGATGGGCATGTTCGTGCGCGCGCTGGCCTACATGCTCAGCCACGGTGCCGACGGCGTGCGCCAGGCATCGGAAGACGCCGTGCTCTCGGCGAATTATATTCTCGCATCGCTCAAGGACGTGATGAGCGCACCGTTCGAGGGCCCGTGCATGCACGAGGCTCTGTTCGATGACAGCTTTCTTGAGGGCAGCGGTGTGACGACGCTCGATTTCGCCAAGGCGATGATCGACGAAGGCTATCATCCGATGACGATGTACTTCCCGCTCGTGGTTCACGGGGCCATGCTGATCGAACCCACCGAATCCGAGTCGAAGGAAAGTCTCGACCGTTTTATTCACGTGATGCGGACCATGGCGCTCGAAGCGAAGGCGGGGAAACGGGAACGGTTCGAAGGCGCACCGCATTTGGCGCCCCGGCGGCGCCTCGACGAAACCGCGGCGGCGAGAAAACCCGTGCTGCGATGGAAACCCAAATCGCTGGCCGAAGCTGCGGAATAGCTACCAGACGCCGGGTACAAGCCGGTAGGGCACGCGTCGGGCATAGTCGGCGTAGCCTTCAAGCTTCTGTCGCAGTTCGCGGTCTTCCAGCGCAATGCGGGCGGCGAGACCGGCTGCCAGAACCAGAACCCCTGCAAGGCCATACCAAGAACCCAGGAGCAGTGCGGTCGACGTGCAGAAAAAAAGTATCGCGGCATAAAAGGGGTGGCGCACAACCGCATAGGGGCCGGTCGAAATGGGTTTCTCGTTACCTTCCTTTCGCGCACGCATAAGCTCGGTCAGAAACGCGTTTTCTTCGAACACCCGATAAACAAATGACAGAGCAGTCGCCACACCAATCCCGCCAATGATTTGAAGCCAGTCCGGCATCCAGGACCAGTCGAAACGCATCGCGTCCAGACCCATCAGAGCCAGCCAGCCGGGGAAAATCACCGAGAGAAGAACGAGCACAATGCCGTCCCATTGCAATCGCGCGCGGCGTACCGGCCAGCGGAGGTGCTCGTTGACGAGAGCCGGGTCGTGCACCTCGACCATGCGTGTAATCAGAACCGCGCCTACCGAAACGACGCCCAGAAAGGCCCAGGCCGGAGGCCAGCTGAGCGTGCCAGCCGAGCCGAACAGCAGCCCGGCAAAGACAAGCGCCTCAAACGCCAGCGCGAGCCAGACCTTCGCCACCTGATAGTTCCTCGCCCTGTTGGCCCGGTACTTTCGGGTCTTCGCACGGTCAGTCTACAGCGCGGTCACAAAGAATTCGATTCCTTACAGACGAAAAACTCTCAAAAAAAGGAGCCCCGTCGCGGCTCTTGCCGAAACGGGGCTTGAGTGATCGGAGGCAAAACTGTTCAGACGCCGAGTCTGAGGAATGGAAGTCCCGTTTCGATACGCTCTGACCCAGGTGTCGCAAGCGGCGTGCCTGACGTCCCGCCCCTGACCAGGGCAGATCCGTCGCCCCGGTCCCGTCAAAGTCGCAAGAAGCGGGTCGTCGTGCCTGATGATGAATGCAATGCTCAGCGCGTGCATTCGGAGAACAGCCATGCAGTTTCGATACAAAGGGCTCGCGCCTGCCGAATTTTCGCATCTGTTCGGCTTGACCGAAGATGAACTGAAAGCGCGCGGAATGCGGCGGATGATTGCCGATGTGAAGCCTGGCTTCCCCTGCCGGGTGACGCTCGAAGACGCGGAGCCGGGCGAACCGGTGCTTTTGCTTCCGTTCGAGCATCAGCCGGCACATTCGCCATATCGTGCCGCCGGCCCGATATTCGTGCGCGAGACAGAACACCGCGCGTTCGATCGCGCCGGCGAGCCGCCGTCCGTGCTTGGCGGACGACCGCTCTCGGCGCGCGCCTACGCGGCGGACGGTATGATGGTCGATGCCGATCTCACGGAAGGATCGGAAATCAATACACTTCTTCGAAAGCTGTTCGCCTCGGCGGACACTGCCTATGTGCACATCCACTTCGCGCGCCGTGGCTGTTACGCCTGCAGCGTGGAGCGGGAGTGATTGTAACAAACGGGCGTGTCTGGCACCGCCCGGCCACAGCAGCCGGTCAAATTCAATCGGCTTCGATGGATTCGATCGTGAGGCAGTCTATCTCAAGCACGCCGTGGCTGATCTGCACGCTGACGTTTCCGATGCAACCGCCGCCTTTTCCCTTACCGCCCTTTCCCTTTCCGGCCTTTTTGGCAACCCTCTTGCGCACGACAAAGGAAACGATCGTTCCCTCGATCTCGTCGCCGTTTTGCAGTTTCACGACAACATCATCCGAATCCAGGGCTTTCAAGGCTTGCGCGCCTATCTTTGCGATCTGCTCGACTGAATTGTCGTCGTCTGCTTCGTCGGACATTTGTTACCTCGTTGCGTTTCGTCGCGCTCTCATATCACCAATGTTTGCGGCGAAACAAGGCGGCGCGACCGTGAATGCAGTGGTACTTAACCTCTGCCTTCATAATCGATAGGTTCGCCGCAGGATCTGAGCGGACGGAGATCGATGACGTTGTGGTGGAAGATGTTGCTTAGGCGCTGGCCCGTTTGTGCAAGCGCGCTTTTGCTGGTGTCTGCCGTAGCACGCGCCGATGTGATCAAGCGACTGCCGACGGAAGAGCGGGTCGTCGCGCTCACATTCGATGCGTGCGAACAGCGTCGGTCTGTGAAACTCGACACGGGCATTTCGGACTATCTGGTCGCGCACCGCATTCCGTTCACCGTATTCTTGTCGGGGCGCTTCGTCGCGGACAATGCGGACGCGGTCAAAGCGCTTGGTACGCTCGACTTTGTCGAATTGGAGAACCATAGCTGGGATCATCCCAACCGAATGCCGTTGTTGTCCGACGACGCTGTGCGCGACGAGCTTCTCAAGACCGACGCGGAAATCAAGAAGATCACGGGCCGCGGCACGGCCTTTTTCCGCTTTCCGGCGATTACCTATGATGCGCGTACCCTTGCCGATGCCGAAGGTTTGGGCTTTCGTGTGGTGCATTACCGCTGGGAAGTCGGCGATCCGGATCCGCACGAAACCGCTGACCGCATCGTGCGCGAAACGCTCGAAGGCACCAGGCCCGGCGACATTCTCATCTATCACATCAACGGACGCGGCTGGCACACCGCCGAAGCGCTGCCGCGATTGATCGAGGGACTGCGCGAAAAAGGCTACCGCTTTGTCCTTCTGAAAGATTATCTGAGCGACAATCGCAGACGGTAAAGCGCCGTGCGCAGCGATCCCCTGCGATCCGCCACGCCCGGCAAAGGTTCCCGTGCTCTCCGGGTTCCTACCCGCGGGTACCCGAGAACGGGAACGAGCCGAACGATCCGGCCTTGACGCTTCCCGAGATATTGTCGCCATCGACTACGCCGGTGAATTCGAGCGTCATTGGCATCGGCGTCGTGATCGCCATCTTCCACGACACGTTGTTGCCATCCACCTTGCCGTCGGTGATCGGCTGCGAGCCCTGCGCGCCCGACGCGGAGCCGGTGAGCGTGCCGCCATCGGATTTCAAGGTGAGCGTGCTTTTCTGCGCGCCCATCGGCGAATTGACGGTGATGTTCCAGGTGCCGTCTACGGACATATGTTGATCCTCCCGATATCGAAGTGGTGAAGGGTATACCGACCCAAATGGGATGGTATTGCCGAAATTCCAAAGTTTGGCGACGGTAATGTGTATCCTGCCGCAGCACACGCTCTTTTATTACGGCAGAGGAGAATCCATGCCGCGCCTTCGACAGATCAGGAAAGCCGACGCACACGAATCCGCCCGGAAGGTCTACGAACTGCTGTTCGGCGACCGCGATCCCGTGGACCATCCTGGCACCGCAACCGGCACGCCGGGCAACTGGTGGACCGTATTTGCGGGGGCTCCGGACATCTTCGACCACGCCGTAGCCGGTTTTCAGCTCTATCGCAGCCCGCGTCGCAAACTGAATCCCGCGCTGCGGGAGCTCGGACAAACCCGCGCCGGCTGGGCGCGCGGCAGCCAGTTCGTCTATTCGCAGCATTGCAAGGCAGCGCGAAGCGTTGGCATCGACGAGGAGAAGATCCGCGCCATCCCGGCGTGGCAGGTCGCGGATTGCTTTTCGGCCGAGGAGCGCGCAGTGCTCGCATACACCGATGCGCTTGTTTACGACGGCGGGCGCGCTGCCGACGGCGTGTTCGCGGCGCTCAAAGACCATTTCTCGGACGAAGAAATTCTCGAGCTTACGTACGTGACGGCACTCTATGACCTGCACGCCGTCATTTCGCGCGCGCTGAAACTCGAATACGACGATGTCGCGGAGCGCATCGTCGAGGTCGATGCGCCGAAAGGCGCGTCGTCGGACGTCATGGCCATGGTGGACAAAAGAGAGAGTTAGCTGTCTTGAACGCGCGGCGCGTTACCCTCACGCCGTCGTAGGCTCTTGGCGTCGCTCACAACTTCGCGCCGTTCACACTAGGTTGCGTCGCCGCTCGATCTCGGCCTCACTCGGTTCCGCAAGCTGGAAGTCGCCGGCCCTGACGTCGCCATCGGGCTCGTAGCGGGCGACGATCACGCCTGTCGGATAGGATTGCGACTCGATCAGTTTCAGTCCGAGGGGAATGACGCCGTCGCCGAACAGACGCTTCCCGTGGCCCAGCAGCACGGGGAAGGTCAGCACCGTGAACTCGTCAACCATCCGGTTCTTCCAGAGCGTTTGAAGCAGATCGCTCGAGCCTTGCACCAGAAGGTCCGGGCCGTCTTCACTCTTCAATTTCTTCAGCGCCGAAACAACGTCTGTTCCCAACAGCTGGCTGTTCTGCCACGCCAGCTTTGGTTGCGAACGGGACGCGACATATTTTGTCGCCCGGTTGAGAAGTCCGGCCATAGGATCGTTGGGATCGGTGACATAGGGCCAGTGCGCCGCGAAAATGTCATAGGTCTTGCGGCCGAGCAGCAGGTCGAAGGGCCGGCTAAAGATTTTTCCCATGTAAGCGCCAAGGGCCGCGTCGAAGTGGGGCGCAACCCAGCCGCCGAGCGCAAACCCGCCAGTCGGGTCTTCCCCAGGCCCGCCGGGCGCCTGCATCACGCCGTCGAGGCTGACGAATGTTGCAACGATGATCCTGCGCATGTCTTTGCCCTGTCTGAGCGCGGCTTTCGTGCCGGGAGATTTCGCACCGCGTCATGCAGACAGGCTACGGCAGAATTTGTCCACCGCGCCAGAGCGCGCGTTCGGACAGTGAGCGATTGCGCGAGTGCCGCTATGGCTTCGTACACTGTTGGTTCAGCAGCGCTGCCAGATCGACGTCGCCGATTTTCGAGCCCGGCAGGAACGCCGCTTTCTGCGAGATCGTGACGTCGCCCACCGTGACGGAATGCAGGGGCGACCAGGAGCCATCCGGATTGAGTTTGAAGTCGGTGCATTGGGGGGCATAGGGAGCAGGCGAGGGCGGTGTCGGATCCGGCATCTGTATCTGACCGGTTTGCGCCGATGCGGCTGTCGCAAGTGCTGCGACAGCAACGCAGAGACAGAAAGCGGCAGCGTGTGTCTCTCTCATCGAGGCGCTCATTCCGTCACAGGGGTCGGCATATTGTGAATGATCGATGGCTCGACATGGTTCCGCGCGTCGGCCGGGCGAAGGTGTGCAATCCCGGTGCGCGCCCTCACCCGGCGTCTTCCGCTTCAACTTCGCGGAGAATTCGGGTGAGGTCGGCGTCGGCTTCTTCCATTGTCCTGCGGAATTCCGCCATCGCCGCCTCCTTGCCTTCGCGCTTTCCCGCTTTCGGCAGCAGGCCGCGTGCCGCGCTCAATTGCTGGGCCGGTGACGCTTCGTCTTTGCGCGCGATGGTGAGCATCACATTCGCTGCAGCGTCCTCCATCGCGAGGCTTCGTTCTTCGCCGACCAGGAACAACACTTCGGGCTGAACGCCGAGCGCCCTGGCAAGGCGCGTCCGGCGTTGGACGGCGGGGGTGTGACGCCCTTTTTCCCACGCGAGCACCTGGTTCATATGCACGCCGACCTCTTTCGCCAGCTCGCGCTGCGTCCAGCCCCTGGCCGTGCGCCAGCGCCTGATGCGCGCGCCGATGGTTTCGGCGTCTGCCGTCACGGGAATACTTTGCCCGCGAGGAAATCGCTGGCTATATTATGTCCAAAACGGTGCAACATTACCGAAATGGTATCAAGCGACATGCGCCGAGTCAAGCAGGCTTCGAGCCGAACCGCGGGTTAGGGCGTGGAATAGGGGCTCCCGTCCTTGTGCACGAAGCGCCCGTCGGCATTGGAACTCATCATGTCGATATCGGAGCAGGTGGTCAGGTCGAGCGGATTGCGCGAACCCACCTCCAGATAAAGGGCAACTGAGGCGGATCGGTTTATCAGGTGATGGCCATTGCCGGTACCTTTCGGAAACGCCGCGCTGTCGCCCGCCCGCAACACGGTTTCTCCACCGTCTTCGATTAGCGTCAGTTCGCCTTCGAGCACATGGACGAACTCATCCTCGTGGCTGTGCCAGTGGCGCTGGCTGGACCAGCCGCCGGGGGGCAGGGTCATCAGATTGACGCCGAAGTCGCGAAGACCGCCTGCCTCGCCCAGGCGCCGCCGCGTGCGCGCGGCACAGGGCGCATCGAACGGCGGCGGATAACCCGAACCCTTGCGAACGGGCACGGCGGCAATGTCGATCCTGGGCATGCGAAGTTCCTTCTTTTTTATCGCCGGTCCTGCCTCTAGAGAACCTCCATGCAATCGACCGATCGCGTACTCCGGATCGAGTATGGACGGGAATGAATAAATCGGCTCAGAGTGGATATGATGCGCGGTCGTTTCGGCCTGCGTCTGCGGACACTGTCATGGAATTCCGAAATTGTGAATGCGTCACGTCGCTCATGAAGGACAGGGCATGAATCGAAGTCTTCTCGGCAAATACGTTCTGGGGTGCGGCCTGACATTGGCGTTGGTGGTTCCGCTTGCCGCAGCGCACGCGGCGCACGGGGACAAGGTGCTCTATCGCTTCTGTTCCCTGACCGATTGCGTCGACGGGTCTTACCCGCTCGCCGCTCCCATCTCGGATTCGGCGGGCAACCTCTATGGAACGACGGGGCGGGGAGGTACTGCGAGCTGTTTGAGCCCCAACGCCATCTATTGCGGCGGCACCGTCTTCGAACTTCAGCCGGACGGGACGGAGACCGTGCTGTATTCGTTTCAGGGCGGCAACGATGGCGACGATCCGGAATGCACGCTCATTACGGACAGCGCCGGCAATTTCTACGGCACGACATATTCCGGCGGTACGCCGGGCCAGGGCACGATCTTCAAGCTCCAGCCGGACGGGACGGAAACCGTGCTCTACGCGTTCCAGGGCGGCAGCGACGGCGACGGGCCCGAAGCCGGCCTGATTGCCGACAGCGCGGGCAATTTCTACGGCACGACATATCTGGGTGGCTCGACGGGCGGGGGCACGGTCTTCGAGCTTGAACCCAACGGGACCGAGACCGTGCTCTACACGTTTCAGGGCGGCAATGACGGTTTTTCGCCGGAAGCCGGCCTGATCGCCGACAGCAAGGGCAATTTCTACGGCACGACATATGCCGGCGGGACGGCGGGCGTCGGTACCGTCTTCAAACTCGCTCCGAACGGCGTCGAGACCGTGCTCTACGCGTTTCAGGGCGGCAGCGACGGCGCGGGTCCGGCCGCTGCCCTGCTCGCCGATTCCTCCGGCAATCTCTACAGCACGACGTCTTACGGCGGCGGAACGGGCTGCTACAAAAAACGCGGCTGCGGCACCGTCTTCAAGCTCGCGCCGAACGGAACCGAAACCGTGCTCTATGCCTTCGATGGGCACGATGGCGAGTATCCCGTTGCGCCCCTGATCGCCGACAAGGCCGGCAATCTCTATGGCACGACGTCGCTGGGCGGCGCGCATCGCTGGGGCACCGCGTTCAAGCTCTCGCCCGCCGGCAAGGAAACGATTCTTTACGATTTCAAAAGTGGCAACGATGGCAGTTACGTCAGTGCCGGGCTGATGGCGGGCGCGGACGGCTTCCTCTATGGCACAACGAGCTATGGCGGCGGCCCCGAAGACGCAGGGACTGTCTTCAGGGTCAAGAAATAGAGCAACGCAACGCGGCGAAAGGGCAAAGGCGGGAGCCTTGCGCGCTGCGTTTGCGCACCTATCTCATAAGCCGTTGCTCAACGCTGACAGGCATGCAAACGCCGCCCGACGAACCTGCCTCGCTGCTCTCTCTCCCCGACGGACGCCGGCTCGCCTATCTCGCGGTCGGGCCCGACGACGGCGCGCCGGTGTTTCATTTTCACGGACATGGCTCGTCGCGACTGGAAGCCCTGGCCCTGGCCGAAGCGGCGAACAGGGCGCGTGTTCGCCTGATCGCATTCGACCGGCCCGGCATCGGCGGTTCCGATCCCAAAGACGGCGACCGCCTGCTCGGCTGGCCGGCCGATGTGGCTGAGGCCGCGGATACTCTCGGCATCGCGCACTTTGCCGTGCAGGGCATGTCGGCGGGCGGACCTTACGCGCTTGCCTGCGCCCATGCGCTCAAGGATCGCGTCACCGCCGTTTCCCTTGTCAGCGCGGTGCCGACGCCGAATATCGCGCTCCTCGCCGGCCCCGCGATACGCCGCTTCGCGTGGGGCGTGGCGCGCACATTTCCGGGCTATCTGCGCGCGCGCCTCAAGGATTTCCGTCCCGACCGGATGACGGAGGAGATGGTGCACGCGCGCATGGCGAGGATGGGCCAATGGCTCGGCGGCGAGGATCTGCGCCTGATGCAGGACCCCGCGAAGCTCGATCTGCTGACGCGCACCATGGTGGAGAGCGGGCGGCAGAACGGCGCCGGCAACCGCAACGAAATCGAGCGGCTGTCGCGGCCTTGGGGATTCAACATCCGCAAAATCGACGCGCCGGTGTTTCTGTTCCACGGCAACCAGGACCGCATCATGCATGTGGGGCCGGTCAGGCTGATGGCACGCCTGCTCAGCCGATGCGCCGCGACCTTCTATGCCGACGAAGGCCATTTCTCGGTGCTGGTGAACAGGGCCGATGCGCTGATGGGCGCCCTTGCGTCCGGGAGCCAGGCAGAGTCGGGTTTCGGGAAACCATAGAATTCGATAACGTCGCAGCCGTCGCATCAAACGTTCGCCGCACCCGGAGACTCCGTGGACATTCACAAACCGCATGCCGCGAAGAGCTGGCGCGAATTCTTCATCGAAATCGGCACGATCGTCACCGGCATTCTGATCGCGCTGACGCTCGAACAGATTATCGAGCGTTTCCATGAGCAGCGAATCGCGACGGAAGCGAGGGCTGCGGTTCGCGCCGAAGTTGAGGAAGACCTCTGGTGGCTCGATCGGCGAACGCTGTACGAAGCGTGTATCCGCAGCCGTTTGCAGCAAATCGGCCAGATCCTCGACGCCGCAGACCACGCGCGTCCGTTTACGGCCGCGCAGTCGATCGGGTTCCTGCCGCATGTAAAATTGACCATGCAGAGATGGGAAGCCAACGCGGAAGCCGGTCGCGCCAGTCTGTTTACGCCCGACGAGCAGCG
>Ga0302325_10016420_pt1 | contig 15680 bp, 13 predicted proteins | sample Palsa_T0_2_FD_201948 | JGI IMG/M metagenome (GOLD analysis project Ga0302325, IMG submission 201948) | Peat permafrost microbial communities from Stordalen Mire near Abisko, Sweden - Palsa_T0_2 | ecosystem: Environmental > Terrestrial > Soil > Palsa > Peat permafrost | place: Sweden: Abisko...
TGCTGGAGCAGCAGGGCGGTGACGGAGCTGTCGACTCCGCCCGACAGGGCGACGAGGATCTTTTCCCGGGCGGACATGATTGCTGACTTTTCTCATTGTCCAAAGCGCCGCAACCCCAACCTTTAGGCCATGCCCGATTCGCCGCCCCGTCTTCTCCGAGCCTGGCTCGATTCGCTTTCGTCCGGGATCGTCGAATTCGACCGGAACTGGGCCGAGAACGCCGCACCGTCCCTGACCTTAAAAGCCGGCGGCGAGGGAAGGGGTCAGGTCGAGTATAGTGCGATCGGGCTGCCCGATCGCACTATACTCGACCTGACCCCTTCTCCGGATCTGGCGGCCGGGCGGGCTTTCGGCTATTTCGTGCCGGCGCCCGATCAGGTGGCATTTGTGTTTCCCCTCGAGCATGGCTGCGAAATCGACCCGGCGCGGGACCTGGTGTATGTCGCGGGCGATTTCAACGGCTGGCAGGGCGCCGTGGGCCAGCCCGAGTGGCTGCTGACCCCCGCGGAACTGGATGGAGAGCGCGTCCTGATGTGGGCCGGACCGGCAAAAAAAGTCAATTGGCCGGCCCCGCAGCGGTTCAAATTTGTCACGGGTGACAACCTCTGGCTCGTGCTGCCCGACAACGCACCCAATGTGGCCATCGACAACGGCAACCGCAATCGCCTGCTCGACCCGGCGCGCACGGGCCGGCACCTGTGGCGTTTCATGCTTGGGACGCCGATCGACCTGGCCGAGCCGTGGTCGGTGGCGGCGGGCCAGGCCCCCGACGCCCCCCGCGTGCCGCTCGTGCCCGGCCGATTCTTCCACGAACTAAAAACCGACCTGCCGCTTGGCGCCCTCGTGGACAAGAAAACGACGGTTTTCCGGCTTTTTGCCCCCCGGGCGAGAAGGGTCACGCTTTTCCTTTGCGAGGATCTCGGGAAGCAGGAAACGGCCCAGACGGTCCCCCTCACGCGGCGCGCCGATACGTCCGGCGCCTCCGGCGTGTGGGAAGCCGCCATCGGCCGGCGCCTGCATGGCTGGTTCTACTGGTACACCATCGATGGCGTGCGCGAAGGGCCGGGCCGCTTCGATCCGGAGGCGCCGGTGCTCGACCCCTACGCCATGGCCGCGGTGGAGCGGAGGGGACCGGGCATCGTGCTCGACCGCGCCTGGATCGGGCGGGGAGACGGCGATTTTCGGACGCCAGCCTGGCATGACCTCGTCATCGCGGAAGCCCATGTGCGCGATCTCGCGGCCAACGCGCCCGTGCCCGCGGACCCGCTGCAGCGGAGGGGATTCACCGGCCTGCGCCAGTGGGTCGAAAGCTCCGAATTCTATCTGCACCATCTCGGGGTGAATTGCGTGGAGCTGCAGCCCGTGCAGGAGTTCGATTGCCTGGCGCCCGAGGAGTACCACTGGGGCTACATGACCAATAACTTCTTCGCGCCGGCGAGCGCCTACGCGCTGGACCCGGCCAGCGCTTCCGGGGTGAGGGAGCTGCAGGCCTTGGTGAAGGCTTTCCATGGGCGCGGAATCGCCGTCGTGCTCGACGTCGTTTTCAATCACGTCGGGGTCCCGGCCCATCTGCTTTACATCGACGGGCTTTACTATTTCGAACACGATGCCGCGGGCCGGCTGGCCAACTGGAGCGGCTGCGGCAATGACCTGCGCGCCTCGGCGGCCATGGCGACGCGCCTGATCATCGACAGCTGCCGGCACCTGATCGAAGCCTACGGCGTGGACGGCTTCCGCTTCGATCTCGCGGAATTATTGGGAGTCGAAGTGCTGCGGCAGGTCGAGGCCGCCCTGAAAAAGCTGAAACCGGATGTGATCCTCATCGCGGAGCCCTGGAGCTTCCGCGGCCACATTGCCGGCGCGCTGCGCGACACGGGATGGGCGTCGTGGAACGACGGGTATCGCGATTTTCTGCGCGAATACGTCCGCGGCGGCGGCGCGGCCGACCGCCTCGAGTACTGCCTGCGGGGTTCGCCGTGGTATTTCGCGAAGTGGCCGGCGCAGACGGTGAACTACACCGAGTCGCACGACGACCGCACCTGGCTGGACACCATCACCGAAAATGGCGGCAACGACGGCTTCGCGCCCACGGCCAACGATCGCCGCCGGACCCACCTGATGGCGGCCATCCTGTTCATGTCGTTCGGGGTGCCCATGATCGCGGAAGGACAGGACTTTCTCCGTTCGAAGCACGGCATGAACAACAGCTATCAGCGCGGGGACCTGAACGCGCTCGATTACCGGCGCCTGTACCGGTATCTTGGCACGCACGCTTATTTTGCGGACTGGATCGCGTTTCGCCGCGGCGAGCACGGCCGGCTCCTCCGGCACTTTTCGCGTCCGGGCGAGGGCTTTTTCCAGTTCTTTCGCTCGTCCAAGGCCGAACCGCTGGCGGCGCTGTACAACGCCGATCATTCGCATGGCATGGTGCGGCTGCTTTTTGCCGTCAATCCCACGACAGAGGATGCGACGATCCCGCTCGGCACCGCGGTGGCGGCATCAGGGCCATGGCTGCAGTTCGCCGACCACGAGCGCTTTTACGACGGCCGCCAGGGATCGATTGGCCTGGTGCCGGTCGAAGCCGATCTCCTGGTCCCGATGTTGAGCTGCGGTCTCTGGGTCGGCTTCTCCGAAGGCTGAATTGGAAACCTGAAACCTGAAATTGGGTCCTGCAGGCGGGGACGCCTGCGCTACTTAGCCTTGCAATGCGGCGATACCGCGTTTTCTTTGGCGGCTTATTATGGCAATCAAAGTCGCTATCAATGGTTTCGGCCGCATTGGCCGCCTCGTATTCCGCGCTCTCGTGGAGCAGGGCCTGCTCGGCTCCGTGCTCGATGTCGTCGCCGTCGGCGATATCGTCCCGGCCGACAACCTGGCCTATCTGCTCAAATACGACTCCACGCAGGGGCGCTTCCTCGGCACGGTGGGCTCCAAAAAGTCGTCCCCGGACAAGGCCGAGGACGATGTGATCATCGTCAATGGCCACGACATCAAGGTCGTCAGCGCCAAGAGCCCCGCCGAGCTGCCGTGGGCCGCGCTTGGCGTGCAGGTGGTCATTGAATCGACCGGCCTTTTCACGGAAGCCGAGAAGGCCAGGGGCCATCTCACGGCGGGCGCGAAAAAAGTCATCATCTCGGCCCCCGCCAAGGGCGAGGACATCACCCTGGTCATGGGGGTGAACGACGACAAATACGACGCGGGCAAGCATCACATCATTTCCAACGCCTCCTGCACGACGAACTGCCTGGCGCCGCTGGTCCACGTGCTCCTGAAGGAAGGTTTCGGGATCGAGGAGGGGCTCATGACGACGGTTCATTCCTACACCGCCACGCAGAAGACCGTGGACGGCCCGTCCAAGAAGGATTGGAAGGGCGGACGTTCCGCGGCCATCAACATCATTCCGGCGACCACGGGCGCCGCCCGGGCCGTGGGCCTGGTCTGCCCCGAAGTGAAGGGAAAGCTCACCGGCATGTCGTTTCGCGTGCCGACTCCCACCGTATCCGTGGTCGATCTCACGGTGAAGACGGTCAAGGAGACCTCGTACAAGGAAATCAGCGACGCGATGAAACGCGCCAGCGAGACCTACCTCAAGGGCATCCTGGTCTGGACAAACGATGAGATCGTGTCCTCCGACTTCATCCACGACAAGAGCTCGTCGATATTCGACGCCGGGTCCGGCATCGAGCTGAACAGCCGTTTCTTCAAGCTGATCAGCTGGTACGACAACGAATGGGGCTACAGCAACCGCTGCGTGGATCTGCTTAAGAAAGTGGCCGCGGGGCTCTGAAGGGGCTCGTTCCAACACCGGAGTCAAACAAGCGTGTTGGGGGCAACCCGCTCCACCTCTGATAGCTCATGCCAAAGTTTAAATCCATTCGGGACCTGGACCTCGCCGGCAAGCGCGTGCTCATGCGGGTCGATTTCAATGTGCCGCAGGACAAGGCCACGGGAGCCATCACCAACAACCAGCGGATTGCGGCCGCGCTCCCGACCATCGCCTACGCGCTCGAAAAGGGCGCCTCCGTCGTGCTGATGAGCCATCTCGGCCGCCCCGACGGCCAGCGCGTCCCCCGGTTTTCGCTGCGGCCCATCGCCGCCGAACTCGAAAAGCTGTGCGGCCGTCCGGTCCGGTTCATCGAGGACTGCGCGGGGCCGGAGGTCGAGGCGGCCTGCGCCCGCCTCGCGCCGGGCACCGTCGTGCTGCTCGAAAATCTCCGGTTTCATATCGAGGAAGAGGGCAAGGTGAAGCTCGAGGACGGCACGGCGAAGAAGGCGGACCCTGCCGCGGTCGGGGCGTTTCGGGCCAGCCTCTCCCGGCTGGGCGATCTCTTTGTCAACGACGCCTTCGGCACGGCGCATCGCGCCCATTCGTCCATGGTTGGCGTGTCCCTTCCGCAGAAAGCGGCCGGGTTTCTCATGGAGGCCGAGCTCAACGCCTTCGCCGCGGTGCTCGATCATCCGCGGCGTCCGCTGCTTGCGATCCTCGGCGGGGCCAAGATCGCCGATAAGATTCCGCTGATCAAGAACCTCATCGAAAAGGCCGACGAGATCATCATCGGCGGGGGAATGGCCTACACCTTCAAAAAGATCACCCAGGGCATGGAGATCGGCGCCAGCCTTTTCGACCCGGAGGGAGCCAAACTGGTGCCGGAGCTGGTCGCCCAGGCGGAGGCCCGCGGCGTGAAGCTGGTGTTTCCGGTGGATTACGTCTGCGCGGACAAGTTTGATCCCAACGCCAACACCCAGCCGGCCGACGACGCCTCGGGCATACCCCCGGGCTGGATGGGGCTCGATGCCGGTCCGAAATCGATCGCGCTTTACCGCGAGGCGATCCTGCGGGCCAAAACGATCGTCTGGAACGGTCCGTCGGGCGTGTTCGAGTTCGACAAGTTTTCCGCCTCGACCCGGGCAATGGCGGAGGCCGTGGCCGAGGCGACCGCCGGCGGCGCGACGACCGTCATCGGGGGCGGCGACACCGCCACGGCGGCGAAGAAATTCAAGGTGGACGGCAAGGTCTCGCACTGTTCGACCGGAGGCGGCGCGAGCCTCGAATTCCTGGAAGGGAAAGTGCTGCCAGGCGTCGCCTATCTCGAGACTTGAGGAGCGGGGGTTTTCGGTCTGTAATGCCGCTCCCATGTACCGCCAAAAGCTTATCGTTGGAAACTGGAAGATGAACAAGACCGCGGCCGACGCCGCGGTCCTGGTCAAGGACATCGCCGCCATGGTCGGCAAAAGGAACGACGTGGATGTCGTGGTTTGCCCGCCCTTCACCGCCCTGGAGAGCGTCAGCAAGGTGCTCGACGGCTCGGTCGTGAAACTGGGCGCGCAGAACATGCATCCGGAGTTGAGCGGCGCGTTTAACGGGGTAATTTCCTCGCCGATGCTCCGCGTGCTTTTTGTCACGCACGTCATCGTCGGGCACAGCGAGCGGCGCGGCTATTTCGGGGAGACCGACGCCTTCATCAACCTGAAGGTCCTGGCGGCGCTGAAGCACCAGCTCCGGCCCATCCTCTGCGTGGGCGAGACCCTGGCCGAGCGGGAGGCCGGCGCCACGCTCAAGGTGGTGCAGGCCCAGACCGAGCGCGCCCTCGAGGGCGTGGGGAAGGAAAGCGCGCCCGGCGTCATCATCGCCTATGAGCCGGTGTGGGCCATCGGCACGGGCAAGGTGGCCACGGCGGACCAGGCCCAGGAAGTTCACGCGTTCATTCGCGGCCTGGTCACGAAGCTTTTTGCCGAAACCGTCGCGCAGCGGACCCGCATCCTCTACGGCGGTTCGATGAAACCGGCCAATGCCGCCGAACTCCTCGGCGAGGCCGACATCGACGGGGGCCTGATCGGAGGCGCCAGCCTCGAAGTGCGCAGCTTCACGGACCTCATCCAGGCCGCCGTCGGGACAAAATGAAGTCCGTCCCGGTAAAGATATATGACACGACGCTCCGCGACGGAACGCAGGGCGAGGGCATCAGTTTTTCCGTGGCGGACAAGCTCCTCATTGTCGAGCGGCTGGACCGGTTCGGGATCGACTACATCGAGGGCGGATTTCCCGGCTCGAATCCCCGCGACATCTCTTTTTTTGCCGAGGCCGCCAAGTTGAAGCTCGGGCACGCGCGCCTGGCGGCCTTCGGCTCGACGCGCCGCGCGGGGATTTCCGCGGCCGAGGACCCGCAGCTCCGCCTGCTGCTGGACAGCGGGATGCCGGTTCTCACCATCGTCGGCAAGACCTGGATGCTGCACGTCGCCGAAGTGCTGCGCACCAGCGCCGAGGAAAACCTGGCGATGATCGAGGACTCGGTCCGCTACCTGGTCGCCCAGGGCCGCGAGGTGATCTATGACGCCGAGCACTTTTTTGACGGCTACACCGACAATCCCGAATACGCGCTGCGCACCCTCGAGGCGGCGGCGCGCGGCGGCGCCGCCAACCTCACGCTTTGCGACACGAATGGGGGCAGGCTCGTCCCCGAGGTCGGGCGCATCGCCGGTGTCGCGGTCGCGCGGTTTGGCGCCGACAAGATCGGCATCCATTGCCACAACGACAGCGGCGTGGGCGTCGCGGTCTCGCTGGCGGCGGTCGAGGCCGGCGCCACGCTCGTCCAGGGGACCATGAATGGCTACGGCGAGCGGGTGGGCAACGCGAACCTCGTCGCCGTGCTGCCGAACCTCCTGCTTAAGATGGGCCGGACGGCGCACTGCGCCGCCAACCTGCCCGAACTGCGCGATCTATCGCTTTTTTTTGACGAACTCGCCAATTTCCGGCCCGACCCCAAGGCGCCCTTTGTCGGCCAGTCGGCGTTCGCCCACAAAGGGGGCCTGCACGCCAACGCCGCCCAAAAAGCCGCCCGCAGCTACGAGCACATCGACCCGGCGCTGGTGGGCAATCGCACCCGGGTGCTGGTGTCGGACCTGGCGGGGCGCAGCAGCCTGGCGCTCAAGGCCCGCGAACTCGGGCTGGAACTCGACGAAAAACGCCCGGAAATGAAGGGCCTGATCGAGGAGCTCAAGGAGCGCGAATTCCGCGGGTATGAATACGAGGCCGCCAGCGCCTCGTTCATGCTCATGGTCGCCAAGGCGCTCGGGCAGAAGAGTTCATTTTTTGAAGTCGAGGGCTACCGGGTCATCATCGAGCGGCATAACGGCGAATTGTGGGCGGAGGCCACCGTCAAGCTCCGGGTGAACGGCGAGCCGGTGCACACGGTCGCGGAGTCCACGGGCCCCGTTGGCGCCCTCGACGGCGCGCTGCGCCTCGCGCTGGACAAAACCTATCCGCAGCTCCGGGAAATGACGCTGCGGGATTACAAGGTGCGCATTCTCGACAGCAACCAGGGGGCGGCCGCGCTGACGCGCGTCCTGATCGAAAGCGGCGACGGCCGGTCGATCTGGGTCACCGTGGGAGTCAGCGACAACATCATCGATGCGAGCTGGGAAGCGCTCCGCGAAGCGGTGGAGTACAAGCTGATGAGCGCGGCGCGCGAAGTCGTCACAGCAGCGGCGCAAGCAGCCGGCTGATGTCCTCGGCCACATTGCCGAGGAGGCGCCGGCGTCCGGAGGCCGGATCGGATTTCGGTTCGCGGCACCGGAGGATGACCTCCTCCACCCAGGCCCGCATCGCTCTCACCTCGGGCTTGGAATGCACCAGCAATCCGATCTCAAAGTTCACAAACAGGCTCCGCAGGTCGAAGTTGGGCGAGCCGAGCAGGGCGGTGCGGTCGTCCACGATCACGGCCTTGGCGTGGAGCATTTCCCCCGTGTAGAGCAGGACGCGCCCGCTGGCCTGGCGCAGCTCCCGCGTGTAGTAACGCCGCGCGAAGTCGGTGATCCGGTGGTTTGACCGGGCGGGCACGATCAGGGTCACCTGGCAGCCGGCCCGCGCTTTCACGATCAGCGACCGCAGCAACACGTCATCGGGAATGAAATAGGGGGTGACGATCCAGATATTTCGCTCGGCTTCCTGGATCATGGCCACGATGCCTTCGTAGAGCGGATCTCCGGGCACGTCGGGCCCGCTGGCGACGACCTGCAATTCGCTGGTCCCGCGCGATTCGACGACATGGGGCGGGATTTCCGCGTGCAAGGCGTCTGGCGTCTGCTTGGTGGTGAAGCACCAGTCGGCGATGAACACTTCGTTGAGCAGCGCGGCCGCCGGGCCCTCGATGATGGCCCCAAAATCCCGCCAGCGCTTCCTGGAGCGGGTTGGCCCCATGTAATCAAGGGCGATGTTGCGTCCGCCCATGATGACCGTGCAGTGGTCGAATACGGCCATTTTGCGGTGATTGCGCAGATTGGCCGACCGGGGCGAGATCAGCGGGACGACCGGCATGAAACGGCCGACCTCACCGCCGGCCCGGCGCAGCGGATTCACGAAAAAACGGCTCGAAAGCGGGCAGCCCAGCGCATCGAGCAGGAGCCGGACCTTGATGCCTTCCCGGGCGCGGTCGGCCAGCAGCGCCACGATCCGGCGGCCGACCTCGTCGCGGGTCAGGATGAAGGTGGTGATATGAATGCAGTGCCGCGCCTGGCGAATATGGCGCTCGAGGGCGGCAAATTCCTCCTCGCCGGTGGTCAGCAAGGTGAGCTTGTTTCCCCCGACGGCGGGACCGGCTCCGGCTGCGATCACGGTATGGGCGACCGGCCCGACCGAGCGGGGGGCCGGCCCGACCAGCGACCCGGGAAGGGTGGGGAGGAGCTTGGTCTTGCGCGCGGCAAGGCGGCGGAGCTTGCGGCCGCCGAAGATCAGGTAAAGCGGCACCCCGACATAGGGCACGAGAACGATGATGAGCATCCAGGCGAGGGTGTTGGCCGGGGCGCGCTTCTCACTCATCAACCGCGCGACCAGAAAGAACGCCAGCAGGAAGCCGGCGATCGTGAAGAGATGCGGCAGCAGGCCATTGGCGACCAAATGCCTGGAGAATTCGCGCAGGGCACCGAACATGGGACGGCGGGAGAGAACACCGACTTGGGGCGGGGGGCAAGTTCGCCTTAAGAAAATCCTTGAACTTAGGGTGGCGTCACGAGAATTTGACCCTTCCGTGTTTGGTAGGATACTCAAGTGGCCAACGAGGGCAGACTGTAAATCTGCTGGCTAACGCCTTCCCTGGTTCGAATCCAGGTCCTACCATTTTTCGTCCCGCGATGCGGGACGAAAAATGCCGCGGCGTAGCCCCGCATGCAGCGGGGTGAAGACGGGCTGCCCCGCAACCCAATGACAATGGGAATTCCGCCATTGCCTCGATTTAGGGGGCGTTTGTAAATGGAGCCCAGAAACCATGAGCAAGTACGACTTCGCCCTGGACATGGCGACCGACAACTCGAACTCGCTCATCCTGAGGAATATCAGGCCCGATTCGGATGTGCTGGAGACCGCCTGCGCCCACGGGAGAATGACCCGGTACCTCAAGGAGAAATTGAACTGCCGCGTCACCATCGTGGAAAACGATGCCGAGGCGGGAGCATCGGCGGCGCAGTACGCTTCCGATGCGAGGCACGTGGGACCTCAGATGGGTGACCTCGAAAAGGGGCCCTGGTACGATAATTTGAAAATGGCGGGCAAGACCTTCGATTATGTCGTGATGGCGGACATTCTGGAGCATCTTTACGATCCCTGGAAGGTGCTCGGCCGGGCCAGGGGTCTGCTGAAACCGGGTGGCTCGATCTGGATTTCGGTTCCGAACTTCACCCACAACGGGGTGCTGATCGAGCTGCTGAACGGACGTTTCGAGTACCGCAAGATCGGATTGCTCGACAACACCCACATCCGCTTTTTTTCCGCCGGCAGCCTGGAGGCGATGGTGCGTGGCGCGGGACTCACGGTGGTAAAAAAGGCCGACCCAGTCCTGGCCGTCAAACGCACCGAGCTGAAAAACTCCTATCGGGACGTGCCGTGGTATGTGGCGCTTTATTTAAAAATGCGGCGCGGCGGGGAGATTTATCAGTTTGTGTGGGAGCTGAAGGCGGCGGATGGGTAGGTGGGGCGGCGCGTCCCCGCGACGCCTGTTGGACTCAGCGGGTGCTTCCTCGCAGTCGGCGCCGAACAGGCGTCCCAATGGCAGTCTTCGCCCCGCAGTCGCGGCGGCGGAGACTGGCTTGCCAGGCTTTGCCGTGGGGTTGGCCCAGCCCGTCTCCTTCCCGCTGAACGCGGGAATACGCCGGGCAGTCTTTGCGCCGCTGCTGCGGCGGCAAAGACTGGAGCCGAGCGCCGGACTTGAACCGGCGACCCACGCTTTACGAAAGCGTTGCTCTACCAACTGAGCTAGCTCGGCAAACCAGTCTGCCTATCGCTTGGACACGAGTGTTGGGTATTACCCTTTCGTCAAGCGGTGTGACAAGCAATTTCGCCAGCCGCTTGGCGCATCCCAAGGTGGGGCGGCGCGGCTTGTCGCGGCGTAGCGCAGCGAAGACGGATCCCCGCGACGCCGATTCGGCCCGTTGCCAACAAGCTCGCCGCCTACCTCAGGCACGAGCAGACGCTCGGCGATCTTGTCGCATGGTCCGAGCATGCCATACAAGAAGGCATCTTCGATCCGAAGAATGCCAAGTTGCTGGCTACTGTGATAGGACGGCTTGGGGTCGCCGACGTCCGCGCGTTTGGCCTGGCGTGGGAAGACTGCGAGCAGATTCTTAAGCAGCTCGGCTATTCGGCGCGGGTCGATGTGTTCGCGGCATGATTTCTGATCGCCCCAGATGAAGATAGCGCTCATTGTCTGCAATCCCGAGATTCTTGGCGGAACCCCTGTTTTCGCTGGTACGCGAGTTCCGGTTAAGAATCTTACCGATTATTTGGAGCACGGAGATTCGATCGACGAGTTCCTCGACGATTTTCCGAGCGTAAGTCGCGAACAGGTAATCCGGTTCTTCGAAGAGGCGCGCGCCTCTCTTACGACCGCGTGTGACGCGGGTGTGAAGTCCCTTGATTTCAAGCAACATCTGCTCTCCATGCCCGATGTCGGTGAAGACTCGCTCTTTGCCCGTTCGCCGGCCCGAAATCGTCCGGTGTCCCTTCCCTGACTGGCTGCATGCGGCCGCGGCACTGCACCACGACCTGGTGTCGGATTTCTACGGTCTTGGCCGCCCAAACGGCTCGTGTTTAGCCGTGTGCATGCGCAGTCCGGCGCGCCGTAGGGCTGCGGCCATGGACGACTGCCATCGGAATCCGCACCCCGGTATCGCGCGCGCGCGCCTCTGTGGCGGCAAGGTAATCATCCCGGTCTTCGGGTTTGATGCGTACCTTGGCCAAGGTAGTGCGTTGGTGGTGTCTGGTGGCGGGAGTGGTCTTTAAATTTGGCTTATTCATATGCGTCTTTTCTGTCCCGAATCGTCCGGATGACAAGATTGGCCCCTTCAATTTCAAACAGAATACGGTAATTACCCGACCGCAGGCGATAAATATTGTCAGATGCATTGAGCTTCTTGATCTCGCCCGAGAAGCCGCCCTGGAGACGCGCGATCTTGGCTTTGATCTGGCGCTGAACCTTGGGCGGGAATGCCAAAAGCTCGGTCTCGCTTTGCTGGGTGTAAAAAATCCCGTACGGCATCTCCGTATAAAAGCAAGTGCGCGGACAGCACCAAAGGTGGGGCGGCAGCGCCAGGGTTTTAACGGTTCTTGACTTCGACCCTTCCGGGATGGGTGTTGGTCGCGCCTCTCGGCCATCCGCATACCGCTCCTCATGATTTTCCTCAAAATCCTTGTTGGTCTTATCGCGCTTGCCGTTGTAGTCTTCATCGCCGCCGTTGCCTATGACATTCATAAGCAGCACGCCTACGAAGGCATGGTCGACACCCATGATTCGCAAGCGCAAGTGAACCGCCTGGCGTCGGCCTACGTCGCGTCGCGGCCGAACGCAGCCCTTGTGATTGCCGTGACCCAACGCGGAAAGCGCTATACGCTGGGGCTGGGCAAGGTTAGCGCCGAACAATCGACTCCTCCCGACGGCAGCACGCTATTTGAAATCGGTTCGATCACGAAGGTATTCACTGCCGCGACGCTCGCAATGTTGGTTGAGCGTGGTGCCGTGAGCCTGGACGATCCCATTAGCCGTTTCCTTCCTGCTTCGGTCGTCAGCCCCAGTAAAAATGGCCGCGAAATCACCCTGGGTGAGCTGGCAACGCAGACGTCCGGCTTGCCGCGTCTGCCGGACAATATGCTCGCCAACGTAGACCTGCGAAATCCTTACGCTAACTATCACGTTGCCGATCTCTATCGGGATCTCGGCGCCACAACATTACGGAACGAACCCGGCACGACTTATAGCTATTCCAACTTTGGTTTTAGCCTGCTGGGTCATCTGCTGGCGCTTGAAGCCGGAAAGCCCTACGAGACGCTGGTGGAAGATACAATCTGCGTGCCCCTCGGCCTGTCCAGCACCGCCTTTACGCTGACTCCGACGCTCAGGACCCGGCTGGCACCAGGTCATGACGTGAAAGGAAACGTGGTGCCAAACTGGGATCAGGACGCGACCGCGCAGTCGGGAGCGCTTAAGTCCGATACTGACGACTTGCTCCGATTTATTGAGGCGAACCTGCAGGAGTCTGATTCCGGGCTGGCGCGGCCCCTGGCGCTCACACGGCAAATCCATTTTAAGAGTCTTGGCCGTGCTGTCGGATTGGCATGGCAAATCCACCACAGCGTGGAGCACCAAACCATCTTGTGGCACAATGGGGCTACCGGCGGCTACTGCAGCTTCCTGGGCTTCGATCCTGATACGAAAATAGGGGTCGTCGTGCTTTCTAGCTATGGAGATGCCATGGTTGGCGACAATTCAGTCGATAAAATCGGCATGGAAATCCTGCACTTTGGCTCCAAGGTTTCCCTCGCTTCGCGGTGACACGCGGAGTCCCTTTCCTGCCGGCCTGTTCAATCCGTTTGCGGTGACGTGAGGCTGATCTGAGCTTTTTCTTTTTCGGAGGCAAACAAGCGTATTGAGGACAATCCGCTCCACCTCCAATACCTTTTCCGCAATGAAGGCCGAGCTAGTTGGCCGGGGCTTTTTGCGCGGCAAAAGTTTTGGCGAGGGCGTTGAACTGATTTTGCTGCGCCACTCCCTGGAGGGTGGCGACCTGCGTTGGGCTGAGAAAGGCGGGGGCCTGGGACAGGACCGCATTCCAATTGACGGTGGCGGCGGTGGCCTTCTTGCCGCTCTGATAATCGGTGCTCGACTGCGCCATCACTTGGGTGAGCTGCTCGGATTGCTCCCCGGTGAGGGGAGCGGCGGAAAAGGTGGTCATGGACGCCACCTGTTCAACCGTCCCGCGGACCGCGTTGGCTCGGGAAACAGCATCAAAGGCATCATAGGCCTGCTGACCGATCACGTTCACCTCCGCGGCCTGCAGATCGGCGGCTTGTTTCTCGCGCTCAGTCACGGCGGCGGGATCGTTGTACGACAATCCCTGCGATTGGATGGCGGCGTTCAAATCCATGGAATTTTCCATGTCGTCGATCATCAAAGTTTCCATCTGGTCGACCTGATCGCCCGAGAGGTGCAGCCGGGCGAAGGTCGCTCCCCAGGTTTGCGCAAGATAACCCCGGGCCGCCTTCACGTACATCGCGAGCAGATCCGGATGGCTCGAAACGATCGCATCGAAGTCGGGGCGACCGTTCGGCATCGTAGGCGACGACGCCTGGGCGGCGCGCAGCTGGGCCAGGGCCTTGGCCTTGGCCGCCGTTTCGGCCTGTTTCCTCCCGTCGAGCACGGCCTGCGCGTGTTTAATCGCCGCTTCGAGATTCGACTTCGAATTGGCCAGTTCCGCCGCCTCCGCCTGCACATGCTGGCGCTGGTGAAAGGCCCAACCGGCCAATCCCAGGGAAAGCAGCAGCAGGGTCCCGGCACCCCAGGCAAACGAGGCCTGCCGATCTGCACTCATTTGGATCCTTTCACCAAGGCTTGCAGTTGCCGGTTGGCCGCCTGCAGGGTGAGATAAGTCTGCGCCTGCTGCCACTGTGCGTCGGTCATCAGGCCTTGGGCCTGCTCCATGGCGCTGGCCCAATCCACGGTCTGGAGTTTAACCCTGTTCCCGGAAGCATAATCGGGACTGTTGGACGCCAGGACCTGGGTGAGTTCGGTTACCTGGTCGGAGGAAAGGGGTGTCGTGCCATTTTTTACCGCGATCGCCAGCCCCTCGGACCAGTTTTCGGCCGGCATGGTCTGAATGGCCTGCTGCCATTGTTGGTATCCGGCATCGCCGAGAATCGAGCGTGCCGTATCCGCTGGCAAATTTTGCTGGCCAATGGTCCAGCCTCCACTCGCTCCCATTTGGAGCGTATCGATATGCAGCTGGGCCGTCTGGGCGATGAAATCATCGATCTGGGTCTGCGACAATCCAGCGGCGTGAAAGAACGGCGCATAGTAATTCTGCATGTTTTTGGTCATGAATCCAACGAGCAGGTCGCGCGCCTGGGGATATTGAGTCAGAAATGACTTGGCATTGGCGCGAGCCGCCTGGCGCCGTGCGGCGGCGGCCGCCTTGGCGTCGGAACCGGCTCCGTTCGCCGGCGTTTTGGCGATGCGTCGGGCTTCGTCTGCGGCCGCCTGCTCCGGACCCGTTTCCTTGGCCGCTGTGGTGGTGGACGAGCTGGCCTGCCCGACGACTGCCTTCTCCAGCCGCCGGAGTTGACCCGTCTCCAAGTCCTGCTGGCGGTTGAGTTCGGCCAGCGCCGTCCGTTCCGTCCGAACGGCCTGCAACTGGTAGACAGCGACACCGAGGCAAAAAATTGCGGCCACGCTTGCGACGCCGGCAAACACCTTGGCTGTGCTCATACTTGGGAATAGCCCATGACCACCGTCACCAAGCCAGAGATCGATGAAATATACAAGTTTGAGTATGGCAGCAGTCGTGGCGGGCCCTACATCAACCCGGCCTCCCGGAAACTGTAATAACCCACGCCGAGCGGGTCGGCGCGGGGGCGGCCGATGATGACGTGGTCGAGGAGCGAGATTTCCACGGTCTTGGCCGCCTCCCGGAGAAGATGGGTGATCTGCACGTCGGCGGCGCTGGGCGCCGGATCGCCGCTCGGGTGGTTGTGGGCGCAGACGAGCGCGCTCGCCGATTCGCGGATGGCGGCCCGGAACACTTCGCGGGGGTGGGCGAGGGCCGCGGTCGCCGTGCCCGACGTCACCTCCACGCGCTTGAGCAGGCGATTTTTCCGGTTGAGGCAGAGCACCCAGAATTTTTCGACTTCGAGCCCGGACGCGACCGGCTGCAGGTAGGCGGCGATCAACTCGGCCCGGGTGAGCAGCGGCGCCTCGCCGGCCTGCTGGCCGGCCACCCGCCGCGCGACTTCCAGGACGGCGACCAGCTGCAGGCCCTTCACCCGCCCGATGCCCTTCAGCTTTTTAAAATCCGCCTGCCGCCAGGGGACCAGGGAGGCGAGCGAGCCGGCCTCCGCGATGAGACGGGCCGCCAGGGTGAGAACATCCTGGCCACGCGTGCCGCTGCGCAGCAGCAGGGCGAGGAGCTCGGTGTCGCTGAGGGCGCCGGCCCCGAATTTTTCGAGGCGCTCCTGCGGGCGTTCGCACGCGATCGTGGCCCGGAGGCGATTGATCGGATAGGTCGCGGAATCGCGCGGGGGGAAATCATTCATCCCTGCATTAAAGCAAGGGCGGGGAGGACGGCAGAGGTGGGGCGGCGCGCCTCGCGACGCCGGTTGGACGCTGATCGCGAAAGAGTCTCCTGGAGAATCGGCCTAGGGTGTG
>Ga0302325_10016421_pt1 | contig 15680 bp, 10 predicted proteins | sample Palsa_T0_2_FD_201948 | JGI IMG/M metagenome (GOLD analysis project Ga0302325, IMG submission 201948) | Peat permafrost microbial communities from Stordalen Mire near Abisko, Sweden - Palsa_T0_2 | ecosystem: Environmental > Terrestrial > Soil > Palsa > Peat permafrost | place: Sweden: Abisko...
ACTGCCGCGCGTACGCGGACAGCGACTCGGTGTACCGGCGCTGGCCCTCGGCGAAGATCGTGTCGAAGGCCAGGCTCGACTTCCCCGAGCCCGACAGGCCGGTAAAAACGATCATCGCGTCCCTGGGCAGCTCCAGCGAGACATCCTTAAGGTTGTGCTCGCGCGCGCCGCGGACCACAAGACGATCAGCCAACAGTGTTCAGCACTCCAAACGGGGGACGTTGCCGCTTCCAAGCGGGGGCCCGTCAGAAACAAGGCCAGATACTGATGCGAATAACAAAAATGGACCACCCCGGATTCCGGCGGCGAACCCGGGTCGCGAAAGATGGTGGGGGGTGACCGAGCCTGGCTAACCTTGGTCTAAGTCCTCCCGTGCTGTGCCGACTTGCCGTGCGGCGGGATGAGGGCCTGCGGAGGGAGCCGGGATCATGGCGGAAGGGCCTGCGCTAGGTTTTGCCGGCTTGCTGCGGCAGCTACGGACCGAGGCCAGGCTGACGCAGGAGGAACTGGCGGAGGCGGCGGGCCTGAGCCCGCGGTCGGTCAGTGACCTGGAGCGAGGCATCAACCGTACCGCCCGCAAGAGCACCGCCGTGTTGCTGGCGGGCGCGCTCGGCCTGGCCGAGCCAGTGGTCGCCTTGTTCGTGGCCGCGGCCCGCGGGCGCGCGCCGGTTGCGGAGGTGCTGACGGCCCTGCGAGGGGAGGCAAGCGCAGCAGCACCCGAAGGTTTCCCACCTGGCGGGGATCTGGTGTGGTCGGGGTGCCCTTATCTGGGCCTGGTGCCATTCGAAGAGCGGGATGCACGGGTCTTTTACGGGCGCAGCGAGCTGGTGGCCAGGTTGGTGCAGCGGGTCGCCGAGCGACTGGAAGGAGCGGGGATACTGCTGGTGACCGGGGAATCGGGGGCGGGTAAGTCCTCGCTGCTGAGGGCGGGATTGATGCCGCGACTAGCGGCAGGTGCTCTCGGGCCAGGATCGGAGAAATGGCCGCGTCGGGTGATCCGGCCTACGGGTAATCCGCTGCGGGAACTGGCGATGTATCTAGCCGACGTTGCGGGCGCGGATCCGGTTTCGGTGTACCGGTCACTGTCGACGGCGCCAGGTGAGGCGCCGATGCTGGTCAGCCATGCGCTGAGAACTGCCGCCGGCCGCGGTGCGGACCCGGGATCGGGATCGGGCGCGCAGGCCGATTCCGCAGCCGGCCCGGCGCCATGCCTCGTCCTGATCGTCGACCAGTTCGAGGAGCTGTTCACCGTCGGTGAGGACGCCGAGGGCAGCCAAGCGGACCGGGAGGCGTTCATCGCGACGCTGCACGCGGCGGCCACCGTACCTGCCGGTCCGCAGAAACTCCCGCAGGCGCTGGTGGTAGCGGCGGTGCGCGCGGATTTCCTCGGCCGGGTCATCGCTTACCCGCCGCTAAGGGCTGCCCTGGACGCCGGGCCGTTCACGGTCGGGCCGATGAGTGAGGCCGAATTGCGGCTTGCGATAACTGGGCCCGCCGCTGAAACCAGCCTCGCCGTCGAGCCCGCTCTGGTCGAGGCGGTCATTGCCGAACTGCGCGAAGGGACTGCTGAGGGTCTGCGCAGTGGCGTGCTGCCGCTGATGTCCCAGACGATGGCCGCCACCTGGGGACACCGCGAGGGCGCCGAACTGACCCTGCGCGCCTACCGGCGAGCGGGCGGAGTCGCCGACGCGGTCAACCGCAGCGCCCGGGCCGCTTACGACGCCCTGACTAGCCACCAGCGGGACGCGGCGCGTTTGGTATTCACCCAGCTCACCGTCATCACGCCGGATGGCCAGTTCGCGCGGCGCCGGTGCAGCAAGACCGATCTGCGTTCGATGGGAACCGAGACGGCCGCCGACGTCAATGCGGTCATCGACATCTTCAGCGCCCGGCGCCTGCTCGTCCTCGGCGAGGATAGCGTCGAAATTTCCCATGACGTGCTGCTGCACACCTGGACACTGCTCCGGGACTGGCTTGGGGACCACCAGCTTGACCGTGCCCTGTACAGCCAGGTTGTCACTGACGCAAACACGTGGGATGCCAACCGCCGGGATTCCTCCTACCTTTACCGGCCGGGCCGGCTGGCCGCCATCGACGCTGCCGTCACCCGCTGGCAGGAAGCGCCCACCCGCTACGCCCCGCTACCTGCTACCGGTAAGGCGTTTCTTCGCGCCGCTCACCGTGCCGCAAGCCGCAGCATCCAGCGGCGACGCGGCGTGGTCGCTGGTCTCCTAGCTCTCACCGTGACCGCCGTCAGCGCCGTCGGGATCGCCACCCACGATGCTGCCGACGCCGCCGGGCAACATGCCATCGCCCTGTCGCGGCAACTCGCGACTGAAAGCCTCGTTATCGACTCCGGGGATCCCTTAACCGCACGACGGCTCGCCGTTGCCGCCTGGAGTGTCAATCACACCGATCAAGCTAGCGCCGTCATCACGAGCTTGCTGACTGAGCAACAACAAGACGGCATCTTGCCCGGTGATCCATCCAGCGGTGGAGTGACAGGGGTGGCGTTCAGCCCCGACGGCAGCCTACTGGCCAGCGCCTATGGCGACGGCACCGTACGGCTCTGGAATGCCGCCACCGGGCAGGCCACCGGCGCTGCCCTGCGGGCTGATACCGGCCCGGAGGGCGGCGTGACCGGGGTGGCCTTCAGCCCGGGCGGCAACCTGCTCGCCACCGCGGACGCCGACGGCACCATACGACTGTGGAATCTGGCCACCGGACAGGCTCCCCGGGCCCCCATCAGGACCTTTAACGGCCCGGCAGGCGGCGTGAACGGGGTGGCCTTCAGCCCGGGCGGCAACCTGCTCGCCACCGCCGACGCCGACGGCACCGTACGGCTCTGGAATGCCGCCACCGGGCACGCCACCGGCACTCCCCTGCGGGCTGATACCGGCCCGCAGGGCGGCGTGACCGGGGTGGCCTTCAGCCCCGGCGGCAACCTGCTCGCTGCCGCGGACGCCGACGGCAATGTGCGGCTATGGAATCCCGCCACCGGGCAGGCTCCCGGCGCTCCCCTCCGGGCTGATACCGGCCCGGGAGGCGGCGTGACCGGGGTGGCCTTCAGCCCGCACGGCAACCTGCTGGCCACCGCCGACGCCGACGGCACCGTGGGACTATGGGATCCCGCCACCGGACAAGCCACCGGCGTCCCTCTCCGGGCTGATACCGGCCCGGTGTCCGACGTGAGAGGGAAAGTGTTCGGGCCCGACGTGAGAGGGGTGGCCTTCAGCCCGGACGGCAACCTGCTCGCCACCGCCGACGCCGACGGCACCGTAGGACTATGGGATCCCGCCACCGGACAGGCCGTCGCCTCCCACCCGGCTGATACCAGCCCAGGGGGCAGTGTGACCGGGGTGGCGTTCAGCCCGCACGGCAACCTGCTGGCCGCCGCCGACGCCGACGCGCAGCTGTGGCATCCGGCCGCCGGCGTCTCATTCCCGGCTGATATCGCCACCGGGAGCAGTGTGAACGGGGTGGCGTTCAGCCCAGACGGCAACCTGCTCGCCACCGCCGACGCCGACGGCACCGTAGGGCTGTGGGATCCCGCCACCGGACAGGCCGCCGCCGCCTCCCTGCCGGCTGATACCGGCCCAGGGGGCGGCGTGGAGGGGGTGGCGTTCAGCCCGAACGGCAAGCTGCTGGCCAGCGCCGACGCCGACGGCACCGTGCGGCTATGGAATCTCGCCAACGGACAAGCCGTCGCCTCTCTCCCGGCTGACATCGGGGTTGGAGTGACCGCGGTGGCGTTCAGCCCGAACGGCAACCTGCTGGCCACCGCCGACGCCGACGGCACCGTAGGACTATGGGATCCCGCCACCGGACAGGCCGTCGCCTCTCTCCCGGCTGACATCGGGGTTGCAGTGACCGCGGTGGCGTTCAGCCCGGACGGCAACCTGCTCGCCACCGCCGACGCCGACGGCACCGTGCAAATATGGAACATGTCGCTGTTCGCTCATCCCTACGCAGCACTCTGCGCTGATGTGGGGTCACCAACGTCGGCTGATTGGATAAAGTACGCACCCGGTGAACCGCAACGCAGTGTCTGCAGTTGACTCGTGGCCCTTCCGCAAGCGCCTAGGCACGGGCCGCCTGCCAATCGGCGCGGACTGCCTGGCCGTGGATTCTCACCTGTCGGCGTTGATCAGGGCGGCGACGGCTGGATGGCGGCGCAGCTTGTCCAGGCAGCGGCCGCGGTTCGGCCCGATGCTGCCGACGGCGATGCCAAGCCTGGCGCTGATCTCGCTGTACGGTACCGGCGGATCCTCGGTCAGTAGGACAATTAGCCGCTGGCAGCATGAGGGCAGCTCTATGAACGCCCCGCGCAGCGCCGCGTGACGCTCGGCCACGAGCAGTTCCTGCTCCGCCGTCACGACCTGCTCGTCCGGGATGTTCTCGGCGTCCAGCACCTGCCGGGCAGTATCCGGTCCTCGCGCGGCACGCAGGACCCGGACGCATTCACGTCGGGTAGTGGTAGCGAGCCAGCCTGGGAGTGCAGCTGGATCGCGGAGTTTGTCCAGCTGGTCCACCAGGTGGACCCAGACGCTCTGACCAACGTCCTCGGCGTCGGCGCCACCCAGCCGGTATCTGCGGCAGATCGACCAGATCAGCGGGGCGTACCGCTCGACAAGCGCGTCCCACGCCAGTTTGTCGCCGTTCTGGACGCGGATCACCAGGTCGGTGACCACCTGCTCATGACGTACCGGGCGGGCAGGGGACTCCGGTAGGTAGGGTTGTGCCGGGCTGGCGCCTGCCTCAGCGGCCATGGTCGGCCAGCCAGCGGTGAGTACGGTTCATGATGACCTCCTGATGGGCTGGATCGAAGGAGCGACAGGCCGCCCAGGCCACCGGGGTGTCGGTGTCTTGCCCGTAGGTGATAGCGCGCCGCGCATTCGCCTTCTGGCCGCCGCGAGTGCCTGCCCGATGTCTGCAGGCAGTGCCATAGCGGCTAGTTCCACTGTGGAGGGCATGGATGGTGTTCACCACACGTGCCGGCCCACAGGACAACCCACAGGAATCTGCCTAGCTGGCGCTTCGGTCCGGCCAGCGGGCCGGTTCCCGCCCGCGTCAGGTCTCGGCGATCGGCGCCCGGACCTCGTTGGCCACGGCCGCCAGCTCGGCCACCAGGCCGGTGTCCTGAGGCCACCAGGCCAGTGACACCGAACACGGGACCAGGTCGAGAATCGGCACGAACGTCACGCCGGGCCGCTTGTACCACAGGCCGACCGCTTCTGACGTGACGCTCAGGCCGACGCCCCTCGAGACGAGATGCATCTCCGCGTCCAGGGTGCTCGCCTCGGCGACCACCGGCGCGGGCCCTGATCGGTAGTCGGTGAGGATCCAGTAGTCCCGCCACGGGCCCGGAGAGACGGGCGCGGCGATGATCGGCTCGGGCAGCACGTCCGCGACGCCCAGCGACTCCCGGCCGGCCAGCGGATGGTCCTCGGGAAGGCACGCGACCCGCCGCTCGGTGGCGAGCTCCACCGACACCAAACCCGCCAGTCCGAGCGGCGGACGGACGACAGCGGCGTTGACGAGGTTATCTCGCAACCCAGCGGAGGGATCGGTGAAGTCGAACTCCTCGGTCTCGATGCCGGCGTCGGGTTCTCTTTGGTGATAGGTACGCAGCAGCCTCGGGACGATCTCCAGGCCGGCCCCGATGGTGTAGCCCAGCTTCAGCACCGCTTGCGGCACCGCGCTCATACTGCGCACGGTCTTGATCGCCGATGAGAGCTCGGTGAGGACCTGGCTGGCGAGGCCTGCGAATACCTGGCCCGCCGGCGTCACCTGGACCGTACGCGTGGTCCGGCTCAGCAGCTCCACGTGCAGCGCCCGCTCAAGGTCGCGCACGGTGTGACTCATCCAGGGTGCCGAGACGCGAAGACGCTCGGCGGCGCGGCCGAAATGGAGTTCGTCGGCGACCGCGAGGAACGCCTCGAGCTGACGGAGAGTCACGTTCTCCACCGCTGCCTCCCACCACAACATGGCATACGAAAACAAGCACGCAACGTCATTATGTCGTTAACAGACACAATGCCGCCACTAATTCGTCCTTCTCCCTGGGAATCCTTTTTCTTAGTATGGCGGAAACCGAAAGAATGACGAGAGGACCTTCCGTGCCGACTAGTTACGCTGAAGATGACCTGGCTGCCGGGAAAGCCGCACTGCTCAGCGGGTGGTCGTCGGGCAGCGAGCCAGGCCTGGTCATCACCAAGGCCTCCGGCGCGCTCGTCTGGGACTCCAAGGGCAACGAATACATCGACTGCACCTCGATGGCCTGGTCGAACAACATCGGGGCATCGGTTCCCGAGGTGGTCGAAGCCGCCTTCGCGCAGGCTCGCCAGCTCAGCCACCTGAGGTCGAACTTCGACTCCATTCCGCTTCTGCTCCTGAGCAAGGCCATGACCGACTCCGCGCCAGGGGACCTCAAGCGAATCGGATTCACCCTCCACGGCAGCCTGGCCGTGGAGATGGCGATGAAGCTGGCCATGCTGAACCGGCCTGGCCACACCGGACCTTGGCTGGCCCTGACGGACGGCTACCACGGAAGATCGCTGAGCAGTATGGGTCTCGGCTGGCCTCATACGAACCACGCCTTCGACCGCGCCTATCCCTCGGTGCTCAGGATTCCGCAGCCTTACGTCTACCGATCAGGGCGCAGTGCCGAGGACGAGGTCGACTACTGCATCGGCGAACTCCGTGACGCCATTGCCCGCCGGGCCACCGGGCTGCCTCCCGCGCTTTTCATGGAACCGGTGCAGGGCAACGGCACCCAGCTGGACTTCCCGCGGCGCTACTACCACGAGGTGAGGCAAGTCTGTTCGGAGCACGACATCTTGCTCGTCTTCGACGAGGTGCAGACCGGATTCGGCCGGACCGGGAAGATGTGGGCGGCCGAATACTACGGGGTCACACCCGACATCCTCGTCTTCGGCAAGGGCGTGGGAGGTGGCTTCCCTCTGGCCGGAGTGCTGTCGAGCACGGCGCTTGGGGGGTTCCAGCCCGGGGACGACGCGCTGACCTTCGGCGAGTTCCCGGTCAGCCTGGCGGCGGGACTGGCGGCACTCGAGGTTCTCGAGCGAGACGGCCTGCTTCAGGCCTGCGAGGACATGGGGCAGTACGCCTCCGGTGCGTTGCGCGCGATGAAGCCGCGCCATCCGCTGATCGGTGATATCCGCGGGCCGGGCCTGCTCATCGGCCTCGAGCTCGTGCGTGATCAGGAAACCAGGGAGCCGGCCGCCGCTGAAACGCTGGAGGTGTACCGGCGGGCGATGGATCTCGGCGTCATCTTCGGCACGACCAAATACGCCGGGCTGGGCAACGTCCTGAAGGTGAAGCCGCCGTTCACGATTACCCGCGATCAGATGGACCGGGTCCTTGAGGTCCTGGACCAGGTCCTGACGTCCATCGAGACCGGATGACCGGCTGCCCGGCACCCACTAATTCCATGCTGGCCTCACGAGAGGGGCGAGAACGTTGTCCAACATAGAAACCGACCTGTCAGACGCGAATGATGTAGGTGACCTTCATCAATTTGGCTACGTGCAGTCTCTGCGGCGCACCCTGGGGCCGTACGGATCGTTCGCCATAGCCTTCTCGATGATCAGCATCACCACGGCGATCTTCTTCCTGTTGCCGAGCCTGTTCGGAACCGCGGGCGCGGCCGGTGTCTGGCTGTGGATCCCGTGCGCGGCGGGCGTCTTTCTTATCGTGCTCGTCTACGCGCACCTCGCTGCCCGCATCCCGATTACCGGCTTTGCCTACCAGTGGAACAGCCGCCTCATCAACCCGCACTACGGCTGGTTTACCGGCTATACCGCCATGCTGGCCTTCATAGCAGGCACGGCCGCGACAGCGGTCGCTCTGGCGAGCGTATTTGCCAGTGATATCTGGAAGTCACCGACCCACGGCGACATCGTGCTGTTCGCAGGCGTGGCGCTCGCCGTGGCCGCGTTGATCAACATTGTCAGCATCCGTGCCGTCAGCGCCGTCAACAACGTCGGGGTCTTCTTCGAGATCGTGGGATCGGTCGGCGCCGCGGCCCTGCTGGTCTTCGGCTCCATCTTCTTTTTCCATCACGACGCGGGCTTCAAGGTCCTGCTGTCCACCCAGCGGACGGCGAGCGGGGCCCTGTGGTACGGCTTCGTGCTGGCCGCACTGCTTCCCCTGTACTGCTTCATCGGCTGGGAGGGCGCCGCGGACCTGGCCGAGGAGACCAACGATCCTAGGTCCGTCACGCCGTTCGCCATGATCAGGGCCAACTACGTGTCGGTGGGGGCCAGCCTCTTCATGATCATCGGGTTTCTCATCGCGATCCCGCACGGTATGGCCGATCTGCTCGGCCAGCCCAAGAATCCCCTCATCTACATCTTCCAAAGTCACTTCGGCGCCATCGCGGCTGGCATCTTGCAGGTGGTGGTCTTCCTGGCCATCTTCTCGTGCGTGCTCGCCAACATGGTGGTGGCGACGCGGCTCACGTTCGCGCTGTCCCGCGACAAGATGCTCCCCGGGTCGGCAGTCCTGGGCCGCGTCAGCGTCGCCACTCATACGCCCGTCGCGTCGATCCTGCTCGTCGGCGCGGTGGGCATCGGGATCAACCTGCTGTCGGCGGGAATCGCGGCCAATGTCGTTTCCATCTGCAGTGTCGCCTATTACTTCATCTACGTGCTCACCGTCGGCGGTGCGATCTATGCCTACTTGCAGCGGAAAATACCTAGTCACCGGGCGGGCGACTTCTCTCTCGGCCGCTGGTTCGTGCCGGTCGCGGTCGTGGCCTTCATTTACTCGGCCGGCGTCATCGTGATCGCGCTGGCGCCGCACGAGGGCCACACGGCCGCCATCTACCTGCTCGGAGCCGAGGTGGCCGGGTTGCTGTGGTACCTGCTGTACCTGCGCCCGCGGATCGCGAATCGCTCCGCAGGCGTCTACCGTACCGAACTCGCCAACGCAGAGAAGCCGGAAGAAGCCTCCACCGTCACCGGTTGAGGCGGCCGGCCCGGTAAGGCGTCCGTTATCGGCCGGAGGGCCCCTCGGAAAGACTTCCGAGGGGCCCTCCGCTTGTGTCCTGATCGACAGTTATCGCGACGCAGGAAGCTCCGCACTTTGGTGCTGCGGCTACTTCCTGCCGAAACCGTCGAATTCTCCGTTTTGTGCGCCTCCGAGGAAAGCATGCCATTCGTCCGGCGTAAATCGGAGAACCGGTCCTTCGGAGTCTCTGCTGTTGCGTACGCCGATCTGGCCGCCGGGTAGGCTCGCGACCTCGACGCAGTTACCGTTGGAGAAACTCAGCGAGCTCTTAACCCAGTTAGAAGCCGAACCTGGCTTTTCGAGCATAGGTTTATCCACGCTGCTACCTCACTGATTTGTTGTCTGTTATCCTATGGTGCGCGACTGCGGAGTGTAGAGTATCTATTACTCAACGTAGTCGCTTAACTCTTAGACTAGCAGACCTCGCCGGCACCCCGCGTCCCTCTCTCATCAAATAGCGCCACGGCCCAGTGAATGCCTGTTGTCCCCACGGTGTGCGGCACACCTCAAACGCGCGCAAACACGGCAGGCCCCCGCCGACGCAGCCGGGAGCCTGAGAGCGGCCGCGCCAGCGGGCCTGTCACCACAGCGATTAGGGATAAAACGACGTGCGTCAGCTACGCATTAGCGTGCCGCTGGGCGCCTGACCAGTGTGATTTCGCCGTTTCGAGGATGAGTTCCCTGGACGCCGCCGGGTCGAGGGACGCTTCGGCGAGCATCTGAAATGCGATCCGGTGCAAGTAGGTCTCCCGCTCCCCCTCCAGCGTGAAGCCGCTCCTCAGATGCTCAGTGCTCACCACGTCTTGCAGCATCGCGTCACTATCTTCCCCGAAGCCGAATATGACAAAAGACTCCCCGAACACCGTGTGCTGCGCGTCAAGAGGGAGAATCCGCAAAATCATATTCGGCCGTTCAGCCTCTCGCGCCAGGCGCTGAAGCTGCTCATACATCACCGAATCATCACCAATCCGGCGCTTCAGGACCGACTCATCGAGCACTACCGATAGCTGAAGCTCTTCGCGACTCAGCACTTGCTGACGTTGCATGCGGACCCGCACCAATCGTCCGATCATGCCCGGCGCGATGGGCTCGACCCGGCTGTAGCTGCTGATTATGTGCCTGGCATAAGCTTCCGTTTGCAGCAGGCCGGCTACCACGTCAACGTGCCATACGGCGATGGAGGTTGCCTCATGCTCAAGGCCGATGAATTGCTGATAGTCCTCGGAAAGGGTGTCGGCGAATTCTTCCCACCAGCCCTTCTGAGCCGCGTCCTCGGCGAGAGCGAGAAGGAGCGTGCGGCGGGACCCGGTGATCTTGTAGTAGTCGAGCAGTCTCTCGACTTCCCGTGGCCGCAAGCCGGTCCTGGCCCGTTCGTACCTGCTGATCTTGGAGGGCGACCACTTCAGCGCGGCGGCGACCGTGTCCCCGTTCTTGCCCATGCTTTCCCTGATCCCGCGCAGCTCAGCGGCAAGCCGGCGGCGCCGCACCGTGGGACTTCCTGGCGCGATCATCGGGCGTCGCTCCTCCTCGGTGCCGCGCGGGCGGACTAGGACGGTTCCAAGTTCCACCGAAACCATTTGTGAAACCCTTAGTACACCGTACACTCGCCCATCGCAACAACCTTCAGCCCGCACCCGGCTGAACGAACCGTGCTATCCCGCCTCCAATTAACTGTTGGACGCATACCGCCTGCTGATGCGGACCGGGGCGTAAAACGACAGCCGCCGACGAATGCCCTGGCTACGTGCGGTGATAGCCCGAGCGGGGTGGCCGGAAGAACTCGGAGACAGCGGTCTCGCCATCGTCGGCCGGACCCGCCGGCCGCTGATGCGGGGCCGGCAACCCGGACAGGTCTTCCGGCATCTCGGCGCGGCCGATTCATGGACTGGACCCTGATACGCCACGTCCCGCTGGTCTTGATGGTGCTACCGGGGGAAATACCTAGTGATGCGGCTGATGTAGAGCTATATGGCGAAAGCGGCTGTGGTTAACAAATGCGCCTGAAGTTGCTGAGACCTGCCGGAGCCCACCGAGGGCTCCGGCGGTCAGGCAGGCGTAATCCCACAAAACTTGCCACCTGGCGATAGCCACGCCATCGGCCCGCCGTGGATCTGGCGAATTGGCAATAGGGACGTCAGTCGGGCAGCAGCAGTTCATTCGTAATAGTGAGTAGCCGGGACCACTACCGTCGCGTGGACGGTGGACGCCGACGCCGACGCCGCTGTCGCGGATGCCGTCGAGGCAACCAGAATTGACCCGGCCGTGCTGAGTGCTAGGATAGCGGGAATGATGATGGTTCGCCTAATGGTCATGATTCCTCCATGGTATCTACGGAGGTCAGCGGCCTGTAACATGGCTTCGACGGCACACGAGGCACATCTGAACTACCTGGAATAATAACCGGTTCTGGCTATTACATGACCTAGCGTAAATCCGTGACTACACTATTTTCAAATACTAAATATTTCAGCAATCTTTTAAGCAATACTTGATGCTCTCATGCGGGAAAATGGTAGTTATCCTTGCAATGCAAGGATCTGTGCAATTTGCACCCTGCAGGACCTGGGGAACCCTGGCGATATTGCCGTTAGAAAGCGTTCGATGCCGAATTAATGTACGAAAATAGTTCGCTTGTCCAGTAAATATTCTGGTAGTAGGGTTTGTCCCATGCCCCCGGGGACATCGGCCGACGCGCTGGTCGGCCGCGATAGCGAGATGACGACGCTCACCAGGCTCATAAGAGAGGTTGCTCGGGGACGCGGGAGTTCGGTGCTCATCGAGGGCGAGCCGGGCATCGGCAAGTCCGCGCTGATGCGGGCGGCGGTGGCTGGTGCGCCGGAGGCTGGCTGCCAGGTGTTCTGGGGGGCCGGCGACGAACTGGGCCAGGCGCTGCCGCTGCTGCCGTTCCTCGACGGGCTGCAGGTACGCGAGCCCTCCGCGAATCCCCGGCGGAACGCGATCGTCCGGCTGTTGCGCGGCGAGGCCGCCGCCGACCGGGGCACGGACGTGCCGGCGGTGCTGGCGGAGCAATTGCTGGCCCTTGTCGCCGAGCAGTGCGCGGTGCGGCCGACCATCTTGGTGATCGATGACCTGCAGTGGGCCGACCAGGCCAGCATCACCTTGTGGGGGCGGCTGGCGAGGTCGGCGCGACAGGTGCCGCTGCTGCTGGTCGGGATGATGCGCCCGGCACCCCAGCGCGATGACCTGCTGGCGCTGCGGCGAGCGGTGGACGACGACGCACGGCTCCAGCTCGCCGAACTCACCGGGCCGGCGGTAGCTGATCTCGTGGCCGCCCTGGCTGGCGGCAAGCCTGACGTTGACCTGCTGCGGCTCGCCGACGGGGCGGCGGGCAACCCGCTCTACGTCACCGAGCTTGTGGCCGCGTTGGCCCGTAGTTCCGGGTTGGCCGTCACCGAGGCGGGCGCCGCTACGCTTACCGGCGGTTCCGCGCCAAGCTCCCTGTCGGCGGCCATAGCGGACCGCCTCGGGTTCGTGACCGGGCCGGTGCGGGAGGTACTCCGGGCGGCGGCCCTGCTCGGCGCGGAATTCGCGGTCCCCGATCTGGCCATCGTGCTTGGCCGCACTGTGACGGAGCTGATCCCGGCGGTCGACGAGGCATGTGCCGTCGGCGTGCTGGCCGAGTCCGGCCACGGCCTGGGGTTCCGGCATCCGCTGATCCGGGCGGCATTGTACGAGGAGATGCCGGCGCCCGTACGCGCCGCCTGGCACCGCGACGCTGGGCGCGCCCTCGCGGAGGCGGGCGCGCCGCCGGACCGGGTGGCGCGGCAGATGCTTCGGGCGGTCGCCGGGCCCGGCGATGCGACCGAGCCGGTGGATGAATGGATGCTGGACTGGCTGGCCCGCACCGCGGACCCGCTGGTCGGCCAGGCGCCCGGTGTTGCGGCCGAACTCCTCACCCGGGCCGTCGCCAGCTCCCCCGCCGACTCGGCCCAGGACGGCTGGCTGGCCAGCCGTCTTGCCGACGCCCTCTACCGCATCGGTGACCGGGCGGCGGCCGAGCAGGTCGCGAACCGCGCGCTCGAGCATGCCGCTGAGCCCGATCTGCTCGTGGACCTGCACTGGACGCTCGCGCAGTGCCGCATGCTGGCGGGATTGTCCGCGGAGTCCCTGGCCACGCTGGACCGGGCGCTGGCTTCTCCCGGGATCTCGGTCCGGCACCGCGCCAGGCTGCTCGTGCTCGCCGCGCGGACCCACAGCATCCTCGGCGAGGTCGAAACGGCTGGTCGGGTCGCCACCAGCGCGTTCGCGGCAGCCTCGGAGGCAGGCGAAAACTGGGCCATGAGCTGGGCACTGCTCATGATGGCGCTCGTGACCTCGGTGCAGGGACGTATGGCCGACGCCCTGCCTCTGTTCGACCGGGCTCTGGCCGTGACCCAGGCCGATCCGGCTCTAACCGATCTGCGGCTGCTGCTGCAAATCAACAAGGCCGTCACGCTGGGCAATCTCGACCGGTACGAGGAGGCGCTGGCCGCGGCCGGGGAAGCCCGGCACCTCGCGGACCAGGTCGGCACGGCGATCAGGCTGGCTCAGGCGCACGGCGCTCTGGGCCAGTTGCTCTTCCAGACGGGGCGATGGGACGACGCGCTGGCCGAGGTAGAGATCCTGCCTGAGAACCTCAAGGCACCCGGTACGGCCTGCTGCGATCTCGGCATCGCCACTGTGATCAGCTTCCATCGCGGCGAGGTCGGCGCGGCGCGCGGTCATCTCGCCGCTGCCACCCCGCACGCCGAGCGGCTAGGACACCGGCTTATTACCTCGTTGGCATTGGCCCGGAGCCTGGACTTCGAGCATGGCGGCGCGCTAACTGAAGCCCTTGCCGCACTGACGGATGCGTTCGAGGACAGTACGGAAGAAGTCGAGGAGATCGAGGACCTGTTTCCGGACACCGTCCGCCTCGCCGCCACGACCGGCGACATGGGCACCGCACAGGCCGTCGCGGGCCAGGCCGCCACGCTCGCCGCCGGATCGGAGATCCCCCATCGGCAGGCGAACGTATTGTATTGCCGCGGCCTCCTCGACCATGATGCCCCCCGGCTGCTCGCGGCCGCGGAGCGGTATGAGGACGCCGGCCGGCCGCTGCTGAGCGCGAAGGCACTGGAGGCGGCCGCTGAGCACTTCGTCGACACCGGCGACCGCGGCCAGGCACGGGACGCGTTCACCCGGGCCGTGGAGGTTTATACCTCCTTGGGCGCGGCCGCGGACGTGGCCCGGCTGCAGGCTACATTCCGCGCCCACGGCATCCGGCGCGGGTCGCACGCCAAACACCGGCGGGCGCAGAGCGGCTGGGACAGCCTCACCGCGACCGAGATCAAGATCGCCGCATTCGTGCAGGAGGGATTGTCCAACCCGGAGATCGCCGCCCGCCTGATGCTATCCCGGCGGACCATCGCGACCCACGTCTCCCACATCCTGAAGAAGCTCAACGTCCATTCGCGGACCGACATAGCCCGTGAAGCCGCCCTGCGCACGATTGGGTCGAGGTTAGCGCGGGGCGGGAACCCCGGGCCGTTCGGTGGGGACGGTGAGCCGGCGGGGGGTCACAACCCACCGCCCCCACGTGTGAACCCCCGCGGGCCGCGCTTGGCGTCCTCGGGGAAGTCGCGCTCGAACGCGAGCGTGAAATACACCGCCTTGCCCGCGGTGGTGGGGTAAAAGCCCCACTGAGACGACAAGGTGGCGACCAGCATCAGGCCCCGTCCGGCCTCGGCATCGGCCGGGGCGTCCACCAGCACCGGCAAAGAGCGCGACGTGTCGTGGACATCGACGCGTAGCTGACCGCAGGAGCAGCTGATGGCGAGGGTGACGAGCTTCCCCGCCTCCTGCCTGATCGCGTTCGTCACCAGCTCGCTGGTGAGCAGGACCGCGACGCCAGCGTCGATAGGGGCTTCCCAGGCGCAGATGGCCGCCCGGACCTGGCCGCGGGCTTCGGCCGCCGCTGCCGGTCCCGCGGTTAGCGGGACGCAGTGCCAGTACAGTTCGGTCGGACGAGTCGGCGCCATCGCGTTCATCGGGTTCCTTAGTGGGCCTGTTCGAGCTGGGTCCGGGAGAGCGCCGGTCACGCGGCGGCTGCTCCCGGAAGGTCCGAGCAAGAGGCTGATGTTGCTCAGTGCCGGTTGCAAATAAAATGATGCTGCAACTTGCAGTGCAAGACATCGGTCAGCTGACGGATTTTGAACGGTGGCGATGAGCGGCCCGGTTCACCGGCCCGGAAGCGCTCGGCCGACGCGGACCGGGCAGACTATCGGCATGCCCGATCTTCCGGTACGTCATTTCCGCGGCCGCGACGGTACCCAGCTCGCTTACCGCGAGGTGGGACAGGGACGGCCGGTAGTGCTGATCCACGGCTACTTCTCCAACGCCACCGTCAACTGGATAAACTACGGCCACGCGGCGGCGGTCGCGGCACGAGGATTCCGCGTCATCATGCCGGACCTGCGCGGCCACGGCGACAGCGCAAAGCCGCAGCAAGCCGCGGATTACCCGCCCGACATCCTCGCCGACGACGGGTTCGCGCTGATCGAGCACCTCGGGCTCACCAGCTACGCCCTGGGCGGGTACTCGCTAGGCGGCCGGACGACGATCCGGATGCTCGCCCGCGGCGCGGCGCCCAGCCGGGCGGTCGTAGCGGG
>Ga0302325_10016422_pt1 | contig 15680 bp, 13 predicted proteins | sample Palsa_T0_2_FD_201948 | JGI IMG/M metagenome (GOLD analysis project Ga0302325, IMG submission 201948) | Peat permafrost microbial communities from Stordalen Mire near Abisko, Sweden - Palsa_T0_2 | ecosystem: Environmental > Terrestrial > Soil > Palsa > Peat permafrost | place: Sweden: Abisko...
CTTGTGCATTCAGGAAACTTCACCAAGCGCATGGTCGATCCCCATCGCGGAGACTACACCGCCAGCTTCAAAGGCAAGAAGGACAGCTTCATGCTCAGCATGACGCCCCAGCATCTTGACGCCCAGCATCGCTCTTTCTACGCCGAAGACGATGGCAAAATCCACGCCGACGAAGGAAAGCCCGCCGACGCCGATTCGCCCCTCGTGAAGTAAGCTCGCACGGCAAGAACGAAAAAACGTTAGAATGGACAGTCGCACGGAGGAATCATGCCCGCAACGATCGGAGCGCCCGCACCAGAATTCACTTTGAAAGATCAGGATCAAAAGGAAGTAAAGCTCGCCGACTTCCGCGGCAAGAAGCGTGTCGTGCTCGTCTTCTATCCGCTTGACTGGAGCCCCGTCTGCACCAAGGAGCACGTCTGCCTGGTCAATGGCATGAAACAGTTCGATCAACTCGACGCGCAGGTCCTCGGCCTCAGCGTCGATAGCGTATGGTCCCACAAGGCCTACGCCGAGAAGATGGGCATTCACTATCCGCTGCTCGCCGATTTCCACCCGCGCGGCGCGGTCGCCGCCAAATACGGTGTCTATCTCGAGGACAAAGGCATCACCGGTCGCGCCATCTCCATCATCGACCGCGACGGCAAGCTCGTATGGCACAAGAACTACGACATTCCGGTGGTGCCCGATATTCAGGAGGTCTCGCAAGCGCTTGCCGGAGTGAAGTAAGTGAACAATGTGCTTTGCAAATGAGGGCATCGGTCTTTGTAGGCACCAGCCTCGATGGCTTCCTTGCGCGGCGGCATGGCGATCTCGACTTTCTTCCGCCGGGCGGCGGGGAACCGCACGGCTACGATGAGTTCATCGCCAGCGTCGATGCGATTGTGATCGGCCGCCAGACCTTTGAAACCGTTCCGACCATGAAGCCCTGGCCCTATGGTGACAAGCGCGTAGTGGTCCTAAGCAGTCGTCCCGTGGAGTTTTCCGCGGTTGTCGGAGGTGTGGTCGAACAGATGGCCGGATCTCCGGCCGAGATGGTTGCGCAACTCGCCGCTACTGGCGCCCAACACCTTTACATCGATGGTGGAATGACAATTCAACAGTTCCTGCGCGCAGGATTGATTCAACGTCTGACTATCACTCGCGTGCCCGTGCTCTTGGAGACGGAATTTCCCTCTTTGGCTCCTTACCGCGCGACATTCCCCTCCGTCATATCGTGACCAAGCACTACCCGAGCGGTTTGGTGAGCAGCGAGTAGGTTGTTGAGGAAGCAAGAGAGCTGCCCGCGTCGAAATAAGAACCCGAGGGCGCCCCATCCCTGGCTCTCCGTTCTTTGGAGAGCCAGAGCCTGCCCCTGGGCGAAGCGAAAGGGCGGGGATTTTGGATTCCTATGTTCCCGGCTTAATCTCGACCGCCTTCCCGTCGCGATAAGTCACCATCAGCGGCTTCCCGCCATTCGAATAGCGCAGCACCCTGTCGGAAGACGAACTTCCCGGATCCAGGGTTCCCATTCCCACCGCAAAATCCACCTGCAGTTCATTCATGCCCGGCTTCACTTCGTGCTGCGCTACCGTCTGCCAAACATCCGCCGGCCAGTGCTTGTACAACTCATGCGGATCCTCCACATAGAACATCTCGTCGGAATAGATCTTGTACTGTCCCTGGGCCTCGAATCCAATCGGCACGGCGTAGCTGTGTCCATCTTTTTCAAACGTCGCCACTACCTGCTTCCTGCCGCCCGGCGCGGCGACCGCCATCACGTCTTTTATCTCCAGTCGCTCGATCGGGCCCAACAGTCCTTCCTCATGGGCAAAATCGACGCTCTTCACCACGGGGACGTACCGATAATAGGTGTACCGGTATCCCTCTTTGACCCACACCGGCTGTTGCGTCAACTGCTCGGCCGACTTCAAATCGAAGGGATACAGCTTCTTCGGCGAGACGTAGTAATCGGCATTCGAGTAGCCGGCATTTTTCGCCTCCGCCTGCTTCTGCGCCGCAAGATAATCCAGGTGCCGCTGGTAAAGGATGTATCCCGCTCGCACTCCCGCCACCACAATAGCCAGCGCCAAAGCAATCTGAATCCTCTTCTTCGCCTCTTCGCTCATCATGCGCAAAGACTCTATCAGATTACGTCCCAGCCGCGGGCCTCAATTAGAATAAGGCGTGTTAGGAAAACCTGCAGGAGCCTCAAACTGCCGGGACCCAGCCCTTGCCGGCATCTGTCCAACTTGCAAGGGCCCCGGAAGACCGCAGCGCCACGTGTGATCTGAGGACCTGAGATAAACTGAAAACTGAAGGAGTCCCGCAATGCCTGTCACCGAACAAGACGTCCTGAGCGCACTGAAAAGTTGCTACGACCCAGAGATCCCCGTCAACATCGTCGACCTCGGCCTCATCTACCACGTGAACTTCGCACCCGTCCCCGCCGATACGCCTGAGCAAGCCAAGCAGGACGTCACCATCGACATGACCCTTACCGCCCAGGGCTGCCCCGAACACGTCAACATCAGTGCCCAAGTGAAGTCACGCCTGGAGCAGTTGCCCGGCATCCGCAACGCCAGCGTCAACGTTGTGTGGATTCCGCCCTGGACCCCCGAACGCCTAAGTCCTGAAGCCAAGAAACAACTCGGCATCGAGTAGGTCGGGGTCTGCTTGCGGGCTTCGGCGAAACCTAAGGAACCCATCGTCGCTAGCCGCAGGCAGAAGCCCGAAGCCCGCCCTCATCCCCCAATTTCCTCCCAAGCCTCGTAAGCCGACCGCCCCGCCACCTCGGTAATCCGCCTGCCGGCTTGCGCCGCCATCTCCATCACTCGCATGCCACGGTCAAAATAATCCGGAAGCGACCGGCGCACCTTCTCGAACGTCTCCGGAAACTCCGATGCCAGCACTGCCAACCCCACGCCAGTCGCCAGCACGCCCGCCGGATACCTCTTCCTCAGGAACAGAACCGTCGCCGCCCCAACCGAACCCGCCACCAGCGCCTTCTTCCAGGACTCCATGTTTTTCCCCCGAATCCCCCGCGAAACTTTTTGCTCCGCCAGCGATTATACTTCTTCGTTCTCCCGGAGGCTCTATGTCGCGCCGCTTCATCCCAATCGAACTCATCCTCGCTCTCACCGTTGCCGCATCCGCGCAAGCCAAGCCCCGCGCTCGCGATCTCGGCGTCCCCTTCGACGGCACACCCGGCCCCAACAACGCAATCACAGATATCGGAGGCGTCGAGGTCGGCCATACCACGATCATCTCCGGCCAAGGCAAACTCGTAGTCGGCAAAGGACCGGTACGCACTGGCGTCACCGCCATTCATCCCCGCGGCAGAACTTCGAGCGACGCCGTCTTCGCCGCCTGGTTCACCCTCAACGGCAACGGCGAAATGACCGGCACCACCTGGGTCGACGACTCCGGCTTTCTCAACGGCCCCATCATGATCACCAACACCCACAGCGTCGGCGTGGTCCGCGACGCCGTCATCGCCTGGAAGGTCAAACGCGGCGAGCCCGACGTGGAAGGCTACTGGTGGTCACTGCCCGTAGTCGCCGAGACCTGGGACGGCTATCTCAACGACATCAACGGCTTCCACGTCCACCCCGAAGACGCTTGGCACGCGCTCGACACCGCCCACTCCGGCCCGGTAGAAGAAGGCAACGTAGGCGGCGGAACGGGAATGATCTGCAACGAGTTCAAAGGCGGCATCGGCACCTCCTCACGAGTGCTCGACGCTAAAGCTGGAGGCTATACCATAGGTGTCCTCGTCCAATGCAACTATGGAGACCGCGATCAGCTCCGCATCGCCGGCGTCAACGTAGGCCGCGAAATCCCCGATCACACCGTCTGGAAAGACGACGTCGGCTCCATCATCGTTATCGTAGCCACCGACGCCCCGCTAATCCCCACTCAGCTCAAGCGCGTCGCCAAGAAGGTTTCGCTCGGCCTCGGCCGCGACGGCAGCTACTCCGGCGACGGCTCCGGCGACATCTTCCTGGCCTTCTCCACCGCCAACCGTGACGCTGATAAACAAGGTTCCGTAGGAGCCAAAGGCCTGCGCAGTCTAACCATGCTTCCCAACGATTCCCTCGATCCCATCTTCCTCGCCACCGTCCAAGCCACCGAAGAAGCGGTCGTAAATGCCATGGTCGCCGCCGAAACCATGAAAGGCATCGACGACCACGAAGTCATCGCGCTCCCGCACGACCGCCTCCGCCAAGTCTTAAAGAAGTACAACCGCCTGGAAAAGTAGCGCGGGCGTCTTCGCAGGCTGTCATTCCGACCGGAATCCGGAGCGCCAACGACGGGAGAGTGGAGAGCTTGCCCCTGAGCGAAGCCGAAAGGAATCTGCTTTCTGCTGGCGTCGCCACAACTCATGTGTGGGGACAGCCACCTCGGCTGCCCACCGAGCGAAGCGAGGCACCCATTCCCACTTCGGAACGCCTCCAACTCCGCACCCCATTACCTTCGCTGCCCCACCCCCGTGCCTATTATTCTCCCGCCAAAAGACTACACTCGAATTGTGAATCGACATTACAACATCGCCCGCATCAAGGGAGGCATGAAGTTCACCTGCACCCGATGCGCCCACCACGTCAGCACTCTCGACTTCGACCTCCGTGACGGCAACCTTCGCACCCAAGCTGCCACCGCCATCAATCTCCACGCCACGAGCGCCCACCACGAGCCCGTAATGTTCTCCTCCCTCGACGCCCAGCAGCATACGCTCCTAGCTCCGCCATTCATTCCAACCAAGTTGTCATTCGCACGGAAAAGGGCCCAGCAAGTTTGAGTTCATTGGCAGGGGCCAACCCAGATGCCGAGCTCGCATCAGCAGCCGCTCGCTGCGAATCGAATACAGCATCTGCAGCAACCGCGCTCGCAACAGCTTCTCCGGAGGAATCGAAGGTCGGCCGGCGCCCGCGTACATGCTGTCGAATCGTCGCGACAACTGGGCAAGTATTTCGTCCACCATCACCCGGATCGCCCGCAGCGGATGATCCTCGCACCCGCGTTGCCGGCGACAAATACCTGAACATCTGACTCTGCTGATGATCCTTTTCCCCGCGTGGCCGACTGAATAACATGGGCAAGCTGTGGAAATGAAGTAGGTGTTTTGAGATCTTGCTGGGAACCGAATACTGACGAGTGGTGTCGATTGCTAACATGGCGTCGCCATCTCGCCACGCTTCTCTGCTTCCGTTGCCCTGTTAGCGCTGTTGTTTTGCTCCGCATCGTCCGGCCAAGACGCAACGCAGCTCTTCCACAAAATGCAGGACGCTGTCGGAGTCGCCGACAAGATCGCTTCCGTCCGCCGCAAATCGCGAGACAATCGGTCGAACCCGTACACAGCGCGGAACCCGCATGGCTGAGACGCTCAACTCGGCACTCGGTACCCGGGACTAGTCGCTAACAGCCTTATCGGTGATCAGCAGCCCGCGGTCGATGATGGCAAACGCCTCGCGCATCTGCTGCTCATTGATGCACAGCGGAGGGTTGGTAAAGAAAGTGTTCCAGCGCACGAACGTGTACAGGCCTTGCTCGCGGAAGAAGCGTCCCAGAGCGGCCATCTCCTCCGAGGTGCCGTTGAACGGAGCAAGGGGCTGGCGCGTCTTACGGCTGCGCACCAGTTCGACGATGCCGAATAGTCCGATCGAGCGCACGGCGCCCACCGACGGATGCTTCGTCTGCAACTCCGCTCCCAGTGCTTTCAGCACCGCGCCCATTCTTCTCGCGTTCTCGATCAGCCCGTCTTCTTCATAGACGCGAATCGTCGCCAGCGCTGCCGCGCATCCCATGGGATGACTGTTGTAGGTTAGACCACCATAAAAAACTTTGTCCTGAAAATGCTGCGCGATGTGCTGCCGCATACCGACCGCTCCCAAGGGCAGATAGCTCGACGTTAGTCCCTTAGCCATGCAAAGCAGATCGGGAACAACCTTCCAGTGATCGACCGCGAACCACTCGCCGGTTCGTCCGAAACCAGACATCACTTCATCGGCAATCATCAAGATGCCATACCTGTCGCAGATCTTGCGCAGCCCCACAAGATATCCATCCGGAGGAACCAGCACACCGTTGGTTCCAGTAACCGGCTCGAGAATGAACGCAGCAATCGTATGCGGACCTTCGAGCTGAATGGTCTCTTCGATCATGGTCAGCGAGGTTTCAGCCGATTCCCACCCCCGTTCGATCCCATGATAAGGATCAAGCACGTGGATCACGCCCGGAATCCCAGGCTCAGCAGCCCATCTCCGCGGGTCACCCGTAAGACTGATCGCTCCCGCCGTTGCGCCATGATAAGAGCGGTAGCGGGCAATGATCTTGTGACGTCCGGTGAAGAAGCGCGCAATCTTGATGGCGTTCTCGTTGGCCTCAGCGCCGCCGTTGGTGAAGAAGAATGTGTCGATGTCTCCCGGAGTAATCTCGGCCAGCTTCGCGCCCAGCCGCGCCCGCACTTCCGTGGCCATGAAAGGATTCGCATAGGCTAGCGTTGCCGCCTGCTCGCTGATCGCCTGAATGAGGCGCTCGTCGCCGTGTCCGATGTTGACGGACATGAGCTGGCTATTGAAGTCAATGAAGCGCTTGCCTTCCGGCGTGTAGAAATATATCCCCTTGGCGCGAGCCACAGGAATCGGGTCAACCTTCGACTGCGCCGACCATTCAAAGAGTGTGTGCTTGCGGGCGAGGTCGACGATTTCTTTTCCGGACAGGGAAGACGTTTCAGCGACTGTGGTCATATCAATCCTCTTGGAAACCTCTGTGATCTTGCGTGGTGAAAAAAAAATTAAACACTGGAGACGCAGAGGATCACAGGGTGAATCTGACAGGCTTAGCTAGAACTTGCGGCTGTGCTCTTTGGCCCAGCGCTCGACTACAACCTTCTTGTCGGTGTAGAACTCGATGGCGTCGCGGCCTTGGCCGTGAAGATCGCCGAAGAAGCTGTTCTTCCATCCGCTGAATGGGAAGTAGGCCATGGGCGCGGCGACACCGATGTTAATGCCGATATTTCCCGCGGGCGCTTCGTAGCGGAAGCGGCGCGCGGCCGAACCGCTCGACGTGAACAGCGAAGCCTGATTACCGTAGGCGCTGCGTTCGAGAAAGGCGAGCGCTTTGTCCATGTCGTCGGCGTGAACGAGGCTCAGGACTGGACCGAAGATCTCTGTGTCGGCGAGATCGCTGCTGGCCGGAACGTTGTCGAGGATGGTGGGCTTCACGAAATTGCCGGATTCGAATTTCGGGATCTTCGAGTTGCGGCCATCGACGAGAACCTTCGCGCCCTGCTTTTCGCCGAGTCCGATAAGCGATTCGACACGCTCTTTGCTCTGGGGCGTGATGACTGGACCCATTTGCACCCCTTCATCGAGGCCGTTTCCGACCTTCAGTTTTGAGGCAGCGTCGGCGATGGAATCGCGAAAAGTCTTTTGCGCTTCGCCGATTGTCACGGCGACGGAGACGGCGAGGCAACGCTGGCCGGCGCATCCGAAGGCGCTGTCGCTAATGATCTGAGTGGCCATGGGCATGTCGGCATCGGGGAGAACGATGACGTGATTCTTGGCTCCGCCCTGGCACTGGCAGCGCTTCCCTTTTTCGCCGGAGCGTGCGTAGATGTAGCGCGCGACCGGAGTCGATCCGACGAAACTGATAGCGCGGACTTTGGGGTGGTCGATAAGAGCGTCGACGACCGCTTTGCTGCCGTTGACGAGGTTCACCACGCCTTTGGGCAATCCGGTCTTTTCAAGGAGTTCGTAAATGTAGCGCAGGGTGAGCGGCACGCGCTCGGAGGGCTTGATGATGAAGGTGTTGCCGGTGGCGATGGCGTAAGGCAGATACCAGAACGCGATCATGCCGGGGAAGTTGAAGGGCACGATAGCGGCGGTGACGCCGAGGGGCTGGCGGATCATCATCTCATCGATGCCGCGGGCGACGTCTTCAAGGTTGTAGCCTTGCATCATCATGGGAATGCCGCAGGCTACTTCAACGTTTTCAATGGCGCGGCGCATTTCGGCTTTGGCTTCGGTAAAGGTCTTGCCGTTTTCCTGCGTGATGATGCGGGCAATGTCGTCGATGTGATCTTCAAGAAGCACCTTGAGCCTGAAGAGCGGCTGAATGCGGTCTTCGGGAGGAGTGCGTCGCCATTCGGGGAACGCCATGGCTGCGGCTTCAACGGCTTGATTCACTTCGAAAGCCTCGGCAAGCGGAACTTGAGCCAGGGTTTCGCCAGTGGCGGGATTGACTACGTCGCGCCACTCGGAGGCGCGCGAGTCGATCCATTCGCCGTTGATGTAGTTGGTGAGCCGAATGACGGGAGGTGCTGCGACTAAGGTCATGGTATTGCCTCTGCTATAGCGAACGGTTACTTCGATTATTACACCAACAGGGCGACCGCGCCCTTCGTGTCGCAGACTGTGGCAAGAGCAGACTCGAGAATGTCGAGCCCCTCGTCCATCTGCGAGTCCGTGATGACGAGCGGCATCAGCAGACGAATTACGTTGCCGTACGAACCTGCTGTGATCATGATCAGGCCGTGCTCATAACAGTATTGCAAGATTCGTTTGGTTTCTTCCTCGGCTGGGGCGCGAGTTTGGCGCGAACTAACCAGTTCGAGCGCCTGCATCGCCCCGAGGCCACGCACCTCGCCAACCAGTTCCCAGCGGGACTGCCACTGCGCCGCACGGCGGCGGAAGCGGTCGCCGAGGTGATTCGCACGGGCACAAAGGTTTTCCGTTTCGATGGTCTCGAGCACTGCAAGCGCAGCTTCGCACGCTGCAGGATTACCGGCAAAGGTTCCGCCTAGCGCGCCCGGACCGGGCGTGTCCATGATCTCCGCACGGCCGGTGACGGCAGCCAGCGGCAAGCCGCCGCTTAGCGACTTGGCCATGGTGATGAGGTCGGGTTGGAGGCCCAGTCGCTCACAGGCAAACAGTGCTCCAGTCCGCGCAAACCCGGACTGCACTTCATCGGCGATCAACAGAATTCCCTGCCGGCGGCAAATCTCAGAGAGGATCGGGAAGAACTCAGAGGGCGGAGTAAGAAATCCCCCCTCACCCATAATCGGTTCCACGATCACAGCCGCTATTGATTCAGCAGCAACAACGCGCTTGAAAGCATCTTCGATGTGGCGCGCGCAATGAATCTCACAGGAGGGATATTCGAGAGAATAGGAACAGCGATAGCAGTAGGCGAAGGGCACCCGATAGACATCACCGGGGAAGGGCTCGAATCCCGCTTTATAAGGGTGGGTTTTGCTGGTTGCGGCCATTGCCATGTAGGTTCGGCCGTGGAAAGCATCTTCAAATGCAAGGATCGCGGGGCGCTTGGTATAGGCACGAGCAATCTTGATGGCGTTCTCGACGGCTTCAGCCCCGGAGTTGACCAGCAAGGTCTTCTTGGCAAACCTCCCGGGAGTGATCGCGTTGAGCCGTTCGGCCAGCGCGATGTAGCTTTCATAGGGCAGCACATTGAAGCTGGTGTGAAGGAAGCGGTCGAGCTGGCGGCGAATGGCCTCGACCACGCGCGGGGCGCGGTGCCCCGTGTTGAGGCAGCCGATTCCGCCGGCGAAATCAATGAAGCGATTGCCATCGACGTCCTCGATGACGGCCCCTTCAGCTTTGGCGACAAATACGGGCGTGGCGTGATAGGCCGCGCGGACCACGGCAGCGTCCCGGCGCCGCATCAGATCTTGGGAGCGTGGGCCGGGAATGGGAGTGCGTAATTGTATGGTTCCCATCAGTACCACCCGATTGGCGATTCGTTGAGATTGATATAGACCTGCTTGGTTTCGAGATATTCTTCGATGCCCCAGGGTCCGAGTTCGCGGCCGAAGCCGGACTGTTTGTAGCCGCCCCAGGGGGCCTCGACATAGGTTGGTTGCATGTGATTTACCCACACAATTCCAGCGCGCAGAGCTTTCACGGCGCGCATAGCCTTGAAGATGTCGCGGGTCCAGACGGCGGCGGCTAATCCGTAAAGTGAGTCGTTGGCGATCTTGAGCGCGTCTTTTTCGTCTTCAAACGGAATCACAGCCGCGACCGGCCCAAAGATTTCCTCGCGGGCGATGCGGGCGGAGTTGGTGACGTCGCAGAAGATCGTGGGCTGAACGTAGTAGCCCTTCGCGATCTTCTCGGGCCGTCCGCCGCCCGAAGCCAGTTTCGCTTCCTTCTTGCCGATCTCGATGTAGGAGTTGACGCGGTCGTATTGTTCTTTGCTGACGAGGGGACCCATCTTGGTTTCGCGGTCGAGCGGCGGGCCGAGTTTGATCTTCTTTGCTTTTTCGGTCATCGCTTCCACGAAGTTCTTGTAGATCGACTTCTGCACCAGGATACGGCTTCCGGCGGAGCAGACTTCGCCCTGATTAATGAAGACGCCGAATAGCGCGCCGTCGATGGCAGCTTCAAAATCGGCATCGGCGAAGAAGATGTTGGGCGACTTGCCGCCGAGTTCGAGGGTGACGCGCTTTACCGTGTCAGCGGCCTGTTTCACGATGATCTTGCCCACAGCGGCGCTGCCGGTGAAGGCGATCTTGTTGACATCGGGATGCTGCACGAGCGGAGCGCCGCAGCTTTCTCCGAAGCCGGTGATGATGTTGACCACGCCCGCGGGCAAGCCGCAGTCGGCGAAATACTTGGCCAGTTCGAGAGCAGTGAGCGGAGTTTGCTCGGCCGGCTTGAGAACGCACGTGCAGCCCGCGGCGATGGCGGGGGCCAGTTTCCATGCGGCCATGAGGAGAGGATAGTTCCACGGGATGATTTGTCCGGCGGTGCCGACCGGCTCCTTGAGCGAGAGGGACATCGCATTGTCGGGAACGGGGTTCACGTAACCGACAACTTTGGTGGCGAGGCCGCCGTAATATTCGAAGCAGGTGGCGGCGTCGTTGATGTCGAACTCGGCCTCGACGATGGGCTTGCCGGTGTTGCGGCATTCGAGTTCGGCGAGCGCGGGAAGATTGCCGCAGATTTTTTCCGCGAGACGGAACAGGACTCGGCCGCGTTCCTGCGCGGTGGTGCTCGACCACGGACCTTCTTCAAAAGCGGCCTTGGCCGCGGCTACGGCGCGGTTGACGTCGTCGGCGCCGGCGTCGGGGACTTGTGCGATCACTTCTTCCGTGGAGGGATCGTAGACGGGGAACGTCTTCGTGGATGTGCTCGCGACCCATTCGCCGTTGATGTACATCTGATAAGCGCGGACTTCGTTCTTGGTTTCGGTTGTGATTCCGCCGGGCATTTTGTATCGACCTCCTGCTTCCACCATGGGCTCAAGCCCCAAATCCTATCCCATATCAGCGGCACGACTGAAGTCGTGATCTTCCCGATTTTTACCGTTCGCTGAGCGGCACGACTAAAGGCCCGCCCTTCCCGATCTCTGAACGCCTCGTCTTTAAGCGACCGTAGATGAAAAAAAAGAATGCGGCGAGCAGCAGAAAGAACAGCGTGAATCCGAACATCTTTGCCTCATACTTCCATACCGAAGTGATCTGCTTGGCGGGAAAGAAGGCCAGCGCGATTCCTAAGGTCGTTGTCAGAAATCCGCACGATCCGGCAAATAGTAGAGTAGCGCGGCCATAATGTCCGTCCCCAAGATTTTCCCTTAAAGCAAATTTCAGCAAAGCGCCAAAGACGTACAGGAACGGAATCAACTGCAAGACGACCGCGAGTGACAACATGGTCTGAAACGCTTCCTGTACGCCGCCGGAAGCATAGAAATTGATGACGATCAATACCAGCGAGACCGCCGCTTGCACGATTAACGCCGCGTAGGGAGTTGCGTACCTGGGATGCACTCTGCCCAACCACGACGGCATGTAGGAATCTAGGCCGGCAACAAACGGAATTCGCGCCGACCCACCCATCCATGCCGAGCCAATGCCCGCGATGGAGAGGCTCAGCATCAGCGCAAACGGGGTAACGATCCAAACCACGCCAACCTTGCCCGCCATGTGGCTCACGGCCTGCACGATTCCCTGGAGCACGCTGATTTCGTTCTTGCTCACGGCAATGAGCAGGGTCAACGTTGCGCCGATGTACAGCGCTCCGGACACTACGCCACCCCAGGCCACGGCACCGGGCAAGGTTTTTTGCGGATCCTTAATCTCATCGCCCATCACGGAAGCGAGCTCTAGCCCGACCAGTCCGAAGCAGATTACGCCGAACGAATTCAGGACGAACCAGGGGTCGCGTGGGATACGAAAGTCCCCCGCTGTCACCGTTGTCCCGAATCGCACGCAGACCGTTACTCCCAATCCGATGAGAACTGCGGCGGCCACGAACGTTCCGATTGCCCCGAGATTGTTGAGCCACTTGCCAACTCCCAGACCAACGATGTTGAGGATGGTGAGAACCGTCAGCAACACCAGGGACGCAGCCATCGCAAAACTCTTGTTGTCGGCGAGCCCGGCATGTCCGGGGCCCATGGCAAAGACGGAGACGCCGACGAAGTAGAGCATGACGGTCGGCACGTACAGCATGTTGTTGGTCCAGTAGCACCAGCCGGAGAGGAATCCGTGGAAGTCGCCGAAGACTTCCTTGGCCCAGAGATAGACACCGCCTTCGCCAGGATAACGATGGGCTAGTTCGATGACGGCGATGCCCTGCGGCCAGAAGAACAGGAGCAAGGAGATGATCCAGAGCCAGATGGTGACGCCGCCGTTGGCGGCGATGGAGGGGACTACGTTTAAGTTGAAGACAGCAACCACGAAGAGGAGGACGAGATCGCGTCGTCCGAGGGCGCGGATCAGGTGGGGCGGGGCGGCGGGTTGGGTGGTGGTGGACAATTGCGTTTTGCTGTACCGGCAATACAGCAGGTTCCCTTCGACTGCGCTCAGGGCAAGCTCTCACCGGGACTTGCCCGGGGCGCCATGACAAGGTTCCTTTTCGCTACAAATATCTTGCCGCTGATGCAGGGCGGACAAGAGCGTCCGCCCCACCCCAGGTAGCAGATCTAGTGCGCGGCCAAAGCCGGCTGGCCAGCGCGCTCCTGCTGCGCTTTCGCGAGCGATCGAGCAATGTCGTCGAAAGCAGATAGATGCTTGTCGATGTCGACCTCGGTGTGCTGGACGGAGATCGTCCACTGCTCATCCCACCAATAGGGCTGCGGCATGACGCCGCGATTGACCATGCCGAACCAGTAGTGCCGCCACAGGTCGATATCGACGGTGATCCAATCCCGGTAGTTGCGAATTTCGTTGGGATAAAACATCAACGCACCGTTGGCGCCGGCTTGCGCAATGTAGGCTTGCAGTCCGACCTTGGCGATGGTCCTGCGATATCCCTCGACGAGTTTTTTGCCGAGCTTGTCAACCTGGGCGTAGTTCGCGCGAGTGAGGACTTCGCGGAACGTGGCCAGGCCGGCCGCCATCGAAACCGGATTGGTGTTGTAGGTGCCGCCGTGAAAGACCTTGTGTTGAGAGATGAGGTCCATCACGGACTTGCTGGCGCCGAATGCGGCGAGCGGGAATCCGCCGCCGATCGATTTAGCGAGGCAGATCATGTCGGGGTGAACTTTGAAGTATTCGCTGGCGCCGCCCCAGCCCAGTTTGGCGCCGGTTTTTACCTCATCAAAAATCAGGAGCGCGCCGTTTTTTGTGGCAATTTGCCGAAGATCTTCGAGGAAGCCGGACTGGGGCAGGCAGAGGCCGACGTTCATGAGGATGGGCTCGAGGATAATCGCGGCGATTTCGCCGGGATTTTCCCTGAAGCGGCGCTCCACGGTGGCGAGGTCATTGAAGGTGGCAATCAACACGTTGGCTAAGGCCGACTTCGGTACGCCTAAGCCACCGGGGACGGATATGGGGTTGTCGATGTCACCGAAGTCGGGAGCGTGGGGCTTGACGCTGACCAGAGCGGAGTCGTGCAGTCCGTGGTAGGCGCCTTCGAATTTTATGATCTTGTCGCGTCCCGTAGCCGCGCGAGCCAGGCGGATCGCGTGCATGGTGGCTTCCGTGCCACTGTTGCCGAAGCGGACCATCTCGACCGGAAAGCGGTTGCAGATTTCTTCGGCCAGCTCCCATTCCATGTCGTGAGGCATGCCGAACATGGTGCCGGTGGAGAGACGTTTTTCAACGGCTTTCATGACGGCGGGATGGCAATGTCCGGCCATGAGCGCGCCGAAAGTCAGATTGTGGTCGATGTATTCGTTGCCGTCGAGGTCACGGAATTTGCTGCCGCTGCCTTCTTTCACGAAGATGGGCCAGGGGTCGTAGTAGCGATAGTTGCTGGCAACGCCTAGTGGAATACGTTTGAGGTTTTTCTTGTGGGCTTCGGCGGATTTAGGCGTGCGACGCTCGTAAGTCGCAAGCTCTTTCTGCAGATCGGGGTACATCGAATTGCTCCGGGGATACTCAGGCCAGCGGTTTCCTAGTGAGTCAGCGGGCCATTAGAATGCCGGGACGGACGGGCCGTCCCGGGGCGTGCTTCTTAGTTTAATCCATCCCGCTAGAAAAAGAATTTCAGCGCAAACTGCAAGAGCCGGGGATCGCCGGCGCTTGTGATCTTACCGAATGACGTTGGACCGTCGGAAAAACCGCCGTCGGGGTTCGAGTAATTGGTGTGGTTGAACACATTGAAAATCTCCGCGCGAAACTGCAAGTACCTGGTTTCACTGAGGACGATCTTCTTATGAACCGAGAAGTCGAAATCGATAAGCCCTGGGCCGCAACAGATGGTGCGCTGCGTGCCGTTGTTGAAGCTGCCGAGCGGCGGAACTGGAGCGCCGTTTGGAGTTGCGGCGGTGGCAAAATCATTGGGATTGAACCAGTACCCGGGCGTGGTCAGCCCGAGGTTGGTATAAGTTTTCCTGGGATCGAGCTTCTGGAATGGCGCGACCAGACTTGGCGCCTCGGTACCCAGGAAGAACAGGCTGTTGATCAGTTCGGTGTCGTCCTCAGTATTCAGACGGATGGGAAACCCGCTCTGGAACTGGGTTATACCGGAAACCTCCCAGTCATCGAGCACTCTGCCGGCAAATCCCGAATACTTGCGAACGGGAAGTTCCCAGTCATAGCTGACTACAAAGCGCTGTTTCGAATTGAACAGCGACAGACCGCGGCTGGCGCGGTAGTTGAAGGGATCAAGGGTTTCCTCGAAGGTGGAGCCGTCATCGATCGATTTACTGTAGGTGTAGGCGGCCTGGAATTGCAGGCCGTGAGAGAAGCGCTTCTGCAGCATCATCTCGAGCGCGTTGTAGTTAGAGTTGGCGATGGTGTCTTCGGCGAAGATGTCGGTGAAGACCGGAACTCCGTCTACAGGGCAACCCGTGCCGGCGGTAAACGCAGGCAGCGTGGAATTGCAATTCGGCGAGGAGTAGGGGCGCAGTCCAACCAGGTTCAGAGTTTGCCCGGTGCCGTTGACGATGCTGCCGTTGGGCATATGGAACGGGTAGCCAGCGGGGATGGTTACGCTCCATTGCGCATCTTCGGCGGTAGGACCGCAAGTCGCCGGAGTGGTTTGGTAAGAGCTAACGTTATTTGGATTCAGATTCGCAATATTGATGATATCGAGACAGGTTTGCGGGTTGGAAGGATTGATGTCGTGCGTGGCCAGCAAGCGGTGGCCCTGAGAGCCGACGTAGCCAATCTGGAACATGGTGTTGCCGCTCAGATCGCGCTGGATGGTCAGGTTGTATTGAGTAGTGTACTGCGAGCGCAAGTGAGGCTCGAATTCTCCGTAGAGAAGGATGGGGCGAAACAGAGACAAATC
>Ga0302325_10016423_pt1 | contig 15680 bp, 16 predicted proteins | sample Palsa_T0_2_FD_201948 | JGI IMG/M metagenome (GOLD analysis project Ga0302325, IMG submission 201948) | Peat permafrost microbial communities from Stordalen Mire near Abisko, Sweden - Palsa_T0_2 | ecosystem: Environmental > Terrestrial > Soil > Palsa > Peat permafrost | place: Sweden: Abisko...
ACGAGCTAACGCCACTGGACGTGCGGACGACTTATGTCGGCCTAAGCGGACCAAGCCTCGTCCAAAAGTTTTGGGGCTGCGTTTGACTATCGATTCGGCAGCGCCGGAATGCTACGCGCAGAGGGATGACTGACATATCGTCGGTCCTGCTCGCTAGGAGAATATACGATATCGCATGGAAAAGGTTGAAGGATTCGTCCACGTAGGTTTTGCTGAATCGAAGGCGACGTACACTGTCGAGGTCCAGTTGCTCGAAGGAAGTTTTGCAGGTGCCTCGCAGCCATGGAAAGTATCAGGAAAGGTTTTATGTAGCGATCCTGCCTTTGCCGGACTGGTGTATAGCAGCACTCCTCTTTGGTTTGCCCTTAAAGGTGACAACATGCGGTACGAAATCCGGGTCTTTGAAGACAGCTCATGCGAGATCAGTTGGAAGTGGGAAAGCTAGTCCATGTTGAGCTGGTTGTCTTCGCCCACGACTTTCGCTCTGCCTCTTTCGTTCCACAGATTGGGAGCAAACCGTCTTCCGTAAGGCGCATTTAGCAACCGAGTCAGAACACCGCACCCAACCATGCCCAAACCCAACATCACCTCCGTCGACGACTACATCGCCTCACAACCCACCGAATCCCAAGCCATCCTCGAGCGCGTCAGAAAAATCATCCACCAGGCCGTTCCCGGAGCCGAGGAAGTCATCTCGTACAAAATGCCAACCTACAAGCTGCATGGGACCCCGGTGATCCATTTCGCCGCCTGGAAGCAGCACTACTCGCTCTACGCGGCCACCAAGCCCGTCATCGCGGCGTTCAAGGACGAGCTTGCAGCCTACGAGATATACAAAGGAACAATACGCTTCCCGCTCTCCCAACCGGTCCCCGTGAAGTTGATCGGACGCATCGCGAAGTTCCGTGCGCAGGAAATCGCCGCCCGCGAGAAAGCGACCGCGTCGAAAAAGCGCTAGCCCCGTCGCCACAAATCATCGGGATCACGGCACCATGTGGAAGGGCTCAAAATCGGGCCGTTTACGACCCCGAGATGCCAATGTAGCAAGGGAGGTGCGTATGAAAAAGGCTGCGGGATTTCTAGCCCTCGTGTTCGCGTTAGCTTTTCCCGTCATTGCGCAGGAGAGAGGCGGCGCGCCGCAAAAAGGCGGTGGTGGTCGCGACGTGGGAGGCGGCCATATTCCTTCGCACGGACCCGCTCCGGTACGAGCTTCCAAGCCTGCGCCGGCCCCCAAAGCCGCCCCGCAAGGGCGTGGATTCGCCGACAAGCCCGGACATCCGGACATCCCCCACGTGCACACCAATAACAAATGGATCGGGCACGATTCCGGCCCGAACGATCCGCATTATCACCTCGATCATCCTTTCGAGCATGGACGCTTTCCCGGCGGCATCGGCAAGGGCCATGTATTCCGGCTGGCCGGTGGAAATCGAGAGCGTTTTTTCTTCGGCGGCTTCTACTTTAGCGTGGCCCCCTACGACTTCGACTTTTGCGCCGACTGGCTTTGGGACAGCGACCAAATCGTAATCTACGACGACCCGGATCACGTGGGCTGGTATCTGGCGTACAACGTGCGCCTGGGCACTTACTGCCACGTCATGTACCTGGGCGCCAGCTAACCGTTGAGCGAACTCATTCGCGACGGGGATCTGGCGATCCGCTGGATGCTGGACAGCGCCGCCGACTACCAGGCGATGGCTAAATGGTTGACGGATCCTCGCGTCTTGGAATTTTACGAGGGCCGCGATAACGCCCATCCTCTGGAGAGAATCAAGGAACAATATTCGCCGCGCATTTTGCGATCGGAACGCGTGGTGCCGTGCCTATTGATGCTCGCCGACGCGCCCATCGGCTACTTGCAGTATTATTCGGACGTTCCCGGCACGTTCGGGATCGACCAATTCATCGGCGAACCGGGTCTTTGGAACCAAGGCATCGGCACACGCGCCGTTTCGCTGCTTCTCAAGTATTTGTTCCGAAGCGAAAACGCAAGTAAGGTGATCACCGATCCGCGCGTCGAGAATCTCCGCGCCATTCGCTGCTATGAAAAGTGCGGATTTCGCAAAGTGCGAGTCCTGCCCCTGCACGAGTTTCACGAAGGTGCGTTTCGGGATAGTTGGCTGATGGAAGTGACAGCCGAAGCGCTTCTCCCTTGAGCTAGAATTAAATTTGCACCGCAACTTTCTCCACAACAGCGACGTCGTGGACGCGCATCAGAAGACGCTGGCGGCCGGCCAGGTCGGTCTAATGAACGGTTGGGGCGTTTTCAGCACTATCCGCGTCGCAGACGGCGTGCTGTTCGCCTTCGAGCGCCATTGGGAACGCATGCAGTATGACGCAACTCGCATGCACGTTCCGTTTCCCGCCGATCGCGACTGGCTCAAATCCCGATTGCTGCGCCTGATCGAAGCCAATTCAGCCTGGAATGCGACGCTGCGCGTGGTGGTGGTGCGGAATCGCGGCGGTTTGTTCGAAGGGCCGGATTTAGGCCGTGATTTTGACGTGATCGCGTTCACGGCCGACCTGAATCCATGGAGCGCCAGCGTGCGCCTGGCGGTGAAGCCTTTTGGCCGATACGCGCAGAACGAATTCGCCGGCGCCAAGGTCCTTTCCTGGGCGCAGAACCTGACTTGGTACGAGGAAGCTCATCAACGCGGCTTCGATGAAGTGGTGCTGCTGAACGAGCGCGGAGAAGTCAGCGAGTGCACGTCGGCCAACATATTTGCCGTTCACGGCAGCGTGGTGTGGACTCCGCCGCTCGCTTCGGGCTGCTTGCCCGGCGTCACGCGGGCGTTGCTGCTGGATGAGATTCGGCTGCCCGGTTTATCCGCCCGCGAAAAGACTCTATTTCCGGCGGATCTCGAACGCGCCGATCAAGTATTCATCAGTTCCACCACGCGTGATTTCCTGCCGGCGTCGTTCATCGAGGGGATCAGCGTGCGGAGTGAGGGAGCCGTGCTGGATCAAGTAGCGAAGGCGTTCGCGGAATACCGGGAGAATTATGTAGCTCGCGCGGCGGTCGCCGCTCCCAAATAAAAATGGTTCCAAGTGACCCATTGAACAGTCTGCTCTTCCGACCGGCATGCACGGTCAGAGCGTGGCATGCAAGTAGTTGAAACGTTCCTCTTTCGCTCCCCGTAGCCGCTTTTATCCGGCTACGGATCGATGCTCCGGATTCCCGTTCGCTTTTCCTACCTGCTAGAAGCCTTCGCCTCAAGACGGCCTTTTACTCGCCCGCAGCGACTGCCCTCTTTCGAGAACCACCGCAGCGAGGTTAGCGCTCCTGGCCTATCTCTTCGCCGAAATTCTGAACTCTTCTTCCAGCCCGTTCGGCCTCCAGCTCCCATCCTCAACTGCGTTCTTCACGCCGCCGGGGGTGTTCGCCGCTAAAAGCCCGTTGCCGTCTCCCAAGCTCAAAACTCTCAAACGTCCTTCTAACTTCCGCTCCCCTTCAGGATTTTCATCCTTCCGGATCGTAGCGCTCAGTCAGAGGCTGAATCTGAGAAGCTTACCCTTGCGCGCGGCCCGATTTCCCTTCGCTCCCCGCAGGCGTCAATTACTTTTGATAACTAAGCCGCCTACGGATCATCGTTCCAGGTCCGCTACCACTCGCCAGATTTACTGCTCTCTGAACCTCTTGGAACCATGTCCATCTTGGACTGAAACCCCCGGAGAGTCAACTGTTAAATGACGATTACAAAGGGTTTTCCAGAGCTTTTATCCTATGTGGAATCATAGCTTTATACGGAAACAATTGTGAACAAAATGTGGATAAAACAGAAGCTCGCGCAGTTGTTTGTTTCCGTTACCGTGCCGCGTTCTCGTCGCGGGTTACCGTTAGAATCATGCCCGTATCGGTGGCCACCCAAGCATGTTTTGAATCCGGAGCCGCAATCACCGCTCGCTGCGCGACAGCTCGATAGTCCACTTCCTCCTCGGCCCAATCGCTCAGGTTCTTGCTGCGCAACATTCGCAGCTTTCCGGGAATCGGAACCTGATTGGAATTGCCGGGAGGCTGGATAGAAGCCAGCAGCGCTCCGCCGTCATCCAGCAGCGCGATGTCGCTGACCGCCCGATCGCGCTTCGCAAAAACGACCAGCGGCTTGGCTACTCCGAATTCCACCTTGAGCACGCTCGACGGCAACGAGAAATAATCGTGGTATTCCACTAAAGCCAGCGCGAAACCGCTCTTGGTGATAAGCATCTCGGTAACATCGCCAAACGTCGGATTTACGGACGATTTCCAGGTCTTGCCGCCGTCGAAGGTTTCCAGCATGATGCTGGTGGAGTTCTGTTGCCGCTGCGCGCGCGCGGTGGCCGGATTGAGCCAGATCGGGTCGCGCCCATCTTGCTGCGGCGCCACTTTGCCGACGATTACGCCGTGCTCTCCCAAGAACGCGATGCAGTCGTAAACCGTGTTGATGCTGGCCGCCGGCTCTCGTTCCGCGGCGGCCAGCTTGGTCCATTTCTTGCCGCCGTCGACGGTTTCATAAATCGCTCTCGGAGATCCGATCGCAAACCCGCGCTCCGCGTTCAAGAAATGCGCTCGAAGCATTCCCTTGACAGCGAGCTGCTTGGTCCAGGTTGGCCCGCCATCGTCGGTCGACCAAATACCGCGATCCGTGACCATCCAACCCAACGAGTCGTTGAGAAGAAAAATCGAAAGAGGATGTTCGCCGACTTCTTCGAGCGACCAGTGCTCGCCTCCATCGGAGGTCAGCAAGAGCGCGCCCTTCTCGCGGCCCTTCTTATCCACAATCCAGCCGGACGCGACGCAGTGCCGCGCCGTCGGGCATTCGAGATCGCTGATCTGGAGCACCGAATCGGGCTTATCGTAGAAGAACTGAATCTTCCAGCGCTCTTCGGCTTGCGCCGGACAGGGAAGCAGGAAGATTGCAAGAATTGCGGAAACAACCCTAGCTTCGAGGGCCACGTTGAATACCCGAAGATAGCACCAGGTCCGAGGATTCCCTGCCCGACTTTCCCGAGCTGTCCGACAACATGAGCAGACAGCCCACCTGTTCGCCGACCGTGGTGAGCAGTTCCATCTCCATGCCGGTGTGCGGATGCGGATCGCGATGCTGCACGTTGATTACGCCCTCCACGCCGTGGCGCGAAATGACGGGCGCGGACAGAAAGGCTTCGTAGGTATCCTCCGGCAGATCGGAGAAGAACTTGAACCGGGGGTCGCGATAGGCCTCCTTGGAGATCGACAGCAAGCGCTTCTCGCGCGCCACCCAGCCGGTCAAGCCTTCGCTCAGCGCCAGCTTGACGTTGCCAAGCGCCGTCGGATCGGGTCGATTGGTGGCTCGGAGCACCAGTTCGTGGTCAGCCAACAGGTACAGTAGGCAGGAATCGCACTCCATGAAGTCCACCACTAAAGTGACAACTCCATCCAGCGCGGCTTGTAAACTCATCTCGCGCACCATGCAGCGGCTGATCTTCTGCAACAGGCGAAGCTGTTGCTCGGTCCGAGCCAGGCGCTGGTCTAGATCCTTCACCTTGGGCACGATTCCTATTATCCCACCTACCGTAAAACCTGCGGAGGCACGGTAGCGATTTGCGTTACATTCACCCTGGACAGGGCTTCCGTGCCCCGCCGTAAAGATTCCATGACTTCGGGACGATTTGCGTAGTACCATGGTGAAGTCGTAATGTTTTAAGGAGGCAGCCTTCCTGCATGTGGAATAAAAAGAAAGAAGAAGAGTATCCGCCTAAGCCTACCGCGACCCCGGCCGCGGCAAACCCGATCAGGGAGAATCCCAGCATGTCTACCGCCGCAGTTACCACTCATCACACCTCCGAGACCCGTGGTCCGGCTGTGATTGGAAAGTCCGTCATGATTAAAGGCCAGATTTTCAGCCGTGAAGATCTGACGATCGATGGCGAAATCGATGGATCCGTGGAGCTTCATGAGCACCGTCTGACGGTTGGCCCCAACGGCAAACTACAGGCGGGAGTGAAGGCGCGTGAAGTCGTGGTGCTCGGCACCATCCATGGCAACGTCGACGCGTCCGACAAGATCGACATTCGCAAGGACGCGAAGCTGGTCGGCGACATCAAGACCGCGCGGATCGTGATCGAAGATGGGGCATTCTTCAAGGGCAGTATCGATATCATTCGGCCCGAAGCCAAGCCGGCGGGAGTTCCCGTTCCAAAGGCAGCCGCCGCCGCCAGCGCTCCGGTTCCCGCTCCCGCTCCCGCTCCCAACGTGGCTTCCGCCGTTGCGCCGATAGCCGGCGAGTTGAAGTACTAGAGCTTTTCGATCTCGGGGAAAGAGGCGCTCCTTGCTGAGAGACCGTTGGAAGACGGACACGGCTGCGCCTTCCCTGCACTCGGCGGGGAAGAGGGCGGGTTCCCTCGCGCAGCCGCAAAGCCGCGCGAGCAATGGCCTGGATCAATTCTTCTCTTCCATCAAGGACGAGACTAGCCTTTCCATCCTCGATTTGGCGGGCGCCAGCCAGGACAATATCACCTTCATCACGTCGCTGGGGCATCGGATTTATTCCAACGATATCCTGCGTACTCTGGAGGAGGCTTTCGGCGGCAACGGCGATTTTGTTCAGAACCAGTCGGATCCCGAGCGGGTGGCTTTCTTTCTTAAAGAGTCCTTGAATTTCCCCGACCAGAGTTTGGATGGCGCCTTGGTTTGGGATACATTGCAATTTCTGTCGCCGTCGCTGCTCCAGCAAACCGTGGATCGGCTCTGCCAGATTCTTCGGCCCGCGTCCTATCTGCTCGCCTTCTTCCACGCCGAAGAGAAGGCCGTATCGGCGCCCCTATATTCCTATCGCATCGCGGGCCCTCGCAGCATGTCCTTGCTGCCGCGCGGACAGGAGCGGCCGGCGCGCTACTTCAACAACCGCAGCTTGGAAAAGCTTTTCCAGAACTTCGATTCGGTGAAGTTTTTCCTGACCCGCGACCATCTGCGCGAAGTCATCGTCCGCCGCTAGTCAGCAGCTCCAGTTCTTCGAGCGTCTTCGGCCAGTCTTCGCGCAAAAGACGCGACAGCGCGCGGTCGGCCAGCAGCTTCCCGCCGGTCTGGCACTGCGCGCAGTAGTTGGTTTCGTTGGCGGCGTAACGGATGCGCTGGATCTTTGCGCCACAGCGGACGCAGGCCTGCTTGTAGCGTCCATGAACGGCCATGCCCTCGCGGAACGCCGTCACCTTCTCGGGGAAACGCCCGCTGGTTTCGGATCGCAATCGATCCGTCCATTGCTTGAGCATCCTCCGCGTGGCGTCGAACAGCCGCTGGATTTCTTCTTGCGTCAGCCGCCGTGTAAGCGTGACCGGCGAGAGGCGCGCCTCGAACAGAATCTCGTCGGAATAGGCGTTGCCGATACCGCTGAACATTCGCGGATCGGTGAGGGCGCGCTTCAAGGTGTGATTCGCCGATGTCAGAACCGAGGCAAAGGCTGCCGAATCGCTTTTAAGCACCTCCAGTCCGCCCGGGTCGAGCGCGGTCAAAGCCGCTTCCCCCGCCACCACGTGCAGCGACGCGCGTTTCCGCGATCCGGCTTCGGTAAGAAGCAAGCTCCCATCGGGAAAATCGAACGCCGCCAGCGCCAGCCGGCCCGCGAGCTTCACTCCAGCCTGGCGCCAATGCAGGCGCCCTGCGATCATCAGGTGCAACACCAGCCAAAGATCGTCATCCAGCCCGATCGCGATGCGCTTGCCGATCCGGCGCAGTCGGCGGACTGTCTTCCCTTCGGCAGCGCCGAGCGGCGGGTCCGCCGTGCGCAACAGAAAAGGACTGCTCACTCGCACGCGCTCGAGCCGCTGATTCAAGATGCGCTGCTCGATCGCTTCGATATAGACCACAATGTCGGGTAGTTCGGGCACTCGACTACAGCGTAATATGGATGAGTCCCATGAGTTTTCCGGTTATAGGCAGACGCGGTGCGATCCAGCGCCTCGGCGGCGCGCTGGCCGTCGCTCCAGCCATCCTGCGTGGAAGATTCGCGCTGTTCGCGCAGTCGCCGGCGGAATACTCGGCGCGCGCCATTCGCATTGTCGAGGAAGGGCCGGTGGTCGACCTGCTCAACCAATTTCGGTTCGAGGATTATTCCGAAAAGCCGCCCAGAATCGACCGCTGGCTGCATCAGCCGGGTAGCTTCACCGCCGCCGACGCCGGCACTTATCAGCGATCAAGAATCGACGCCTTCGCGCTCGGTTACTCGGCCAACGACTACACCGAAGGACTGCGCTTCTTCGCCGAATGGAACAGTTTCCTGGCCGGCTACAGCGAGTGGCTCACGCGCATCGATCACGCCGACGATTTCGACCGCGCGCACAAAGCCCGGAAGATCGGCATCCTGCTGACGCTGCAAAACTCCACGCACTTTCGCATGCCCATTGACGTGGACGAGTTCTTCGGCCTGGGCCAGCGGCTCTCGCAGCTCACGTATAACTTCAATAATCGAATCGGCAGCGGATTTCTGGAACAGCGCGACGGCGGCCTTTCGGTTTTCGGACTCTCGATTATGAAACGCATGGAGCAGGTCGGCATGGCGGTGGACGTGTCGCATTGCGGCGATCAAACCACTCTGGACGCGCTCGACGCCGCGACGAAGCCGGTCCTGTTTACCCACGCCGCGTGCCGCGCCTTGATGCCCGGCCACATGCGTTTGAAAACCGACGAAGCCATCCGCAAAATGGCGAAGACAGGCGGCGTCATGGGGATCAACTTCATCCGCTTCATGGTGCGAGACCGCGAACCGGTGACCATTGAGCACGTGTTGGATCACTTCGATTACGCCCGGAAGCTGGTGGGCGTGGAACATCTCGCCGTCGGCAGCGATCTGGACATCGTCGGAAACGCGAATCCCATCGGCGGCGGCTTTCAGCCCACCAACCAGCCGAATTTCGAACGCTACGGTTATCACGTGGACCCCGACGGACGCCTCGCGGTCAAGGGACTCGACCATCCACGGCGAATGTTCGATCTGACCGAAGGACTCATCCGCCGGGGCTACAGCGATTCCGATATACGGTCGATTCTGGGTGGGAATGCTGTTCGAGTGCTCAGTCAGATTTGGCCGAAGTAAGTGGCTTCTCGCGATCGCGCTCTGTCTCTCGGGGCTGGTAAGCGCGGCCGATGCGCCCGAGGACGCCGTGAAAGCGGCCTACAAGTCGCTCGAGACGGCGGCCCGAAATGGCGATGGCCAGCTATGGCTGAATCTGCAATCGAAAAGCAGGCTCGGCGAAATGCCGGAAGAAGCCAGACAGCGCATGCTCCAAGGCGGGTTTCGCGACCAATCTGTTCAATACGAACCGCTCGCCGTTCGGGTGAAAAAAGACGACGCCGTCCTGATCGGCCGGTTCCATCGGTTGAGCGATCCATACACCTACCACACCGTCAGATTTACGTTCGAGGACGGTCAGTGGAAGATCGCGGCCGAATCGATGAGTAATACCCGGATCGATCAGAACTCCTTATGGGCCCTGCTGCCGCCCGACGATGGAGCCTTCGAGCGCGCCCACTCGCCCTGGTCGCGCATCCCCTACGCCGGCGTCAACACGCAGGCTTTCCAGCCCGCCCAACTGCCCTGGAAGATGCAGGCGACGGTAGACGAGTCTTTCCTGAACGTTCGCTTCGAGAGCGGGTCGGCTCTTCCCGACCCCGGATCGGAGATTCATAAGACTGGCAACGCGCCGATGGTCGACCCGGGCGTCCCACCCGGCCCTCCCATAATGGTCGTGCAGCTTGGTGGACCCGGTCAGGCGCAGAAGGCGTTTGAACTCAAGGCAGAGGCTCAGGTGGAAACTCGGTCAACATTCGACAGTAACGGGAAAGCCAACAGCTATCGCTACTTCGTCGCGTATTCCCTGTGGGTGACGCAGCCGACGCGCGGAGTCCAAATCGGGAACACTATATTCAACAGTAGCCTCCCTAGTCCGTTCGGCGGACCGATCACAGTTCAGGACCGCTTCTTGGATATCAAGATTCCGCTCAAGGCGCTCGGATGGTTCGGACCGCCCCCAACGGTGGTCCAGATCCGGGAATTTAACAGCGTCCCACAAATTCTGCCGCATCAAGTCTCGCAGTTTAGTCAGTAATCAGTGAGACGAACCCTGCCTCTCGCGCGCGGCCAAGGTCTTCGCCAACCGATCCTTGGTAACAGCGTCGTCCGGATATTCCGCCAATATCTTTTGAAAATTCTCGATCGCCTCGTCAAACCGGCCCGACCGGGCGAGCGCGTTGGCGAGATTCAGCCGCGCGTTGGGATAATCGGGGCGCGCCGCCAGAGCGAGCTGAAACTCAGCGATCGCATCGACAGTCCGGCCACTCGCAGCTAGCGCGGCGCCCAACAAATTGTGCGCTTCGGGATGACGTGGATCCAGGCGCACCGCCGCGGCCAGGACCGACTCCGCGGCGCTAGCGTTCATCGTCGCCAACAATAAGCCACCCAGCCGCAGATGCGCGAGAAAATCCGCCGGATTTTTCTGGATGCGATGTCGCATAAGAGCTTCTTCGATCGCCGGCCGCGAATCGCCCACCCCGCGCGGTAGCAGTTGCAGCCATAAATGCGCCATCTCGTCGGTGGCTTGATTGCCGCCCCGCACTCGCTTCGGCGGATGATTCGGATTATTGGGATTCGCCGCCGAATTGTCGAATTCGTACCGCATCGAGATCACCGATCCGCGCGGCAGGAAAAGGGGCTGACGGTAGCGATACACGGCCTGGCAGTCGGGGTTCCAATCGGGAATGCGGATCAGCCACTTTCGCGCTCCGCCGGGCAACACCGCGTATCCTTCCAGCAGCTTCCCAAGATAGTGCGCGTGCGGATAGACCGCCAGGACGTCGGCATCCACGGGCAGAGTGAAGCTATCGGCCACGCTGAAATCGCGAACGCCGGGCGGGATATTGAGCGCGTCGTCGCCGGTGAGTTGGATCAGGAGCGGAAAGCGCGTGGGCGGCTTTGACGTGAAGTACAGACCAACCGAGGGGCGAAATTGTTCTCTCTTGCCGTCCGGTTTGATGTGCGTGTTGAGGATGAGGTCGGCGCCGGGATCGAGTCGCCAGCTTAAACCATCGGGTTCGGAGTAAGGAACGTTGCCCGGCTTCCAGAAAAGAAAATGGCTGTCGAAGTCGAGCGCGATGCGTTCCAGTGTCAGATCCATGCCGGGAAATCCCGCGCCGGGCGTCGTCTCGTGAGCGCGCGCCGATCGCGAGGAATCCACCAGCATATTGGCGTGATGCACGATGCGGTTGTTGCCGGTTCGAATCTCGATGGCCCGCACGTAGCGCGTGGCGGTCAGTTGCGGCGAAAGGATGAAATTCCAGAAAACGTCGCGGCCGGCGGCGGGCACGGTGATCGGCGCGGGGGCATCGACGATCAAGTCGGGCGGACCAAGCTGCCATCCATCGGCGAAGGCGGGCGCGGCGGCAAGCGCCTCGGGTGGTCCTTCGGGTGCGCCGGCGCGAACCCATTTCGAGATGAGGCTGATCTGTGCCTCCGACAGCCGATCCTCGCCTTCAAAATCGCCGTAACCGCTCTCCGGCAGCCAAGGCGGCATGTGGCGGCTATGAGTGGCCTCCGCGACTTCAGCGGCGTGCTTGCGCGCGTCCGGGAATTCGACCAGCGAGAATGGCGCGCCACCGCCGGTGTGATGACAAACGATGCAGTGTTCCCGCAGAATCGGAGCGACGTCCTGAGTGAAGTTCGGATGGGGCGGCGTCTGGGCTTGGAGAGCCAGTGCCAAGCAGCAGGCCAGCGCGGGCCATAGCGGGGGTTTGCACATCCAGCGGACGGAGGTCCTCCTCTTAATTGTAGTGCGAGGCGCGACTGAGATTAGAATGGAGTCAAAGGAATGAGCCGAAAATACGCCGTCATTTTCGAGCAGGCAGAAACGAACTGGGCGGCATACGTCCCCGATCTGCCGGGCTGCGTAACTACCGGGAAGACCTTGGAGGAAACGGAACTCAACGTTCGCGAAGCGATTTCCGGCCACATCCAAACCCTACGCGAGTTTGGTGAACCGGTTCCCGAGCCCACCAGTGTCGCCAAGGAGATCGAAGTCGCTCCGATCGGATGAATCCCGAACAATGCGATGTAATGGGGACGGATGGAGACAATCACAATCGAATCCATTCCGATCGTAGTCGGACACGAAGAAGACGGTCGCTGGTGGGCCGACATCGAGTCGATGCCAGGAGTGATGGCATATGGCACGACGCGCGAGTCCGCGGTCGCTGCCGTCCGAGCTCTTGCGTTGCGCGTTGCCGCCGATTGCATCGAACGCGGCGAGTAGATCCCCGAGCCGTTCGTTCATCAAAGTCTTCTCAGTGAATGCTTTGTTGTCACCATTTCGCGGCGAATTTTAGTGGCCGATGTTCAACCACTTAACCTCACGCACCTCCACCGCTCCGCGCCGCCCGCCGTAACCTTGTCCTGATGGACCACAGCAACAAAGCTCCCCATCCCCGCGCCCACTCCCCGTCTCACGCGCAATGCAAAATTGTAAAAACGAACCCAACGCGGCCGTCTGCCATTGACAACCCGCCTCCTCCAGGTGCACAATATTTAAGGCGAAGAAAAGGCGAATTGCATGAACCCTAACGCCGCTCTTTCCAGTACGCTTGGATTCCGTCTCGATGCGGGTGTCCGGGATTTTCTCCCTACCGGACTCCCCCTCGATGCGGTCACCCAAGGCTTCCCCCGCGGCGCAATCTCGGAAATCATCGGTCCGGAAAGCTCCGGCCGCACCACGCTGGTGCATTCCCTGCTGGCCGCCTCCACCGCCAAATTCGAAATCTGCGCTTACGTCGATACCGGCGATTCGTTCGATCCCGTCTCGGCCGCCGCGGCAGGCGTCGCTCTCTCGCAGCTCCTCTGGGTCCGTTGCGGCCATAACGCCGGCAACGCGCTCCGTGTAGCCGATTCCCTGCTCCACGCCGGCGGATTCGGCGTCGTCGTGCTCGATCTCTGCCAGATCCCCGCGCGCACCGCCAACCGCATCCCCATTTCGTATTGGTATCGATTCCGCCACGCCATCGAAAATACCCCGGTCATCCTCGCGCTGGTCGAAAAGGATCCTCTTGCGAAATCCTGCGCCGCGCTGATGCTTGAAATGAAGCGCACCCAAACCACCTGGACCGGAGCGCCGGGCTTCGAGCTGCTCCGCGAAGTGGAATTCGCCGCCGTCCCGCGCAAGCCCGCTCGCCCGCACACCGCAAATTTCAAGGCGAAAGCAATTGGCTAGAAAATGTTCGCCTGCATTCACAGAACATCGCCCGATCTTACGGCCGATCTCGCCTCCCTAGCCGAAGCCTTCTCGCCCTGGTTTGAACAAACCGCGCCCGACACCGTCGTGTTCCCCGTCGATGGACTCCAGCGACTCTACGGCGCTCCGCACCAGATCGCCCAAGCCATCGCGCGGCATGCTAACGGGCGCGCGAATGTCGCCATTGCGAAAACCGCCGAGGCAGCCATCCTGGCCGCGCGCAATTTCCCCGGCATCACGGTTCACCCGGATTTGGATCGCCTGGACATCGCCGCTCTCCCGCTTGCGGACGATCTCCCGGAGATTCTCGAAACCTGGGGCATCCACACCCTCGATCAACTTGCCGCGCTTCCAGAAACCGGCATCGCCGAACGATTCGGATCGCAAGGCGTCTACCTGCAGCGGCTGGCCAAAGGCGCAATCCATCGCCCGCTCCGCGTCTTCCAACCACCCACCATTTATCAGGACCGCATCGCGCTCGATCATCCCGTCGAGCTGCTGGAGCCGCTGCTGTTCCTGATCGCGCGCATCCTCAACCAGCAGTGCGAAAAGCTCCACTCCAATGGGATGGCCGCCATCGAAATCGCAATCCGGCTCGAACTGGAAAACAAGGCCGAGCATCTTCGAACCCTGCGCCTGCCGGTCCCGATGCGCGATAGCAAAGCGCTCTTGAAGCTTCTGCAAATGGACCTCGAGGCCCATCCGCCATCGGCCCCGACCATGGCGCTCGCGCTCCACCTCAAACCCGCCCAACCGCGCACCGTCCAAACCGGAATTTTCTTGCCGCCCACGCCCGCTCCAGACAAATTAGAACTGACGTTGGCGCGCATCCGCGGAATCGTGGGAGAAAACAACGCCGGAATCCCGGAGTTGTTGGACACGCATCACCCACATCCGTTTCATCTGGTCCCGCAACAGCCGCAAATCGCCCATCATCAACCGCTCGCCGCAAGCCGTCAGGCATTCCGTTATTTCCGTCCGCCCACCCCGGCTCGTGTCGAACTCCAAAACCAGCGCCCCGCTCGCATCGCCGCGCTTGGCATTCAAGGAAAAGTCCTCAACGCGGCCGGCCCATGGCGAAGTACGGGCGACTGGTGGACTCGAACCGCCTGGAATCGCGACGAGTGGGACGTCACATTGACCGATCACGCCCTCTACCGCATTTACAGAGAACCAGACAACCGCTGGTTCATCGAGGGCGCTTATGATTAACCCGCCGCCTTATGTCGAGCTGCACGCTCGATCCGCGTTCAGCTTCCTCGAAGGCTCTTCCGTTCCCGAAGAGCTGGTTGCCCGCGCGGCCGTGCTCGATCAGCCCGCTCTCGCGATGCTCGATCACGACAACATTTCCGGCGCCGCTCGCTTCCACATGGCCGCGAAAAAAGCCGGCATCCGCGCGCACATCGGCGCCGAGATCACCTGCACCGATGGCCACGTCTACCCGTTGCTCGCCGAAAGCCGAAAGGGATATCAGAATATTTGCCGCCTGATCACGCGCATGAAATTGCGCGCCCCCAAGGGCGAGGGCGCCGCCACTCTCGCCGATTTCGCCGAATTCAACGGAGGTTTGGTATGCCTGACGTCCCGGCCGGATACACAGCTTCTCGATCTCTTCGGCGCGCGAAACGTATACGTCGAATTGCAGCGCCACTACAACCGTGACGAAGAAGCCCACAACCAATCCCTCATCGATTTCGCGCGTCGTCATCGCTTGCCGCTCCTAGCCGCCAACGGCGTGAGCCACGCCACGCCCGAATCGCGCGAAGCGCTGGACGTCCTTACTTGCGTGCGCCACAGAGTGAAGATCGCCGAAGCGGGCCGGCTGCTCTCGATCAACTCCGAGCGCTTTCTGAAAAGCGCGCGCGAAATGTCGCAACTGTTCGCCGACCTCCCCGAGGCCATCGCCAACACGCGCGAACTTTCGAATCGCCTGCAATTCACGCTCGCCGACTTGGGCTACCAGTTCCCCAAATATCCCGTCCCGGCCGGCGAATCCATGAACTCATTCCTTCGTAAACGCGCCGAGGAAGGCGCGTTCGCCCGCTATTCGCACGACGCCGAGCTCTACCGGCGCGCCCGCCGACAGATCGCGCGCGAACTCGCTCTCATCGAAAAACTCGGCCTGCCCGGATATTTCCTCATCGTTTGGGATATCGTCGAGTTCTGCCGACGCCGCAACATCCTGGTGCAGGGACGCGGATCGGCCGCCAACAGCGCCGTCTGCTACTCGCTCGGAATCACCGCGGTCGACCCCGTTGCGATGGATCTGCTGTTCGAGCGCTTTCTTTCCGAAGAGCGCGGCGAATGGCCGGACATTGATCTCGACCTCCCCAGCGGCGATCAGCGCGAGCTCGCCATCCAATATGTCTACGAACGCTACGGCAAGCTCGGCGCAGCCATGACCGCCAACATCATCACCTACCGCGGGCGTTCGGCCGTGCGAGACATCGGAA
>Ga0302325_10016428_pt1 | contig 15679 bp, 8 predicted proteins | sample Palsa_T0_2_FD_201948 | JGI IMG/M metagenome (GOLD analysis project Ga0302325, IMG submission 201948) | Peat permafrost microbial communities from Stordalen Mire near Abisko, Sweden - Palsa_T0_2 | ecosystem: Environmental > Terrestrial > Soil > Palsa > Peat permafrost | place: Sweden: Abisko...
CCCAGAGAGCGCCGTCGCCGAAGGCGAGCGCGGCCGGGCCGTCCCCGACCGGCAGCGTGTAGATCGTCTGGCCGGAGGCCGGATCGATCTCCTCGACGGTGCCCGTGTCGAAGCCGGCGACCCAGAGCTCGCCCGCCCCGACCGCGACCGAGCTCGGGCGAAGGTCGAGCGAGAACGTCCGTCGCACCGACCCCGACGCCGGGTCGAGCTCGATCAACGCCTGCTCAGCCGAATCCACCACCCAGAGCCCTCCGGCGCCGAACGCGAGCCCGACCGGATTCGTGCCGTTCAGATGAATGGTCTGGATGATCGTCTCCGTGGCCGGGTCGATCCGCGTCACCGTCGATTGGAGCGTGCTCGCGACCCAGATCGAGCCGCCTCCACTGACGACATCGCCCGGGTCGCCACCGACGGGGATCCGGTCGACGACCGCGTCCAGGTGCGGATCGACGCGGGAGACCGTGCCGGCGCTGGCGTTCGCAACCCAGACCGAGCCTGCGCCGAAGCTCGCGGCCGCCGGCAATCCCGAAAGCGCAACCAGCCGCCCGATACGGCCCGAGCGAACCTCGAGCGAGACGAGTTGGCTGGTCGCAGCTGTTCGCAGCCGCGCGGTGTGCTCTGAATCCGACCAAAGGACGAGCCCGCCCGCTACCAGGGCCACCAGCGCGACGAGCGACGCGGCGGCCCCGATTCGGAATCGAGCGGCCGCGCGTCTTTGGCGGGCCGGAGGACGTGGGGCGGCGAGGCCTGGGTCGTGCCGGAGGATCCTTTGTTCGAGCTCGCGCAGCTGCGGCCCCGGCTCCAGACCCAGCTCGCCAGCCAGGTGGCGGCGGGCCGCCTGCAGGCACGCCAGAGCGTCGGCTTGCCGCCCGCCGCGGTACAGCGCGAGCATCAACTGCCCGAGTAGCCGCTCGCGCAGCGGGTGCTCGCGCACGAGCCGCTCGAGCTCGGTCACGAGCTCGGCGCCCTCCCCGAGCGCGAGCTGAAGCTCGATCAGCTGCTCGAGCGCGGTCAGACGCCGCTCCTCGAGCTGTGCCGCCCTGGGTCCGGCGAAGGGCTCGGAGAAGAGGTCCGCCAACGCGTTGCCTCGCCAGAGGGCGAGCGCTTCGGCGAGGAAGCCGGCGGCACGTTCGATCTCGCCCGCCGATGCCGCCGAGCGGGCCTCAGCCTGGAGCGTCTCGAAGCGATCCAGGTCGAGCTCGCCCGGCTCGACCCGGAGCGCATACCCAGCCGTCCGCCGCGGCAGGCGATCCGCGCCGAGGAGCTTGCGAAGCCGCGAGACGTAGCTGTCGAGTGTCTGGCCGGCGCTCGGCGGAGGACGTTCACCCCACAGCGCGTCGATCAGACGGTCGCGCGAGACCACGGCGTTGGCGTCGAGGAGAAGGATCGCAAGCAACGCACGCTGTTTCGGGCCGCCGAGCGCGATCGGCTCTCCGTCGCGCAACGCCTCGACGGGGCCGAGGATCGCGAACTGCATTCGCCGATCTAATCAGCGTTGCAGGCGCTTTGCAAGCTGCTTGCAAGCCGCCGGCTGCACCCTTCGGACGGATCAGGTACGCGACCGAGAGAGCGAACCAAGGCGAGGGAGGATGCCCGCATGAGCGAGTGGAGAGACCGAGACGACCATCTCGCAACGAGATGCGCCAAGCGAGAAGGGGCCGGTCGAGTCCTCTTATCAGCCAGGTTGCTTGTGCTCGGTGTGGTTTCGTGTCTGGTCGTGGTCTTAGTCGCCGGCGCGGCCGGGGCGCCCTTCCCGGGGAGATCATCGGGCGCACAGGGGCCAGGGTTGGACTTGCCTGGTTTGGGGGCTCCGGGGTTTGGTGTGCCTGGTCTTCCGGGCGGGTTTGGGCCGGTAGGGCCGTCTGGTGGGAGATCGGGTTCGTTGGGGTCGGCGCTTGTTGGATCGGCACCGACGGGGGTTGCTCCGTCTCAGCTCGCAGACGATCCCGCGACGCACACGCTCTATGCCGCGAACGGCCTGAATGAGAATGGGCCTAATCTCGGCGGGGACACGGTGTCGGTGATCGACACTCGCCAATGCCAGGCGTTTGATGTGTCGGGTTGTCGGGGGCCGTGGCCGACGATCAAGGTTGGGAACCTGCCGAGCACGATCGCGGTCGACGAGGCAACCAACACGGTGTACGTGGCCAACTCGGGTGATAACACGGTGTCGGTGTTCAACGGCGCGACCTGTGACGCGTTGGACACGTCGGGGTGTCGTCAGACGACGGCGACGGTGCCGGTCGGGTTGGGGCCGAACGGTATTTTCGCGGACGACGCGAACCACACGGTGTACGTCGCGAACTTCGATAGCGCGGGCAACAGCACGACCGTCTCGATGATCGATAGCACGACCTGTAACGCGTCTGATCTGGGTGGCTGTCCGACGAGTGCGCCGCCGACTGTCGATGTCGGGAACCCGCCGGATGACATCGCGGTTGATGACGCGACGCACACGGTGTATGTGGCGACGCTCACCAATGCGGTCGTATTTGACGCGGACACCTGTAACGCGACGGTGCAGTCGGGGTGCGGGACGCAGGGGACGCTCACGGGTGACAGCTATAGCGGCCCGCCCGGGTTTGGTCTCGATGACGCGAACGACACGCTCTACACGGCAAACTATGACAACTCGATTTCGGCATTCGATCTGGCTGATTGCGACGCGAGTGACCTCGCGGGCTGCGCCACCCAGACGCCCGGCACGGTGCTGCCGTTCCCTTACGAGCAGAACGGCGATAACACCCTCTGGCTGACGGTGGATGTGCCGCTCCACAGTGTCTATGTCGTCTACCAGGGTGACGACGCTCTGGCCGTAGTCGACACGAACGTGTGTAACGGGAGCAATCTCGCGGCCTGCGCGACGCTGCATCCGCCTGTGGCCCGCACCGGCGACGATCCGGAGTCTGTCGTCCTTGATCCGCAGACCCAGACGTTGTACACCGCAAATCAAGCGGATAACGACGTGTCGGTGATCGACGCGTCCGGCTGCAACGCGCACGTGACGAGCGGCTGCCGTCAGGCGCCGCCGGCGGTGCCGCTCCGCGCCTACGCGCTCGCGGCCGACCCGACCGTCAACACTCTCTACGCCGCCACGAGCGGGGACAACGTCGCGATGATCAACACGCGCAGCTGCAACAGCAACGCATCTGCGGGCTGCGCCGCGACGCCGGCGGAACTGACCGCCGGTACCAACTCCTACGCGGTCGCGGTCGACGCGCTCACCAACACCGTGTATGTGGCGAACTTCGGCTCCTACACGACGCCAGGGCCGAGCACCGTCTCCGTGATCGACGCCGCCACCTGCAACGCCACCGACACGGCCGGCTGCACCGATCTCTCAACCCTGCAGGTGCCCGCCGGGAACGCGGAGGACATCGCGGTCGACGCGGCGACCGACACCGTCTATGTCGCCACCGGCACAGCGAGCGGGCCGAACCTGCTGTCGGTCTTCAACGGCGCAACATGCAACGCGACCACCATTACCGGTTGCGCCCAGACCCCGGCGACACTGGCGCTCAGCGACTCCGCCGCCGACTTCAGCAACTGGGTCCTCCACCTCGCCGTCAACCAGGCGACAAACACGATCTACCTCGCGGGATTCGACGGGGCCGCAAGCGGCGACAGCGTGAATGTGATCAACGGCGCTACCTGCGACGCCAGCGACACATCCTGCGGCCAGCCTCCGGCGGTCGTCACGGTCGGCCTGGACCCGTTCGGGGTCGGTGTCGACCAGGCGACCGACACGATCTACGTCGCGAACTTCGCGGCCGGTGACTACGCCGGGAGCGTGTCGGTGATCAACGGCGCCACCTGCAACGGTGCCGACACCGCTGGCTGCAACCAAAACCCGCCCACGGTCCCCACCGGGTTCAGCACACTCGATATCGCCGTCGACCCCACCACCAACAACGTCTATGCGACCAGCCTCAAAGACGCCAGCATCTCAGCCATAAGCGGCGACATCTGCAACCGCCTCATCAGCTTCGGCTGCAGCCAGGCCCCGCCACGGGTCCCCGCAGGCACCTACCCCTGGTACATCGCCGTCGACCCCGCGGTCGGCACCGCCTACGTGTCCAGCGAAGAAGGGGTCCCCGGGATCTCCGTGATACCGCTCATGCCCTAGAAAAGGACGAGCCACCTCACAGAATCTCCCGAGCGAGACAGCGACGACCCGGAGCGCGGTCCCGGCCGACCATCGTGTCCCAACCATCACAGCGCTGCAACTGAGGAGGTCAGCCCGAATGTTCACACCAGTCAGATTCTTCGCGCTCAGCGCAGTCTCGTGCCTGCTCGGGGCTTCCGCGTCCGCGGCGGGTGGTGCGCCGGTCCCGGCAGGTTCGTTCGGGTCGCTGGGGTCTGCGCTTGTAGGTTCGGCGCCAGCGGGGGAAGGCCCGTCCGAGCTCGCGGTCGACCAGGCGACGCACACGCTCTACGTGTCGAACGGCACCAACGACAACGGCCCGAATATTGGCGGAGACACCGTGTCGATCATCGACACGCGCCACTGTCAGGCAAAGGACGTCTCGCGTTGTGAAGGCCCGTGGCCGACGATCAAGGTGGGGAAGCTGCCGAGCACGATCGCCGTCGACGACGCCACCGACACGGTGTATGTCACAAATGAAGGCGATAACAGCGTCTCGGTGTTCAACGGCGCGACCTGCAACGCCCTCGACACGGCCGGGTGCGGGCAGACGCCAGCGACGGTCCCGGTCGGGCTGGGGCCGATCGGCATCTTCGCCGACGACGCGAACCATACGGTCTATGTCGCAAACTTCCAGAACGCAGCGGGCCCCACCAAGACTGTCTCGATGATCAACAGCGCCATCTGCAACGGAGCTGACCTTGCCGGCTGCCCGACCACGCAGCCACCGACTGTCAACGTCGGTAGCCCGCCCGATGACATCGATGTCGACGACGCGACGCATACCGTGTACGTAGCAACCCTGACGGTGACCGCTGTGTTCGACGCCGACACATGCAACGCAACGGTGCAGACGGGCTGTGGGACGATCGGGAAACTCAAAGGCGACACCTTCAGCGGCCCAAACGGTTTCGGAGTCGATGCCGCGAATAACACGCTTTACACGGCCAACTACGACAACACCGTCTCGGCGTTCGACCTCCGTACCTGCGATGCGAGCGACCTCGCCGGTTGCGCCAAGCAAAGGCCCGGCACTGTGATGCCGTTCCCCTACTCGACCGCCGACCACGCCTTGTGGCTCGCCGTGGACTCACCTTTGCACAGCGTCTATGTCGCCTACCAGAGAGACGACGCATTGATCGTGGTCAACACGAACGTGTGCAGCGGAAGCCACCTCGCCGCCTGCGCGACGCTCCGGCCACCGATCGCGCCCACCGGTGCCCAGCCCGAGTCGGTCGCCGTCGACACGCAGACACAGACCGTCTATGCCGTGGACCAGACCGACAACGGCGTCTCGGTGATCGATGCGTCACGCTGCGACGCCGACGTGACCAGCGGCTGCCGTCAAGACGCGCCCGCGGTGCCGATCGACGCTGGCGGGCTCACCGCCGTCCGCCACAACGGGCTCACCGCAGTCGGCCTCGCGACTGACCCGGCCGTGAACACCCTCTACGCCGTCACCACGACCTCGAACGCCGTCTCGATGATCAACACGAACACGTGCAACAGCAAGGCGCTCACGGGCTGCGCCCAGAGGCCGCCGCAGGTCCCAGCGGGCACTCACCCCAACGCGGTCGCGGTCGACCCGTTGACCGACAGCGTCTACATCGCCAACTTCGGATCAAATACGAAACGTGGCCCAAGCACCGTCACGGTAATCGACGACGCAACCTGCAACAGCACAGACTCCAGCGGCTGCAGCCGCCGTTCGACCCTTCACGTCCCCGGCGGGAACGCCTACGACGTCGCCGTCGACACCGCAACCGACACGATCTACGTCGCCACCCTGACCAGCAGCGGCCCTAACCTTGTCTCCGTCTTCAACGGCGCGACTTGCAACGCCATGAACAGCAGCGGCTGCCGCCAGAAACCTGTGGCGCTCTCACTCGGCTACTCGGGCGGCAAATTCAACGACTCCGCGCTCACGCTCGCCATCAACCAGACGACCAACACGATCTACGCGACCAACATCTCGGGGTACACGACAAACCTGACCGGCCAGAGCGTCTACGTCATCAACGGCGCCACCTGCAACGCCGCCGACACCACCGGCTGCAGCCGCGCCCCGTTCGCCTTCACCCTCGGCGAGGAGCCCTGGGGAATCGCCGTCGACGAGACGAGCGACACCATCTACGTGGTCATCGAACGCGGCGGAGACACCGCCGGCAACGTCGCCGTGATCAACGGCGCCAGCTGCAACGGCTCCGACACAAGCGGCTGCCCGCGGAAGCCGCCCATGCTCCGCGCGGGCTTCGGCGTCACCAGCCTGGCGATCAACCCCAACACCCACACCCTCTACACGAGCAACCACGAGGACGCCAGCGTCTCCGTGATCGACGGCGCCACCTGCAACAGCCTCGTCCACACCGGCTGCGACCAGAAACCACCCAAACTCCCCGCACGCGACTACCCAGGCCCTATCGTCGTCGACCCGACGGTCGACACCGCCTACATCGCAACCCTGAACGGTCTCGCCGTCATACCACTCACCCACTGACAAATCAGCGCATCGGACCTTCCATAGCTACGAAGCGAGTCATCGGCAAGCGCCTCCGGCGGGGAGTCGGCAGCCCGTTAGGGCCCGCGCCTGAGTGAACAGCACACAGATCCCGGCGATGATGACCGCGGATCAGCGGTGGGCGTCGAGAATTCGGCGAGCGCGATGATCTGCTTGACTCTGGTGGCCGCTTAACCTGTCCCGACGCTCGCCCACAGACAGATGAGGACTGATCAGCGAGTGTCGACACGCCCGACAAGGCCGATCCGCGGCCGGGACCCGAAACGCAGAGACAACATCTCCTCTCTCTAATCGACGACCACGAGCTCATGTTTTACCACCGAGCACCGAGCACCGCGCTCGCGCCCCCAGGTCGGCCCCGACACCAGCGGAGGTGTCGTTCTCCAGGCCAGCGCTGATCGGAAGGTCATGCGCTCTAATGGTCGCCCAAGGCGGGGCTATCGAGCAGCCAGTGTCAGGGTACTTACTGCCACTAAACGGACGGAAAACCGCGCGAATATCGGAGAACAGGCCAGCAGGGTGATCGAGGGAGCCTCACAATGCTCGGGTCCTACCTAAGGGTAAATATGTCGGCTATAGAAGCGGTCGTGGATCGTGCCGACAAATACCGGACTGTTTCGTGCCGGTTGGTTGGAGGTGCAAGCCCGGCTCGGCTCTTGATCCCGGCTGGTTTCGGGCTGGTGATCCTTACCGGATGCAGGGACGAGCACTATCCCCAGGCGCCTCCGCCGCTGGATGTCGTCGTTGAGGCAGGGGTAGCGGCGGCGGAGCTGCTCGGGTGCTTGACAAGAGCGCTTTTGGTATTTACGAGGTACCACGTACCGCCGACGCCCTCCCCGTTCACGTCTCCAGGCTTCTTGTCGCCAATGAAGGAGTAGAGGGCGAAGCCCGCGTAGGAGACCTGTGAGGTGCCGTCGGAGCGCTTGATCGTTCCGAGCAGTGCCGCGCTGACGCCGGCACCCGCGGAAGGTTTTGCGTTGGCTTTAGTCAAGAGCGGCGGCCAGTTTGTAGCGCAGGCCCCGCTGCATGTGCTTACACCTTTCTTATCGGGGGTGTAGCGGTAGAGCGTCCTTCCGTTTGAGCCGACCAGTATCGTGCCGTACTTGGCATTGTTCGCGGCGTTCACGGTTCTGCTGTTCGAACGCGTCGACGTTGACGCCGCCATCGCCACACCAACGCCTGCCACGGCGAGAAGGGCGAGCGGTAGCAGCCAGTGGATCACTCGACTCTGCAAGATCGTCGTCCTTTCGTTGTCTGTTACCGAGCGTGTGTACGTACTACGGCCGCGGGCGCACACTGGATTCACGAGAAGCACTGCGCGTCGATATCCACTATCCGAGAGCCTCGTGTGAGTCGGTGCGAGTCGTGAAATCGCAAGGAGCGTGCTGGCTAGAAGCCTGAGACGATCCGACCCGCCGCCATCCCGTCCGCTGCCCGCCTACCTCTTTTTCGGTTTCGCGGTAGCGTCGGTTGGCGGCCCGATCGCGTTGCTGTCAATGCTCCCGGGAGCCGCTGGCAACGCGATTCACTCTGCCGGCCTGGTTGTCGCTCTCTCGCTCGCCGTGTTCACGGCGCCGCTCGGGATCTGGGTTGTGTACTCGCGCCAGATCGTCTCGGCTGGCGGGCTGAGTGCTTTCGTGCAGGCCGCGGCCGGACGGCGCGCCGCGGTTGCGCACGGCTGGGTCTGGGCGATCGCGTACTTCCTCTACCTGCCCTCCACGGTGACCTACATCGTCTACGAACTTCTGCCACCGGTCTTCCCTGGCATCTCCGCCTACCGCGTGTCGCTCGAGCTCGTGCTTCCGATCGCGATCGTCGCGGTCGTGCTCGCGCCGGTGCGCTGGGTACTCGTCGGCCTGGGCGCGCTCGCCGTCGCGCAAGTCGCGACCATGCTCGTCCTTGCCGGCTACGAGTTCTCGCGCACGAGCGCGCCGTTCGCATCCCAACCCGGGGTCGACGAGGTAGGGCGCGCGACAGCAGGCACAGCCCTCCTCTTCATCTGCTCCAGCCTGCCGCTCTATCTCGCAGCCGAGGTACGAGGCGAGGGCCGGACCGTGCGTCGCGGTCTCATCGCCGCGGTCGCGATCGTCGGAGCAGCCTTCCTCGTCGCTGCGATACCGCTCCCAGGCGTCCCAGCCGGACTCCGCAATGCCGCTGTGCCCGGCGCCGCGATCGCGCGGGCATACGCCGGCCGGGGACTCGCAGTCACTGTAGGGCTGCTCACCGCCTGCAGCGCGCTCGCGCTTATCGTCGCCGAATACCTCGCACTCGGCCGTCTGCTCCACTGGCTTCACGGGGCCCCCGTACGCAGCCTGCTCCGCTGGATCGCGCTCCCGTTCGTCGCGGCCGACGCGATCTCGCTCGTCGAGCCAGAGCGCTTCTACGACGACCTCCTGAAACCCTCACTCGTCGCGCTGTTCACCTCGCAACTCATGGTCTTCCTCGCTTTTCCCCGTTACCAGCGAGGACCACTCCCGATCGTCGCCGCCGTTGCCGCCTCAGCCCTGGCGATCTGGGGCCTGTACACGGTCTGAGCGTGAGCTTGGGGCTGCGCGATCGCGCGGTGCCCGAGGCCCCGCTCGGGCCCATGTCGCCTACAGCCTCTCGAGCAAACGTGCGCGGCGTGGTTTCTCAGGGCCCGGGGTGTCGGGGACAGGGTCAGTCCTGACGATGTCTGGATGCTCAGCGACGTGTCGCGGAGCGCGAGGATGACACGTGCCAGGTAACGCGGTGCACGGCGAGATCGCCGTCACGCGCCCGGCAAGCGATGCGATCCCGAGCAGCACAAGCAAAGCTTCTAGGCCGCCTCGCCCCGAGCCACAGAGTCTCCGAGCCCAGGCCACGCGAGTGGTTCGGTCCGAACTGGTCTCCGGGTGCGCCGAGTCGCGGGCGACCCTCGGCGGCAGCGCCGAGACCTGGAACGAACAGCGGGCGACCAGCCTCACCGCACACAGGTGGCCGAGGTCTGCCTTGAGAAATCTTACGAGAGGATTAAAAGTCGTCCGACTCGTTACTGCTCCGCCTCCCTTGGAAACCGCACGCGGGCTCTTCGCGAAGAGAGAGCAGCTTGGTCGACGACGCGATCAGTGTGGGCGACGGGAAGCCGCCGGGGTTGGAGGACGACTCCGCGTGGGTCGGTGACGGCCTTGAGACGGATGCGCCCAGCGACGTTCTCGACGAGATCGACGAGGAGCTCAGCGCGGGCGAGGATGACGACTTCGAGCCCGATTTGACCGTCGACGGGCTGCTGCTGACCGATTCGTTGCAGCTGTTCCTCAACGAGGCCGGCCGCTACCCGCTCCTGACCGGGGCCGAGGAGGTCGAATTCGCCAAACGGATCGAGCGGGGCGACCTGGCGGCCAAGGAGCGGATGATTACATCGAACCTCCGCCTCGTCGTCTCGATCGCCCGCCGCTACCAGACGCAGGGGATCACCCTGCCTGACCTGATCCAGGAGGGCGTGATCGGCCTGATCCGCGCGACCGAGAAGTTCGACTGGCGGAGGGGCTTCAAGTTCTCGACCTACGCCACCTGGTGGATCCGCCAGGCGGTGCAGCGCGGCGTCGCCAACAAGGCGCACACGATCCGGATCCCAGTTCATATCGTTGAACGAGAGCGGAAGGTCGCCAAGACAGAGCGTGACCTCTCAACGAGCCTGGGCCGCACCCCGAGCGACGATGAAATCGCCACCCACTCAAGGCTGTCCCTCGCACAGGTTCTCGAGGTCCGCGGCGCGGCCCGCGCGGTCGCGTCAACCGACGCGCCGGTCGGCTCCGACGGCGCTACCAGCTTCGGAGAGCTGCTCGCTTCCGCCGGCCCGTCGATCGAGGACGAGGTCGCCGCAACGATCCGCGCCGAGCGCGTTCGCCGCGCCGTCGCGGATCTGCCCGACCGCCAGCGCGACGTGATCATGCTCCGCTTCGGGCTCGCCGGCGACGACCCCAACTCCTTCGAGCAGATAGCGGGACAGCTCGGGATCACCCGCGGACGAGTACAGCAGATCCACGCCGCCGCGCTCGAGCGCCTCGCATCCCACCAAGCAATCACAGACGAACGAAGACGGGCGACTCCGTCGCTGACGCCGCATCACAGGACTGGCCACGGACGAGCTGAACCGGTAGCCCCTGCGCGCCAACGACATCAATCCATCAGGACTCACCGGGCGTCCGTACCAAAGGATCAGACGCCGCGTACCTCACACAGGTTTGTCGGTGCCATTCTCGAGTTCCAGACCGACCCTCGACGCGATGACTGGCCCGGTTCCGTCGAAATCGTCGCCATCCGCCTGCGGGGCCTGACCGCGGGCCTTCCGGCTCGCCTCGCTGCTTCGCCCGGCGATCCCTCTGCCAGGGGAGCGGCCGCGTTCCTGACCTGCCAGCTCGAAAAAAAAACGACCGTTTCGTCGACCAAGTACGCGACGCGCCCAGACAGCTATGCCTCGAGGCCTTCACGATCACACTTGAACTAACCGAGACCACGATGATGCGCGACCCCGAAGCAGTCGCCTGACGCCTCAACGAGCTGAAAGCCCTGGGTGTGCGCCTCGCGCTCGACGACTTCGGCACCAGACGACACGTCTCTGGCGGAGCCGTGGAGCCGTCCGTCGGATCAGGGATGATCCCGGGACTCCCGCGAGTCCCCCTCCGCTGGCACAGACGGCGCTCGGGTGGACTCTTCTCTCGAGAGGGAGCGATCGCCCTCCGTCCGTTGCCGCGGGAGGGCGGCCACTCCCAGCCAGTACCAGCAGCCCTCCCACCCCTCTTCGCGCGCTTTAGCGCTAGGCGGATTCGGGAGCCGAGCCTCAGAGCTGCGTGGGTGGCGTCAACAGCAACGGCCCGTGCGCCCAGAGACGACCGGAGTTTTTGGCCGCTGGCAGGACGCGGACGCGACCGCAACGAGCTCCGCGAATGCGCGCCGGTGCAGTTTCGCTTGCGCTCTCAACCGCCACGGCGTCCCTTCTCACGGAACCGCCGGGGAAGGGTGGGGTGCACCAGCATCGCGCTGTCCGGTGGGGGATCGCATCGCCCTCCTCCCCCGAGGGATCTCCGCTGGTCGGGGCCGCGAGGTTCATTGCCTCGCGTCCTGGCAGACGGAGGAACGATGTCAACGTCGCGCGAGGTGCCGCCCGCATCGCGGATACCTCGCGCAAGACGCCGCGGGGCTTCAGCCCGGCCGCGTTCCGACCGATGTGTAGTGGATGGGTGCATGGCTGAACCGGGCAGCGAGTAGATCCAGGTCGCATCTTCCTGGCGGGCGTTGGCTCGCGCATGGCGTGTTGGCCGTGCTCGTGGTCGCGTACGTTGGGCTGCTGATGGTCCGTCGTCCGGGGGAAACCTCGACGCTGATCGACGGCTGGGGTGTGACCGTGCTCGAGCTCTGCGCGGGTGTCCTCTGCCTGCTGGCTGCGCGTGCGCACGGCCGCGGTCGTCTCGTGCCGTTCCTGCTCGGCCTTGGCGCGCTCAGCTGGGCGGCGGGCGATATCGCCGCGACTATCCTCGCGCCGGCCACGCTGAGCCCGCCGTCGCCGTCGCTCGCGGACGCTGGCTACATCGGTTTTTTCCCGTGTGCCTACGCGGCGGTCGCGCTGTACACGCGGGCTGAGAGCCGTCGCCTCAGCTCGGCCTACCTGCTCGACGGTGCCATCGCGGGCCTCGGCGCGGCTGCTGTCTGCGCAGCGGTGGTGTTCTCGTCGGTCAGCGACCTCACGCACCGCTCGCCGCTCGGGACGGCGGTCACGCTCGCCTACCCGGTCGGCGACGTCCTCCTGCTGCTGCTCGTGGTGGGTGGCGCCGCGATCACGTCGGGCCGCCGGGCTCCGTGGCTGCTGCTCGGGGTGGCCTTCGCGATCAACGCGCTCGGCGACACTTCCAACCTGCTGCAGGCGACTTCCTCTCGCGTAGGCGCGGTGCTGACTTTGGGCGCCTGGCCGGTGTCGGTGGTGCTGGTGGCGACAGCGATGTGGCTGCGCCCAAGACTGACCGATACCGTGGCGCCTGAGCGCGCCGCAGGTTTCGTGCTGCCCGGCCTCGCCTCCGGCGCCAGCGTTGTCGTGCTGCTGCTGGGCACGCTGGTTCACATCCAACCGGTGGCGACCGCGATCGCGACAGCGACGCTGCTCGCGGTGGTGCTGCGGACCGCACTTTCGGTCAGGGAGTTTCGGAGCCAAACCCAGGTGCGCCACCAGCAGTCCCGCACCGACCAGCTGACCGGGCTTGGGAACCGCCGATGCCTGTCGGATGCGCTGGATCCGTTCTTCGCGCGCGCGCCTGATCAGCGGCCGGCGCTCGCCTTCCTGTTCATCGACCTCAACCGCTTCAAGCAGGTCAACGACTCCTTCGGCCATGCGGCCGGCGACGAGGTTCTTCGGCACGTCGCCGCCCGCCTCGCGCAGTCACTGCGGCCGGCCGACCTCGTCGTGCGCGTGGGCGGCGATGAGTTCGGGGTCGTCCTCGTCGGCGCCGGCGCCGACGCTCCGCAGGCGGAGGCCACCGCCGCCCGGATCGGCGCGCGCCTCGCGGAGCCGTTGACGTTCGGCGGGGCTACCGCCGAGCTCGGCGCGAGCATCGGCATCGCCCTTGCGCAGGACGCCTGCGATGCCGCGACCCTGCTCGCGAACGCCGACGCCGCGATGTACGAGGCCAAGCTCGACGGCCGGCCGCTCGCCTTCTACGCGACCGACCTCGAGCGGGGCGCCACCCGGCTCCGACTCGCCGACGACCTTAGCGCCGCCATCGACTCAGGCCAGCTCGTCCTCTACTACCAGCCCCAGCTCGACCTCCGCGACGACGGGCTCCCCGCGGTCGAGGCCCTCGTCCGTTGGCGCCACCCCGAGCACGGACTGCTCGGGCCGGCGCGGTTCCTGCCGCTGGCCGCCGAGGCGGGGTTGATGAGCAAACTGACAGGCTGGGTCGTCGGCGCAGCGCTGCGTCAGTGTGCGCAGTGGCGAACTGCCGGACACTCGCTCTCTGTGTCGGTGAACGTCAGCGTGGAGGATCTACTCGATCCCGAGTTTCCCGCGCTCGTCGCAGGGCTGCTCCGTCGCGAGCGCCTGAACGCCGGCAGCCTCACGCTTGAGATCACCGAGACGAGCATCATCGAGGAGTTCGACCGTGCGCAGGCCGCGGTCAGCCGACTCCGCGAACTCGGTATCGAGGTGGCGATCGACGACTTCGGCGCCGGCTTCACCTCACTCGCCTACCTCAGCGAGCTCGCCGTCGCCGAGCTGAAGCTCGACCGCCGTTTCATCGTGCCGCTCGCGGGCGGCGCCACCGACCGGAAGTCCGAGCTCGTCCGCGCCATGATCGAACTCGGACACGCGCTCGGCCTGCGCGTCGTCGCCGAAGGCGTCGAGGACGTCTTCGCGCTCGAGCTGCTGCGCTCGCTCGGCTGTGACCTCGTGCAGGGCTACGCGGTGGGTCGCCCGGTTCCAGCCGCGGAGCTCGAGCTAACTCAAGCCAGCCGAGCCAGGGTGGTCAAACAACGCATGGCGGCTGACTCAGCCGAACTCGCGTACCTCCTTGAGACCGGGCCCGAAACCATTCTGTCCGTCAGCCAAAGCCGGTAGCGTCGCCACCTTCCGGCCAGGGCTGTTTTCAGCATCATGGAAAGCTGCACCCGCACGTGGCGCGCAGTCGTCACACTCCGCCGCGGGCGACAGTGGTCGCACGTGTGGCGGGCGGGTCGATGGGTTCGACCGCCCCCCGGCAGGCTCCCGGGAGCGGGGAAGGGAGCCCGCCGGCGCGAGCTGCCGCCGTTTGGGACCGACAGGATGCTGTGCGGCGGCGAGCGCGAGCTGGTCGCCGCTGAGCCCGTCACGGCGGACGAGCGCGACCACCAAGCCGCCTCGCGATCAGTGCGAGCGCTGCGAGCGCGACCGGAGCGGGCAGCGCGAGCTGGGCGGCCGAGCCGCAGACGGCGGAGCCGGCGAGGATCATGAGCTTCTTGCCGGCGAGCCCGCACGCGAGCCGGTCCTCGAAACCAAGGTCGACCGGCACCTTGACCGCGCTTGAGTGCTTCTGGACGGTCATCTGCCGAGCAGAAAGCCGATCGCGGCCGCCCGGTCCGCTCCCGAGAAAAACCCTCTATAGAGGTAGGTTCGAAAACCCCAAAAATGTCACATCGCTGCTGTCGGCGAGGTCATCGCGAAGCCGCCGCTCGGCCCGCAAACGGAGCATCCTGAGCGCCTGTAACTTACCCTCCCCGTCTCCGCGAACCGGCGAAGCCGTTCACTATCGAAGCGCGCGCAGGAGCAGCTCCGCCTGATGGCGATCACGCCCGCATCGGCGGCGACCAGAACGAGCGCCTGCGCATCACCAAGCGACACGGGGATCTGGAACGTCCGCGGCTCGTTCTCCTTCCACAGCGCGCGGGTGGTGTCTTGACCTCGGGATTCAGCTTGGGCCAGGCTGGCGATCCCGTGCCCGCGTGCGTCCGCGAACTGTGCTGAGGCGGGTGGGGAATCCGCGAGCTCACGCGTCGCGTACACCTAAGAGTGGTGGTGCGCGTGATCCTCGGTGGACTCGGTGTTCTCCTCATGCTCGCCGGGGCGGTTTTTGTCGGCCAGGGTACGAACGTCATCCATGGATCGTCGATGAGCGGGCATGGGGGCTATGCGGGTTTGGGTGGTGTGTTGTTCGTGATCGGATTGGGTCTGTTGATCGGCGCTTGGCGCATAGGTGCCGGCCGAAGGGCCTGACGGGTTTCTTCCCCGCCCCAGGCGGTGGGGTGTCTTGGCGCGCGGCGGAGGGGTTCGTGAAAACCGTTTGGACTGGTGTCGCGTATGTCGCCTGTTGGGCGTGTTGTGGTCGAGGTGTGAAGGGGTGGGCCCGTGAGATCTCGGATCCTGGTTCTTGCGAGTGTGTCGGTGGCGGTTCTCGCCTCCTCATCGGCGGCGGTGTCGTCCATGTCGGTGTCGCCCGTGTTTCTCAACGGCTTCAACACCGTGACGCAGGTCGCTTCGACGGTGCCGGCGAACGGCGATGTGAACCCGTATGGCGTCGCGATCGTGCATGAGTCAA
>Ga0302325_10016429_pt1 | contig 15679 bp, 13 predicted proteins | sample Palsa_T0_2_FD_201948 | JGI IMG/M metagenome (GOLD analysis project Ga0302325, IMG submission 201948) | Peat permafrost microbial communities from Stordalen Mire near Abisko, Sweden - Palsa_T0_2 | ecosystem: Environmental > Terrestrial > Soil > Palsa > Peat permafrost | place: Sweden: Abisko...
GACCGCGCCGCACCAAGCCGCTCGAGGTAGCGCTCGGCCGTATAGCCGCGTCGCATGGCCGAGAGCACGCGGTTGCTGCCGGACTGCAGCGGCAAGTGAAGCTGCTCGCACACTTCGGGAACCTCTGCCATGGCTTCGATCGTCTCCGGTCGTAAGTCCTTCGGGTGCGGGCTGGTGAAACGGATCCGGCCGATCCCGTCCACCGCGCCCACCGCGCGCAACAGGTCGGCGAAGAGCGGCCGGCGGCGCGTGATATCGCGCCCGTACGAGTTCACGTTCTGGCCGAGCAGGGTCACCTCGGTCACACCGCGCTGGGCCAATGTCTCCACCTCGCGCACGATGTCGCTGAGAGGCCGGCTCACCTCTGGACCACGTACCGACGGCACGATGCAGAAGGCACATGAGTTGTCACACCCCATCTGGATGGAGACCCAGGCCGCGTAGGGCAACTCCCGGACCGCATCGGGGGCCATGAGGTGGTTGGAGATGCTCTCGGGCGTGGGCGCATCGAGGATCTCCATCACCTGGCCCTCGTGTGCGGCCCGCCGGAGCAGTGCGGGCGCACTGGTCAGGTTGTGGGTCCCGAACACCACGTCGACCCAGCCCACCTTCTGCTGGATCACTTCGCGGTCCTTCTGGGCCAGGCAGCCCCCCACCGCGATCTGCAAGCCGGGCTTGGCGTCCACCAGCGCCTTGAGGCTCCCGAGCGTCCCGTAGAGCTTCTGGTCGGCGTTCTCCCGGATGCAGCAGGTATTGAGCACCACGACGTCCGCCTCCTGCATGTCGTCGGTCTGCTGCATGCCGTCGGCCACGAGCATCCCGGCCAGGCGCTCGGAGTCATGCTCGTTCATCTGACACCCGAAAGTGCGGATGACGAAGGATTTGGCCATTCATCGAGTCTACGGCTCCCCTCCCGAGCCGATCGCCAGACCCGATCGCCAGCGTTCGTGGCCGAAGGGGACGCTCATTTCCCCGAGGTCGGCCCTCTGCCAGGGCATCGACCGCCACCGACACGTGGGGCGCCCGACTGAACCGGGAGCCCCACGTGTGGTCACGAGGAGGCGACACTCGGCAGGCTCAACCCGATTCGCTCGCGGAGCTGCCGGGTGGTGCCCCTCCCCCGGTCGGACGGGTACCAGAGCTCGACCCCATGTTCGGACAATTCTTGGTCCAGCCGGACGAGGTGCCGGCGACGGGGCCACTGGTCGAGGCGCCTTCGGCGAAAGCACTACGGAGTCCAAGTTTCATGATGTTGTTCTCCTCACTAATTGTTCGCAGGCTCCCTCTACCTGAAGGAACAGATGCACTGTGCGCGATGGGCCTGTGGGTTGGCACCTACGCAACCCAGACCGAGATAAGAGTTATGCCGGCGACGCACATGCGAAGCTCACGGCATGCCCGTGACCATTCGCGTCGCTCGCGCCGATGACGGAGCAGACCTGCGCCAGATCGAACGACTCGCCGGCGAGCGTTTCCGCGAGGTGGGCCTGGCGTCTGTCGCCGACGCTGAACCGGCCGCCCTTGAAGTGCTCGCCGCCTACGCCGCCGAAGGTCGGAGTTGGGTCGCCGTCGACGAGCGGGACCGACCAGTGGCATACGTGATCGTCGATGTTGTCGACGGCGCGGCGCATATAGAGCAGATAAGCGTTCGCCCGGACCGGCAGGGCACGGGCGTCGCCCGCGCCCTCATTGATCGCGTGCGAGCGTGGGCCTCCACGACCGGAAAGTCCGCCATCACCCTCACCACGTTCGGGACCATTCCCTGGAACGGCCCCCTCTACGAGCATCTCGGCTTCGTGATGATGCAAGAACGCGAACTTGGCCCGGAACTGCGGTCGGTACGAGAGGAGGAGGCCCGTCACGGCCTCGATCCCGCGCTGCGGGTGTGCCTGCGTCTCGCGATCTGAGCATGGCGCAGGCACGGCATCGGCGGCCGCGCCGATGCCCCACGGTTCACGAACGCAATGAAGGGAAGCTCGGGAGCTCGGCGTCGTCGCCGTACACCAGCCCCTGGCGGTCGGCATGAAAGAGCAGCACGCGACCGGACAGCCCCGATTCTTCCAACGCAACCTGCGCCCCGGCGCACACCTTCTCTGCTAACGGCTCCGTCGTGATAGCCAGCAACGACGGCCCCGCGCCGGACCAGCACGAGGCCAGCGCGCCACTTTGCACCAGTGCCTCGAGGAGCGCCGGCGCCTCGGGAAAGAGCGACGCTCGTGCATCCTGGTGTAGGCGATCGCCGGTGGCAGCCGGTGTCAACAGAGAAGGCGCCGCCATTCCAGCGAGCAGGAGCCCCATCCTTCCCAGATTGAACAGCGCATCGGAACGGGAGAGAGTTTCCGGCAGGACCGATCTGGCCTCGGTGGTGTTGAGGGGTCGGTCGGGCACAATGACGACGAACTCGACCGCGTCGCTCAATGGAAGCTGGACGGCGCGTGGCTCGCCGTCGACTGTGGTGGCGGCGACCAGGCCACCGAACACACTGGCGGCGGCATTCTCGGGATGGCCGTCGAGTGCGGCGGCGATGGCGAACGACTCGTCGGCCCCCGCGGCAGCCGCAGCGGCGGCGGCCAGTGCCGCTGATGAACCCAAACCGCGTGCCACAGGAATCTGTGAGCGAACGGTCACGGCGAACCGGTCGTGACCGATGATCTCTCTTGCCACCTCCACGGCCAGATGTGTGGCGTCGTCCGCGCTTCCCGCGCCTTCGCCCTCGCTGTGTACCCGCAGCGAGGGCGCCGGTTCCACCTCTACCTGGACATAACAGTCGAGTGCCACGGCGAGTGCATCGAAGCCCGGCCCCAGATTGGCCGACGAGGCCGGTGCTCGGGCGCGCATCAAGTCAGAATAGGCGTTGGAGCATCGTTGGCTTGGGAAGGTCCCGCCGCAGGACGACCGGAACCGCAACGTGCTGATTACCCAGCGCGACCAACGCAGACCCGATTCGGGAACCCTTCTTCGCGCCGGCATGCACCGTCCGGCCGTCGAACAGCACTTGTTGTGCCGTGACGCCAGGCCAACTCAGCACATTGGCCGTCGACGCCGCGGTTGCTGCCACGGTGTGGCCCGCCACAGTGACGCGCGCCACGACTTGCCCGGCGTGGACAACTGTGGTCATGCCCACCGAGGCGGCGGCGTGGTCGGCCAGGTTCAGTGCGATGAAGCCCGCCTTGGCGAGCACGTCGGGCCCGGTCTGCCCCGTGACCGCACCAAGAATGAGGGCCGGGATGCCATGCACCTGGCGCACGACGGCCACGACATCGCAGCCTCCGGCGGCGGTGGTGAAGCCGGACTTGACGCCGATCACCCCCTGGAAGCCGAGAAGCGGGGTGTAGCTCGAGATGGTGCCGGCCACGGGCAACGTCACCGATGTCATCTGCACGATGGCGGCGAAGGTCGGATTCTCCATGTCGGGCGCCGCCACCTTCAAGAGATCGCCCGCCGTTGACTGCGAGGCCTGATCGAAGCCGCTGGGGTCGGCGTAGTGGGTGTGATCCATCCCGAGCTCGGCCGCGGTGTCGTTCATCTTGACGACGAAGGCGGGAATGCTTCCGGCATCCCACCTCGCCAAGGTGTCGGCGAAGTTGTTGGCCGAGTGCACCAGAAGGCCCTCCAGCATCTGGCGCTCGGTCAGGGCCTCGCCCAGCGTGACCTGCGCGTTGGCTTCATCCTCGACCGTGTCAGTGTCAAAGTCGCTCACATCGGCCTGGGTCATGATGATTTGGGGGCCGTCCTGCTCCAGTCCCAGCGGATGGTCGCGCAAGATCACGAATGCCGTCATCATCTTGGTCAGGCTGGCGATGGGCACCGGCTGCTCTGGCCCCGAAGTGACGTTCACGCCTACGGTGGGAACAGCGATGGCTGACTGCCCGTCGGTCGGCCATGGCATGGCGACGGGAGCCGACGGCACGGAGATGGTGGCTGCCATCCTCGCACTGACCGTGGCGGCCGGAGATGGGGCATGCAGACGGACGGATCCCACGACCACCAACGCCAGGACGACCACGAGGATCAGCAGCGCCACCAGGCTCCGACGGCGCCGGCCGGGCCCACGAGGGAGTCCAGCCGGAACGGCGCCACCATGATCGGCGGCGGGTCCGGGTTGCTCAACGGTGTGTCAGCGCATCGAGCTCGTCGGTGGTCATCAACACCTGACGGGCCTTCGAGCCTTCGCTCGGTCCAACCACTCCCCGCCGCTCGAGGAGGTCCATCAATCTCCCGGCGCGGGCAAAGCCCACGCGGAGTTTTCTCTGCAACATGGATGTTGACCCTAATTGGGATCGGACGACCAGGTCCATGGCGGCCGAAAGGTACTCGTCATCATCGTCGTCGACCCCTTCGACCCCGCCCGGCAGACCCTCGAGGATGTTCTCGATCCCGACGACGGGCTCCGTCATGCCGCCCTGGGCCTGCCAGTGGTGCACGACGTCCTTCACTTCCTTTTCCGACACCCATGGCGCCTGGAGCCGCCGCGGCACATTCGACGAGGCGGTAAGGAGAAGCATGTCCCCCTTGCCGACCAGACGCTCCGCCCCGGCTTGGTCCAAGATGACCCGGCTGTCCGCCAGCGACGACACCGAAAGGGCCATCCGGCTGGGGATGTTGGCTTTGATCACACCGGTGATGACGTCGACGGACGGGCGCTGGGTGGCGAGCACCAGGTGGATGCCCACAGCCCGCGCCATCTGGGCGATGCGGACAACGGAATCCTCCACATCGCGCGCGGCCACCATCATGAGGTCGTTGAGCTCGTCGACCACGATGAGGATGAAAGGCAGCACTTCGGGCAGCGGGGGCTCGTCGTCGATCTCGTCGTCGGTGTAGACAGCGGGGTGATCGGCGCCGAGGGCGTTCGCCGTCGTCTCAGCGACACGCCTCTTCGTCGATGGGGGCCCAATGGGCGCAAGTTCCCCCGCGGCCAAGGCAAGGTTGTAGCCGGTGATGTCACGCATGCCGTTCTCGGCCAGCAGGTCGTAGCGTCGTTCCATCTCCTTGACGGCCCACTGGAGAGCGTTGGCGGCCTTCTTGGGGTCGACGACCACGGGGCTGATGAGGTGCTGCAGCCCGTTGTACTGACCAAGCTCCACCCGTTTGGGGTCGATCAACATGAGCCGCACCTGTTCGGGCGTACTCCGCATGAGGACCGAGGTGATGATCGAGTTGATGGCTGACGACTTCCCCGCACCTGTCGCTCCTGAGATCAAGATGTGCGGCATTTCGGCCAGGTTCGCCATGACGGCGCGCCCCGCGATGTCCCGTCCCATGGCCACTTCGAGAGGGTGGGTAGCCGCCTTGGCCTCGGGAGAGTCCAAGATGTCACGCAACGCCACCAGCTGCCTGGTCCGGTTGGGCACTTCGACGCCGATGGCAGATTTACCCGGGATCGGGGCCAGGATCCGCACGTCGGGCGACGCCATGGCATAGGCGATGTCCCGCGAGAGGCTGGTGACGCGGGCGACCTTCACACCCGGCCCCAACTCCAGTTCGAATCGGGTCACGGTGGGCCCCACCGTCTTCCCCAACAAGGTCGTCATCACGCCGTGGGCCTCGAGTGCGGCCACGAGCGTCTGCCCTGCCACCTCGAGTTGTCGCATGTCGTGGCTCAGTTGCTTGGTGGCAGAGAGGATCTTGATGTTGGGCAACTTCCAGGAGCCCCCGGCCCGCGGGACCACGCCCACCACTGCGGGCACCTTCACCGGCTCGACCTCGGGTTCCGGCTCGTCGAGATCCAGGTCGAGTTCCTCTTCCTCCTCCCCTTCCTCGTACTCCTCCTCCTCGTACTCTTCCTCCTCGTCCAGCAGTTCATCTGGCAGATCGTCGACCGCCTTGCCCCGCCTCGCCTTGACGACGGGCTCCTCTTCCTCGTATTCCTCCTCGTCCTCGGCGTCGTCTAGGTAGACCCCGGCGTTCCACCATGAGGCCAGCGTCGCACCCACCGCACCGGCCGCGGCGCGGACTCCCTGCCCGAATGTGGCGAGCGAGACGCCGGTGGCGATGAGGCAGGCGACGAAGATCAGCGCGACGAAGAGCACGGCGGAACCGGCCGAGCCGATGCCCGCATGGAGGGGATGACCGACGAGGGCACCTACCCATCCACCGGCCTGGCGCAGCGTGGAAAGGAGAGGTTGGGAGTCACTGACGGAGGGCGTGCCCTTGGCCAGCTCCCCGAGGCCACAGAACCCGATGACCCCGAGGAGTGCGCCCAGACCGGTACGGAGTGGCTCGGGCCGTTCCCGCTCGATCAGGAGAACGACCCCGGCGCCGGCACTGACAATCGGGAGGATGATGCGTGTCCACCCGACCAGAGTGGCCAGTCCGGTATCGACAGCGTGGCCGACAGGACCGAGCGCCTGCCCCCACAAGGCCAGGGCCAGCAGGACGCCCAGGGTGATCAGGCCAATGGCCCACAAATCGGCCGCGTGCCGCTGGAAAATGGAGGGCTCCGGCGCCGTCACCCGCCGTCTGGGGGCCTGGTGCGCGCCCCGCGAGCCGGTCTTTCGGGCCGGGGCGCGCTTCGCGACGGGTCGGTGCTTCGTGGTCACCACAGTGTCAAGCAGGCTACTTCCGGCCTTGGCGAATTCGGGGGACACTCCGCCCCTTGAGAAGCGAACATATGTTCGCTATCGTAGGACGCTATGGCGCTGCGCTGGACACTGGCAAACGAAGAGGAGGGCGACACCCTCTTTCCCGATGAGCGGAACGCGACGCGCCATGTGGGCAAGGGCGCCTACGCGGGGCTCGAATTCCTTCACGTCAACGCCCGCACGATCATCAACACCGTGCCCCCGGAGAGCGTCATGCCCTTCCGGCACACCATCAATCCCTACAGGGGTTGCAGTCATGCCTGTTCCTATTGCAGTGGAGGCGAGACCCCGGTATTGATGGGCGACGGGACGACCAAGCCGATGGCCGAGGTGCGGGCAGGAGATCTCGTCTACGGCACCGTACGGCGGGGCGTCTACCGGCGCTACACCGTGACGCCGGTGCTCGACCACTGGTCCACGGTGCGTCCCGCCTACCGGACGACCCTCGAGGACGGCACGCAGCTGATCACGAGCGCTGACCATCGCTTCCTGTGCGATCGTGGCTGGAAATATGTGACCGGAACCGATTGCGGGGAGGGCCAACGGCCCCACCTGACGTCCAATAACAAACTGCTGGGAACTGGCCGCTTCGCTGCTGGCCCGCACCACGGCCCCGATTACCAACGGGGCTACCTGTGCGGGATGATCCGCGGCGACGGTACCCTCGGCTCGTACGCCTATGGTCCTGATGGCCGCCGTGCTGTCCATCGGTCCCGACTGGCGCTGATCGATCGGGAGGGTCTCACCCGTACCGAGGCGTATCTTTCGGCGGCAGGCATACCGAGCAGAGGGCGACTCTTCCAAGAGGCGACTGCCACCACCAAGCGTGTGGATGCCATCAGCGTCCAGAATCGTCGCGGCGTGGATGCCATCGGGGATTTGGTCCGGTGGGCGCCCGTCACCTCGGACGAATGGGTCAAAGGGTTCCTGGCCGGCGTCTTCGACGCCGAAGGCAGTTACAGCCAGAGCATCTTGCGTTTCGCTCACACTGATCCCAAGGTGCTGGTGCGGATCGCAACCTCGCTACGCCGATTCGGTTTTGACTACGCGGTCGAGGTGTCGAACCAGGAGAACCGCTTGACATATATCCGCGTCCGGGGCGGCCTCGGCGAACACCTCCGGTTCTTCCACACCGTCGATCCTGCCATCAGCCGGAAGCGTTCGATCGAGGGGATCGCTCTCGAGTCGAAGAGCGAGGTGAAGGTGCTTTCGGTCGAGCCGCTCGGCCTCGAACTCCCCCTGTATGACATGACGACCGGCACCGGCGACTTCGTCTCCGACGGCGTGATCAGCCACAATTGCTTTGCCCGCCCGACGCACGAGTATCTCGGTCTGGGCATCGGAGAGGACTTCGAAAAGCGGATCGTGGTGAAGATCAACGCTGTCGAGCGCCTGCGGGCTGAGTTGCGGGCATCGAAATGGAACGGCGAGAGCATCGCCATGGGCACCAACACCGACCCGTATCAGCACGCCGAGGGTAAGTACCACCTGACCCGAGGCATCGTCGACGTCCTGTCGGAGCGACGGAACCCTTTCAGCATCTTGACCAAATCGACTCTCATCCTGCGCGATGTGGCGGTGTTGAGCGCCGCGGTGGACCGCACCCACGTCTCGGTCAACTTCTCCGTGGGCTGCCTCGACCGTTCGGTGTGGCAGCTTACCGAGCCGGGCACCCCGCCTCCCGACAAGCGGCTGGAGGCGCTGCGCCGGCTCACCGAGGCCGGCGTCTCGTGCGGCGTCCTGGTGGCACCGGTGCTGCCCGGGCTCTCGGACGCCGACGACCAGTTGCGATCGGTGGTCGAGGCGGCGGCCGACGCCGGAGCCGTTTCCATCAGCGGGGTAGCCCTGCATCTGCGAGGCAGCGTGCGCGGGCATTATTTCGAGTGGCTCAAGTCGGTGCGGCCGGACCTGATGGCGCTGCATCGGGAGCGCTTCCGAGCGGGCGCCTATCAAGGCCAGAGCGAACGGGACCGGATCGCCGAAGTCGTACGAACCACCGCGCTGCGACACGGTGTGACCGGTCGGGCCACCTACACCCCGGTGACGCCGGTGAAGATCACCCCGAGCCAACAACTGTCGCTGCTGTAGCCGCTGGTTGCTGCAGCCGATTGCTGCCGCTACAAGCGGACTTCTCGGTTCGTACCTCAGACGATGAGGACGACGGGGACGATCATCGGTCGGCGCCGGGTGCGGTCTCCCACGAACTTCCCCAATGCCTTGCGCGCGTGACGGCAGAGAACCTCGCTGTCGCGGGCCCCGTCGCGCAGCGCCTGCGTGACGGCGGCGCCGACCACGTCGCTGGCCTCCCCCAGGAGTTCCTCCGCCTCGGGCGCATGGACCCACCCACGGGTCTCGATGACAGGAGGTCCACTCAGCGAGCCCTGGCGGGGATCGACGGTGACCACCACCATCACCACGCCTTCCTCTGCCAGTTTCTGCCGGTCGCGCAACACACCGTGGCCGATGTCGCCCACGGTGCCGTCGACGTACACGTAGCCGGCGGCGACCTTGCCGTCGCGGCTGATCCCCTGGGCATTGAGCTGCACGGCGTCGCCGTCTTCGCACAGCAGCACCTTCGAGGGGGCGATGCCCATCGACAGGCCGAGGCGGGCATGGTGGACCAGGTGTCGGTACTCCCCGTGCACCGGCACGAAGCACTCGGGTCGCGTGACGGACATCAGCGTCCGCAGTTCCCCCTGCCGGGCGTGGCCGCTGACATGGACGGGTTCGGCCCCGGTGTGGATGACCTCGGCGCCCCGTCGGTGGAGCTCGTCGATGACGCGGCCCACCGACCATTCGTTGCCGGGGATGGGGTGGGCGCTGATGACCACGACATCGCCCTCACCGACCTGGAGCCATTTGTTGTCCCCGGTCGCCATCAACGAGAGCGCAGACATGGGCTCGCCCTGGGAGCCGGTGGAGATCACACACATCTCTCCCGCCGGCACGGAGTCGACGTCCTCGATGTCAACCAGGGCACCCTTCGGCACGGTGATGATCCCCAGCCGGGTACCCAGCTCCACGTTCTTGCCCATGGAGCGCCCGAGGGTCGCCACCTTGCGGCCGTTCGCCACGGCAGCATCGATGATCTGTTGCACGCGGTGCATATGGCTGGCAAAGCACGCCACGACGATGCGCTTGCCGGTTTGCATGGCGAACACCCGCCGGAGGGTGACCCCCACTGCGGATTCGGACTCGGTGAATCCGGGCTCTTCGGCGTTGGTCGAGTCCGATAGGAGCAGACGGATGCCGTCGGTACGGGCCAACTCCCCCATGCGCGACAGGTCGGTGCGCCGAGCATCCACCGGCTGCAGGTCCAGTTTGAAGTCGCCCGAATGGAGGATGATCCCTTGGGGCGTGTGGAAGGCGATGGCGAATGCCTCGGGCACCGAGTGGGTGACCGGTATGAACTCCACGTCACAGGGCCCGATGCGGCGCCGTTCGCCGTCCTTGACGGAGATGAACTCGGTGCGATGCCCCAGCCCCGCTTCCTCGACCCGATGGCGGGCCAGGCCGACCGTGAGCTCGGACCCGTAGATGGGAACCTGCAGATCACGCAACAGATAGGCCAGTCCCCCGGTGTGATCTTCGTGGCCGTGGGTCAGGACGATGCCGTCGACCTTGTCCGCGCGCTCGCGCAGGTACGTGAATTCCGGTAGGACCAGGTCCACTCCGGGCATGTCGGCGTCGGGGAACATGATCCCGCAGTCGAGGACGATGATCCGGCCGTCGACCTCGATGCAAGCGCAATTGCGTCCTATCTCACCGAGACCGCCCAGGAAGACGACACGGACAGCGGACGCCTTGGGGCGCGCCTTTTGTCGTTCAGGCAACCGGTTGGCCTGTTGCCTTGGGAAGGCCGAAGGTCGCCAGGATTTTGGCGGCCTGCGAGTCGAGCTCCGGAGTGGAACGACCCATCGGCAAACGGCATTGCCCGACGCGCAGGTCCATGGCCCGGCACATCGCCTTGGCCGGCAGCGGGTTCGGGTATTCCTCACTCGACTGGAAGTCGATGGCTTCGAGAAGCCCCGCATTGCCAGTGATGGCTTCGGCCAGATCGCCGCGTAGGAACGCGTCCATCACCTCTCTTATCTGAGGACCGACCCAATGGGAGGCGACGCTGATCGCACCGACGGCGCCGACGGCCATCAGCGGCAACGTCCACGCATCATCGCCACTGTAGATCTCGAAACCAGCGGGCATCCGGGGTGCCAGGTGCGCGGTGCCGACCGGGTCGCCGGCAGCGTCCTTGAGCGCCAGGATCGTCGGTACGTCGTGCGCCAGGCGCACCATGGTCGACGCCGCGATGCGCCGACCGGCGCGGATGGGAATGTCATAGAGGATGACCGGCAAGTCGGTGGCTTCGGCCACGGCGCGGAAATGCTCGTAGAGCCCGGATTGAGGGGGGCGGTTGTAATAGGGCGTGACGAGCAGGACGCCCTCGACACCGCACCCTTTGGCCTGCGCGGTCAGCCTCACCGAGTGCTCGGTGTCGTTCGATCCCGTGCCCGCGATGACCGGGATCGTGACGGCGGCGGACACGGCGCGCCACAGGCTGCACTTCTCGTCATCGGTGAGGACGGAGCTCTCGCCCGTCGAACCGCTCAGCACGAGGCCATCGCTGCCGTGGGCGGCCAACCAGCGCGCGAGCTCGACAGCGGCGTCGATGTCGAGCGCTCCCGTCTCGTCGAACGGCGTCACCATGGCGGTGATCAACCGGCCGAATCGCGGCAAGCCCGGCGAAGTGCTCATTGGCAGCTCACGCTACCAGCCGCCTCTGCCAACCGAGGACTACACGGCCGGCGGCAACGACCGTTATGCCACTTGGCGGTCAGCCGGAGAACCGTCGGCGAAGGCATCCTCGTCTTCGGTCGAGTCCGTGAGGTGCTCGAATGCGATCGCACCCATTTCGGTGAACTTCTCGCGCAGCCAGCCGTCCGCCGCGTCGAGGAGGCCGAGCTTCCTGAGGTTGGGCACGATCTTGGAGAACAGGAGGATCTGGAACTCGTCGCGCTCGGGAGCCTGGGAGAGCACCCGGATCACGTCGGCCCTCGGCACCTCCAGGCGCTCCCAGACCTCCTGCATGATCAGTCGGTCCTTCATGCGGATGGCGGCTTCGAAAGCGAACTCCTGGCGCTCACGCAGCTCGGCCGCGTTCAGTTCCTTGTAGTACTCCTGCAGGCTCAGGACACCGAAGGCGACGTGGCGGGCCTCATCGGCCATGACGTAGCGCAAGAGCTGCTTGAGCAAGGGCTCGGTGGTCGTGGCGTGAATGAAGCCGAAGGCGGCCAGCGCCAGCCCTTCCACCATGATCTGCATGCCGAGGTAGGTCATGTCCCAACGGGAATCGCTGACGATGTCGTCGAGCAACAGTCCCAGATGGCCGTTCATCGGATAGTGGCCGGACAGCTTGGTGTCGAGGTACTTGGAGAAGACTTCGACGTGACGCGCCTCGTCCACCACCTGCGTGGCGGCGTAGTACTTGGCGTCGATCCACGGGACCGTCTCGACGATCTTGGCCGTGCACAGCAGCGCCCCCTGCTCGCCATGCATGAATTGGGAGAGCATCCAGTTCTGGTTCTCCATGCCGAACTGCAACCACTCCTTGTCGCCCCACTTCTCGAGCACGGTGCCGGAGAGGTCGGCCGCCTCCCACTGGGCTTGCTCCGCGTTGGCGATCGCGTTCTCCGCCACGACCTTCTCCTGGTCGACCTCGATCGACCAGTCCAGGTCCGTCTGGCCGTTCCACTGCGCCTTCTTGGCCTTCTCGTAGAGCTTGTCCAGCTGGGGCTTGGCCCCCTTGTCGTAATCCCACGTGAACTCGGCCGGGCAGTTGTCCGGCACCCGGTGGAATCCCTCGGCCTCGTAGTGACCCACGAAGCTCAGGACGGTCTCGAGGTCGTTGACCCTCTCGCGGCCTATGAGCTCGATGTTGCTCTTCATCACGGAGCGATCGCTGTCGTCGACGGTGGTCATTGCATTGCCCCCTAAGTGGCGCTGGTTGAAATGGTCGAATGCTGTGTGGAAGGAGTCGGTGTGGAAGGAGTCGGTGTGGAAGGAGTCGGTGTGGAAGGAGTCGTGGCGCGCAGGGCGAGGATCCCGGGCATGACAAAAGTGCGCACCAGGGCGCGGGTGTCCTCGGGATCGGCCAGATCGGTGCCGGGGGCCGGATCGGCCAGGTAGGCCAGGACGATACGCACCGCCCATTCGGCCGCCCTCGATGCCTGGTCCGGCGACAGCCAGCGGGCGAAGAAGGGGGCGGCGAAGTCACCGGCGACGAACAAGATCCGGTTCATGTGGGCGAACGTCAGCCGCGGCAGGATCACCCCGGGCTCGTGGAGGAGCAGGTAGCCCAGCGCACGATGGTTGCCCAGCTGGCGGGCGGACTCCACCATGCCGGCTACCAGGACATCCTCCAGGTCGCTGGCCTCACCCATCACGACCGCCAACGACGAGAAGAGGCGAGCCACCTCCGTCTCGACGACGGCTTCGATGATGGCGTCCTTACCTCCGGGGAAGGTCCGGTAGAGGGTGGCTCGGGAGAACGCGGCCTCCCGGGCGATGTCGTCCACCGTCGTCTTGGCCAGGCCCTGGCGGGCCAGGCAGGCCAGGGTGGCGTCGACAATGCGGACCCGGGTCGAGGAGCGGTCGTCGGCGCCGATGTGGTGGACGTTCTTACGCCCCCGCGCCGGGGCCCCGGCAGGGATTTGCTTCGAATGCACGCTCGTCTGACCCACTATTGAAACAGTATGGCGTTTTTTGTCTCAATGTCAACTAAAGAGGAGCGTGACATTTTCCGGTGGGAATGCCACCAGCAGGATTCCCAATGCGGCCAGGACGACCAGGCTCGATCCGACCGTGAGCAAAATGCGCCCTGCGGGTTGGCGAAGCTCGCCGGCATACTCGTAGAGCAGGGCGAGCAGCAGGCCCACCACCAGGCCGCCGAGGTGATCACGCCAATCAATGCCGCCGGTGAAACCGATGACGAGGTTGAAGGCGATCAGGACGACCACCACACCCAGGGGTTGGCGCCGTCGATGAGCCAGGACGACGTAGGCACCCATCACCCCGAAGATCGCCCCGGACGCCCCGGCCCCGACGCTGTTCGCCGGAGAGAACAGATAGGAAGCCACGCTTCCGCCCAGCCCGGCTATCAGGTAGAGGGCGAGGAAGCGGGTTTTCCCCAGCATCACCTCTACAGCCGGTCCGACAATAAGGAGGGTGAACATGTTCGAAGCGATGTGAAGGACGCTGAGATGCAGGAACATTGCGGTGAAGAGCCGGTAGTACTGGTCGGATTGCCGAACGTGATGGGACAGCACACCAAAGCGGTTGATGACGCTGCTCTTGCCGAAGCCGCTGGCCACAAAGACAACGACATTGGCGGCGATCAGGCCGATGACGACAGGCGTCGGATTGGTCGAGCCGACGATCCCCGTCCGGCCCGGATTGGCAAACGGGCGGATCACCTTCGTCTTCTTGGCGCCCGCCGCGATGCAGTCCGGGCACTGCCAGCCCACCGGTGCGTGCCGCATGCACTCGGTGCAGATGGGACGGTCGCAGTGGGCGCAGGCCGCCGACGCCATGCGATCGGCGTGGTTGGCGCACGGCGGGGCGCTCATCGGATACCCGCCAGCAGCTCCGCCCGCACCAGGCGGGCCACCTGCGCGGGATCGTTCAGGTCCCAGCGGCCGGGAGAGCCGATGTAGGAAAGGACCATGCGGGCGAGGAAGTCCGCGGCGGCGGCGAGATCGGTGCCTTCCGCCATGCCGTGACGGACCAGGTAGGGCACCAAGAACGCGGCCACCAGCTTGTGGGTCTCGTTCGCCTCCACGGTCAGCCGGGGCATCAGGATCTCGGGCTCGGTCTGCAGAATGCGCTGGAGCACCTCGTGCTCGATGATGGCGTTGTGCGCGAAGACCAGGCCACGCTCCATCACCTCTTCGAGCGTGTCGGCCTCGTGCACCTCGTCGTAGAGGCGCAGGAAGAAGCGGGCGAACTCCCACCCCACCACCGCCCCGAGGAGCTCGTCGCGCCCCCCCGGGAAGTAGCGGTAGACCGTGGCCCGTGACACGCCGGCTTCCCGTGCCGCGTCTTCCACGGTCGTCTTGGCCAATCCCCAACGGGCCACGCAGTCGTAGGTGGACTGCAGGAGCCGCTCCCGCACGTCACTCACTGCGGGCCCGACTTCACAGGTTGAGAAGGACTTCCAGGCCGCGGGTGAGGCCAGGGCGCGCCGGCACGGTCCGCACGGCCAGGAGGACGCCGGGCATGAAGGAGCGGCGGTCATAGGAGTCGTGTCGGATGGTCAGGCTCTGTCCCAGGGCGCCGAATATCACCTCTTCGTGGGCGATCAGCCCGGGGAGGCGCACCGAATGGATGTGCACCCCGCCCGCACCCTCGCCCCCTCTCGCTCCGGGGAGCACCTGTTCGGTCGTCGGATCGGCGGGAAGGGGCCCCGAGCCGGCCCGTTCCCTGGCGGCTGCGATGCCCGCCGCGGTCTGTAAGGCGGTTCCCGAGGGAGCGTCGCGCTTGGCGTCGTGATGGAGCTCGATCACCTCGACGCCGTCCATATGGGGGGCGGCCAGCTCGCAGAAGCGCAGGAGCAGCACCGCTCCGATGGCGAAATTGGCGGCGACGACGGCGTTGGCCGCGGAATTCGCGAAGAGCTGGGCCGCCGCCTCCAGCTCGTCCTCGCTGAGCCCGGTCGTGCCCACGACGGCGTGTATGCCCTCGCCCGCGTAGACGGGAAGGTGGGCCCGCACGGCATCGGCCACGCTGAAGTCGACCACCACCTCGACGTCGCGCTTCTTGAGCTCACCGACGTCGCCCACGATCGTGAGCCCTTCGATCCGTTGGCCCTCGTGGCCGGGGTCGACGGCGGCGACCAGCTGGAGATCCGGTGCGGCGGCAACGGCGAGGCAGACCTCACGACCCATCCGGCCGCCGGCTCCGACTACCCCGACCCTGCGCATTCGGTGAACCCTATCGGCCGGCCAAGGACGCAACGTGGTCGGTAAAGACGTCTTCGTCGAAGGGTCCGACCGCACTGAGCGTGCGCGGTGCCTCGACCAGCTCGACCGCTTGGGCCAGCA
>Ga0302325_10016430_pt1 | contig 15678 bp, 13 predicted proteins | sample Palsa_T0_2_FD_201948 | JGI IMG/M metagenome (GOLD analysis project Ga0302325, IMG submission 201948) | Peat permafrost microbial communities from Stordalen Mire near Abisko, Sweden - Palsa_T0_2 | ecosystem: Environmental > Terrestrial > Soil > Palsa > Peat permafrost | place: Sweden: Abisko...
TGATCGACTGATCACCGAGCTCACTCAGCGCTTCGTCACCCATCCCTGGCCCGTGCAGTTCCTGCTTATCGTCTCGCCGCTCGTCAGCTGGCTCTGGTTTGGCGGGATCATCGTCGCCTTTGGTGGCCTGATTGCGCTGTGGCCCATCCCCGTCCTCGCGCGGCGTCGCGTCCGCTCGGCGGCGTACGCCGCTCGGCTCGCCCGCGACTTGGCCTGACCGAGGTCGGCGAGATGGAGTTCCTCCTCGTGATGGTGGCCGCGGCGGCGGTGATCCTGATCGTGTCGGCGCCCTTCCGGCGCGTCGAGCCGGAAACGGCGGAGGCGCAGGACACGGGCACGAGCAGCAAGGTCGCCGAGCTCGAGGCGGCGCGGGAGGCGAAGTATCGAGAGATCCGCGACGCTGAGCTCGATCACCGCACGGGCAAGCTCTCCGACGAGGACTTCCACTCCGTCGACAATGCCCTGCGCGCCGAGGCGATCTCGATCCTCCAGGCCCTCGATCGCGCCAAAGAGCACTGAAGAGCTACCATCGGCGCCATGGTCACCGTCCTCCAGTTCGTCCAGGTCTTCGTCTCGGTCATCCTGATCTTCCTCGTCCTCATGCACTCGGGCAAGGACTCGGGCCTGTCCGGAGCTTTCGGCGTAGGCACAGGCGCCGGTCCCTTCGGCGGAGGATCGCTCGTCGAGCGGAACCTCAACCGCTGGACCGTCGGCTTCGCGATCGTGTTCGTGCTCAACACGCTGCTCCTGCTCAAGATCAGTTAAGCGTGTGTGGAATCGGCTGGCGCCGATTCCATTGCGAGTTCGGTCGAGGTTTGTGGGCGTGCGCTGGGGTGGGCGCCGAACTCGCGGGCTCTCGGCGGGCCGATGAACCGAGCGCCGTCCTGGCGGGCTTACACCGAGCCCTGCCCGCCTAGGCGATCGACGAGGCGCAGGAGGTCGAGCGGGCTGAAGGGCTTGGTCAGGAACAGGTCCGCGCCCGCTGCCTCGGCCTCGCGCTCAACCCCCTCGCCGTGGGCGGCGGTCAGCATGACGATCGTCGCCGCGCTGGTAGCCGCGTCGGAGCGGAGTTGCCGGCAGGTCTCGATCCCGTTGAGATGGGGCATGTCGACGTCGAGGAAGACGAGCGCGGGCAGCTCGCGGCGCGCTACCGCGACGGCCTCGAGTCCATTCGACGCCTCGTGGATGTCGAACCTCGAGACGTCCTCGAGCGTCGTGGCGATCAGCTTGCGGATGAAGGGATCGTCGTCGACAACGAGCACGCCACGATTCATTTGATCTCCCGCGCGATGCGATCAAACGCCTCGTCGGGGATTTCGGTGAACGCCGTTATCACCTGAGGATCGAACTGGGTCCCTGAGCCCTGGACGATCATCTCGCGTGCCGTCGCGAAGCTCGACGCGGGTCGGTACGGACGGTCGCTGGTAAGCGCATCGAGCACGTCGGCGACGGCGAACACGCGCGCCGCCAGCGGGATCTCCACACCCGAGAGCCCGTCGGGGTAGCCGGTCCCATCCCAGCGCTCGTGGTGGGAGCGCACCACCCTGGTGGCCTCGCCCAGGAAGTCGATCTCGCGGACGATCTCCGCCCCGATGACAGGGTGCTGGGCCATCAGCGCCCGCTCCTTCTCGGTCAGCTTCCCGGGCTTGTAGAGGATCGCGTCGGGGATCGCGACCTTGCCGATGTCGTGGAGCAGGAACCCGAACTCGAGGGCGTGACCGTCGGCGAGCTCGAGTCCGATCGAGCGGCAGATCTCCAGTCCGTACGCGGTAACGCGCTCCGCGTGCTTACCCGTGTAGGCGTCGCGTGCCTCGACCGCGTTGGAGAGCGCCCGCACCGTCGCCATGTAGGAGCTGTGGAGCTCCTGCGAGCGCACCCGCTCCTCCTTGAACGTCTCGCGCAGGTCGGCGGCGTAGCGCTCGAGCTGGCGCTCCTTGTCGGCGGACTCCTGCTCGTGGCGCGCGAGCTCAGCGCGCAGGCGCCCGATCTCCTGCCGCAGCTCCGTCTCCGTCGTCACCGCCATTTCCCGTGAAGCGTAACTCTACCCCGAGTGTCGTGAGTCGGAACTTCGCACGCAGTCTGCGTGCGTCTGGACGCGCCTGGGCGGCGGCGGTGACCCCGCCGTACCACCAGTACGTCTCGGGTCACCGCCACCACCCAGCCACGCCCAGCCATCCCGCATCCTGCATCCGAATTTCCGACTCACGACCCTAGCCCTGAAGCGCGGCGAGCAGCGCCGTGGCCGCCTGCTCGACCGGCACCACCTCGATCCCGAGTCGGTCGATCCCGGGTGGGGTGGGGGCGATGCCGTCGGAGAACAGGATCACCGCCTGGCGCAGGCGACGGCCCCGAAGATCGAGGGCCTGGAGCACGGCCTGCGGGCTACGGATGCCCGCGTCGACGAGCGCTACCTCGAAGCGGCGCTCGCTGCACGCCCGCGCCGCCGCCGGTCCGCTCGTCTCCCAATCGTGCTCAATCCCCAGCTCGCGGATCGCCGGCTCGAGCGCGCCGCGCATCTCCTCGCGACCGACGACGAGCACCCGAGAGCGGCCGGCGAGAACGGCGGCGCCGAGCACCTCGCGCAGCTCGTCGGCGTCGATCGGCTTGGCGACGACGAATTCGCCCGCCAGCTCGCGGCGGCCCGAGAAGACCGAGACGAAGACGATCGGGGTGGCGCGTAGGGACAGGTCGGCGCGAATCTCGCGCAGGACGTCGAAACCGTCCATCCCCGGCATGAGGACGTCGAGGGTCACCGCGTCGAAATGCTCCGCGCGCAGGCGCGTGAGCGCCGCCGCGCCACTCGTCACCACTTCGGTCTTGACCTCCAGGGCGGCGAGCTGGCCGGCGATGAGGTCGGCGATGTTGCGTTCGTCGTCGACCACGAGCACTCGGCGCCCTCGCATCGCAGAGACCGCGCGCGCCACGTCGGACGTCCCGTCCGCGCAGGGCAGAAGCACCCGGAACCTGGTGCCCGCTCCGAGCTGCGAGTCGATCTCGATCTCGCCCCCCTGGAGGTCCACGAGCGACTTCACGATCGAGAGCCCGAGTCCCGTACCCGGCGCCCGGCTGCCGTCATCCTCACCCCGGTAGAAGCGGTCGAACACGCGCCCGACCGCGTCTGGGCTCATGCCCGGGCCGTTGTCGGCCACAACGATCTCGACCGAGGTGTGACTCGAGCCCACGCTGATATCGATCGCTCCACCCTCGCCGGTGTACAGATGGGCGTTGGTGAGGAGGTTGGCCACGATCTGGCGCACCCGGCTGGCGTCCGCCAGCGCGGCCGGGACCGTGGCGGCGACGTGCACGTCGAGCCGCTGGTGCTTGTCAGCGACCCGTGGACCCATGAGCTCGGCGACCTCTCTGACCTCCTCGCCGACGTCGATCGGCCTGCGGTTGAGCTCGACGCGATCGGCCTCGATCCTGGCCACGTCGAGGAGATCGTTGACGAGGTCGACAAGGCGGTCGGTCGAGCGCAGGATGATGTCGACGAACTCGCGCTGTCGCTCTGACAAGTCTTGCGAGCGCTCGAGTAGCTCGACGAACCCCTTGATCGAGGTCAGTGGGCTGCGAAGCTCGTGCGAGGCGGTGGCCACGAACTCGCTCTTGGCGCGCTCGAGCCGAGCGCGCTCGCTCATGTCGCGGACGGTCCAGACCACGGCGTGGCTCCCTTCCCCCAGGGTCGCGGCCGTGACCGCGAGCGTCCGCCCGTTGTGCTCGATGGTGGCCTCACCGGCGAGCGCGACCCTGAGTGGAGGTAGGGGGCTGAGCGCGGCGTCGAGGCGGCCACCGGGGATGAGACCGGGGAGCAGCTCCCCCACGCGGGGGTTGACGGCGGCGATGGTGCGTGCATCGGACTCCGTGACGATGAGCGCGTCGCCGAGGCTCTCGATCGTGGCCGCAAGCCGCCCGCGCTCGTCCTCCAGTCGCCGCTGGGCGGTGGCCAGATCGGCGCTCATGGCGTTGAAGGCGGCGCCCAGGTCCTGCAGCTCGCGCGGTCCCGCCGGGGTCACGGGCTCGCCGAGCTCGCCGGCCGCCAGCCTGCGGGTGGCGGTGACGAGCGCGTCGAGGGGGCCGCGCATCGAGCTGACGAGGAGCGTGATCACCCCGATCGCTCCGATCAACGCGAGCACCGCGGCGATGGCCACGAGCAGGACGTCGCGACGCGAAGCGGACTTCGCGGTGGCGCGCGCGTTTCGCTGCCGCGCCTGCTGGCGCGTCTGCAGCTCGGCCGCGAGCACCCGCGCCTGTGCGAGTGGTCCGTGCGGCGCCTCGGCGGACGCGAGCCCGCCACCGGCGGCCAGCCGGCGCGCCTGGTTCTCGGCGGCGACCTGCCGGTCCACGAGCCGCGCGCTGGCTCCGTCGGTGGACGCGAGTCCCGCCGCCGCGCGCGCGGCCACGGCGTAGTCGGCCGCGGCTTGGCGGCGGGCGACGTTGCCGGCGGAACCGCTCGGGGCGCGGAGCGCCTCTTCCTCGACCGCTCCGGCGGCGAGCAGGTTGGCACCGCCGGTCGCGAGCGCCGAGCTGCTCGCGAGGGTGTTCTCGTAGCGCTGGCGCTCGCGGTACAGGCTCGCCACCCCCACCGCCGCGAGCACGGCGAGCGCGAGCGTCAGCGCGATCAGCGTCAGGCGGAGCGAGCGGGCGATCGACAGGCGCTGCATGGGAGGGCGAGCGTACCGCCGACGGTGCGCGAAAAATTGCGAGCGCCACGCTCGTGCACCGGGCTACCATGCGTCCATGACCCTCGTGCGGGCGTGGACGCGTCAGCTCTACGGTGCATCGGGAGTGGCTTTGCTGGCGCCGGTGACGATGATCGCCGCCCTTGCCGTGCTCGCCCTCGGCGGCGGCTTCGGCGGGCTCGGCGCGCTCGGCCAGCTCCTGTCCGGTCCCGCCGTGCCGGTGGCCTCGACCCCGCCCGGAGCCCGAGCGGCGCACCGGACCGCGCCGGTGCTCCTGCCCGTGGTTCCGGCCGGTGCGCCAGCCGGAGGCGCCGCCGCGGCCGCCCGGACGCGCCTCGCGAGCACCACGGCTCCCACCCCCACGGGCGGAGCCCCAGCCGGTGGCGGCAGCGCTCAGCGCGTCGTCACAAGCGGTCCCGGCGCCACCGCTACGGCGCCGGTCGCGCCGCCGCCGCGCACACCGACGCCGACGCAGCCGGCTCCCACCCCGGCCCCCAGCCCCGCTCCCCCTCCGGCCACAGCGCCCGTCACCGCACTCGTCAACCAGGTAATCGCCGCGGGCGTGGCGGTGGCGAGCAAGCTCCCCGCCCCGGTGGCGGCGATCGGCACCGGCGCGCTCCAGTCGATCGGTCAGGCGCTGAACACGCTGCTCGCTCCTCAGTCGTGAGACCCGCACGCGGAAGAGCCGCGGCGATCGTCTTCGCTCACGTCAGCTTTTGGCGGTGGGCGACGGCGGCGGCCTGCGTGCGGGTCTGCACTCCGAGCTTGCCGAGGATGCGCGATACATGCACGCTGGCCGTCTTCTCGGCCATGAACAGCTCGGCGCCGATCTGCCGGTTCGTCGCCCCCGAGGCGACGAGCGCGAGCACCTGCCGCTCTCGGGGCGTGAGCCCGAAGGGATCCTCGGGCTCGGTCTCCGCGAGCACGTCGGCGGGCGCCACGCCCGTCTCTGAGATGTCGAGGCGTCCGCGGCTCGAGAGGTTCTCCACCTCCTCGGCGAGCCAGCGCGCTCCCAGGGCCCGGGCCGACTGAAGCGCCGCCCGCGCGACGGGCGCTGCCGCCTCCCGATCGGCCGCCTCGACGAGCGCCTCGACCTCGCGCCACCGCGCCACCGCGGCGGGATACGGTCGCGCGAGCTCGTCCCACGCGCACACGGCGCGCTGCCACAGCGTTGCCTTGTTGCGGCCCCTCGCGCGCGCCAGCTGAGCCGCTCCCACGGCGCACCACGCGACCTCGACGGGCCCGCCCGACTCGGCCGCGGCCTGGAGTCGCTGCATGTGGAGGCGCGCCCGCGCGAGCGCATCGCGGGCGTCCGAGCGGTCGCCCCGGTCGCGGGCGCGCAGCGCGCGGTCGGCCTCGACGCTGAGCCCGACGGCGGTCACGCGGGCGATGCGCATGACGTCGTCGGTGCACAGCTCCATCCGGTCCAGCGCCTCCTCGACCGCCACCCGCGCCCCGGCCAGGTCGCCGCGGCGCCGGCGCAGCTCGCCGCTGAGCGAACCGAAGGCGCCGTGCCACTGCGGCTCGGACGATGCCGCGACCAAGGGCTCGATCGCCTCCAGGCATCGGGCCGCTACGTCCTCGTCGCCGGCGCCGAGCGCGAGCTCGGCCTCGCGCATGTGGCGCATCATGAAGTGGAGCCCGACCAGGCGCGAGGGCGGAGCCCCGAGGTGAGCCCAAGCGGTCTCCCAGTCGCCCGTTTCGAAGGCGAGCTCGGAGACGGTGAGCAGGAGCCAATTGTGGTTTCGGGGCTGCCGGGCGGGCATCGCCGCCAGCCCTTCGGTGGCGATCTCGAGGGCGCGACCTGAGCGTCCCGCGAGGCTCAGGAGATCAGCCAGGTTCGAGTAGGCATCGGCGAGCGCGTCGAGGTCGTCGAGCTCACGCGAGATCTCGATGGCGCGCCGCAGCCCGGCCTCGCCGGCCTCGACGTCGCCGAGCGCTATCCGCGCCATTCCGAGCGTATTGAGGATCTGCGCCTCGGTGTGCGCGTCCTCGGCGGCGACGGCCGCGTCCAGAGCCTCCTCGCCGTCCCTCAGCGCGTCGCGGAAGCGACCGCGCAGGACGCTGATGCGCGCCAGCCACGCGAGCAGGGCGACGCGCTCGTGACCGGGGTCGTCGGCCGGGAGCATGGCCAGCGCCCGCTGAGCCGTAGCCATGGCCTGCCCGCCCTGATTGAGTGACTGCTGCACGCGCGCCAGGCGCATCAGGAGCGCCGAGTACGGCCGTGGATCTCGGTCGGGATCGAGCTCGCGCAGCGCCTCCTGGAGGAGATGCTCACCCCGGACCCGATCGTGGCCGACGCCGTGGGCGTCGGCCGCGAGCGTGAGCAGCCCGACGTGATCGAGCCCGACCTCCTCCTGAGCATCCCGGACTCGCGGCCAGAGGTCGAGCGCGCGCTCGGCCAGCGCCGCCGCCTCCGCGTGCGCATACGCCTGCTGTGCGGCCCGCGCCGCGCGCACGGTGGCGCGGAGCGCCGCGCGCTGATCGCCCGCGGCGGCGTAATGACGGGCGATTGCGCCGGCGCGCTCGAAATCTCGCTCTCCCGGCGCCTGCCGGCGCTCGAGGACGTCAGCGAGGGTGAGATGGAGCTCGCCGCGCTCACCGGGCAGCAGGTCGTCGTAAAGCGCCTCTCGCAGCAGCGCGTGGCGGAACGACAACTGGTCGTCGTCCCCGGCCACCAGTACCTGCTCGGCGACGGCCTCACGCAAGGCGACCTGGAGCCGGTCGCCGTCGATGTCGGTCATCGCCGCGATGCTGTCCTGGTCGAGCCGTTGCCCGATCGCGATCGCCCTGAGCGTGGCCTGGGCGTCGGCGGACAGGCGCTCGATCCGGAGCATGAAGGCGTCCCTGAGGCTCTTCGGGGCGGCGCCGCGCCCGTCGAGGCCCGCGGCGAGGAGCTCTTCTATGTACAGGGGGTTGCCCTCGCTGCGGCCGAACAGACGCTCCACCAGTTGCTCGTCCGGCGCGTCTCCGAGGATGTCGGTGAGCGCTTCGGTGAGCTCGACGCGATCGAACGGCGCCAGATCGATCCGGCGCGCGCGGTCGAGGCGCTCGAGCTCGGCGAGCAGCGGTCGCAGCGGGTGACGGCGATAGAGCTCGTCCGCGCGGTAGGTGAGGATGAGCATCACCCGTTCCTCTCGCAGGCTGCGGGCGATGAACTGGGCGAAGGTACGCGTCGAGCTGTCGGCCCAGTGCATGTCCTCGAGCACGAGCGCGACCGGTCCCTCGTCGCTCAACAGGTCGAGGAGCTCGAGTAGCGCTTCGAACAGCCGCATCTGGCCCGCGGGGCCGCGCTCGGCCGGCGACGGACCGCCGTCGCCGAGCGTGGGTAACAGCGCCCCGAGCTGAGCCCGGCTGCCGGCGCTGAGCGCGTCGAAGGCCGGGTGGCGGTGGCGCACGAGGGGCCGGAGCGCACCCAGGAGCGCCGCGTAGGGAAGCTCGCCCTCGCCCTCGTCGATGCTCTCGCCGCGTAGGAGGAGCACGCTCTCGCCCGCGATGCGTCGCTCGAACTCGGCGACGAGCCGGCTCTTGCCCACGCCGGAATCGCCGCCGATGAGGACGAGTACCGGCCGGCGGCCGGACGCCTCACCGAGCGCCAGCTCAAGCTCGGCGAGCTCGCCCGTGCGACCGACGAAGTGGCTGCTCGTGAGCCTGGCCCGCATGGCCGAAGTATCGCCGCCAGGCTCCGAACGCGGCCACTGACCGTCGGCGTCGCCGAGGCAGCTCGTAGCTGACCCGTCGTTCGGCGGCGCGGCGGAGATCGTCGGATCTTGCCCTTGCCAGTGCTCTCTGAATCTCGGGGTGCATGTTGCGCTCCTATCGGTTGACTCCACGCTTGGGAGGATGAACTGAGAGGGGCGATCGCACATCGGCAGATCGCAGCCGATGCGGGTAGGGAAGGCCTTAGTTGGCGCTCGTCGGGCCCTTACCTGGGGGCGGGCTTCGGCGCGCGCCCGGGCGGCTGCGTGGGTGGATCACCGACGATGATCTCGGGGATCGCGAAGCTCGCCGGCGCGCCCGCCGTAAGGGTGATCGGCTGACCGTGATGGGTGACCTCGAGCGCCGGTCCGTCGCGCAGCGTGTAGCGCGCCTCGGTCGCGGTGATCTCGATTCGCAGCAGCCGTCCCCGGTGGCCGATCCCGAGCGAGAGCCGAGTCAGCTTCCGGGGTAGGCGGGGACTGAAGCTGAGGGTGCCGTCGTGGTCGCGCAGGCCGCCGAAGCCGGCCACCACGGCGATCCACGCGCCCGCCAGCGAGGCGATGTGCAGCCCGTCACGGGTGTTGTGCTCGAGGTCCTCGAGGTCCATCTGCGCGGCCTCGCAGAAATACGCGTGGGCCAGGTCCAGGTACCCGGTCTCGGCTGCCATCACGGCCTGCGTGCAGGCCGAGAGCGAGGAATCGCGGACGGTGATCGCCTCGTAGTAGGCGAAGTCGCGGGCCTTCTCCTCGGGGGTGAAGGCATCCCCGCGAAGATAGAGGGCGAGGACGAGATCGGCCTGCTTGACGACCTGCTTGCGGTATAGGTCGAAGTAGGGGAAATGGAGCAGGAGCGGGTAGCGGTCGCCGGTGGTCGCGAAGTCCCAGACCGCGTGGCGGGTGTAGTCGGCGGCCTGGGGGTGGACCTTAAAGCGCTCGTCGTAGGGGACGGCCATCCCGTCGGCGGCGAGACGCCAGGCGGCGATCTCTTCGGCGCCGATGCCGAGACGCTTCGCGTTCGCGGGCGCGCGCTCCGCGGCAGCGGCGGCGGCCCGGAGGTTCTGCTGGGCCATCAGGTTCGTGTAGACGTTGTCGTCGGCGAGCGCGCTGTACTCGTCGGGCCCGGTGACGCCGTCGATGTGAAACCCGCCGTCGACGTCGTGATGCCCGAGGGAGGCGAACATACGCGCGGTTTCGACCAGGAGCTCGAGTCCCTCCTCGCGCTCGAAGCGCTCGTCGCCGCTCACGCGTAGGTAGCGAATCACGGCGTCGGCGATGTCGGCGTTGATGTGGAAGGCTGCCGTCCCCGCGGGCCAGTAGGCCGAGCATTCCTCGCCGGCGATCGTCCGCCAGGGGAAGGCCGCGCCCTGCAGCCCGAGGAGCTGCGCGCGGCGACGGGCTATCGGCAAGGTCGTGTGGCGCCAGCTCAGCGCGTCCCGGGCCGCCGCCGGCGCGGTGTAGGTGAGGACGGGAAGCACGAACGACTCGGTGTCCCAGAAGGCATGGCCGTCGTAGCCGGTGCCGGTCAGCCCCTTGGCGGCAATCGCCCGGCCCTCGCCGCGCGCGGCCGCCTGGAGAACGCCGAAGAGGGCGTAACGCACCGCCAGCTGCCCTTCCGGATCGCCGCCGATCTCGACGTCGGCGCGGTCCCAGAAGTCGTCGAGGTAGGAGCGCTGCTCGGACAGGAGACCGTCCCAGCCCGTGTGAGTGGCCTCCGCGAGCGCGCCGATGGCCTGCGCGCGGACCGAGTCCAGGCCGCGGCGGCTCGACCAGCTGTAGGCGAGGTACTTGATGATCGAGAGCCGCTGACCCGGCTTCAGATCCGCCGCCAGCGTCAGGCGTGCGACGTCGTCGAGGGCTTCGATTCTGGAAGTCAGGTTCGGCGGCCCGTCGATCTCGTGGTCCATGGCGGCCGTCATCAGCAGGCCGCTGCGCCGGGTCGCGTGGCTGAGGGCCGCGCGCGTCCCCTGGGCGACCCCGAACTGGGCGACCAGCGGCGCGGTCAGCGCGGCGGCGGCCCGTGGATCGTCGCTTCCCGCCCCCGTCGTCTCGTTGGCGATGAGCTCCGACTGGACGGCGATGCGAGCGGGACGGTCGACCTCGACCTCGTAGCGGATCGCCGCGATCGCGCGGTGGGTGAAAGACACCAGCCGCGTGGAGGCGACCTTGGCGCGAATGCCGGATGGGGACTCCCACTCCACGCGGCGCTCGAGTACGCCTCGGCGCAGGTCCAAGGTTCGCTCGTGCTTGTGCAGCCGGCCGTACTCGACATCGAGCAGCTCGTCGTTGACGAGCAAGCGCAGGAGCTTGCCGTTCGTGACGTTGATGACGGTCTGCCCTGCCTCCGGATATCCGTAGCCGGCCTCGGCGTAGGGGAGCGGTCGGGTTTCGTGGAAGCCGGCGAGATAGGTCCCGGGGAGTCCGGCGGGCTCACCCTCGTCGAGGTTTCCCCGCAGTCCGAGGTGCCCGTTGGAGAGCGCGAACACCGACTCTGACTGGGCGAGCAGGTCGATCCGGAGCTCGGTCTCGCGCACGCCCCACGGCTCGGCGTCGTAGGCCTCCTGTCTGATCACAGCAGGTCTGCCAGGTCCTCGACCACAATGTCCGCCCCGTGCGCCAGGAGCGCCTCCCGTTGCCCGACACGGTCAACGCCGACGACGAAGCCGAACCGGCCCGCGCGCCCGGCCTGAACTCCCGCGAGGGCGTCCTCGAACACCGCGGCCTCCTTGGGCTCGACCGACAGGGCTCGCGCGCCGGCCAGGAAGGTGTCGGGCGCCGGCTTGCCCCGCAGTCCCTCCCGCTCAGCGACGACTCCATCGATGACGGCGTCGAAGAGATCCTCGATCCGCGCGGCGCGCAGCACTTCGCGGCAGTTCGCGCTCGAGGACACCACCGCCCGCGGCATGCCGGCGTCGCGCACCGCGCGCACGTAGCTCACCGACCCCTCGTAGGCCTGGACGCCCTGGTCACGGATCAGCTTGAGCACGAGCTCGTTCTTGCGGTTGCCCAGCCCGTCGACGGTCTCCGTCCCGGGTGCGTCTTCGGGAGTGCCCTGGGGCAGCTCGATGTCGCGGGACTGCAAGAACGAGCGGACGCCGTCGTAGCGGGGCTTGCCGTCGACGTAGGCGTCGTAGTCCTCGACCGCGTCGAACTCGTGGAACGGCTCCCCGGTGCGCTTCGCCCGCTCGCGCAGATACTCGTCGAACATCTGCTTCCACGCCGCAGCATGAACCTTCGCGGTCTGGGTGAGAACGCCGTCGAGATCGAACAGGCACGCCCTGATGGTGTCCGGGAGGCCGAGCATGGCTAGTGGGTCTCCGGCTTTGGTTTCGGCGCGTCCGTCGCCAGCATCGCGTCACGGACGGTGGGGTCGAGCAGGCCGCGCGCGGCCGCCATCCCGCCCGCGTCACCGGGGCCGCGCAGGATCCACGCGATCCCCACGGCGATGGTGGCCCCCGCAAAGGGGCCCACAAGGTAGACCCAATAGTGGGCGAAGTCGCCGATCACCAGATCCGGGCCGAAGGACCGAGCCGGATTCATCGACGCCCCGCTCACCGGGCTCGACCACAGGCCGGCGAGGATGATGTAGCCGGCGACGGCGAGCGCCGAGAGGGCGCCGACGTTCTGCGCCCGCGAGGCGGTCCCGAGGATCGTGCTCACGAGGCCGACGGTCAGCGCCAGCTCGATCAGCATCGCCTGCCAGTCGTGGATGTGCGCTCCCGGCTCGGTCGCGCCGAGCATGCCGACCTTGCCGAACACGGCCTGCAGGAACAGGCACGCCAGCACGGCGCCGGCCAGCTGGACCACGACGTAACCAGGTACCCGGCGCCACGGGAAGTCGCCCCGCAGGGTGAAGGCCATCGTGACCGCCGGGTTCAGGTGGGCGCCCGAGATCGCCCCCATGAAGAGGATGATCGCCATCACCATCAGACCCGGCGCGGTCACGGCCGCGGCCCGGCTGATCATCCCGTGGCTGACCGCGGCCACCACGCCGCCGCCGGCTCCCGCGAGCACGAGCATGAACGTTCCCAGGAGCTCGGAGAACAGGCGCCGCCACTCGAGCGCGGGGTCGTCGAACTCGAGCATCCCGGGGAACTCGAGCGCCATCCAGGAGCGACGCCGGTCTCTGGCGTGGGCGACGGCCGCCGCCGTTGTCTCGTCCGCTCGCTTCACGAGGCGAATCTAACTGAAAGGGCTCACCACCGGCTGCCGTGGACGACTTCCTCGAACGGCCGTCGGTTGATCTTCCGCAGCGGGACGAGCGGTCGGTCGGCTGGGTAGCCGAGCGCGAGCATGTAGCCACCGCGCCGATCGCTGGGGAGATCGAGGAGCTCGCGCAGTCGGTCCTGGTCCCCGATTGCTGAGTGGCCCGAGCCAACCCCGAGATCGGCGGCGGTCACCGCCATCTGGATGGTGGCCTGACCGAGGTCGTACTCGATCAGGCCCGCGCGCCGGGCATCGTCGGTGATCGGAGCGACGATCACGATGGTGGCCGCGGATCCGGCGACGTGGCGGGCTCCCTGCCACACCTGGGAGAGCTCGACGAGGTCGTCTCTGTCGGTCACCAGGACGAAGTCCCACGGCTGCGAGTTGCTCGCCGAGGGGGCCCGGCGGCCCGCTTCGAGGATCCGGTCGAGATCGGCGTCGGGAATCGCGCGATCTTCATACGCCCGGACGTTGCGACGGGCGCGAATGGCATCCCAGGTCTCCATGTCAGTCTCCTTCGGTCGTCGTCAGCTCCTCACCAGCGAGCAGCTCCATCAATAGGCCGTCACGCCAGTCACCGCCGACGACGCGCTCATAGCGCCGCAGCACCCCGACCCGCTTGAAGCCGACCTTCTCATAGCACCTGACCGCCGCGACGTTCGCCAGAGCCGGGTCGATGGTGACGCGGTGATGGCCTCGCTCGTCGAACAGAAGGCGGATGACGCGGCGCAGCACCTCGGGGCCGAGGCCCTGTCCGTGCCAGCGGGGATCGAGGAACAGGTCGATGGTCGCGTGGCGATACTTGGGCTCGAGCTCCTCATAGAACTGGACCATCCCCGCCACCGCGCCGTCGACCTCGACGGTGAGCCGGGTCTGGTCGGGGTCGTCGGTCGAAGGGAAGCCCTCGGGGGGCCCGTCCCACCAGCGCGCCACCTCCGGGGTTCCATGGATACGCCGCAGCTCAGCCTCATCCCCCGGCGCGAGCGCGCGGAGGGTGATGACCGGTCGCGATGCCTGCCGGGCCACGATCCCCCGATTATCCGCGCCTGGGGGGCCGGGGGGGCGGGATGGGCGCGGGGTGGGGCGGGCGGTGGGGCGGTGGGGCGTGGGCGCGGGGTGGGGCGGTGGGGCGCGCGGTGGGCCGCGGTGGGCCGCCGGGCGCGTTGGCCCGCCGGGGCGCGCGCTGGCCCGACGGGCGGCGCGCGCTGGCCTCGGTGGGCGCGCGGCGGGACGGTGGCCCGCGCTGGGCCGATGGGCGGCGCGCTGGGCCCGGTGGGCGGCGTGCTGGGCCCGGTGGGCGCGTTGGCCCCGGTGGCGCGCGCTGGGCCACCGGGCGCGGCGCTAGCCCCGATGGGCGCGTTGGCCCCTGAACCGATGCACCGGAAAGACGCGTGCTACGAAACCCCCAATATGTGGGGGAAAGGCATCACGACCCCCCGGTCTCGCCCGCGTCCGCCCGCCCGCGCCGAGACGCCCGCGCCGACACGCCGACGCCGAGACGCCCGCGCCCGCCCGCCCGCGCCCGCCCGCCCGCGCTAGCGCCCCGATGCGGGCGCGCGTTGGCACCGATGGGCGCGCGGTGGCCCCGATCCGATGCACCGGAAAGGCGCGTGCTACGAAACCCCCAATATGTGGGGGAAAGGCATCACGACCCCCCGGTTTCGCCCGCGCCGACCCGCCCGCGCCGACCCGCCCGCCTCCACCGAGGCCCGTGCCCGCGCGGTCCGCGCCGGTCTCGCCTGCCCCGGCCCGCCCACCCCCGGGCCGCCCACCCCCGGCCGCCGACCAGCCCCCGGCCCGCCCGCGCGGACCCGCCCGCGCGGACCCGCCCGCGCGGACCCGCCCGCGCGCTCCGTCTGCGCCCACCGCGGCCCGTGCCCGGGCCGTCCCGTGGCCGGCCCGCCCGCCCACCGCCGGCCCGCCCGCCCACCCCGGCCCGCGCCCACCCGCCGCTCACCCCCCCCACCCCCCCGGCGCGTAACATCAAGCGTCCGGCGGATCGCCCACTCGGCCGGGGCCGCGCGCCCAGCCGGGCAACGCGCCGGCGCACGTCGCCGGCGGCCAGTCCTGGTGGCCGGGAGTGTCACGCCACCCAGGCAGACACAAACCCTGGGACGTATGTAGTCAGTGGTGATCTGTGACCGGGCAGGCGCGGGCGGGCTCTCGAAGCCCGCCCGTCCGCCTGTACGGCGGGCTCGTGCGCAAGACCACCGACCAACTGCTTGCGCGCTCAACTGTTTGCTATCATGTGGGCATGGAACTCGGAGTTGCCACCTTTGCCGATCTAGCCGGAGCGACCTCGCCCGAGCAGCGCATGCGCGACCTGCTCGAGGAGGTTGAGCTCGCCGACCAGCTCGGTCTCGACGTGTTCGCCATCGGCGAGCACCACCGCCCCGATTTCCTTGTCTCCTCGCCGGCCGTCGTGCTCGGCGCGGCGGCGGTGCGGACGCGGCAGATCCGCCTGTCCAGCGCCGTCACCGTCCTCAGCTCCGACGACCCCGTGCGGGTCTTCCAGCAGTTCGCCGAGGTCGACCTGCTGTCCGGCGGGCGGGCGGAGATCATGGCGGGACGGGGCTCGTTCGTCGAGTCCTTCCCGCTCTTCGGCTACAACCTCGACGACTACGACGAGCTCTACGCCGAGAAGCTCGATCTCCTGCTCGCCATCCGCGACCAGGCGCGGGTCACGTGGTCCGGTCGCCTCCGGGCGCCGCTCAACGACGCCGGCGTCTGGCCGCGGCCCATCCAGGATCCGCTGCCCATATGGGTCGCCGTCGGCGGCACGCCGCAGTCGGTGGTGCGCGCGGCCACGCTTGGACTCCCGCTCACCATCGCCATCATCGGCGGCCAGCCGGCGCGCTTCGCGCCCCTGGTCGAGCTCTACCGCGAGGCGGCAGAGCGCTCGGGCCACGATCCCGCCGGAATGCCCGTGGCCATCAACACCCACGCCTTCCTCGCCGACACCTCCGCGCAAGCGGATGCTGCCTTCGCCGCGCCGTATCTCGCGATGATGAACCGCATCGGCCGCGAGCGTGGCTGGCCGCCGTCGGGCCGCGAGGCCTACGAGGCCCTCCGCTCGCCGAGTGGCGCGCTCGCCGTCGGCT
>Ga0302325_10016434_pt1 | contig 15676 bp, 18 predicted proteins | sample Palsa_T0_2_FD_201948 | JGI IMG/M metagenome (GOLD analysis project Ga0302325, IMG submission 201948) | Peat permafrost microbial communities from Stordalen Mire near Abisko, Sweden - Palsa_T0_2 | ecosystem: Environmental > Terrestrial > Soil > Palsa > Peat permafrost | place: Sweden: Abisko...
TCCTGCTGTCGGCACCGGCTGCCGTCGGGTCGGGCTCTATGTCGTCGTTCGCAGCTGCCATAACGGTCCTCCGCCTTGAGAAAGGAAACGATGCTAGCCCTCTGATCAGGAGGTCGCGCGGCTCGCGCACCAGTCTTGCGTCGCGATTGCTGAACCGCCATGTGGGCGCCGACCCGAGGACTCCGCTGGGTATTCTGGCCGGGTGCGACCGACCACCCGCCGACGAAGCTGCTCAGAACAACGCCGACGACCTCGAGGCTTAGAGAGACCGGCGGCGGTCCTGGCCGCGGCGGTCGTCGCGGCGCTGGCGCTCGCCGCGTGTGGGTCCTCGAGCTCCAGCAACAGCACCAGCACCGCGGCCGGATCCACGGGAACCGTCACCTCGCCCGGCACGGCCCAATCGAACACCACGGCGATCGCGGTCCCCGGGTGTCGGAGCGTCCCGGCTCCGGCTTCGCGGGCGGGCGAGGAAGTGTCGAAGCCCACCGCGCAACTCGATCCCGCGCGCAGCTACACGGTCCGGCTGGCAACCAACTGTGGCGCGATCGTCATTCAACTTGCCGTCAAGGAAGCCCCGAAGACGACAGCCTCGTTCGTACACCTCGTGCAGGCCGGCTACTACAACGGGCTCACGTTCCACCGTGTGGTGCCGGGCTTCGTGATTCAGGGTGGAGATCCCAAGGGCAACGGCACCGGTGGTCCTAGCTGGGAAGTCGTTGAGCCGCCTCCTGCCAATCTCCACTACACCAAAGGCGTGGTCGCCATGGCGAAGTCGAGCTCCGAGCCCGCGGGCTCTTCGGGCAGCCAGTTCTTCATCGTGGCGGGGCCCAGCACGAATCTGCCGCCCGAATATGCCCTCGTGGGGCGTGTGATCAGCGGGGAAAGCGCAGTCGAAGCGATCTCCCATGTACCCACCGAAGCTTCCCCGGAAGGTGGCGAATCGAGCAAACCGCGCGTTCCGATCGTGATCGAACATGCCACGCTCAGCGTTCACTGAGAGGTTCGTGGCGAAGCTCGTCAGCTGTCACTCCGCGAGCCCCACCGCCTGGAGAGCCTCTGAAAGCGACGCATAGGCTCTGATGCGTGTGACCTTGCCGTCGCGGATCGTCCACACTGCTGCGGTTCGTTGCTCGACCGCAATGCCCGTTCGCCTGCCCTTGGCGGTGAGGCGCATGGCGAGCACCACCGCCTCGCCTGCGTCACAGAGCCGGTCCAGATGAATGCGAATCTCAGCCATCGCGTCCTGGAAGGACTCCCAGTAGCGGCGCATCCCATCCTCGCCGCGGTAGATGTCAGGCTCAGCTGAGAGTTCGGGAGGCACGTCGAGTTCAAAATCGGGATGCGTGGACGAGAGGAGCAGCTCGATGTCTTCGCTGTTGAAGGCCTTTACAAGCTGTTCAACCAGCTCCACGTTCTCTTGCGACATCTTTCGCCCAGTATCGCGCAGACGGGCATCCCCGACCTGACAGCCGGCCGCGTTAGTTTCGATGGCTTGGACTCAGCTCGCGAGGAGCGCTTGGCCCGCGCCGAGCCGTAACGAGACAAGCGACGATGCTCGAGCGGATCGGCCGCCCGAGCTGCTCGCAAAGGGCCCGATTCGCGCTCCCCATCGCGTCGCGTTGGTCAGGCGAGAGTCGTGACCAGAACGACATCGTGCCGAGCAGAGCGTTGAGCTCGGCGGCCGTGTGTTCCATCGGCGTCGGCGCTGCGGCGATCTGAACGTCGTCGAACAGATCGGCCACGTACTCGCGTGCCAGCTCGTAGCCGCCAAGCCAAGACCACACGTCTGAAATGTTCTCGCGGCGCTCGCGGACGCCTGCGAGAGTGGCCTCGAGCTCCCGGTTGCGCGGCCAGCTCCCGGCTATCTCGGGCGCGATGGCCGTCATTGCGCTCAGAACCGCCTGCTGGTCGTCGGCGCTGCACGGCTCATGCAGTCCGAAGTATTGGATGAGCGCAAGCGTCCCGTCGGGCTCGAGCGCGTCCACCGCCCGTTGCCAGCCGACATCGGGATCGACCCAGTGGATCGCGGAGGCCGAGAAGACGGCTCGGAAATGCTCGTGGGGGAGCCGTGCGTCCTCGAGTCGGGCGTTCACGAGATCCAGCTCGCCGGTGCCATGAAGTCGCTGCTGGGTTAGCCTCGCCAGCCGGGCGCCCGGCTCGATCGCCGTGACGCGCAAGCTGCGAGCCAGGAGGCTGCGTGTCAGCTGTCCGGTTCCGCAGCCGATCTCGAGCACCGGATCGCCGCGCTCGAGGCCGGCGAGCTCGCAGGCAAGATCGATCAGCTGCTCGGGGTAGCCTGGACGGTGCCGGTCGTACTCGGCCGCCACCTGATCGAAGACCGTGCCGTAGCTGCGCTGCAGTGTTCCGTCCGGCACGCTCACAAGCTACGCGGCGCAGCTGACGGAGCGACTAACGTCAACGCTTGATAATGCACGCCGTGGGGCCGATTCTGGCCTGTCGCGTCTTGACGGTCGTCGGCTTGTTTGCAGCGGCCGGTGCCGTCAACGGCTGTGGCGGGATGTCAGACAGCACGAGCTCGTCGCAAGACGCCGCAGTACGACACCGGTCCTGCCCGCCGCACGATCTCAGCTTTCGGCCGAGTACCGACCCGCGCACCGCAACGGCGTTGGTGCCGGTCCAGCCCTTTGGTGTTCTGGTCTGCCGATACTGGGGACGCCACGACGCGGGCCGGTATGGGACGCTCGCGGGTCAGCGGTATGTTGCAGAAGATTCGAAACTCGGGGGCCTGGTAGCCAGGCTCGACGCGTTGAAGCCATTTCCCACAGCCCCCGTGGTGTCGTGCCCGACGGCCGGCGGCAGGTCAGTTCTGTTGCTCTTCCGATATCGAGACGCGAGCGACGACCCGGTGCGAATCCGGCGCGGAGGATGCGTCCTGGTGAGCAACGGCCGCTCAGTGGATCTTTGGGAGGACGGGGAACTGAGCCTCGGAGAACATTGGCCCGACGAAGGCGTGCTGCAGCTGCGGCTAGTGGGCTAGTTTCAGAACGTCCCGGCACCGGCGAACGGGCCTGATGGCAGCCGGGTGGCCTGAGACCCATGAGCGCGAACCCTAAGCGTGCCCCCGATAGAGCGTTACGGGGCTACCAATGGTCTTGAGGTTGGGGTAGGCGGCGCTCTGGCCGCTCGCAAACGACCAGATCCTCGGCGGCGGTTTCTTTGCCGGGATGACGTACGTAAGGAATTTGCTTGTGCCGACTTTCCCGCCCGGTGGCATGGAGCAGCTGTGGCAGTCGAAGTGGCCACGCATGGCGACCACGTAGATGGGCCAGGTAGCGCACGAGCGGGAGCTTTCACATGCGGGCATGCTGGCGCCGGGGCTCAGAAGGCGCTGCGCCTTCACGGTCGTGGTGAGGACCGCCTCTATGTCGTATGGCGTGCTGCCGCCATAGCTCGCGGCAAGGCTTCGCGCTTCCTTGAGCAGCGTGGCTCGCTCAGCTGCCGAAATCTCAGGCCCACCGGCTATCGCGTTCTGGCCGACGGCAACGGCCAGCAGCGTGGCTATCAGGACACACTTGAGTGCAGTGCGCATCGACGGATCGTACTGGACGGAGGGACGCTTGTGCGCATCCGCACTTCTCCAGTCAATGACCACGTGTACTGCGGGTTGCTGGATGCCACGGAGGCGGGCAAACGCCGTCCGAACGCGATTCCGCCTCGCTACCACCTACGCTCGATAATGCATGTTATGTCAACTAGAAGGGCCGTTGGAGACCGGAGCCACCTTCGAGGCTGGCATTCCTGCTGGTGCCGTTGGTGCGATCGTTGGTCTCGTCGGCAGCCTGATCGTAACGGCGAGCCGCCGGGTGAGGCGATACATCACACCAACCCGCTGACGTCGAAGACGCCCGCTGACCACCGCTGAGCTTCCGGTTAGGCGTGCGGGAACCTATCCAGCGCATCGATTATCTCCGCCACCTCGGTGCGGCTGGTGTAGTCCGCATGCGTGTCGACAAACCTAACCGCCCGGTCGGTATCGACGATCAGAACCGTGGGCATCGGCAGCTCGGGCGCGTCTGAGTCGTTGACCTGCTTTAGATCCAGACCAAGGGTGCGTTGTGCGGCGAGGACCTCCTCGGCCGGCTGGAACGCGATCCCTACTTTGCTGGCGACGTTCGCTCCCGCGTCCGATAGGACCGTGAAGCTCAGCTCAGCCTTCTCGGCGGTGCTGAGTGACTTGTCTGGGCTCTGCGGGCTGATGGCGACGAGCCGGGCTGCGTATCGGTCAAGCTGCGGCAGCAGCTCGGTCTGGTAGGCGCGCAGCGCGATGTTGCAGTAGGGGCACCAGCCACCGCGGTAGAAGACGATCACCGCGGGGCCCTCGGCGATCAGCTCTGTGAGGGTGACCGGGGACCCGGTTGCATCCGGGAGTGTGAAGTCCGCGAGACGATCGCCCACGGCGATGATTCCGGCGGGCTCACCCTGCTCACGCCACCCCTGCTGCTCATCGGCAAACACCTGGGCGAGATCGGCTGGCAAATGGGTTGCAGTGGCGGCGGATATCTCGGCTGCCTGCAGGGCGATGGTGGTCATGTGAGGTCCTCTTCAGGTCGGATTGGATGGTCTCTTCGACGTCAGGGCGTAACGACGAGCTTGCCGCGGGTGTGTGTCTCTGCCAGGTCAACAAACGCTTGGGGTCCGTTCTCGAGCATGTAGACGGCGCCGATCTCGATCACCAGGACGCCGGCGGCGACCTGCGCACCCAAACGATCGAGATCCACGGGTTCGCGGTGCTCGGCGAGGCCCGTGTGCACGACGGTGATGTCATCGCGCTCGGGTACGAAGTCGTCGGTGGCGCGCAGCGGCGAAACGAGCCGCCCTCCGGCCCGGACCGCCCGAGCGCTTGGCGTTAGATCCGGACCCTTATTGACCAGGTCGAAGACCACATCAACGCCGCCGGGCTGCAAACGCAGGGTATCCTCGATGGCGTCGCCGGCGCGGTAGTCGAGCGCCTCGGCGGCGCCGAGGCCGCGCACGTACTCGCTGTCCTCGGGACCGGCGGTCGCCAGAACGATGGCGCCGTCGCGAGCGGCCAGCTGCACAATGAACATCCCGATTCCGCCGGTGGCGCCGATCACCAGGACGGTTGAGCCCGCCTGTAGTGCGACGGCGCGCAGAAGTGAGATCGCCGTGAGCCCGGCCTCGGGGATTGCCGCTGCGCGTATCGGATCGAGCTCTCCGGGCCGGGCAGCCAGCAATGGACCGTCGGCGATCACCGCGTACTCGGCCATGGTTCCCGGCCCGAAGAAGCCGAAGACCTCCTCCCCCCCGGAGAAGCGGGTCACGCCGGGACCCACGGCGGCGATCGTCCCGGCCGCGTCCATACCGGGGATGTATGGAAACTCGATCGGAGCGAACTCACGCATAGCTCCGGTCAGGACCTTGAGGTCGAACGGGTTGAGCGCGGCCGCTTCAACGGCGACGAGCACCTCGCCGGCGCCGGGCTGAGGGTCAGCCACATCGGTCACCGTGAGCTGGGACGGTGGTCCGTAATCGTTTGCGACGAGCGCTTTCATTGAGTCTCCTCTGTCTGTTCGTGGCCGCGGGCGGGCCGATCGCCAGACGCGCCACCACTCTCAGAGTAGGACTCCTAGATCGGTTGCTGAGCCAGCTCTCGCGCACGGTGAAGGACGGCGTCGATCATCGGTTCCGTGAGCTTGCCCGTGAACGTGTTCTGCTGGCTTGGGTGGTAACAGCCGATCAGCGAGTAGGGCAAGCCGCTCACCTCGGCGCCGTGGCCAAAGCGCGGTCGCGGTGAGATCGGGCGGCTGTCGGCCCCGTCGACCGTTGCGATCAAGCGCAGCGCCGCATCCCAGGCGAAGGCACCGAGGCACAACAGCACCCGAACGTTTCTCAGCAGGGTCAATTCGCGCGTGCTCCACGGAAGGCACGTGTCGCGCTCGACGGGCGTCGGGCGGTTGGCAGGCGGTGCACAGCGGACCGCAGCGGTGATGCGCATGTCGCTCAGCTCCAGGCCGTCGTCGCGGGCATGCGATTGGGGCTGGTTGGCAAAGCCCGTCCGCGACAGAGCGGCGAACAGGAAGTCGCCGGAGCGGTCGCCCGTGAACACGCGACCGGTCCGGTTGGCGCCATGGGCGGCGGGGGCGAGCCCAAGCGTCAGCACCCGAGCCAACGGATCACCGAAGCCCGGTAGCGGTCGCCCCCAGTACTGCTCGTCTGCAAACGCGGCACGTCGCTCGCGCGCAACCTCCTCGCGCCACGCGACCAGGCGTGGGCAGCGCCGGCAGGCCGTGACCTGCTCATCGAGGGAGAAAAGGGCCGTTGCGTCGCTTGATCGCACCGGGCAGTAGTAGCATCGCTCAGGAAATGCCGTTGTGGATGCTGATCATCGTGATCGCCGCTCTGATCAAGCTGCCCATCGCAGCGCTGATGTTGTGGATACCGTTCCACAACGACGAGGCCATGCGGGTGCCGGAGGCCCCCGACCCTCCTGATGACGACGGCGGCTCAAAGACGCTCCCGGGCGGCCCGTTGGATCCCCACCCACGCCTGCCGCGCCCGCGCGCGCCGCGCCGTGGCCCGCACGGGTCTCCCTCCCCACCAGCGCCGCCACGAGTTCGCACCACGGTCGCGATCGTTCGCGGGCGGCACACGCGTATCTCCCACTGACGCGCGCGCGGTCGGCTTTCCCGGTCGGCCTTCGTCCAGTCGCGATGGTGCTTGCTAGCGATTTCGCTTGCGCTGGCGTCGCGCGGCCTTCGCCTTTGCGCGACGACGCCGCAGCGTGGCAGCCGAGTCGCGCGCCGAGCCTCCTTCGCGAAGTTCCGCGTCGGTTACCGGCGCCACCCTGCGCGCATCCCGCACGATCACGAACGCGATCCCGACGAGCAGCGCCCCGGCGGCCAACAGCGCGAGCACGACAACCGTGCTCGAGTTGGAACTCGAGTTGGATTCGGTCGTCGTCGTCGCAGTTTTTGTGGGAGTGGTCGTCGATTCGCGTTCTGAGAGTTCGCCGAGTGAATTGTTCAGGCCCGCCGACCTTGCAGCTGGCGCGTGCGTAGCGGCGGCGCCCAGCGCGAGCAGCGCACACAGGCACAGCACCGCTGCGCGGTTTCCGTGCGATCGCTGGCGGTCGAAGCTCACAGTGAGGCGAGCATAGCGGCTGCCCCATCCGCGATGAGCGCAACGGTGAGTCCCTGCCGCGCTCCAGCCGGGGGCTCCAGCCCGGGGAATCGTCAAACCATAGAATGGCGAGAAATGGCTCCCAAACAGCGACAGGTCCGGATGGAGCAGCGCGGCGGCCTCGAGGCGATCCAGGCTCTTGAGCAGCGCACCGACGAGGAGCTCGAGACCGAGACCAAGAACAAGGCGGCTGCGATGGCGATCCTCGGCGCGCGCGCCTCCGAGCGTTTCGATCCGGATGCTGCACGCGCCTACTTCCAGCGCTCGATCGCCGCGGCTCGCCCGCAGGAGCGCATGCAGATCAGGCGCATGGCTGACGCGTCGCTCGCGCTCGCCGAACGCCGCGCAGGTGATCTGAAGAGCGCGGTTGAGCGCCTGGGCCAGGAGCCTCCAGGACGTCGCCAGCTGTTCGCGCTGGGGGCGATGGGACTACTCCTCCCCCCCGCGTCGGCGGGAATCCTGGCGCGCGTGCGGGGCATCCTGCTGATCATCGTGCTGATCATCGTGCTGCTTGCGCTCGGGGCCGGAATCGTCGAGCTGGTCTCGCTTCCGTTCGGTGGTATCGGGCTCGCGCCCGCCGTCCTGCTCGGCTTGTTCGTCGTGATCGCCGTTCTCGCCGTGGTCGCGGCGATCGGCCGCCGGCGGCGCGCCCGTGCCGTCAAGGCCGCCGGTCGTTAGCCGCTCCGTACCGGCGTAGGCGTCGCGGGACAATACGCTTGGGCCGTGCCTCAGCCCGTCTGCCTGATCGTGAACCCCGCCGCGGGCGGGAGCAAGGCCGGCCGACTCGCTCCGGAGGTTGAGCGGGCGCTGCGTGAGCAGGGGCTGGCGGTACGTCGCGTGGAGACGCGGGATCTTGACCACGCTCGTTCGCTCGCCTGCGAGGCTGCGGGGGCGGGTGAGACGGTGGTTGCGCTCAGCGGCGACGGGATGATCGGCGCCCTGGCGGACGCGCTTCGGGCCGTGCCCGGAGCTTCGCTCGGGATGATTCCGGGAGGGCGCGGCAACGATCTGGCGCGCGTGCTCGGCATCGCAGAGGATCCCATGGTTGCTTGTGCGGCGATCGCACACGGCGGGTCCCTCGAGATGGACTTGGGTGAGGTCTCAAGCGCGGGGCAGCAAGGACCTGCCCACGCATTCGTGGGCATCGCCTCCGCCGGCTTTGACAGCGATGCCAACCGCATCGCCAATGAAGCTCCTGCCTGGCTCGGCGGGCTGGTGTATCCCTACGGTGCGTTGCGCGCTCTGCTTGCGTGGCGTCCGGCGGCCTTTCAGGTCGAGCTCGACCCGCCGGGTGATCGTTACGTGTTCGACGGCTACACCGTCGCGGTGGCCAATTCGAAGGCATATGGCGGCGGGATGCTGATGGCACCCGACGCGCAGCTTGACGACGGCCTGCTCGAGGTGATCACGGTGGCCCCGTCCGGGAAGCTGCGATTCCTGGCGGACCTGCCGAAGGTCTTCAAGGGCACTCATGTGGAGCTGTCCTCGGTGCGCGTCTTCCGCGCCAAGGAAGTCGAGATCTCCGCGGATCGCCCGTTCACGATGTATGCCGACGGGGATCCGATCGGCACGCTGCCGGTACGCGTACGAGCCGTGCCCGGCGCCATCAGGGTGCTCGTCCCGAAGAGCACCTGATGTCGAGCACACTCGCCCCCAAGCTCGCCCTCGCGCGTGCCGTCGGAGTGCTCTCCCGCATGCGTGGCGGTGGCACGAGCGTCCCGGGGAAGGTCCTCATGCGACTGGACTCCGGCGCGATCGGAGCGCTCGGTGCGCGCCTGCCACTGGGCAGCGTGCTTGTCTCTGCGACGAACGGGAAGACGACCACAACGGCGATGGCAGCTGGCATCTTCGAGCAGGCCGGCGTTCCGCTGGTCCACAACCGCGCCGGTGCGAACATGGCAGGCGGTGTCGCGACGACCCTGCTGTCGGCCACGCGCAGGCACGGGCGCATGGCCGGCGAGCTCGGGCTGTTCGAGGTCGACGAGCTGTGGCTGGACGAGGTGGCCGCTCAGCTGCACCCACGCTTCGTGCTGCTCGGGAATCTCTTTCGCGATCAGCTCGACCGCTTCGGGGAGCTCGAGGCGATCGCCGACAGCTGGGCGCGTGCTCTTGCGGGGTCTCCACATCCGCTCGACTCCGAGGCGGCGGCCTCCCCTGGGGCTGCGCCGCCGAGCCGCGAGCCGGCCGGGCTGATTCTCAACGCTGACGACCCGCTGATCGCCGACCTCGGCCGCGAGCGCTCGGGTGTTCTGTACTTCGGCGTGGACGACGATTCGCTGGCGCTGGCAGACATGGCGCACGCGGCCGATGCGAAGCACTGCCGCCGCTGCGGCGCGCCGTACGTGTTCGAGGCCGTCTACCTCGGGCATCTCGGCCACTACCACTGCCCAAGCTGCGGGCAGAGCCGGCCCGAGCCCACGGTCGTCGCGAGCCACGTGACCCTCGAAGGGGTGCGCGGGGCGCGCTTCACGCTGCGCACCGGTGCCGGCGAGGCGGAGGTGGCCCTGAGGTTGCCCGGTCTCTACAACATCTACAACGCGCTCGCGGCAGCAGCGCTCGCGACCGCGCTCCAGATCGATCTGGAGAGCATTGTGGCCGGCCTTCAGAGCACCCGGGCTGCATTCGGCCGCGCGGAGACCGTCATGCTCAGCCTCGCCGGCCCGGCCAATGGCTCGCGCGAGCGAGACCCGCAGCGCGAGCTTCGGATCCTGCTGATCAAGAACCCGGCGGGCGCCAACGAGGTGCTGCGCACGCTCGCGATAGAGCCGGGTGAGCACGACCTGCTGGGGGTGCTGAACGACAACATTGCCGACGGACGGGACATCTCCTGGATCTGGGACGCCGACTTCGAGCTGCTCGCCGGGCGGGTTCGGCGGGCGACCTGCAGCGGCAGCCGCGCGCCCGAGCTGGCACTGAGGCTGAAGTACGCCGGCATCGATCCCGCACGCATCACCGTGCAGCCGGAGCTGCCGATCGCCCTGCGCGAGGCTGCGGCCGATCAGCCGCGCGAGCAGACGCCGCTGTATGCGCTGCCGACCTACACGGCGATGCTCTCATTGCGCGAGCTCCTGGTCACACGCGGGGAGGTCAGCAGCGCATGGTCGTGAGCTCGCCAGAGCTTGTCTGGCACGACCTGGAGTGCGGCTCCTACCGTGCCGATCTGCGCCTGTGGCGCGAGCTTGCCGAGCTCTCCGCGATCGGCGCCGATCCCGTCCGCATCCTCGACGTCGGTGCGGGCGCGGGCCGCGTGTCGCTCGACCTCGCCCGTGCCGGGCATCTCGTGACGGCGCTCGATCTCGACCGCGATCTGCTGGGCGCGCTGCGCGAGCGCGCCGCGGACGCAGGGGTGGACATCGAGACCGTGTACGCCGACGCGCGCAGCTTCGAGCTGAATCGCAGGGACTTCGACGTCTGCCTGATGCCGATGCAGACCGTGCAGCTGCTCGGTGGGCCCGGGGAGCGAGTTGCGTTCCTGCGGCACGCACGGGCCCATCTGCGCGACGGGGGACTGCTCGCGGCCGCGATCGTCACAGCCGTCGAGCCGTTTGACTGCAGCGCAGGAGACGTCGGGCCCTCTCCGGAGATCGCGAGCATCGACGGACGTCGCTATGAGACCCGCGCCACGCGTGTACACGTTCTGAGGGAGTCCGTCGTGATCGAACGCGAGCGGCGGATTGATAGCTCCGCCCCCCAGCGCGACCTCATCGAGCTCGACCGCGTGAGCGTTTCCCAGCTCGAGCGCGAGGGGCTCGAGGCGGGTTTTCATCCGCAGAAGACGCGAGAGCTTGCACCGACGCGCGATCACGTGGGCGGCGCGGTGGTGATTCTGCGTGCCTGAGCGTCAACCCCCGTCCAGCGACCGGACGCGTGTCCTACGTGTGTGTGCGCTCTATCCCGACCTGATGAACATCTACGCCGATCGAGGCAATCTGCTCGTGCTGGAGCGCCGCTGCCGCTGGCGCGGCATCGGCTTTCAGCTGGCGGCCAGTGGGTTGAATGAGGGGTTTGACCCTGACGCCCACGATCTGTTCTATCTGGGCGGCGGCCAGGATCGTGACCAGCGCCTGTGCGCGGATGACCTGCTGCAGAACAAGCGCGACGCGTTGCATGCGGCCGCGGATCGCGGTGCGGTCGTGCTCGGCGTGTGCGGCGGCTACCAGCTGCTCGGGCGCTCCTACACGCTCGGCGAGGAGCGGATCGCGGGTGTCGAGCTGCTGGACGTGGATACGGTGCGCGAGGACGGTCCGCGCCTGATCGGCAACGTGGCGATCGAGGTCTCACTCGAGCCGGAGCGTTCGGAGGCCGGAGGGTCGAGCGGCAGCGGATCTGGCGAGCGCGTGCTCGCGGGCTTTGAGAACCATGGCGGACGAACGCATCTCGGTGAGAGCGCAGAGCCGCTCGGGCGCGTGCTGAGGGGCCATGGCAACGACGGTCGCAGCGGCATGGAGGGCGCAAGGGCCGGAAACACGATCGGCACCTACCTGCATGGCCCGCTGCTGCCGAAGAACGTGTGGTTCGCCGACTGGCTGATCGCCCGCGCGCTGGGCATCGATCTCGACGGGCTGGCGCCACTGGACGATGTGCTCGAGCGCGAGGCGCACCTCGCCGCGCGTCGCGCGGCCGGCGTCTGACGCGGCGCCGCGAGAGGGCATACGATCAGCAGGTGGAGCTCTCCGAGTATCAGCGCCTGTCGCGTCGCACCGCCGAGTATCCGCGAGAGCAGTGGTTGGCCTACCCCGCGCTCGGCCTCGCGGGCGAGGCGGGCGAGGTCGCCGAGCATGCCAAGAAGGCGATTCGCGACGACGGCGGCACCGTCAGCGAGGAGCGGCGGGCGGCGATGGCCAAGGAGCTCGGGGACGTGCTCTGGTATGTCGCCCAGCTCGCGAGCGAGCTGGAGCTCGACCTCGATGAGATCGCCTCTCAGAACCTCGAGAAGCTCCGTTCCCGCCAGCGCCGGGGCGTGCTCTCAGGCAGCGGCGACGATCGCTGAGAGTCTCAGGAGGCGACCGCGAAGCGCGCGAAGCGGCCCGCCAGCCGCGCGGGCACGAGCGCGCTGACCCTCACGCCCTCAGGCGTGTCCTCGCGGCTCACCTCACCGGCGACCTCATGCAGCTCGGCGAGGCTTCCTCCGTCGGCGTAGGGCACGAGCAGCTCCAGGGGGCGAAGCAGGTGCTGGAGCTCGTGCTCGATGCGGTTGCACAGCTCTTCAAGCCCCTCGCCGGTGGTGCCGCTGACGAGCACGGCGTCCGGGTGTCGAAAACGCAGCTCGTCGCGCTCGTCGCTGCTCAGCAGATCGACCTTGTTGAGGACGAGTAGCCGCGGGCGGTCGCCTGCGCCGATCTCCTCAAGCGTCTGCTCCACCGAGCGCTGCATAACGGCGGCCTGTGCCGGCGGGACCGATCCGTCGAGTACATGCGCGAGCAGCTCGGCTCGTCGCGTCTCCTCGAGCGTGGCGCCGAACGCATCAACCAGCTGGTGCGGCAGCTTGCTGATGAAGCCGACCGTGTCCGTCAGCAGATATGACCTGCCTCCGGGGCGATCGCCGATCCGGCGCAGCACGCGGGTTGTCGGGTCGAGCGTGTGGAACAGACGGTCGCGCACCCCCACCTCCGCGCCGGTGAGCTCGTTCAGGAGCGTCGACTTGCCGGCGTTCGTGTAGCCGACGAGCGCGATCGTTGGCAGCGCTGCCCGCTCGCGCTCGGCGCGCTGAACGGCACGGGTTCCCTTCACGTGCTCGAGGCGACGGCGCAGCGCGGCGATCCGGTCGCGCGCGAGACGGCGGTCGGTCTCGATCTGCGTCTCCCCCGGTCCCCTCGTGCCGATGCCACCACCGAGGCGCTCGAGGTGGCTCCACAGCCCACGCATTCGCGCGAGGTTGTATTCCAGCTGGGCGAGCTCAACCTGGAGCTTGCCCTCGGCGCTGTTCGCGTGCGAGGCGAAGATGTCGAGGATCACGGTCGTCCGGTCGACCACCGGCAGCCCGACGGCCTCCTCGAGGTTGCGCTCCTGGCGCGCCGTCAGCTCATCGTCACATGCGATCAGGTTGGCCTCGCAGGCTTGCGCCGCGGCCTTCGCCTCGGCGACCTTGCCGGGACCGAGGTAGGTGTTCGGGTGGGGCTGCTCACGACGCTGAACCATCTCGCCGACCACCGCCACCCCGGCCGTGCGCAGCAGCTCGCCCAACTCGGCGAGGTCGTCCCCCTCCGGCAGTGCCGCAACGCAGAAGGCGCGCTGGAGCGCGCGCTGGGTTTGCTCCATCTGCTGTCAAGTCTAGAAGCTGGAGCTCGCCGCGCTAATCCGCGAGCTCCCCCAGCCGCCCGACGGCCTCGACCAGGCGATCATCGGGCGTCGTCAGCGAAATGCGAAACCAGCCCTCCCCCGCCGGGCCGTAGATCGCGCCCGGTGAGAGCACGACCGCAGCCTGCTCGAGCACGTGCTCGCAGTAGGCGGCAGAGCTCGAGAAGCCCTCCGGGATGGGCGCCCACACATAGATCGTTCCGTGGGGCGGGCGCACATCGACGCCGATCGCGCGCAGCGCGTCACACACGAGGTCGCGCCGGCGCAGGTACAGCTCAGTCATCGAGGCGACCTCCGCGTCGGCCTCGGGTGAGAGAGCGGCGACGCCGGCGAGCTGGACCGCCTCGAACAGGCCGGAGTCGATGTTGGTCTTCAGTCGCCAGTAGATCGCAAGCGCCTCGGCATTGCCGACCGCCACGGCGCAACGCCAGCCGGTCATGTTGTAGCCCTTCGACAGGGAGAACACCTCGATACCGACGTCCTTGGCGCCCGGCGTGGCCAGGAACGAAGGAGCGCGATAGCCGTCGAAGGTGATCTCCGAGTAGGCGTTGTCATGCACCACGAGGATGTCGTAGGCACGCGCAAACTCGACCACGCGCTCGAAGAAGCCGTCGGGGACGACGGCGCCGGTTGGGTTGTTCGGGTAGTTCAGGTACATCAGCTTCGAGCGCCTCGCCACGTCCTCATCGATCGCTCCAAGATCGGGTATGAAGCCGTGCTCGGGCTCGAGGGCCATCAACACCGGCTCGGCTCCCACCAGCCAAGGGCCGCCCGTGTAAACCGGGTAGCCGGGGTCGGCGGCGAGCGCGTAGTCGCCCGGGTCAAGGAACGCGAGATTGAGGTTGAAGATCGCCTCCTTGGCGCCGATCGCCGGGATGATCTCGTGCGCGGGGTCGAGCTCCACGTCAAAGCGCCGTGCGTAGAAGTCGCACACGGCCGCGCGAAAGTCCTCGCGTCCGCGGTTCGAGGGGTATTTGTGGGTTTCGGCCTCGGTCACGGCCTCCTGCATCGCCTCGACGACGAGAGCCGGCGTGGGCCGGTCGGGGTCGCCGATGCCGAGGCTGATCACGTCCACCCCGGCGGCGCGCTTGGCTGCGATCTTTCGCTCGAGCTCCGCGAACGCGTACGGCGGGATGCGCTCCAGGCGCTTACTCGGTCTCATCCAGCTCCTTCGATGTCGGGCCGTGTCTTCGTCATCCGATGTCCTCGAGTTCCTTCACAAACTGCTCGCTGAGGCTGCCGTCGAATACAGGAAGCGCCCAGCCTGACAGGTGCACGTGCAGATCCCCGTCCACCTCGACCTCCAGCTCACCGCCGTCGAGCACCACGACGACGCTCGCCGGGCCGCTGCCGCGATCGGTGCCGACCGCGAGCAGATAGGCGATCGCGGCGCCGGTCGCTCCCGTGCCCGAGGAGAGCGTCTCCCCCACTCCACGCTCAAAGATACGCGCGCGGATGCGGGCGGGCGGCCCCTTCTCGAGCAGGGCATACCAGGACACGTTCGTGCGGTTGGGGAAGTTGTGATGGCCTTCGATCAAGGGACCGAGCACGTTCAGATCGAGTGCAGCAAGGCTCGCCGCGTCCGCGACGGCGATGGCGCATTGGGGGTTGCCGATCGAGACGTGCTGGAAGCGCCAGCTCGTCGTGCCGTGCTGTGCTTCAGAGTCAACCGTCAGCTCGGCCACCCCGTCGGCGGGGCCGCCGGGAAAGTCGTTTGACGTCAGCTGCGCCGTGCCCATGTCGACGCGGCAGCTGTGGGGGCCTGTGATCGTGGGGCGGATCGTGCCGGCGATCGTGCGGATCGAGAAGGTGTCCTGATCGGTCCAGCCGCGGCGGCGCAGGTACAGGACGGCCTCGCGGGCCCCGTTGCCGGAGAGCTCGGCCTCTGAGCCGTCGGGGTTGAAGATGCGCAGATCGGCCACGTAGGCGGGATCCTCGCTGCGGGACAGTTCAAGGACGCCGTCGGCGAACACGCCGAAGTGCCCCTCGCAGAGGCGGCGAACGCGGGCAGGCGTCAACTCGAACGCGAGCTCGTCGCGCTCGAGGATCAGATAGTCGTTGCCGAGCGCCTGCCACTTCTCAAATCTCATCGAGCGCGAGAGTCTAGGATCTCGCCCGCCACCGCGGCAGGGTCACGGTCGGTGACGTCGATCACGCGAACACCGGCGAGCTTGCGCATCCACGTCAGCTGGCGTCGGGCGTAGTTGCGCGTGCGACG
>Ga0302325_10016435_pt1 | contig 15676 bp, 21 predicted proteins | sample Palsa_T0_2_FD_201948 | JGI IMG/M metagenome (GOLD analysis project Ga0302325, IMG submission 201948) | Peat permafrost microbial communities from Stordalen Mire near Abisko, Sweden - Palsa_T0_2 | ecosystem: Environmental > Terrestrial > Soil > Palsa > Peat permafrost | place: Sweden: Abisko...
GGGCAATGAAAAGCAATGCTGCCCGTCTAGATGTTTGTTTGACCCTTCCTGGCACACTCTTGAAGAAAGTCGACGCCGAGGCTGTCAGCAAGCAGCTGCCGCGCTCATACGTAGTTCAAAGCATGCTCGAGCGCGCGTTTGCATTCGCCGACTCTGAGCCCACGCACTCACATAAGGTAAGACAATGACTGCAACCATCGAGGAGCTGAATACGCAGCTCGCCGCGACGCAGACGCGCGCCGAACACGTCGCGCAGGTTTGGGGCAGAGATTCGGCCCAGGTTAGGCCGGCAGCCGGCGAGAGCGCGACGCAGTATCGCAAGCGCATGCTTGAGAAGTTTCGGCCACTGAGCGCGGCGTGGAAGGACGCGAACGTATCTAGCATCGCAGACCCAAAGCTGCTCGCAATCGCGGAAAAGCAGATTTTTGCCGACGCCGAGCGTGCTGCTCGTGACCCGCGCAACTTTGAGCGAGGCACGCTGCGCGAGGTCATCGAACCCGACCGTGCGGGCAGGCGTATATCGAAGTTCATCGGGCACGAGGGCACATGTTGGGATCGCTTCGGGCTTCCATTGCTCAAAGTGGCCGCTTTGAAAACTGGAGGTCGCTAGATGTTCAAGCGCGCGCTCCTTAAAGCCGTCTCACCGCCTCCGCCCAGGACTTCAGAGCGCGTCCGATTGCGTGAGGCAATAGCAGCGCGCGACAGTGCGCAGGCTGCTCTGAAAGAAGCCCAGGACACCACGCAGCGCGTGCGAGCAGCTATTGAGGCTGCCGAGCCGGCCGAGGCACGGGCAGTGCAGGCCGCCAAAGCCGCTGAAGACGCCTCGCAGGCTTGGGCACTGGCCGGCGCGAAGGGCGACACGCCGCCGGGCGATAGGGCATTGCTTGAGCGTGCGTCGGATGCCGAGCGCGAGGCCTATGCGGCCCGCCGAATCGCCGCAGGGGCAACAGCCGCACTGCCCGCAATGCTGCATGCTGAGAAGGACGCGAGCAACGTCCTTGAGCGCGCGCGCGAGCAAATCGAGTTGGCCGTGCTCGACGTAATCCTCACCGAGACCGAGCCGCACTTTGCCGCAGCCCTGGCTGCCCGCGCAGCGTATCTCAAGGCGCTCGGCCAGGTCCTGCCGCTGCGCGCGCTCATGGGTGTGCCCTGGGGTCCGGGACATACCTGGCGCGCGTTCTCTGGCGTCAGAGATCAGGTTGCGCGGCGATTCGATGCTCTGGCGATACCCGCTATTGAGTCCGATCCCGGACAGCTGCAGCACCTCCTGACTGAGAACGCTGAGCTACGTGCGGAGTGCGACGCATGGGCAAGCTACGGGACGCGGCTCTCTAATGACGCCGACGCGGCGTTCGATGAATGAGCAGATTGGCCCCTGCCAGCAATGCGGCAGGCGCGTGTGTCGTACGAGCGCGAAAAATCGGCGACACCCAGCGGCAGTGTTCCTCAGCGCGCAGACCCTCCATTCTGCGGCCTCCTACACCGCGCGCTGGGGCCTTTTGGTCGGGGCTGATCGACAGCCGGCGGGGGTCATGAAACACCGCCCCGCGGCCGGCGCCTTTTTTACAGCTTGAGGATGACACGATGACAGCGAATTCAACCAATCCCCTTGCACCTGCGGAAATCGCCTTCTCGCCCTCCGTCGCGGCGGGATACAGCTTCGCGCCACCTCAGTGTGTGACCGGCGCTCTGGCGTTCGCGCTGGTGATCGACCCGGTCAATGGCAGCCTCTTCGAAGTGGATTTAACGTCGGACGGCACGCATACACCGACATTTCCAGGCATGACCGAGGCCGATTTCTCGGACGGATGGGACAACACCGCCGGCGTCGTGAATTCAATCACCTTATCGAGCGCGGTGCCCGGCAATGGCCCTATAGGCACAGGCCTTGGCTATTCGATCCTAGTTCCGTCGGACACGCCGATCCCGTGCATCTCTTCGATCAGCGTCGCGCCGGGAACAAATCCAACGCTCACAATTACCGTCGGCGGCGCTGAGCTGGACTTGTCTTACGTCCCCGCACCGTCCGCCTTCGCGATCAGCCGCGTTCTCACTTTCGGTAACGCGACTTCTTTGGCAGTCGTGGGCGTCACGCTCAGCGCTACTGCGATTGAACTCGCACTCTCCGGCATCGTCAGCGCAGGCGACACGGTCACGCTCGCATACACGTCCTGGCCGACCGGCAAGCCGCCATACCCACCCTTCGCGCAGGACTCGAGCGGAAATCTTTTGGCCAGCTTCACCAACGCGACGGTCACAGTTACCTGAACCAATCGAGCGCGGGTCGATATGCAGAGGCTGCTGAGCACCGAAGCTGACCTCTGCTTCGTGCGCATTGTGACGGCACGGCCTGGCGGCACGTTTACTTATGCTGAGGATATGAGGTTTGGGTCGCTTCGAAGCGCTGTCGAAACCTGCGACCGACTGCAAAAGGAGATCGACGCCGACGCCGAGCCCCGCCGCGCGTATGTCCTCGGTCCCGACCGAATCCCTATCTGGGCAGGCGGCGCGCGAGGCAACTCGCCCGTGGCCGCACCTGGCCGATCCGGTCACGTCAGGAACACCGCGCTTGCCGGCTGTTGAGGCGAGGGCACTCTCGGCTGTCGAGCCGGCGCCGTGTGATGACGGCTGCAAGTTCCGTGAGCGCTGCGCCGCCGGGAGGCTCGCGTGCGAGGCGTTCTGCATGTACATGGCCGGTCTAGCTGCGAAGCGGTGGCGAGAGGCACCGAGGGCGCCGACCAGGGCGAGATATGAGGCGGTGGTCGGTGGATGAGCGCGAAGTAAACCTACCTGACTCAGTGAGTCAGGTTGCTTCTGAAGTTTAAACCGACACGGTATCAACAACTACCGGCTGAATGCCTCGCGGGTCGATTAGGTACTCGTGCTCATAATGGCCTTTCCAACTACGTGAGCGTTCGCTTGGAGGTGCAATTATTCTTGATGCCTCGGCGTCGATGCGCAGGACTACGGCCGGTCCTTCTTCGGCAGAGTGGTATGTCGCAAAGGTCCTTGCGACAGCAAGCTCTGATGTCCAAGAGATGCCAAAGATGCCAGCGCGGTGACGCGATTCCAGCTGTCCGCGATAAAGCGTCATACCCGGGCCGTCGTAAGACGGGAGATGCCGCCTTAAAGCATCGGCAAAAATGACTATGTCGTTCTTCAGGGCGGCTGAAATGCCATGCGGTCCCGAAGTTAGCCCAGAACCTTCCCACCAGGAGCGGAGTCCCGCACCTACCGCCTGGTCGGGGGCCTCACGGGTAACATGCTCGATACACTGGCGCCAGCAGTCGAGCCGGTTCATGGTGCGTGTAATCACCTCGATATCGCCACTGCCTTCCCGGAGATGCGAGGACAGTTCGACGACGCAACGTTCTGCATCCCAACTGGCCTCCTGATAGTCGCGCGGGGGTCGCTTGGGCGCCCAGTGGCTTAGCGCGTCGCTGAGGTCGATATCTGTAGTTGATCCATCAGGGTCTATCAGCACGCCTTTTGAGGTGAGCGGTGGAGGTGCCTCATTCATACAAGCGATGTTGGCATTGAGGCGCCACTCGCTGAAGGTAGTGAACGATCCCTTCACGAATCCTCCCTTTCGAGCTTTGGCGGTAGTTCGGAAAAACTCAAAGGCAGCAAGGGGCGGCGGCATTTACTGCCGCCACCCATCGCCTTCAGCTACTTGAGCCAGCCGCGTGTGTCGAGTCCCCAAAAACGGTCTGGTCTAACTCGCATCCCGTGAGCCCGAATGTCGCGACCGCAATACCGAGTGCGACACGCAAGCGAGGCAACTTGGCACAAGCGAGGTCACGCATTCTTCAGCGCTCGAATTCACCCACGAAGCGCTTGATTTCGATCTGAACGCGAACACTAACGCCCTGATGACAGTCGTCGATATCTATCCGATCAAATGTGGCGCTTGCTGTTTTGCCTCGCGCTACGACTGTAATTTGTGCGCCGTCGAGTGCTGACCCTCGGTCTTTATAACTAACGCTAGCCCCCTCCATGTGGCGAGCGGATAGCTCCCTTCGCGTCTCGGTCAGGATGTTGTCGAGCCCCTTTTGAAAGTTACTCATTTTCGTTCCGGGTAGTAGATAGCGTCCTTTCCTTTGTCCCGAATGGTCGCTTCCGCAATCTCCAGCATGCGCCGAGTGGTGACGACCAAGTCCTTAACGCTACACCCGTAGCGGCTCGTAGCCCCCGCCAACTTCATTCGGGTATCGTGTTTGGCAACGTACCAGCCGATGAAGTAGCCGGCGACCAGTCCAGACACGAACAGCGTAGCCACGATCATGTTAGGACCCCTCGTGTAGAGTCACGCCGTACTCTCTTGACCCTCGGCTATATTCGTAGACACCTCCGCCCGTGGCAAATAAGACAGCTCGGGGTGCCGCTTCCGGGCGGGCGGTTCGCGGCGTTTCACCTTCGCTCCTGGCCCGATTCCGAACTGTTCTCCATTAAATTTCAAGAGCCTCGGCCCTCCAGCTATGTTAGTTCCTCAATTTCACACAGCTTGCTGCTGTGCGGACTACTGAATAGACCGTGAGTGGCGTCGCTCGATACCGTTTATCGATGGCCCGTCGCTTTGTATTCGATCCCCTTCAGCCGACCACTGACCCGCGCTGGTACGTCGTGCGCAATATGTATCGGGCCGTGCTCGAGGCGCGGGCGCTGGCGCCTGGCGTGAACCTGAAGCGCGCTTTCGTTGCGGCTATGCTCGAATGGATCGACGCTGGCTGGGAGCTAGGGGAGTTCAGCTCCACGGGCGCAGTATTTTTCTGCACCAAAGGCGTTGAGCGGCGCATGGTCGAGATCTCGCCGAGCGATCCGGGCCAGTGGCGGCGTGTTTGAAGAGTGACGCAGACCGGCTTCGCTTGACGGTGTGCCATGGTTACCTCATCGTTTAGAGCGTGAACCATACCCGAGTAATCGCGCCCATCCTGACATCGCTGCTGCTAGAGGGCGAAGTCGAGCGCGTTCTGCTCGATACCAGAGGGGATGGGGAGCAGGTCGGACACGGACAGGCGCTCCAGCCGGCGCCGTCGCCGTTGCTTCTACATGACGAGCCGCAGTCAGTTGAGCAGGTGCTGCGCGCTACAGCGGTTGCTACTGCGCGGCCTCGCGAACGTCAGTTTGGCTTCTACGGGTCGGACGGCGTGGGGTTCGGTCAGGGGCCGTTCAACAGTTAGCCTAAGAGCTGCTGCGCGGGCTTAACGGGGTCAAGCCAATTCAAATGCTGGACTTACGTACGCTACTGGCCAGCACCGAATTCTGGGCGGCACTCGCTGGCGCGTTCGCGGGCGCGATAACTGCCTTTGCTCTCGGAACGATGGCGCAATGGCGCGGCTCGACCAACGCCAAACGCTCTGCGGGCAACTCGGCCATCATGGCCCTTGCCGAAATGTACTCCGAGGCCAAAGCTATTTACGACTCCATATTTGTACGTCAGAGAGCGGAACTCTTAAAGCTACTTGGTCGCGAACCTCTCTTTTACGAGTACAAAGCGGTAATGGATATGCCCAAGGAGCCGCCTGCTCTCGACGTTGACCGCCTGGCATTTCTCGCCGATAGCCACGACCCTGATATTCTCGTGCGAATCGTCACGGCAAAGAACTACTTTGCGGGGATGCTGAAAGTCGCGGCCGCCCACGAGCGACTATGCATCGAATTGCAGCGCCGACTCGCAAAGGCTGAACCGACGGCGCAAAGACCGATGACACAGCAGCAACTTCGCGAGGCAGCCGGAATGGATGTGATGCTGCAATTGAAGTCCACAGTCGAAAACATGCAGGTAATGCTGACCGAGCTGACGGTGTGGCTGCTGCGCCTCACGGATGAACTTCGCGATGTGCTGCTCTATCACTTTCCGTCGCGGAGTTTCGTTCGTTTCATTCCGCAGGATCGGGGAAAGCCATCCGAAGCCAGATCGTATGCTATGAAGCCTGCGCGTTGGCGGCGCATCGTCCGATATCTAAGGCGTAACTACGACAGAGCCTTTGGCCCTCGATGGCCATCTTGAGCCCGGCTCCGAAAGGAAATTCTTCATGGCTACTTGGCAGTTCTGGATTTTGATCGGCGTGTTAGTTGCGATCTTCCTCGCCATCATCAAAGTGAATGACACGATTGGCGTTAACGGCGTGTATCTGAGGACCGTCCACGACGCCATAAAGGGGGTTCATAACATGCTGGACGAGATCAGCCGCAAGTTAGCCAAGTAGAAAGCAACGCCGCCGACGTGCGGAATAACACGGGGAATTAATAAGCTGCGGCGCGTGATACACCCGCGCCTATTTCTGCGGAACCTTCATAGGAGGAAGGCCCGTGCCGCTGCATGACGGACACGGCCCTTTTCCAAACTTACCGCTACCCCGGCACAGGTCGCACACTTCCCTTGTCGTTGGCTCCGGCGCGGGTATTACGGGTGCATCGCTGTTAGGCGTGGGCGGCTTGTACAGGCTCGATTGCGTGGGTCGTCGGTTGCGCATGTGTGTCAAAACGCTCTCTGATTTCCTCAAATACTTTTCGCGCGACACTGCGGGTCGGCGTTGACAGCTGACAAATAACACACTGGCTGGTTTGGGTACAACCAGGCGACGGCTGTCGTGACCTGGAACCGTGGCGGATTCGTCGGGCCGATGCCGGAGGTTCTAATGGCCATAGGCGATCATGTGTTGTATGAGGTGCCGGACTCCCTACTGGTCGAGTTCGCCTTACAACCCGGTTCTAGTCAGAACATGCGCTGCGTCGCGGCTGGCACAATCGATGTGCCGCTCGCCCAACTACGCGGGCCGCGCATTGCGCCCGGCAGACGTGGCTTGCGCGCCGATCAACTTCGATCGATTCTCTCAGCCATCGCTGCGGGAACGCCGATGGAGGCAGCGGTGCCGATCTATCGTGAGGAAGGCTCAGCGCAGGCGGTAATCTTAGATGGCGCCCACCGACACGCCATCGCGATCAAGCTCGGGTGTTCGACACTTCCGTGTCGCTACGTGACAATTGATGAGGCCAAATTGCGCTACGGCTACCCAGATGGTCAGCAATGAAAGATCCGGTCGCAGAGGAGCCCAAATGACAAAACAAAAATATGAAGCGACTGAGGTACGGATTTCCACTCTTCGATGGTTGTCCGGATGCGCGTTCGCAGCGCTGTTTATTGTCGTGGGCCTATTGATCCTAATCGAGAGCCTCACGAGCAAGGATCTGGAAGGGGCATGGATATCCGGAGCAGTAGGAGCAGCAATAGTGTCAATTGGCGCTTACGCCCTGTACAAATGGCGTCGGCCTTATGAACTTGCGTTGACGGAGCGCGGCAAGGCCGAAAAGGCGAAGGCAGAGGATCTAGCCAAGCAGAGAGCGGCTAGTAGAGCTGCGGCTTTCAATGGATTCGTTTGGTTCGTCGCATTCGTTGCAGCGGCAATCTATTTCCCCGAGTCGATTATCGATGCTCTGGAGGGAAAAGTGCGCATTTACACAATCGAGTGCGTGCGCGACCTGAATTCTAATCTATCGTGCCCGGCCGACGGCTGGAAGGCTAGCCTTGTAACTAGCTACAGCGTCTATCCTAGTCAGCAGGTAGTTGTTGGCGCTGCGGTGGACACAAACGTCCCTCCCTTCAAGCTCTTCAACTGCGCTGTCGTTGATCGAACGAATTGGACATGCTCAACAGAGCCCGATATCGACGCTCCTAAAATCACATTGCGCAATGGTGCCGCAGCCAACTACATGAGCACGTCTACTTTAAAGTTCGTCTCTCGGCTGCGCTGGTGGTCTGTAAGGCTGCAGTATGGATCGATATTGAGCTGAGGGCCGCCCGCAGTTTGTGCGTTGGCCTTTGTCCTTTGGTTAACTCCGCCGCTCCATCTTCCGGACATTGGACTTGGGCAGCCCGAAGCCCGGCAAGAAGGCTGCGCTATGATCTGACAATGAATGGGCGGAAGAACTCGGCATGAGCGCCATCCTTGCGCAACTGGAAAAATCGGGCGTTCCGCTGCGTTGGAACTGTCGAAGCGCCAAGCTTGTAATCGGAGCCGGTTCTGAACGAGATCGCATTGTCCTCAATCTTGAGATGCATAAGGGCGGCAACCTGTCCATCGACGAACAAGTGGTGGAAGAGGCGATTGCGGATCTCTACTGTGGCGAGGCGTCGCGCACTTCCGATCAAGGAGAGTATCAGGCTATTGGGGTGTTATCCCTCAATGAGTCAGATGTTTTCGTGCGCGTAATACTCCCTCCGATACAGTTCGTCGCACTTCAGTCAATTGTAGGTCGCGGCGCCAGACTGGAAACCGTCATAATTAACGTGCAGGGGCTAAAGTCTGAGGAATACGGCACGGGCGTTTGGAATCGAGAGACGGCCCTTAGGGGCTCACCAATTGTTGCATTCTCAGTGTATTCCAGCGCAGAAGAGGAAACGTCGCTGCCAGAGCCGGACCCCCGCATCTCCGCTATAGAGCAGTCGATCCGAAGGATCGAAGCCCAAGCATCTAAGATGCTCACCGCCGCGCCGTGGATAATCTGCCTGCTTGCTGCGCTCGTCGTGGTGACGCTTCTCAGGGGACGGTAGGCGCTTAAAGTTAGGTCGCATCGCTTAAGCTTGATCTATCCGCCGAGCGAGTTCACGACGCACCGTTTGTGTTTTGGCCTTTCTGTGGATAACCCAAAAGGGTTACACGGGCTTACAAATTATTCCAGTAGCCGTTAATAATCAGAGCGATACAAGTAAAGCCACGCATACGATGTGAGGCGCGTAAGCGCTTACCCCGGCGCTGGCAGCTTCACGCCGATTACGTCTCGCAGATAGTTGATGTTCATCGCCAGGTAATCGTCCACCGCCAAATCGAAGTCGCCGCCGATGGCACTGAGCCCGTCGTCACCCTTTCTCGGGGCATCGACGTCGAAAATCGCCCAGCCTTTGAAGTGCCGATCGCGCAATACCTGGAACACGGCAGGGAAGTCGACGCCGCCGCCGCCCAGATTGTGATAGACGCTGGCGACCTTTGCCATGTCCTGCGTCGGCGTCTCAGTGTTGCCGCGAAACTTGGCGTACGTGTCCTTCAAATGGATCTCGGCGATGCGGGGGAAATAGTCTTTGATGATCTGCACCGCGTCGCCGCCGCCGAGTTCCAAATGCCCGGTGTCGGCTGTCATCCAGACATACTTAGGATCGGTCAGCTCCATAACCCGCCGCATGTCTTTTTCCCGCTCCAGCGGTCCCCAGATATGCGGGTGGGGCGCGAGCCTGATGCCCATAGCGATTGTGCGCCGTCCGAGTTCATTGAGCGTATCGGCGAGTCGCTTGAGCTGTTCCTCGCTGGGGCCGCCGGGCGGGCGGGCACCCATATTGACCTTCCAATGATCCGCGCCTAGCGGCTGGAGGAAATCGCGCGCGAATGCCACATGATCAGCGATGGTTTTGGGGATCTGGTCCGGGTCGATGAAATTCGTCGACTGACCCTCCTCGCCGTTTGAGGCATCGATGAAGGTGATGCCTGCTTCGTCGAACAATTTTTTGAGCGCCATCGGATTGCTCCGATATTTCTCAATCTGATCCCCGTAAGGCTCTATGCCCTGCAGACCAAGCTCGGCAACCCGCTTGATCCAGAATGCCAAGTCGTGCTCCGGTTCGGGAGCACCGCCGCCTGAACGCCAAATGGATTGCCGCCAGATGGAGCTGGTGGTCCCGAATAGGATGTCCGGATTTACCGGATCGAGGGACTTGTGCTTGATCTGACTAGCCGCGCCCCACACGACGGACGGTCCCGTGATACTCGCTGCGGCGGCCACGCCGGACACGGCGAGTGCGGATTTCATGAACTCGCGCCTTGGCACGCGTTGCTCAGCATTGATCTTAAGCATACATTCCCCCGTAATTAGGCCGATTATACCGAATCGGTCGCGTCAGGCGCATATCGCCAGATGCATCTCGAGCGGGTTACCATTCTGCGGCGCACGTCTGCAGCTTAGGAGATATCCGATGACCGACCCGATCGCACGCCGTTCCCTGCTCAAAGCCGCGCTAATCGGCGCAGTGGGCGCCTCGGTCTCCGGCCTGTCGAGTAAGCTCGGCGCCGCGGCGGCTCCGGCACTCGAGCCCTTGAGCGCGACAGACCCTCAGGCCAGCGCGCTGGGTTATCTGGAGGATGCATCCAAGGCGACCAACCCGACGCACCAGGCGGGGCAGGTCTGCGCGAGTTGCGTGCAGTTTCAGGGCAAGGCGGCCGATGCTCGCGGGGCCTGCAACATCTTCCCCGGCAAATCGGTCAATGCGCATGGCTGGTGCCTGGTCTGGGCCACGAAGCCGGCCTGATCGAGCCCCCGCTCGCGTTTGGCCGCGGGTAGCGGCTTGCTGGTGATCCTAAGGGCTACGCCGAACCGCGCTCTCGGCGCTATCCAGGCCACCGCGCAGCACGTAGGCCTCGAATCCTCGCTCGACGAGGATGAAGGCACCCGCCGAACTGCGGCGGCCGGTGTCACAGTACAGCACGTAGGGCCGGTTGCGCTCGAGCGTGGAGATCTTCAAGCGGATGAAGTAGAGCGGCACATTCAGTGAGCCCTCGATCGCCTGGGTCTGATGCTCGGACGGCAGGCGCACATCGAGCCAGCGCCCGCCGCGCGCCACGATCTCGAGCGCCTGCGGGTAGGTGACCCACTTCACCAGCGGCTCGTTCATGAGCTCGCGAAAATCTTTCTTGTTCAGGCGCATCAATACACCGTCGCTGATCATGGAGACGGTGGCATTGCGCTTGGCCTCGGAGATCAGCGCCTCTTCGCCAAACGTATCACCCACGCCGAGCTCTGCCAGTTTGAGCCCGTCGCGATTGAGCGGCGTCTCGCGCGTGACCAGGCACTTGCCGCTGACTACGGCGTAAAAATAATCGCCTTCCGCGCCCTGTTGTATCACCGTCTCGCCGGCGCGACACACCACGCGCTGCATGCGCATGAAAATAGCCTGGATGTTCGCGGGCGGTATGCGGTGGAAGGCCTCGGTCTGCAACAGCGTTGTCATCCAGTCATCACCGCCGCTACCACCGAATTGCGCCTGAAGCTCGGCGACCTCATAGGTGCCGGTCTGATCCCAGGTGATCATCATGTCCAGCAGCTCACTGTCGATCGCGAGGCACTCGCATGGATCAACGGCGCGCGCCGTCATTCTTCGTGGAACTTTCGGCGCCAGCGAATTGCGCGCCTCTGGGCTGCCGGCGCGGATCATGGCGACGGTTTGTTCGCCTTCGAGCAACTCGATGAGACCCGAGATCAGCCAGTAGGTGCGGTTGTCCCGATCGCCTTCCCTGAAAAGCACTTGATGTGCCGACAGCGAAGTAACCGTGACCTTTCGAGCCAGAGCGGCCAGGTTGTCCTTCTTCATGCCGTCCAGTGGCGAAAATGCTCGAAGCATCGCCACATTGACAGCCCTATCTTCGCTCATGCTCGAGTCCCGCCCTTGCGCGCTCTGCTCGTTGGACAGCCGGTGATGCTAGCACAGCCGCGAGCTGCCTCTCCCCGATGCATTTCACGCAATTCCCGCAGTCTCGGCGTGCAATTGCGCCCAGCCTGCATCCGGGTGAAAGCGCTCACCGTAGCGTTGCTCGAGTTCATGCAGGCGCGCGACACAAGCTTGCAGTCCGCGCGAGCGCGCGTAGGTAATGGGGCCGCCGCGAAACGGCGCAAAGCCGGTGCCGAAGATCACGCCCGCATCGATCAGATCGGTATCGGCGACGATCGTCTCGCGCGCGCAGGCGACGCATTCGTTGAGCAGTACGAGTATGAGACGATCGGTCAGATCCGCTGGCGGCGCGGGGCCGGCGGTCTGATCCGCGATCTTGCCCTCCTGCCAACGGTAGAAGCCCTGACCACTCTTGCGACCCAATTGCCCGGCAGCCACCAACTCGCGCAGCTTTGCGGTATAGGGCGGCGCCGGGCGTTGCAGCTCACTCGTCACGATTTCCCCGACGTGCAGCAACACGTCCAAGCCGACTACATCCGACAACTGGATCGGGCCCATCGGCATGCCAAAGTCCACCGCCGCGCGATCGATCGTGCGCAGCGCTATGCCTTCGCCGGCCGCGTGCAGCGCTTCATGCAAATAGGGGAACAGGACGCGATTGACCAGGAAGCCTGGACTACTGCGGCAGGGCAGCGGCAGTTTGTCGATGCGTCTGACAAAGCTCATCGCGGCGCTGAGCGCCTCGGGCCTGGTTTGCGCCGAATGCACCACCTCGACGAGCGGCATTTGCGCCACAGGGTTGAAGAAATGCAGGCCGACGAACTGCTCCGGCCGGCGTAACGTGACGCTCAGGGTCTCGAGCGTGAGACTCGAAGTGTTGGTCGCCAATAAAGCGCCCGCACGCATGTGAGGCTCGCAGGCCGCATACAGCGCCCGCTTGGCCGCTAAGTCCTCGAAAATCGCCTCGATGAGCACATCGGCCTCGCGCACGCCAACGCCGGCTACGTCGCTGCGCAGACGTTCGCTCGCCTGTGCGCGCTCGGCGGGTGTCGGCAGGCGCTTTTCAAACAAGGCACGCGCGCGGGCCAGCGCGGGCTCGATGAGTTTCAGTTCGCGATCCTGTAGCGTGACTTGCAGCCCGCGCAGCGCACACCAGGCGGCGATGTCACCGCCCATGACGCCGGCGCCGACCACATGCACGCGTTCAAAGCCGCTGGAGCCCTTGCCAGCAAGGCCTTTGAGCCGATCCTGCAACAGGAACACGCGAATGAGGTTGCGTGTCGTATCGCTCGAGAAGAGGCTAGTGATGGAGGCAGCTTCGGCGGCGTAGGCCTGCGCGCCGCGCGCTCCGTACTGTGTCCACAGATCCACGATCGCGTACGGCGCCGGATAGTGCTCGCGGCTGGCTTGCGCGGCGACCTGACGCAGCAACGCGGGGCGCACCAACGAGCGCACCCCCGGCCAGCTCAGAACGCGCTGCGTGAGGGCCGGGCGATGTGGCGCAGGGGCTGTGCGCAAGATCTGTCGTGCACAATCGCGCAGCTCAGCCATGCGATCGACCATGCGATCCACCAGTCCGATCGCCTGCGCCCGGTCGGCGCGCACGCTGCGCCCGGTCAGCATCAGGCTCATCGCCGTACGCACGCCGAGCAAGCGCACGCTGCGCACTGTGCCACCGAAGCCCGGATGAATGCCCAGCTGCACCTCCGGCAGGCCGAGATTGAGTTTGGAGTCCGCAAGCGCAACCCGATAGCGGCAGGCCAATGCCAGTTCAAGTCCGCCGCCCAGGGCGAAACCATGAATGGCCGCCGCTGTTGGGTACGGCAGCGCCTCGAGCATCGCGCAGACCGCTTGCCCGAGCCGAATGTGCGCCAGGGCTGCCGCGGGCGACTCGAAGGTGGTGAATTCGCGAATATCAGCACCGGCGATAAAGCCGGAAGGCTTGCCGGAGCGAATAATCAGGCCGCGCAGTGGCTCGCTGGCGATGCCTCGCAGCAGCCGCTCGAGCTCCAGCAGCACGCTGCGCGAGAGCGTGTTGGCGGAACTGGCAGGTTTATCCAGCGTCAGGCAACCAATCTGATCTGCCTCGATCTCCAGCGTCCAGGCCGCAGGGGCGCTGTCTGCCGGCTCGCTCATGCGACGAGTCCTGTGGCGCTGCGCACATGAAAATCACACACCAGGGGTCGGTGGTCAGAGAATCTGACCGCGGGAATGCGAAAGGCGCTGACCTCGATGCCAGCGCTCACGAGCACGAAGTCGAGCTCGATGCGCGGCTGGCGCGAAGGAAAGGACTGCAGCCCGGCGGTATTGGCACTGCGCAGCCCAGCGGCCTGCATGAACAGGAATATCTCATGCGTGCCCCAGAAGGTGTTGAAATCACCCGCGACGATCACAGGTTTGGTCGAGCGCACCACCAGATCGTAAAGCGTGCGCAATTGGGACTGCCGATGGCGAAACTTGAGTGACAGATGCACGAGGAAGACGCACACCTCGTCCAGCTCGAGCTCGATGATCAGGCGCTTGATGCCCGTATCGAAATAATGAAATCGCTCCCCGGTAATGCGCGGTGCGGCGAGCAGGGCGTTGGCCTGCTTGCGCACGATGGGTACCAGGTGATTGATCGAGCTGGCGCCGTACTTGCACTGGTGAGCCGTATAGTGACCCACGGCATTGGCGATGTAGGCGGCCTGATTCAACATACCGGTGCGCACCGAGCCGATATCGACCTCGATCAGGCCGATCAGATCCGGGTCTTCAGAGCGGATAAAGGCGGTGATCTGCTCCAGCACTCGCCGGCTGCTGCGCAGGTAGCCGGCTCCGGGCAAAGGCAGGTGAAACGCGGGTCCGGTACCGGTGGCGTAGCGTATGTTGTAGACGAGCAGTCTCACGGACGCGTCATGGCGCTGGATAATTTCAATTCTGAGGTTGTCACAGTACACTGGGAGTATGTCCCAACGCGATCCCATCCGCGTGTTTGTCACCCATTGTTTTGAAGACAGTGACGACTATGCGCGCGTGTTCGAGTACCTGGAAAGTGCCCGCAATTTCTATTACCGCAATTGCGCCAGGCTGGAGCCCGGGCCGGCCGGAATTACCGAGGAGCAAAGGCGCGAGGAACTGCGGCGCCAGATTGCCGCGGCCGAGGTCGTCATTGCGCTGACCAGCCTCTACGCGCAGAAGCAGGACTTGCTGATATTCGAGCTCAATTACGCCAAGGCCAGTGACAAACCGGTCGTGCTGTTGCCGCTATTTGGTCGTGAGCAGCCCAAGCTCAGGCTCGAGGGGCTCATCGACGAGAGTGTGCCCTGGGATGAACGCGGACTGGTCGATGCGGTAAAACGGCAGGGGCGCCATGAAGACACCCAGCGCTGGGACACGATCGAGTTCAAACTCGACTAAAGCTTTGCCTCAGGGATTCGCGCCGGCCTCAACCGAGAGAAATTTCAGCAGCGGGGCGGCCATGCGATTGCTGCGGGGCGTGCTGAGCGTCTGATGGGCCATACCGGCGTACATGCCGTAGAGGCGCACCACCAGGTCGGCATAGCGCCTGGCCTCATCATTGGAAAGCTTGCGCACGGAGGCCCTGACCACATCGTCCCCGGGAAGGGCAGGCACGCGATGCAAAGCCTGCGTCATCTCGGCGAATTCGCCGGCCAGAGCGCCCGGCAGATCCGACTCCTGCAATTCTTCTAGATGCAACCGATACGCATCGAACAGACGATCCTTGATACTGCCCAGGCCAGTCATTGCCAATGCGGCTGCTTCGAGTCTCGCGCTCAAATCCCTCATGACAGTCTCCGACGGACGCCTGTGGAAATCGCGCGGAAGAATTTTAATTGCGCGACGCTCATGGCACCCTATTTGTTGTAGTTACCAAAATCCCTGTCTCATCAAAGGCGTACAACTGTAATATAGCGCGACGCCTGCGAAACTCAATGGCGATGAATTAACCACATGTCGACTATTGCGCCGTGGCGCGCTGAAAAGCGCGCTTTAAGTCGTATTCAGCACTCGCAGCGTGCACGATAATAAACATTAAGTTGTACCAATAACTTGTTGATAATATGCACTCTGTAAATAACACTACGCACCGCCCGGGATTGTCATAACCAGCGCGAAGCGAGACCGCGAGCAAGCTGTTGAAATTCGCCGGGCCGAGGCTTGTCTGACGCGGCGGGCAAGCGCACGAGCCCGCCACTGGGGGTTGCGGGCGCGATGCAGTCTGGTTATTCGTATCGGATT
>Ga0302325_10016438_pt1 | contig 15674 bp, 13 predicted proteins | sample Palsa_T0_2_FD_201948 | JGI IMG/M metagenome (GOLD analysis project Ga0302325, IMG submission 201948) | Peat permafrost microbial communities from Stordalen Mire near Abisko, Sweden - Palsa_T0_2 | ecosystem: Environmental > Terrestrial > Soil > Palsa > Peat permafrost | place: Sweden: Abisko...
TTGAACTTCTTGCTCATCTGTCAAGCGCTGGGACCGAATCGTCGCCGAGCCGACAAGCATAGCATGGCCCTCCCAGCCCTGTTTGACGGCCGGCGTTCGCGGGGCCTAGCGTCGCTGGAATGAACCCGGAAGCAGCCTACATGCCGGCCACCCGGCCCGAGCTGGCCGCCCTTGAGCACTTCCTCGCCGAAGTCTCGGTCCCGATCTTCTATGAGGTCGATGACAACCCGATCCCTCTAGGGACCGGCACTCTCTTGGAGGTCCGCGGGCGGCTCATGCTGATCACGGCCAATCATCTCTTCGACGGTGCGGACACGACCAAGTTCTCGAGCCCGCTGAGCCGGAAGCGCGGAGAGGTCAGCACGTGGGGCGACCATGCTTTGCTCCGGCCGAAGTCGTCGGATCACCTGGACGTGGCGATCGTGGAGCTGACGTTCCCCGAGATTGTAACGGCGCTGCGGAAGAACTAACGGCGCTTGACCTTGGACCAGATCGCGATGCCGACGATGGGCGCGACGCACATCCTCGCCGGCTACCCAGCTGCACTGACGACCGTGAGCTCCGAGGCGATCGATCAGACCCCGTTCGCCTACTACAGCGAGATGCTGGACGGCCCGAAGGGCTGGGTGGACTTCCACAACCCCGCGCTGGACCTATTCTTTCGGCTGGAGGGGAAGGCCGAACTCTTCAGCGGCAAGGCGGAGGACGTGCCTCGCCTCAACGGAGCGAGTGGGTGCGTCATTTGGGAGCTGCGGCGATACGATGGCCCGGTGTGGACGCCGGAGAAGGCCCTGAGGGCGATCGGCATCCAACGCTCGTCAAAGCCGGCTGATGGGTGGTTCCGGGCCACGAACTGGCGCGGCGCCGTGCCTGTGCTCGCCCAGCTAGACAAGGCCGCCGCAGAGGAACTGAGCGCCGCTCTTCACGGCGAGAGGTAGTGCCTGCCTATCCCGCTGGGCCCACTGAGCGGCGCGACCTTTCGGATTCAAACTAGCGACATTCCGGACACCGGCATCAGCTCAGGTTGCTGGACTTTAAGCCCTTGTAATCGTTATATATTTCGCGTCTAATGTGCATTATCGGAAATTATCCTTATATTTCAAATAGTTAGAAGAGCGCTCGGCGCTTGGCCGGCACTCCGGCGACCGTATCCCGCGCGCGCAGCAGGACAGATCGGTGCTCCTCTGCCGAGACCTCGACGAAGCCCAGTCCCGGCAGCAGGAAAATTCCTTCGACAGCCAGAAGGGCGTTGCGGATCTCATGGGCCGGGCGCGATTCCGCCAAGAGCGGATCGAGCAGCGCACGGTAACGGCTTGACGTAGATCGCCGGGATGATCCGCGGCCTGTGACTCAGGGCGAGCAGCGTGCGCCTGACGAAGTGGGCGCTGAGGCAGGCTTTCACGCCGACCACGCAGGGCGACAGCTTGCGAAATGTGTCGGCCAGCACAGGGCCGGCTCAGGGTCGCTCGACTTGAACCGGCGCGAGCCCGCTGGCGGAGGTGATCACTAGGAACCGGCGCTCCCGTTCGTCAGTATTCCTGACGAGCTGCCTAATACTGCCGATGGCGTTAACGATTGCAGCGCCAGCGGGGTTGGTCGTGAAGGTCGCCAACGGCTCGAGCGGGCCAGATCCATCAGACTTGGCTGCAAGGGCTAAAGTGTACGCTCGTTTTGGCGCCAAACCCGTGACGCTTGCCTCCAGCATTTGAGTGAGGCCCTGGTCGAACAAGGCGACGCTGGTGGGGGCCTGGCCGCCGTCCGCGCCGGGCGGGGCAAGCCAGAGATGTGCGGCTTCGCCGGCGATGCCCAGCGGCTGCAGGTTGGCCGCATCGGCGGCGGGCGCGGCGTCCGGCACGTAGGCCAGCGCCTGTGGTCCCTGGCCAATGGGACTGGTGGCGATGACGGTGTTGGTCAGGGTGTCGATGGCGGCGACCTGGTCGGCGTTCTCCAGGCCGACGTAGACCCGCGTCCCGTCGCCGGAGGGCCAGATCCCGTGCGGCAGGTCACCCGTCGGGATTGTAGCAACCTGGGCGAAGTCGCTGGTGCGGAACACCTTCACGACGTTGAGGCCGCCGATTGTGACGTAAGCGAACTGGCCGTTGGCGTTGCGGACGATGTTGACGTGGTTGGTGATCGGGCCGGTGTCGAGGGTCGTCAGCACCTGGAACGGCGGGCGAGCATTGAAGACCTCGGTCTTGCCGGTGTCCTTCAGGGTGAGCCAAACCTGGGTCCCGTCGGGGGTAGCGGCGATATTCGGGCAGAAGGGACTCGCCTGCGGGACGCGGGCGACGACCTTGTGGTCCGCCACCGCGATCACGTCGGTTTCCGGCGTGAACGAGGAGCAGACGTAGCCGTAGACGCCGTCGGGGGAAAAGATGGTCATCCCGGGCCCGTTGGGGACCTGGATGCGGCCGGTCTCGGCGAAGGTGTTGGCGTCAAGCACGTCGACGTAGTCCTCGCCGCGGACCGTCACCCAGACCTCGCGGCCGTCGGGGGTGAAGAAGGCCTCGTGCGGCGCGCGGCCGACGTAGCTGACGTGGCGGACAGTATTGGTCGCGGTATCGATGAAAACGACGGCATTGGTGCCGATCGCGACAACGGCGAGGGTGCGGTGGTCGGGCGAGAAGCCCATGCCGTGCACCAGGAGCTGGCCCTTGTAGAGGGGGCTGAGGTTGCCAGGCTCGGGATCGCCAAGGCGGATCACGCCCAGCAGGGTGTTGCTGGCCGGGTCGGTCACCGAGACGGTGTTGGAGAACTGCTCGGCTGTGTAGACGCGGTCGCGGTGGCTAACCGGCAGGTCTGGCGCGGAGGCCAAGCCCGGCGCCTGGCCGGCGAACGCAGCGCCGGCAACGGCGGTTCCGGCGACGAGGACGGCGGTGAAGGTGCGCATGGCGGAGCTTCCTACCTCATGTCCATGCCCGGCATAGCCGCCGGGCTGCCGGGTGTGGCGGGTGCGGGCGTAGTGGGCGCGGGCGCCGACGGGGGCAGCGGCTCGCCGACGGCAAGGCGCATGGCGGCGATCTCCTGCTGCTGGTCGATAATGATCTCCTGGGCGAGGCGCCGGATCATCGGGTTGTGGCCGTAGCGCAGCACCGCGACGGCCATGTCGATTGCGCCCTGGTGATGCGGGACCATCATGTCGACGAAGTCGCGGTCGACGTCGCCGGTGGGCTTGACGTCCATCCCGGCCATCATCTTGCGCATCGCCGCGTCATTCTCGGTGAGATAAGGCGCCTTGGTGACGGCCGCGTTCCCCGCTGGTTGCGCTGAAGCGCTCGCAGCGGCAACGCCGACGGCCATTGCGACCAGGAAGAGACGCGAGTGTCGCATAAGGTGCTTCCGGGGCGCGCACCGCTCTTGGGCCGATAGGCCCTTCGCGCGCGTCCAATTTGTTATCAAATCCATTTTGCGACCTCCTGGCGAAGAGAGCAGCGGGAGTGGCGGGGCGGCGGTTGACGACCGCCGCCCGGCCTAACTCCGGCGTTAGCCGAAGCTGTGAGGGCCGCCGCGTTGGGGGATTCCGCGTTTGGGGGACATTAGGCCGCTTCACTCCGCCATCCGAACAGGGCGCCGCGACGCTCGCTTGCCTATCCTCGCTGAAGTTTGTCCCGGCTCGCCGTCGAGACGCGGCGCGTGAGGCAGGGCCGGATGACCGGCCGGCAGGAGCGGCCGATAGTCGAGATCCCGGCTCACCGCGGCGGTCATCAGATCGGCGCGATAGGCGAACGCTAGCCATTGCCGGTAGCGCTCGTGCGCCTCGCGCGGGTCGGCCGCCAGTTCGACGCCAGCCATGCGGGCCATCTCGCGCTCCAGACGCAGGAAGCGGCCAAGCCACAGGTTTGTTGTCTGCTCGGCGGCGCAACGGGCTGAAGAGAAGCACTCGAACGAGACGCTGCGCGGCGCTGGAGCGCTCGCCCTCCCAAGCTCGCCGGGCAACTGGTCGGTGAGGTGTTCGAACTGTGAGATTAGCTGCGTCAACAGCGGTATGGCGGACGCGGGATGGTCCACAGGCAGACCCCAGCGCAAGCCGGCGAGCCAGTGACCCAGTATATGCAGAACGTAGGGCAGCGCGAACTGATCGCGGCCGCTTTGGAAATAGTAGGCCAGGTGATGCTGGCGCAGCCCATCGACGTAAGACCAGAAGCTGATGGAGATCGCCCGCAGATGGTTGACGAGACAATCTGACTCAGCGCGCGCGAGGTAGGGACCGAGGCTGATGATCGGGTTCGCCTCGGTGCCGGCGGCGAGGTTGGACGATAGCGTCCGCAGATCGCGCACCACCTGAAAGACGCCGAACAAGAAGGACAGGATCAGCGTCACCAGCCCCAGGCCAGTGAGCGTCTCGACAATGCTGAGCGCGCGAAGCCCATCGGTCTGCGGGCTGATCTGCCCCGTTCCCACTGTCGAAAGCTGGGCGGCGCTGAAATACATGGCGCTGAAAGGTCCGTTGCCCAGGTCGCGGCCGCCATAGTCGAAGTTCGCACCGTGCATCTGGCTGAGGTAGATCAGCCCGAATCCGACGACGACGGCGCCGAGCCAAACGGTCAAGTTGAGCACCAGGCTCAGCCCCACGGCCTGTCGCAATATGACTGCACGCCAGCGCTGTGGCAGACGACGCGTGAGCGCGCGAAGAACGCACCATTGAATCCGGCAGAGGCGCGCAATAAGGAACCCGGACTCGTCGTAGTTCAGCGTGGTCAGAAAGACGTCGAGAAGACCGATCCCAAGCACCAGGACGCCGAGGACCGCACAAAGCGCCGGCATGTCTCGCCCCTAACCAGCATAGCCGGGGGGCGGCGTGAAGCCGCCGAACTCGCGTTCCAGCAACCCGGCGAACGCGATGGTCGTGCGATCGCCCAGTTGCGGCCCGATGATCTGGACCCCAATGGGCAGCCCGCTCGGCGAACGGTCGATCGGCGCGACGGTTGAGGGCAGGCCGCACGTCGTGGCCGGATCGGCCCACACGTAGCAGACGTCGTTGTAGGGATATTCCTGACCGTCGATCTCGATCCGCCGCGCCTCGATCGGCAGCGAGTGGTCGGTCGGAAACGCGGGCACGGCGAACGGCGGATAGAGGACAACGTCCCACTCCTGGAAGAGCAGCCGCCACCGCTCACGCAGCCGCGCTCGCGCGACGTCAGCGGCAATCCAGTCGCGATGGCTGATGACGGCGCCCAGGGCCCGCTCGGCGGCAAGGCTTTGATCGTCCGGCAACAGCAGGGCCGCCGACAGCTGAGCCGCCTCGTATCCGCTGACCGACAGGCCGGCGCCCCTGTCAGCGCCAAGGAGCCGCATATAAAGGGACGCGGATGCCTTCATGTCGGGAAGCAAGGAATCCGTTCGCGACACCTGGGCGCCGGACTTGGCCAGCCGCTCGGCCAGCCGGTCCATCGACGTGCGTACGTCCCGCCCCGTCGGCATGAGCGGATGGTTGTCGATCAGGAGCACCCGGAACTGAGTCAGCTTCTCGTGCCGGGGCGGCGGCAACGCCAGGCGATAGGCGATCCCCTCCCGCGCCTCGTCCGGGCCGACGATGACCTCGAGCGCCAGCGCGAGATCGGCAGCGGTCCTGGCCATCGGGCCCACCACAGCCAGGTCACCCTCTCTGATTGGCGGAGGCAGCGGCGGCGGCCCGTAGCCGTTCATAGGGACCAGGCCGAAAGTCGGCTTGTGGGCATAGACGCCGCAGAAGTGCGCCGGCACGCGCAGCGACCCGCCGATGTCCGATCCAAACGACAGCGGCCCGAAACCCGCCGCCAGCGCGGCCGCAGAGCCGCCGGACGATCCGCCCGGCGATCGGGCGAGATCCCAGGGGTTGCCGGTCGCCCCGTAGACGTCATTGTAGCTCTGGAAGTCTCCCAACCCCAACGGCACATTGGTCTTGCCGAGGAAGACGCCGCCGGCGCGCTTCGCCCGCGTTACCAGCAGGGCGTCGCACTTGGGCCGGAACCCTCTGAACTGCGACTGGCCCCAGGTCGTCGGCAGCCCGGCGACGTTGAAAGCTTCCTTGACCGTCATTGGAATGCCGAGCAGCGGGCGCCGTTCGCCACGCGCAAGGTCGGCGTCGGCCGCTAGCGCCGCCACGCACGCCCGCTCGAAATCACGGACAACAACGGCGTTGATGGGTCCATCGAGCGCCTCGATGCGCGCGATGGTGTGTTCGACGATCTCCAGGGCGGAGACCTTGCGGGCGTCCAAGGCCTCGCGAAGCACGCTGACCGGGCAATAGTCCCATTCCGATGTTGCGATGACGGCGGACGGCCGCACAAGGTTTGCGCGCCCGGGGCCGGGCGTTTCGAGCGACGATTGTTCCATCATTGCGGCCCTTCCGCGTTGGCCAGGCTTGGCGGATTCCCGCCACCCCGGGGTGGTCACGCCACCTCGAAGGTGGCCTCGACCTCGACGGCCGCATCCGTCGGGATGACGCAGACGCCGGTGGCCGTGCGCGTGTGCCGGCCCTTGTCGCCGAACACCTGCACCATCAAGTCCGACGCGCCGTTCAGCACCTTCGACCCGTCGAGGAAATCGGGCGTTGAACTTATGGAGCCCCCGAGCCGCACGACCCTGGTCACCTTGTCGAGATCGCCGAGCGCCAGCTTGGCCTGGGCGAGGACGTTGATTGCACAGACGCGCGCGGCGGCCGCGCCTGCTTCGACCGTCACCTCTGCGCCAAGCTTACCCGTCGCGACCGGGACGCCGTCCGCCAGGCACAGCTGGCCTGAGACGAACAGCAGATTGCCGCTGCGCACAAAGCCGACGTAGTTGGCGATCGCCGCCGGCGGCGTCGGCAGCACGATCCCGAGGTTTGCAAGCTTCCTCTCGATAATTCCGGACATTCTGGGCTCCTTTCCGTTGAGCGAGGACAACCCTACCGACGGCCTCGCGAGGCCGCCTTGCCGGGATTGCTGTGACTTTCCGCGGATCGCCTCGTTCGGCGCTATTGGGTCGCGGCGGCAGTCCGGACCTTAGGATGACTGCTCCACCCGCCGCCCAGAGCCTTGAAGACCCTGATCTGGTTCTGGACCAAGGCCGCGTCCGATGCGGCGACGTCGGCGTCGGCCGCGACCTGCGTCTGCTCGGCGACCAGCAGGTCGAGCGTGCTTGACGACCCCGCCAGGTACTGATTGTTGGCAATGTCGAAGGCTCGGTGCGCCTTCTCCTGAACCTCGGTCAGCGCTTGGCGCCGATCGAGCTCGGTGCTGTAGTCCACCAGCGACTGCTCGGTCTCCCTCAGCGCCTGCAGCACGGTCGAGTCGAAGCCGGCGAGCGCCGCCGAGGCTTCGGACTTCGCCTGATGGATGCGGGCGCGGGGGCCGCCGAGGTTTGGGAAGCTCCAGCTGATGGTGGGGCCGACGCCCCAGGTGAGCGACATGCGTTCACTGACAACACCGGAGAAACTGGGGCCCGCGCCGCCATAGAGTCCGGTCAGGCTGATCCGCGGATAAAGATCCGCGGTGGCCACGCCGATGCGCGCCGTCGCCGCCGCGAGTTTTCGCTCCGCCTGGCGCACGTCCGGACGCCGGGCGAGCAGCGATGCCCCGTCGCCGACCGGGATCAGCGCGACCAGCCTGGGCGGCGAGACGCAGGCCTCGACCTCGGCGGGCGCATGAGCTGGCGTGCGGCCGAGCAGCGCCGCGAGCTCGAAGACGGCGGCGCGCCTTGCGCCTTCGATCGGCGGAATGGACGCCCGCAGCTGAGCTGCTGACCCTTGCGCCCTGATCACATCGAACTCGGTCCCCGCCCCCGCCGCCCGGCGCTGGACCGTGATGTCCGCCTCGCGCGTGACCACGTCGAGAGACCGACGCGCCACCGCGAGCTGCTCACCCAGCGCACACACGTCGGCGTAGGCGCGCGTGGTTTCGGCGGCGACGGTGATGCGAACGCTGTCGCGCTCGGCGGCGGAGGACTCGGCGTCGGCCCGGGAAGCTTCGATCGAGCGGCGCACCCGGCCGAAAAGGTCGAGCTCGTAGGTAACGTCGAGCAGATTGTCGAACTTCCACATGCTCTTCGGAGGCTCGCCAACCGCACCGAGGATCGCGTCGGTCGTCGCGTCCCGGCCGTAGATCGCGCCGAAATTGGTGGTGGTCTCGGGGTACCGGCCATTCTGGGCGGCATCCAGCAGCGCGCGGGAGGCCCCGAGGTTCGACTCGGCTTCCGCCAGATCGGCGTTGGCCGTGAGCGCCTCTTCGACGAAACCGTCGAGCCGCGGATCGTCGTAGAGCCGCCACCAGGCGTCCGGAGGCGCGTCGGTGGTCTCCAACGCCGGATCGCGGGAAACCAGCGGCGCCTCGGCGCCGGCAAGCGGCGCCGGCGGGCGATAGCTTGGGCCCACGACGCAGCCAGCGGCGAGGGTCGCGAGGCTGACGGCAACGCAGGCGGTGAGGCGCGGGCCGGTCATGGCGATTTCCCGCGCCCGAAGAGCGGCAGGTGCGAAGCCGGTCCCGGGGGCGCCCGGCGGTTGGCGACGACGAGCATCAGCGCCACCGCGGTCAGGCCAGCAACGACGACGAACGTGTCGATCACGCCCTGCGTCGCCGCCTGGCTGCGAACGACCGAGCCCAGGACGATAGCCGCGCGAGATTGAGCGGCGGCGGGGTCGCCCGCCCGCGCCGTGGCGGCGGAATAGTCGTGCAGGCGTTGGGTCACCAGCGCCGCGCCAGTCTGGACGTGTGAGCCGATCAGGTTGGACGCCGCCTGACTACGGACGCGGTCCAGGGTGACGACAAAAGCCTGACCGACCTCCCCTCCCATAAGACGCGCAGTCTGCAACATGGCGCCGAACGTCAGCCCGTCCTGAGGGCGCAGGTGCAGCGCGGCGAAGAACTGGACGCCGGACAACGCGAGGCTCTGCCCGGCCGCTTGAACTAGCTGCGATTCCAGGAACTGGTCGGAGCCCCAGAGCGGGGTCAAGCCGTGCGCCACCGACAGGCACGCAAGGCTGATGAGCACGAAGCCGATCGAAGCCACTATCCTGGGGTCGAAGCGCCGCAGCAGCAGGGCGGCCAGAGGGCATAGGATCAGCTGCGGCGCTGCGATCCAGAGCAAAGTATCGCCGACCTCCAGAGCCCGAAAGCCGCGCACGGCCTGCAGGTATTGAGGGATTAGAAAGGCGGTCGACGTTACAGTGAGACGCAGAAAGGCGATCAGCAGCAGGAGCTGCGGCAGGGGTGAGGCGAAGGCGACCTTGAAGTCGAGCAGGGGACGCTCGATGCACGCCTCGTGGATGAAGAAGGCAGCCAGCAGCACAGCGCCGGACAACAGCAGCGCCCAGATCAAGCCCGAGTTCAACCAGTCCAGCCGATTGCCTTGATCGAGCGCCGCGTAGATCAGCGATAGGCCGAGGCCGGCGGTGATCAGGCCGTAGCGATCGACCGGCGGAGGGTCGGGGTTGGCCGGGTCTGGCGGGACTCCGAAGCGCAGGCAGGCGGCCATGCCGAGCGCCAGCGGTACGTTCTGCCAGAAGATGAACTGCCACGACAGGTGGTCGATGTACCAGCCCTCGAGCGAAGCGGAGATGTTGAGCGAGAGCTCCAGATTGAGGGCGTAGATTGCGATGCCCCAGGCCCAGACCCGCTGCGGCACGTTCATCAGGATGAAGCCGAGGGTCAGCGGGACGAAGCATCCTGACGCCAGACCGGCGCAGAACTGCAGGAACAGGAACGTCGGCAGGTTCGGCGACAGCGGCAGCACGGTCGAGATCACCGCGAATACGCTCGCCGCCACCATCAGCACGCGCCGGGGTCCATAGGCCCGGCCCATCCAGACCGCCGCTGGGGCGATAAGCATCTGGGCGACGGTCTGCGCGGTGGTGATTAAGGCGCCTTCGTCAAACCCCACATGCAACGCGCCGCGGATGTCTGCGAGCCCGAACGTCGAGAGCCTGCCGTTCAGAGTCGAGATGAAGGCGCCCAGAAGCACCGCCAGAAGTCCAAGCCACGGGGTTCGCGTCGGCGGCGCCGGCCAGCCGTTCGCCAGGCCCACGGTGGTCGCCTGGCCGCTCATCGCCCTTCCCCGCCCCGAGCGTTGACCCTGGCAACCACGGACATTCCGGGTCGGAGACTGCCAGCGAGGTCGTCGGCATCGTCGATGGCGATCTTCACCGCCACGCGCTGGACCACCTTGGTGAAGTTGCCGGTGGCGTTGTCGGGCGGCAGTAGGGCGAACTCGGCGCCCGAGCCCGGCGCGAAAGCCACGATATGACCGCGCAGGATCCGCTCGGGGAAGGTGTCGACTTTGAGCTGCGCCTGTTGTCCCACGGCCATGTGGGTGAGCTGGGTTTCCTTGAAGTTGGCGATCACCCAGACGTGCGGCAGCGGCGTCAGGGTGTCGACCTGGCCGCCGGCGCCGACGAGCTGGCCGGCCTGCACCTGGCGCTGGCCGAGCACGCCGTCCTGCGGTGCGACGATGCGCGTGTAGCCGAGGTTGATCCTGGCCATCTCTACAGCCGCGGCTTGAGCCGCCGCGGCCGCTTCGGCTTGGGCTTGCTGGGCTGCGAGTACGTCCAGCTGGCGCGTCGCGGCCGCGGCCTGGGCGCGGTACTGGTCGAGCTGGGCGGCGAGCTGGGCGCCGGTGGTCCCGAGCTTTTCCGCCGCTTCCGTCGTCGAGGATCCAGTGGCAAACAGCTGATGCTGGCGCGCGACGTCGCGGCCGTTCTGGTCGAGGGTCGCCGCCGTGGCGGCGACGACGGCCTTGGCCGCCTCGACGTTGGCCGCCTGCAGCGCGCGCTGAGCCTTCAGCGCGGCCACCTGAGCGGTCGCGGCGGCAAAGTTTGCCTGCGCCTGCGCCAGCGCGGCGTGGTAGTCGTCGTCGACGATCAGCGCCACCAGCTGGCCGGCGCGCACATGCTGGAAGTCATCGACTGGGACGGCGCGGACGTAGCCCGGAACTTTCGCCGACAGCGGCGTCAGGTCTGCCTGCAGGTAGGCGTCGTCAGTGCTCTGCCAACCAGGCCCGCCTTGCCACCCGTCCCAGTGGGTGAGGACGACCAGCAGGATGGCTACGGCGACGATGAACGCTAGCGTTCGCCAGAGCACCTCTGGCGCTATCCGCCAGTCGAGCTTGAATTCCGGCGCCTTCGCCCGCTTGGCGTACATCTCGCCATTCCCCAAAGGAAAAATCAGTCTTCATTCGTATTCCACGCCCGTGTCGACTTTGCCTTTGAAGACGAAGTAGATTACCAGCGTGTAGATCAACGTCAGTGGTAAGATGAAAACGCCGGCGCCCCAGAACATGAACGCCAGGCTCGAGCGTGGCGCCACCGCCTGGGCGATGGTGATCGAGTAGGGCACCATGTACGGGTAGAAGGACACGGCGAGGGTGGCGAACGCTGCGGCGAACATTGCCATGCCGCACAAGAACGGCGCGAGCGGCCGCCGGCGCCTGACGGCGAGGAAGAGCAAGCCGCAGGCGATGACGCCGACAGTGGGGAACAGCGCCAGCGCGGGCGTGTCGAGCCAGCGATGCATGACGCGCTGGTGCAGTCCGATCGCCGCCACGAAGGCGAGACCGAGGAAGCCCAGGACCGCGGTCGTCAGACCAGGGAGCAGGCGAAACGCCCACGCCTGCAGGTCGGCGGCGGTCTTGTAGGTGAGCCAGCCAGCGCCCATGACGGCGTAGCCGAGGCAAAGCCCGGCGCCGCACAACGCCGCGAACGGCGAGAACCAGCCGAACGGGCCACCGACGTAGCGTCCGTCGTGGATGTCGAGCCCCTCGACGAGCGCGCCGACCGCCATCCCCTGGGCGAAGCTGGCGACGAACGAGCCGCCGGCGAAGCAGCCGTCCCACATCGGGCGCAGGCACAGGCTCTTGTAGCGGAACTCGAAGGCGACGCCGCGCAGGATCAGACCGGCCAGCATCACGATCAGCGGCAGGTAGAACGCCGAGAGCAGGGTCGCGTAGACCAGCGGAAAGATCGCGAACAGGATTGAGGCGGTGAGCACTAGCCAGGTCTCATTGCCGTCCCAGACTGGGGAGACGGAGGAGAGCATGCGGCGGCGCGCCATCTCGTCGGGCGCGAACGGAAACAGCATCCCGACGCCGAGGTCGAAGCCGTCGAGCGTCACGTAGAGCAGGATCGTGAGGCCGAGTGCGCATGTCCAATAGATGGTCATGGGTCGATCTCCAGTGCTGGGACGGCCCGCGGCACGCCTGGGGCGTTTCCCGCCAGCGACAGAGGCCGCTTGGGGTTGGTGGCGGCGCCGACGAGCGACGGGCGCTCTACCGGGCCACGCCGCAGCAGGCGGTAGATGTAGAGCACGCCGAAGCTGAAGATCAGCGCGTACACCGACGCGAAGATGATCAGTGTGGCGGCCGCCTCGGGGCTGGTCAGGAACGGCGTGACGGCGTCTGCAGTGCGCAGTTGGCCGAACACCACCCAGGGTTGGCGACCAACCTCTGCAGTGAACCAGCCCGTCAGCGTGGCGATGAACCCTATGGGAAACGAGCAGAAGGTCGCCCACAGGAACCATCGCCGCTGCTCGATCTCGCCAGCCGCGCTCAAGTAGCTGCCGAACCACGAGAGCCCGAGCATTAGGAGCCCGCAGCCGACCATGACGCGGAAGGCAAAGAACGGGATCGCCACTGGCGGGCGGTCGGCGCGCGGGAAGTCCGTGAGCCCCACTTCCTTGCTGTGCAGGCGCCCCGAGCCGATCAGGCTGCCGAGGTAAGGGATGCTGACGGCGAATAGGTTGCGCTCATGCGCCTCGTCCGGCCACGCAATGAGCACCTCGGATGCGGGCTGCTCGTCGTTCCAGCGCGCCTCGATGGCGGCGAATTTGGTGGGCTGCTTGTCGTGCGCGTAGTCGCCGACCAGGTGCCCGAACACCAGCTGTGCCGGGACCAGAACGGCGGCGAGGCCCAGGCCCATGCGCAGCATGGACTGGGCGTCTGACTTGAACGTGCCGCGCAGCAGGTGCCAGGCGCCGGTCGCGGCGACGCAGAAGGACGCGGTCACAAAGGCCGCCAGGATCATGTGACCGAAACGGACCAGCGCGACGGGGTTGAAGACGATCGCCGCCCAGTCTGTCGGGACGAAGGTGCCGTTCGGCCCCATGGCGTAACCGACGGGCCACTGCATCCAGCTGTTGTTGGTCATGATCCAGAAGGACGACAGGCTGGTGCCGAGCGCGACCATCAGGCAGGCCAGCATGTAGAACCAGCGCGGCACGCGGGGGCGGCCGAACATCAGCACGCCGAAGAACGCCGCCTCGAGCGCGAAGGCGGTGAAGCTCTCGTAGCTCAGTAGCGGCCCCTGGATGGCGCCGGTCCGACGCGCCAGCTCGCTCCAGTTGGTGCCGAACTGGAAGGCCATGACGATGCCGGAGACCACGCCCAGGCCGAAAGCGACGCCGAAAATCCTCATCCAGAAGTCGAACAGGCGCCGATAGACCGGGCGGGCCGTCGCCAGCGACAGCGCCTCGAGCAGCGCCAGCCACGCCGCCAGGCCGACGGTGAAGGCCGGAAAGATGATGTGGAGGCCGATCGTGAACGCGAACTGGATGCGCGACAGTATGAGCGGGGTGATGTCCATGATCGCCTCCGGGCGGGCGCGGATGTCTTGGAGTCGAGAGCTGATCGGGTTCAGCGCAGGAGGTTGGTCCGGGCGAGGTCGATCAACTCGTCGCCGCGCCCGTTCATCACCGCCCTGAGCGCCCATAGTCCGAAGCCCTTGACCTGCTCGGGATTGATCGCCGGCGGCATCGCCAGTTCCTGGGTGTTCGTCACGACATCCAGCAGCGCCGGGCCATCGTGAGCGAGCACGTCCCTGACCGCCGCCTCAAGGTCGGCGGGATCCTCCACCCTCACCGAGTGGACGCCGATGGCGCGGGCCATGGCCGCGAAGTCCGGATTGGTCAGCGAGACGCCGGTCTCGATGAAACCGTCGGCCTTCATCTCCAGCGCGACGAAGCCGAGTACGTGGTTGTCGAAGATCACCACCTTCACCGGCAGCTGCTGCTGAACGAGCGTCAGGAAGTCCCCCATCATCATCGAGAACCCGCCGTCGCCCGATAGGCTGATGACTTGCCGTTTCGGAAATGCCGCCTGGGCGCCGATGGCCTGCGGCATGGCGTTGGCCATGGAGCCATGTGACAACGACCCGACCAGCCGCCGCCGTCCGTTCATCTTCAGATAGCGCGCAGCCCAGACAGTCGGCGTGCCGACGTCGAAAGTGAACACCGCATCGTCGCTGGCCTGCTCGCTGATCACCCGGGCTAGCGACTGCGGGTGGATGGGCTTGTGAGCGGGCTTCCAGGTGGCCAGCTCGTCGAGCCCTTTGCGAGCCTCACGGTAGTTGGCCAGGCTGTCGTCCAGGTGCGATCGGTCCTGCCTGGGGTGAAGCCTCGGCAGCAGCGCAGCAATCGTGGCGCGGACGTCGCCGACCATGCCGAGATCAAGCGGCGTGCGCCTGCCGAGGTTCTCCGGGCGCAGGTCGACCTGGGCGATCCTCGCGTTGGTGGGAAAGAACTGGCGGTAGGGGAAATCCGTCCCCAGCATCAGCAGCGTGTCGCAATCCAGCATGGCGTGATAGCCGGAACTGAAGCCGATCAGGCCGGTCATGCCGACATCGAATGGGTTGTCGTACTCGACGAACTCCTTGCCCCCGAGAGCATGAACGATCGGCGACTTCAGGATCTGGGCTAAGGCCATGAGCTGGTCGTGGGCCCCGGCGCAGCCGCGGCCGCAGAACAGCGTCGTGCGGGCGCTCGCATTCAGCAGAGCCGCCAGGGCCGCCAGATCGCTGTCGCCCGGTGTGACAACGGGCGCGCGGACCGCGATCGACGGACCCGCTGACGCCCGCGTCGTCGACACCGCCTGCAGCGCGACGTCGCCGGGGATCACCACCACCGCTACCCCGCGATGGCCGACCGCCGCACGGATCGCCGTCTCCAGCACGCCCGGAAGCTGGTCGGGGTGGGACACCATTTCGCAATAGTGGCTGCAATCGCGGAACAGGCTCTCCGGATGCGTCTCCTGGAAGTAGCCCCGGCCGATCTCCACGCTCGGAATATGCGCCGCGATAGCCAGCACCGGCGTACGCGAGCGGTGGGCGTCGAAGAGGCCGTTGATCAGGTGCAGGTTGCCCGGACCGCAGCTGCCGGCGCACACCGCCAGTTCGCCGGTCAGCTGCGCCTCGGCGCTGGCCGCGAACGCCGCGGCTTCCTCGTGGCGCATGTGGATCCAGTCGATGTCGCCGCGCTTTCGCAGCGATTCGATGATGCCATTCAGGCTGTCGCCGACGACGCCGTACATCCGGCGCACGCCAACCGAGTGGAGGATTTCCATCATGAGGTCGGAAGCGTTCATGGCCCTGGTCCTGTCTGCGGTTTGTGCCGCCATCTTCGTCCGCGCGGGACTCGCTGAGCTTGTCGTCGATCCCGGTGATTTGGCGCGCGGCGCCCCAAAGCCTTGCCGATCAGGAGGACATCAACGAGCGCCCGTCAGAGACGACGCGGCGTCTCAGTTCGGCGAACGGCGCAAAGGCGCACGAGGAGCGGTGTGTGGCATCGCGGGTCTTCCCGGCCAGCGTGCTGTGGTACAGTGGCCCGACACCGCTAGGTTGCGCACTGAAGCGATGGAATGAATCGCCTTGATCGATGTGGCGGCGCGGGAGGGTTTTCTATCCAAAGGTGAAGACGTACGCGCGCGCGCCGGCGTCCAAGAACTGTATCTCGAAC